>Ga0102962_1000754_pt1 | contig 13938 bp, 13 predicted proteins | sample SalPonF2_C_D2_MG_FD_84519 | JGI IMG/M metagenome (GOLD analysis project Ga0102962, IMG submission 84519) | Salt pond soil microbial communities from South San Francisco under conditions of wetland restoration - Salt Pond MetaG SF2_C_D2_MG ...
TCATGTTCGCCCTGGCGCTGTGCGGAAACCCGGAACTCCTGTTCCTCGACGAGCCTACCGCCGGCTTGGATGTTGAAGCCCGACGGGCGCTATGGGCAACAGTGCGCACCCTCGCCGAGGACGGCCGCACCATCGTGCTCACAACCCATTATCTGGAAGAAGCCGATGCGCTCGCAGACCGCATCGTCGTTATCAACCGGGGCCGCATCGTGGCCACCGGTTCTCCGGAAGAGATCAAACGCACCGTGGCCCAAAAACGCATTCGCTGCGTAACCCGGATCGCCATTTCTAAAATCCGTGCACTGCCCGGAGTCAGTACCGCCTCGCGCTTGGGCGAGCAGGTAGAAATCGTCGCGGCGCAGCCGGAGCCCGTCGTGCACAAACTGTTGCAGATGGATAGCGAACTGCGAAACCTGGAAGTCAGCGGGGCACGGCTTGAGGAAGCTTTTATCGCATTGACCGAAAACGACTCTATGGAGGCAGCGGCATGAATACCACAACGATGAACACCTGGCGCCGCCGCGACACGCTGGCCGTGTACCTGCGCGAAGCCGCTTTCCAGTTCTTGAACCTGATACGTATGCCCGGTTTCGCGCTTCCGACCCTGCTCTTCCCCACCATGTTTTATCTCTTTTTCGGATTGCTGTTCAGCCATGGCAAAAACGGCGACGTCGCGACCTACATGCTCGCCACCTACGGCACCTTCGGCATCATGGGACCCGCCTTGTTCGGTTTCGGAGTGGGTATCGCAATGGAACGCGAGCACGGCATCCTGGCACTCAAGCGGGTCAGTCCCATGCCACCCATGGCCTATCTGTTCTCCAAGGCGGCAATGGCGATGCTTTTCGCGCTTATCATAGTCACGCTGTTGTCCTTGCTGGGCGCCCTCTTCGGACATGTGCACCTGCCGGCCGGCACATGGTTCACGTTGTTCCTGACGCTGATGCTCGGCACCCTGCCCTTTTGCGCCCTGGGCCTGGCCGTTGGCCTGCGTGCCGGAGGCCAGTCCTCGCCGGCGATCATCAATCTCATTTACCTGCCCATGTCGATCCTGTCGGGTCTCTGGGTGCCCCTGCACCTGTTTCCCCACTGGTTGCAGGCATTCGCGCAGGTGCTGCCTGCCTACCACTTGTCGCGAATCGCGCTGAGCATCGTGCATCAGGGCGACGGTGGCAACCTCTCGATCCATCTGACCTATCTCGCCGTATTTACGGGCCTGTGCCTGTTTTCCGCGCTGCGGGGCTGGCGCCGCATCCAGGATCGCTGAAGGAGACGCTTCATGTTTCAGCGCGAACCGAATACCGGCACAAATGCGAGCATCATCTTCACGCTCGTGACTACCGCCGCCGGCATTCTTGCTCTTGTGCCGACATCGCACCTTGCTCTGGCGGCCAGCCACCGGCATCCAACGGCAAATGCCGGATGCCTCAAGCCGCCGCCCGCTTTCAGCTCGCCGGCTGTGCTCGCAGACACCGCTCCAGCCAAACTTTGGGACGGCTGGACCTACGGGCACCGCGTGACTCTGGCGGCCAGCCCCGCGTCAACGCTCAAGGATCAGCCCGCCGATATCCGGGTCAAAGGGCTGGAACCGGGCGAGCCCATCACGCTGCGCGCCCGCATGCAAGGTGCAAACCACGCCTGGGCGGCCCACGCTACGTTTGTTGCCGGTGCCGACGGCACGGTGGATACCACCCATGAAGCGCCCCGCTACGGGAGTTACTCAGGAGTGCACGCAATGGGCCTCGTCTGGTCCATGTTGCCGGTCGGCGTCTCCGACCCCCGATCCACCCTCTGGATACCCGCGCACTCAAACTACCGCATCGATCTCGAGGCCGTGGCGAAAAACCGTATCCTGGCCAAGCAGACGCTGGTGCGCCAAGCCTATCTCCCGAACACGGTCACGCCGAGTACGGTAGACGCCGAGGGATTGGTGGGCGAGCTGTACACGCCGGCAACGCCCGGGCCTCATCCCGCGGTCCTTTTGCTGGGCGGCTCCGAAGGCGGCCTGCAGCCGCAGGTTGCAGAAGCCGCGCTACTGGCCTCGCACGGTTACGTTGCACTCGGTCTTGCCTATTTCCAGGGCATGAACCCCAATCCGCGCCTGAGAAATCTGCCTAAACAGCTGGTGGACATACCGCTGGAATACTTCTACAAGGCAGCGACCTGGCTGCGGCGGCAACCCGGCGTGGATGCAAAACACATTGCCGTCATTGGCTGGTCGAAGGGCGCGGAAGCTGCATTGGCGGCCGCCGCATATCAGCCCCATGATTTCCAGGCTGTGATCGGATTCATGCCCAGCTCGGTGGTCTGGGCAGGTCTGCAGTATGGCCCGGCTCCGCCCCGTTCATCCTGGACACTCGACGGCAAACCGCTACCCTATGCCAACCCCGTCGTCGATCCCTCCACGTTCGGCCGCGGCAAACCGCTTGCGTTCGTCTCCGCCTACGCGACCGGGCTGAAAGACAAAGCAGCGGCCGCAAAAGCCGCTATTCCGGTGGAGCGTATCCTCGGTCCTGTACTGCTGATTTCGGCCACGGACGATCAGGTCTGGCCGTCCTCGGTCATGGCGCGGCAGGTCATGCAGCGGCTCAAGGCCCACCACCACGCCTATGCCGATACATCGTTGTGCTACGCAGGCGCCGGCCACGTAATCCTGCCACCCTACCGGCCCGTCAATGCCGACGCCTTCGCCTTGCCCGGCGGCGGCAGCTTCGTATTCGGTGGCCGGCCGATCCCCTATGCCTACGCAGATCGCAATGCCTGGAGCCGAATCCTGGCCTTCCTGCACCGGGCCTTGTATTGAATTCAGCGACGATGTCTTAATCTATCCCCATGAGACTCTACGCTTTCCCGCAATCGCTGGCAGCACCTTTCCTCTGGGTGCACCACCGGTTACTGCCGCACGACTCGACCGTCGGCGCGGCTGCTTACTTGTGGCTGGTCTGGCTCGGTTTTTTCTTTATCCCCTGGGGTCTGCAGAAAACGCCTCTTTCGGACAAGATCGCCACCCTTGTGGCCGTCGCCCTTTTCCTGCCGCTGTACTTTCGCTGTTACTGGACTAGAGGCACGGAACGCTCCTTGATCATTGGGATCATTGCCGTACTGGGGCTCGTGCTGATTCCTTACAACGCGAGCGGCGGCGGTCTTTTGATCTATTCCGCCGCTTTTGCCGCCTACAGCTTCCGTGCCCGCGTGACAATTCCGATTCTGGCCGTCCTGGCAATCGCGGGAAGCCTGGAGTATGTACTGCTCGGATTTCCCTTTAACCAGTGGATATGGATTCCCATTTTGGTTGTCATGATCGGACTCGCCAATCTGTTGGGCGCGGAACACTACCGCCAGCATTACGCGCTGCAGAAATCCCAGGACGAGGTCAAACGGCTTGCAGCCACCGCCGAGCGCGAACGCATCGGCCGCGACCTCCATGACCTGCTTGGTCACACGCTCACACTTATTACGGTGAAAGCCGAACTCGCCGCCAGGATGGCGGAGCGGGATATGCCCGGTGCCGCGCGGGAAATCCGCGAAGTCGAACAAATATCACGCGATGCATTGCAACAGGTGCGCGAGGCCGTGGGCGGATACCGGTCGCACAGTTTGAGCGTGGAGCTGACCAACGCACGCTCGGCCCTCACTTCAGCCAATGTGGAAGTCGAGGAAAACATCGCGCCTCCCAGACTCTCGAAATCCCAGGAATCGCTGCTCGCCATGGTTTTGCGTGAAGCGGTGACCAACGTGATACGCCACGCCCACGCACGTCACTGCCGGATCGAATTGAACACCGGCAACGAGACAATATGCTTGCAGGTCAGCGACGACGGCCACGGCGGCAAGGTGAATGAGGGCAACGGACTCAAAGGCATGCGGGAACGCTTGCATAAGGTAGCGGGGCGCCTCGACATCACGTCAGACAAAAAGGGAACCTGCCTGTCCATTTCCCTGCCCTTGCAAAATCATGAGACTGCCCCGGCAGCTCCCTCTCCGATCCGGGGCGAAACGGCATGATCCGGGTGCTAGTGGCCGAAGACCAGACCATGATCCTCGGCGCCCTGGCTGCAATGCTGGACATGGAAGACGACATCGAAGTCGTGGGCCGTGCGGCCGACGGGAAAGCCGCATTGTCCCTTGCTCTCGACAAACGACCTGATGTCGTCGTGACCGACATCGAAATGCCGGCCATGACCGGACTCGAACTGGCCGCCTCCCTCAAGGAGAAAAACAGCGGATGCGCCATAATCATCGTAACGACCTTTGCCAGACCCGGTTACCTGCGCCGCGCGCTCGATGCCGGCGTGAAAGGCTACCTGTTGAAAGACTCCCCGGCGCAGCAACTGGCCGACGCCATCCGTACCGTGCACCAGGGCGGCAAGGTGATTGCACCTGAACTCGCCACCGCTGCATGGGACAGCAAAGACCCGCTCAATGACCGGGAGCGCCAGGTACTCCGGCTGGCCGGGGAAGGACACACGAGCAGTGAAATCGCCCGCGAACTGTTCCTGTCCGAGGGCACCATACGTAACTACCTCTCCGAAGCCATCGGGAAACTGGGAGCTGGCAACCGTGTCGAAGCCGCCCGCATCGCCCGCCAGAAAGGTTGGCTATGAGAACGGCTGCAGCCGCGACAAGCAGAAAAGGCAACCACAGAGAACACAGAGATCAAAGAGACACGAGCCAGGCACTGCCTCGTAATCAATCTCAGCGAACTCTGTGTGCTCCGTGGTGAGTTCTTTCTTATCGAATTCCGATACCGTTAAATTTTATTTTTCCCGGTCGGGATCGGGCACGTGGGTGAAGGCAATTCGCATAGGTGCAGCATCGAGGGCCTGATGGGCGCCACCGAAGTAGACGGCCTGGGCACCAAAACGGTTGTTCACGGCATCCACCGCCTCGTTCAGGCGGGTCCGTTTGCCGGTTTCCTCGAATAGCGAACCCTGGACCCCCTCGCTCAACCGCGACAGGCTCAGCCCCACGCCGAGAATGGGCGCCCGCCGCTCGGGACGCTGCTTCCAAAGCGAGCTCAGCACATGCTCAAGCAATAGCGTGTCGGCGCTCGGGGCAAAGCGCTCGACCTGCGTCCAACGCTCACCGTCAAGGTAACGCAGGTTCAGCCGCAGACTGCCCGCAGCGTAGCCGAGGTTGCGCAGGCGCCAGGCACTCTTCTGCATCAGCCGATGGGCCACCGCCAGCGTCGCGGCCGGATTGCGCAACTCGGGGGCCAACACGTGCGAATGCCCGATGCTCGCCCGCGGCCCCGTACCCATGGCCAGTTCCTCGCCGCGCAGCTCCCGGTACATGCGTTCGCCACCGATCCCGCCCCAGACGCGAACGATTTCGCGCTTGGGCGCGGCGTAGAGTTGCTCCACGGTGGTGATGCCCGCTGCCTGCAAGCGCTTGTGCATGCGCCGGCCGATGCCCGTGAGGTCCCTGAGCTGCAAGCCGTACAGGGCCTTCGGGATATCGCCTTCCTGGAGGATGCGCAAACCCCGGGGCTTGTCCATCTTGGAAGCCATCTTGGCGAGGAAACGGTTGGGCGCGATGCCGATGGAACAGCCGATGGCTTCGCCGACCCCGGCCACCGCAGCGCGAATATTTGCGGCAACGGCACGTGCCCGCTCGGGTTCCCGCCAGGAACCGCTTAAGGTGCAGGCCAATTCGTCGATCGACGCCACTGCATCGACGGGGATGCAGGTCTCCACGGCTTCGCGGAGGCGATGGTGATAACGGATGTAGAGCTCGTGGCGGGCTTCGACGAGCACAATGCTGGGACACAACTTTTTCGCCTCACCTACCGCCGTGCCGGTACTCACCCCCTGGCGTTTGGCTTCGTAACTGGCCGCGATGCAACAGGTGGTGTCCGCCATGACGGGCACCACACCCACCGGCTTGCCGCGCAATTCGGGGCGTAACTCCTGCTCTACCGAGGCGAAATAGGCATCAAAGTCGATGAACAGGCAATTGAGTTCCACTGCTTGCCACGCATCAGATCAATAAAAGGTAATGATCCACCAGCAGGGCCGCGAATAGCAGCGAGAGATAGAGAATCGAGTAGCGGAAAGTGGCCATCGGCGCACGCTCGTCATGCCCGCGCCAGAGGCGCACCGCGTGATACAGAAACCCGGCACCAAGAAGCAGCGCCGCCGCAAGATAAACCCACCCACTGGCACCCAGCGCCCACGGCATGACGCTGATGGCGACCAGCAGTACCGTATAGAGCAGGATATGCAGCCGCGTCAGACGAATACCGTGCGTAACCGGCAGCATGGGCACGCCCGCCTTGGCGTAATCGTCACGGCGATGAATGGCCAGGGCCCAGAAATGCGGCGGCGTCCATATGAAGATGATCAGGAACAGCGCGAGCGCCATGGGATCGATGTGCCCCGTCATGGCCGTCCAGCCGATGACCGGCGGAATGGCGCCGGCTGCCCCGCCAAGCACGATGTTCTGGGGCGTAATGTGCTTGAGAAACGCTGTGTATACGACTGCGTAGCCAATCAATCCGCCGAAGGTCAGCACTGCACTCAGCAGGTTCACCCCGAGCGTCAGCACGGCCATGGAGACCACCCCGAGCACGGCCGCAAACGCCAGTGCCTGGTGCTCGGTGAGGGCGCCGCGCGGCAGGGGGCGATAACAGGTGCGGCGCATGCGGTTGTCGATATGGCGATCGATCACATGATTGATCGTGGCTGCCGAAGCCGCAGCCAGCGCGATACCCAGGGTTGCCAGCAGCACGCGCCCGAACGGAGGCCATTCGGGCACCGCGAGCAGCATGCCGACAACGGCCGTAAAGACAATGAGCTCAACGATGCGCAGTTTGCACAACGCGAGGTAACTGCGTACGCGCTGCCATAGCCCGATGCGGGCGGAGACGGTTCCCACCAACGGTGAATTCATGAATTCACCGTCAGCAGGTGCCGGAGATCCTTGACCAGGCCTTCAGGATTTGCGTGTTTGGAGAACGTCATCATCAACAACCCATTGGGATCCACGATGTAAATGCTGCCCGCCGGGCGCACCGCCGTAAACTGGCGCATAAAATCCATGCCTTCCGCCCCCGCGCCCAAGGCAATCGTCACTCCCGGCCAACTGGCAACAAAATCGGCCTTCGGGGCATCGCCGTCCGGAACCACGTAAAGCCGCTGCACTTTGCGCATATGCTCGCCCGTTGCCAACCGGGCCTGACGCATCGCATACAGGGCTGCCTTGCAGTCGGCGTGACAACCATCGGTGCCAATGTAAACCAGTGTCCAGTGGCCTGCGAAATAATCGGCCGGCAGGGCCTTTTGCCTGGAGGCGGCCGGCGCAGAGGTACTTGGCGCATGGACGAGCCCTTTGACGGTTATTTTAACCGGTGGCCGGACCAATTGGCCGTGATTGGTATGCCCCAGGGCGAACCAGGCCGGGCGAAAATACACCAGGACCGCGAAAATCAGCGGGATCAGGATCACCACCAGGATAAGGGCGGGCGTCATCCAGACCCGTTTTGCGGTTTTTGTCATCGTCTGTTATCTCCATAGGAGCGCCGCAAACTCCGCAGCGCCAGTACAAGCCATACTATAAATACTGTTGCGGCCAAACCGATCCACTGCGCCATGTAGCCGTAATTTTCGTCCGGCCCATGGGCGGGGCGAAAACGCCAGGCCCGATCGTACCCACCCGGTTCACTGGGCGCCAGCCACAGGATCCGGTGCTGCAACCCCGGGCCATACAAGGCATCCAGATCCTTCCATCGCGGATATAACAGATATCTGGGCCACTGCCCTTGCATACTTTTTCGCCCCCCGAGTTGCACTCCGGCCCGGGACAGGTCGGCAAGATACCCTGTGACCCGTACCGTACCTGCCGGCGGCGCCAATGACACGCGGACATGTCCTTGCGGGCTGGCCGGGACCCAGCCACGATTGACGAGCAGAATGCGTCCGCCAGGTAGCCGCAAAGGCGTCACCACATCCGCGCCCACTGCCGGACCATCAGGCTGGGGCCGTTCGATGAAGACGATCTGGCGCCTCCCATCATACTGCCCCCGGGCAAACACGTGCGCATAAGGCGGCAATCCAGCCACACCCTTGGCCGGCAGCTGTCGGGCTCCGCCCCCGCGGGCTGCCGCGTAAGACTGCAACAGGAGCGTACGTTCCTGTGCGCGGTGATACTGCCAAAGCGCCAAGCGCGCGAAGAGGGCCACGACCGCCACCATCAGCAGTGTCAGCAGCCAGAACACCATTTTGGCGCGCCTGTTCATCGATATGAGAACATACGCAGGGAATCCCGGCCCATGAAAATCACCTTGATCATCCACATTGTCCTGATCGTGCTCTTCCTGATCGTGGTCGCCCTGCTGTTTCAGGCCCTGTTTTTCCTGGCACGCGACAAGGGCGAAAGCAAGCGGACCGTGAAAGCGCTTTCCTGGAGGATCGGGCTTTCCGTAATGCTGTTTGTGCTCATCATCGTTCTCTGGGCCGTAGGACTACTGAAACCGGCCGCCTGACCGAGCCGCCAGAGAGCTGGCATACTTTCATCCCGATCACACCGGAACGGCATTCAAGCGATCCCCCAAAGACGCCAGGATTACAGAGCAGGCAACCTGGCGGAGCCTGCGTCGCTGCGCGGGAAACCCGGATCGCTATAACCAGTACACGAACAGGTACAAGCCCAGCCAGACGACATCGACGAAGTGCCAGTACCAGGCGATGGCCTCGAAGCCGAAATGGTGATGTTCGTCGAAATGCCCACGCATCACACGGATCCAGATCACCAGCAGGGCAATGGCGCCAATGGTGACATGCGTTCCGTGAAACCCGGTCAGTACGAAGAACGTCGTTCCGTAAATACCGGAAGCCAACGTCAGGTTCTGGGCATGGTAAGCATGGATGTACTCATGCGCCTGCGAGATAACGAAAGCGAAGCCGAGCAGAAATGTCAGCGCCAGGAAAACCTTGACCAGGCCGCGGTGGTTGTTCTTCAATCCCCAGTGCGCAATGGTGACCGTGATAGCGCTGGTCAGCAGCAACGCCGTATTCATGGCTGCGATGCCACCGGGGCCCATCCCCTCGAAGTGGCCATTCAGCAGCCCGGGGCCATTGGACGGCCAGTGGGACAGGAAGTGCGGCCATAGCAGCACACCCGTGAAAAGATTGTTGCTGGCGCCGGCCAGCCACGGAAGCACGAATACCCGCGCGAAAAACAAGGCTCCGAAAAAGGCGCCGAAGAAAAACACTTCCGAGGTGATGAAGAACACCATCCCCCAGCGGAAACTGCTGTCCTCGAGGGCGCGGTAGGCACCGGTCTCACTCTCGCGGATCACAGCCGCCCACCATCCGAACATACTCACCAGCAATACGACGACGCCGAAGAAAAAGATGGGGATCCCCAGATCCTTGTCACCACTCAGGAAGTTCGCAAACCCGAACAACATCGAGAACAGTCCGACGGTCGCCGAAAACGACCACGGTGAACTGTGCGGCAGAAAATATCGCGGTGCGTTCGTGCTGGTGCTCATTGTCTTGATTTCCCCTTGGTCTCCAGGTATTCAGTGTGCCGGCGAATGAAAATAGTGCTGAATCAGGAATGCGCCTACGTAAAACGCCAGCGCCAGCGCACCGAGAACGACAGCCGTTATCACGATGCGGCGACGCTTGCGGCGGTCCGGTACGGGCGCCTTCTCAGGGCACATCCGGAGCGTCTTCGAAAGTGTGGTACGGCGCCGGCGAAGGCACTGTCCACTCCAATCCGTGTGCGCCTTCCCAGACGCGGGCCGTGGCCTTTTTCCCGCGATAGACGGTCCGGATCACGTTGTACAGGAATATGAGCTGGGTCGCCCCGAACACGAATCCGCCGATCGAGGACAGGAGGTTCAGGTCGGCGAACTGCAGCGCATAGTCGGGCACGCGGCGCGGCATGCCGGCAAGGCCCAGGAAATGCTGCGGGAAGAACAGCACATTGAAGGAGATCACCGACAGCCAGAAGTGCCACTTGCCGAGCGCCTCGTTGTACATGTGCCCGGTCCACTTGGGCAGCCAATAGTAGGTCCCCGCGAATAGCGCCATCAAGGTGCCGCCTACCAGCACGTAGTGGAAATGCGCGACGACGAAGTAACTGTTGTGGTACTGCAGGTCCGCCGGCACGAGGGCCAGCATCACGCCGCTGAAGCCGCCGATGGTGAACAGGAACAGGAACCCGATCGCGAACAGCATCGGGGTCTCGAAGGTCAGCGAACCGCGCCACATGGTGGCCACCCAGTTGAAGATCTTGATGCCCGTCGGGATCGCGATGAACATCGTCGAATACATGAAGAACAGTTCCGCGGCCGTCGGCATGCCCGAGGTGAACATGTGGTGCGCCCAGACGACGAAAGACACGAAGGCGATCGACGCGGTCGCGTAGACCATCGCCGTGTACCCGAACAGCGGCTTGCGCGAGAAGGTCGGGATTACCTCCGAGATGATGCCGAAGGCCGGCAGGATCATGACATACACCTCGGGGTGGCCGAAGAACCAGAACACGTGCTGCCACAGGATCGGCGAACCGCCGCCGGCGGCGTTGAAGAAGCTGGTGCCGAAGAAACGGTCGAACAGGAGCATCGTGACGCCGCCCGCCAGCACCGGCATGATCGCGATCAGCAGGAATGCCGTGACGAACCAGGTCCACACGAACAGCGGCATCTTGAGCAGCTTCATGTCCGGCGCGCGCAAGTTCAGGATGGTGGAGATGATGTTGATCGAGCCGAGAATCGAGGAAATGCCCATGAGGTGGACGGCGAAGATCATGAACGGGAACGCATACGGCGTCTGTTCCACCTGCGGGGCGTACATCGTCCAGCCCATGGCCGGCGCGCCGCCGGGCATGATAAGCGTCGAAAGCAGCATGCTCATCCCGGCCACCAGGAGCCAGAAGCTCCAGTTATTGAGCCGCGGCAGAGCCATGTCGGGCGCGCCGATCTGCATCGGCACCATCCAGTTGGCGAAGCCGACAAGGGCGGGCATCAGCACGCCGAAAATCATGATGAGTCCATGCAGGGTCATCATTTCATTGAAGAACGCGGGGTTGACCACCTGCAGGCCGGGCTCGGCCAACTCCGAGCGGATGACCATGGCCATGGCGCCGCCCACGAAGAGCATGAGCAGCGAAAACACCAGGTACATCGTGCCGATGTCCTTGTGATTGGTAGTGGTAATCCAGCGCATGACGCCCTTGGCCGGGCCATGATGCGCATCGGCGTGCCCGCCGTGTGCCGCCGTCATTTCACTGCTCATTTACTTTCCTCCGCGACCAATGCGGGCGCCTTCGTGGCCGTATTGCCGGCCACCGCCTGCGCCCCCTGCTCATGTGTATGAAGCCACTGCTCGAACTCGCCCTTCGGTTTCGCCACGACCACGATGGGCATGTACGCATGTCCCGCGCCGCACACCTGGTTGCACACCCCGCGATAGACGCCCGGCTTGTCGACGTCGATCCACATCTGGGTCACGAACCCCGGGATCGCGTCCTGCTTTTCACCGAAATCTGGGACCCACCAGCTGTGGATGACATCACCGGACGTAATAAGAAGGAGAACCTTTTCGTGCGTCGGCACCACCAGCGGATGGTCCACATCTTCCAGATAATGCTTGTCGGTCCAGGGCGATTTCTTAGAATCGAGGTTCATCCGCTCTTCGCTGGCAAGGGCGATGCGGCTGTAGATCGTGTAGACAGGCTTGTCGGCCGGAGACATGTACTGGTACTTCCAAAGCCACTGGTAGCCGGTGATCCGAATGCTCATCTTGGCGTCGTGATAATTCTGGTCGCTGAGCAGAACCATCGTGCTGGGAATGGCCAGGGCCACCAGAATAAGGAACGGCGCGATGGTCCAGGCCACCTCGAACTTCATGTTTTCGGTAAACGTGGAGGGCTCGGGCCGGCGCGAACGCCGATGGAAAATAATGGACCACGTCATGGCGCCGAATACAACGACCGCAATGCCGACCATCATCCAGATTGCGAACATATGCAGATCGAAGGCCTGGTGACTGACCGGGGTCACGCCCCGCGGCATGTTCCAGTCCGTCGCCCATGCCCCGGGCGATGCAACCACTCCGGCTGCGACCCCCGCCCAGCGAACCAGACTCCATTTCCTCATTCCTGTGTCTCCATGTTCAAAGCTGACCACCTGGCATAGGGTCGGATATTCTAGCCGCCCGCCCTATGCCCGCCGGACCCAGCAACTCCCGCAGCCGCGACGCCAGCGCTGCGCGGGCGTCGTCGTCCAGCGCCCGCGCGATCTCCACAGCCACACCCCGTGACCGGATAATCAGCGCCGGACGCGGGCTACTGCATTCTTCGACGCGGGCCCAATAACGATCCATTTCGATCCTCATTTCCGCGCGACGCCGACCATACTCGACCGTAACCGTTCGCTCGCGAATCGACACGATTTCCTTTGCCCGGTTCGCCGTCAAGCCAGACAGAATCAGGGCAAAAAGCGTAAAAACGCCCCCTTCGTAAGCGGCTATGGGCCACCAGCCCGCCGCAATGCCCACCAACAGTCCGATAGCCAGGGTCAGGGCAAATCCACCGGCCAGGATCAGTCCCAGTCCTTGCCAGCTCAGCGATTGGTTGCGCCGTATAACAATACGGGTGATGATGGGATCGGTCGAAATCACGGCATCAACGGCTTGCAACCGGGAAAATGATACTCCATGGCCTGTTCCGCGGCAAACCGCGCATCCTGGGGAAAAACATCTCGCGCTGGCTCTCGGCAGGTTGCCTGCTGTGCGGCGATCCCGCCTCCGGCGAGCTTTGCACCGCCTGCTTCCACGACCTGCCGTGGAACGATCACGCCTGTGCGCACTGCGCATTACCCCTACCGCCACTGGCGACCGAATTGTGCGGAGCCTGCAGCCGATCCTCGCCGGAATTCGATGAGGCCTATGCCGCTTTCCACTACGCCTGGCCCGTGGACCGCCTGCTCCGGCAATTCAAGTTCCGGGGCCACTTGGCCCGGGGGCACATGCTCTCCGGAGCACTCGCCGAATATCTCGACATGCGCCGAGCCACCCATCCGGACGTGCTGTTGCCCATACCGCTGCATCGCCGGAGATTGGCCTCGCGCGGCTTCAACCAGGCCGCAGAGATCGCCCGCGCGCTCGGAAAGTCGCTGGATGTGCCCGTGGCCTACGACGCCCTGCACCGCCTGCGTGCCACGCCCGCGCAGCGAGGGCTCGGCCGCAAGGCGCGCCGCGCCAACCTGAAAGGGGCTTTCGGGAGCCGGCAAAGCCTTGCCGGACTGCACGTCGGTCTGGTGGATGACGTCGTCACCACGACAAGCACTACCAACGCCGCGGCTCATGCCGTGGCCCGGGCCGGCGCGGCGCGGATCAGCGTGTACGCCCTCGCGCGCGCCTGATAGAAAAAGCCTCAGCGCGCCGGATCGTACTCGATTTCGGAATCCGGCCCGACGGCGATCAGGCGCCGCTGGATTACGCGCGAGAACAGGGCGAGCAACAAGCCGACCCCGATGCCCACAGCGGCTATGGTGAGATAGATGCGGGGCATGTCATGCACATCGTGGGCGCTGAAGCGCCCGGCTATCAGGCCGGCCAGCAACTCCCCGAGCGCCAGGAACAGGAACCAGGCTCCCATCATGCGGCCAGCGTAACCGCGCGGCGCGAGCTTGGTAGTCGCCGATAATCCCACCGGACTGAGGCACAACTCGCCGATCGTATGCAGGAGATAGGTCAGCGCCAGCCAGGTCGGCAGGGCCTTGTGCCCGGCCACCACGACCCAGGCGGCGCCGGTCATCACCAGGAACCCGAAACCCATGAAGACCATGCCCAGGGCGAACTTGAGCGGTGTCGAGGGATCCAGGTTGCGCCGCCCGAGCCAGATCCACAGCCAGGCGAAAAACGGCGCGAGCACGATGATGAGCAGGGAATTCTCGCTCTGGAACCAGGACGCGGGAAAGCCCCA
>Ga0102962_1000756_pt1 | contig 13917 bp, 13 predicted proteins | sample SalPonF2_C_D2_MG_FD_84519 | JGI IMG/M metagenome (GOLD analysis project Ga0102962, IMG submission 84519) | Salt pond soil microbial communities from South San Francisco under conditions of wetland restoration - Salt Pond MetaG SF2_C_D2_MG ...
GAACCGGCCCCGTACACGCCTCCTCTGGCTTTGGCAATAGCCGCCGCGTCGATATCGACGCCCGCAATGGTCGCGAGATTTTCACTCCCTGCGCCAAAGTGCTCTCGCAGCAGCATCGCAAGGGAATAGGGCTCCTCGCCGGTGGAACAGCCGGCGCTCACGATACGCACCGGTTCGCTTTTGTGCCGCAGAAGTTCGGGAACGATCTTCTCGACCAGCACCTTCAACTGCTTCGGCTCACGAAAGAAATAGGTCTCGTTGACCGTCAGGAGTTCCACCAGCCGCTGAAATTCCTCTCGATCTTTCTCCAGCAGCGCGAGATAGTCCTCTTCGGCGGTGATTCCTCTCCCCGACATGCGGCGTGCGATCCCCGCCATCAGGGTCTTTTCGCGCTCGTTTTCGAACTGCAGACCGCAGGTGCGCAGGAGAACGGCCTTAAAGGGGGAGAGCAGTGACCCCTCTTTGGTTACTGTGCACATTTCCGTCCCCCCGAAGGCCCCTTATCGGCCAATTGCATCAATGCGCCGGGGATCGCGGCGAGCGGGATCACTTTATCGACGCACCCCCGTTCCACGGCGCTGCGATTCATGCCGTATACCACCGAGCTTTGCGCATCCTGGGCCAGAGTCACCCCGCCCCGGGCCCGGATCGCCTCCAGGCCGGCGACGCCATCGCTTCCCATCCCGCTGAGGATCAACCCAACGGCCCGCTCGCGGCAGACCGCCGCCACCGATGTAAGCATCGTGTCGCAGCAGGGACGATAGATACGGCGGGGATCCCTCTCGGCAAGAGCGATCAATCCCGTCTCGGTGATCCGCATCGTTTTTTCGGCGGGATTGACGTAAACCGTGCCGGGGACAAGCAATTCCCCGTTACTGGCGACCGAAACCTTGAGCGGCGTCGCGCCCGCGAGCCAGTCGACCATCCCCTGCGTGAACCCCTCGGCGATGTGCTGCGTAATAACAATGGGAACCGGGAAACGCGCCGGCAGGGCGGCCAGAATGGAATGGATCGCCTGGGGCCCGCCGGTGGAGGCGGCAACGGCGACGACCTTCGCTCTCGAGGCGCCTGATGATGCCTCCCGGGTGATAGCCGGGACGGCGGAGCGCCTCCTGGTCGCGGCAAGATGAGCGCAGATGTCGACCCTGGCAAGAAGACGGACTTTTCCCAACAGCGCCTGCATGTTCTCCAGACTCACGTCCGGCTTTTCAATCACGTCGAGGGCCCCCCGGGAAATGGCGTTGAAGGCTGTTCGCACCCCGGTGAGCGCTGTGACAACGAGTATGGGGACAGGGTGTTCGGCAATGATGCGTTCGATGGCCTCGAGCCCCCCCAGCACCGGCATCTCGATATCCATGGTCACGATGTCGGGCTTGAGAGAGGCAACCGTTCGCACCGCCTCGAGACCATCGCCGGCCACTCCAATCACGGCGATGTCCGGTTCCGACGTGAGAATGGCGCGGATCATCTCGCGCATCAACGGACTGTCGTCGACGACCAAAACCCTGATCTGTTTTCCGGCGACCCTCACTAAGAGTTCTCCCGGGACACCGTACCCGTTTTCAGCGAATTAACGAGAGATCGCAGCTCATCGGTGAGCCCCGCCAACTCGGCGGTCGCTCCGTTCGACTGCTGAATCGATTCGGTGGAAACCCGCGCGCCCTCCTCGATGTCCTTGATCGCGGTGACCACCTGGCTGCTGGCGATCTGCTGCTGCTGGATCGAGAGAGAGATCTGGCGAGCGGCGTTGGCCGTCTCCTCCACCCCGTCGACGCTTTCGATCAGCATCACCACCGTTTGGGCCGCATACTGCTGACCTTCCTGGATCAGCTCGGAACTTTTCTCCGACGACATGACCAGGCGATTCACCGCGTCTTGAATCTCGGTGATCTTCCCTTCGATTTCGGTGGTCGACTCGACGACGCTGTCCGCCAGCCGGCGAATCTCAATCGCCACAACCCCGAAGCGCTTTCCGGCCTCCCCGGCGCTGGCCGCTTCAAGCGCTGCATTGAAGGCGATGAGTTTCGTCTGGTTGGCGATGTTGTTGATGATCTCCATGATCTTGTTGATCTCTTTCGACCGCCTGCCGAGCTCGACAATTTCGCTCAGATTCGCTTCGATGTTCTGGCTGATGTCGTTGACCTTGAAGGTCAAATTTTCGACCTCGGTGGCGCCGACCTTGGTGTCCTCCAGGGTCTTGTCCGCCCGCTCGACCACGCCCTGGCTATGCTGGGAAATCTGGCTGGCCGTCGAGGAGAACTCTTCCATGGTCGAAGAGATCTCCACCACCGAGGAGGAGAGACGGGTGGCGAGACCGGATTGCTGATTGATCGCCGATGAGATGGCTCCCGCCCGGGAGTGGATTTTCTCGGAGATCTCGCTGAACGAATCGATCAGGGGCGAAAAGAACCTCCTGGACAGGAAAATCGACAAGGCGGAGAAGATCGCCGCCACGACGAGCGTCCTGACGACGACAACCGCCTTGAAGCCCGTGAACGAGAAGGTCGTCAACGCAACGGCCGCTGCCAGCAGAACAGCGTTCATCACGACAAACTTGGTGGTCAACTTCATCCATGCCTCCTGATCGAGTGACGGTTAAGGATGTTTTGATCTCAGATCTACGATCCTGTGACGCAGGCGTTGAAAATCGAGGAGGGGAACGATCTCTTCGTCGAGCTGCAACACGCCCCACATCCCCTTCGGAAGAACGAAAGGTTCAACCAGGGGGGGAAAGGGACGGATGGCGTCGAGACCGAACTCCGCAATATCCCTCACAGCGTCGATAACGACACCGACTCCCTCCCCTGCTATTTTGACCAAAAGAAGCGTTGGGGCGCGATAAACAACCGGCCATTCGCCGAAATCAACCAGATCGTGGAACCAGAAGGAACCCTCTTGCGCCCCCTCCCCGCAGCTATCCACCCTTTCCACCTGGTCGGCTTCCACGCCGAAGCAGACTCCGCCCACCCGAAAGAGAAGAATTTCGAGCCCTGTTGAATCGCCCGTTGCCGCGGTCCTCTTCATATCGTGAGGTGGGTCGCCAGCCTCTCGATGCCGACAAGAGAGACCGGGTTTCCCGCAAGTTCGATCTCTCCGGTCACCAGGTCGCGAGCGGCGCCGGCCAACGTCGACAGCGGTGGCCTTACGACGCTGGAAGGAATGTCAATGACATCGTCAATCGTGTCGACCAGGATTCCTGAGCGGAAATCATCCCGCACGGCCATGGCGACCAGGCACTGCGAGAGGTCTGTTTTCTCCTGGCCGAGAAAACAGCGAATATCGATAACCGATTCGATGTCCCCCCGGACATTGATCAGGCCCGGAAGATAGGAAGGGAGCTCGGGCATCCAGGCGATCTCGCGGGGAGGGAGAATTTCCCGGATGTCCCGGCCGTAAAAGGCGTAGCGCTCGGTGCCGCAGGTAAAAACGACGATTTTGACCTGCTCCTCTTCGACGTCGACGACTTCCCTGACGGCATCTCTGCGCTTGATTTCGTGCAGAAAGCGGTCGCTTTTAAACTCTTCTTCGGGCGCTGCCATCCACTCTTCTCCTTCGGAGCCTGATTCATACCATCGGAATCGAGCTTCGCTTGCCAAGGCGTCTGCAGGATTTTCCGGACGTATAAAATTTGCGGTCCGCCGGTCAATGGAAATTGTCAGACCTCCAATACGACCAATAAAAAGGTGTTTACTGCAAAATGGATTCCATTTAATTATTTATCAATGCATAAGGCGGCAATTGCCTCTATGGGGTGGACATTGTCGGATAAGTCCCTGCCAATGCAACAACAAATCGGGATATACCTTTAGTTTTGCCCTGCCGGCTTGGGATGCCGAAAACAAACTGAGCCATAATATTGGCGTCAGCTTCTTGACTTTCAGAAGAGTGGCCCGGGATAGGACTGGAAATTTTCTGTCTGCCAGTATCTTTTCTCCCGAAAACCGTGTATTATATTAGATAAAAGATCCCTCCGCCACCCCACCAGATCCTCTTCAGATCCACCTGCGCTCTTCAAGCCGTACGGAGATGACTTTTCGGCGTGAAGAGATTCGCTGATCGTGCCGGCTTTTCCCGGCAGGACAATAGTCAAGCCTGCCCCGTAGATTCCAGCGGTCTCCCTGGTTTTTATCGGACATTTCTTGGCGAGCCCCACGTAAGGGAGAACCGCTATGAAAAGTTCCACGCCAGTAGCCGGCGACCCGATCCAAGCCCGCTGCACCAAATGTCGCAAAAACACCCCCCATACTATCGTCGCCATGACCGAGGAGGGTCCAGACAAGGTGCAATGCAGTTCCTGCAGCCGTCAGCACAAGTATCGCCCCCCCACCGGAATAAAAAAGCCTGCGGTGAAACGAACGACCAATCACAAAGAAGCCGAGCGCAAAGAGTGGGAAACGCTACGACCGGGCATGAACAGCGCCCGGGCGAAGGAGTATTCCATGACGGGGGCTTATCACGTCAAGTCCTTGATAAATCACCCGTTATTCGGCCTCGGCATTGTGCAGCGAGTGGTCGGCTCGCAAAAGGTTGAAGTCCTCTTCGAGGACGGCAAAAAAACGATGCGCTGTCGATAACCCCAGCCGCCCGGCGGCCCGTTCTCATCGAACCGAATGGGCGGGCCCGGCGCCGGCGGAACCCGAATGAAAGAGATAGAACGTGGAAACGTGTGACCTGTGTACGGAACAATCAAAGAAATCGCACACTGCCAAGCCTCATGAATTTTTAAACAAAGTAGATGAGCCCCGCATTTTCAAAGGGAAATCACCCCGCGGCTTCGTGGAGCAGGATTACCTGTGCCTGACATGCCAATCAAGGTTTACCCAGAGTACGAATAAAAACGATCTGGCATGGACTCTATGGCGGGGGTAATTGCACCGAGGGCCCCTTTGGGGAGCCGTAAAAAAAGGGCAGACTCCCTGCGCAGAGGGGAGCCTGCCTTTTTTTACGCGCCGACCGACATTAAATTCCACAGAGCTCTTGTAAAAATTCCGCTAAGCGATTTCTTGGCCCCTTGGGTAATAGCCGGCCGAAGACCATTTTGCTTTTTTGCGACGCCATCTTTTATGGAATGAACAATGACTGGTGGGGTTGCGGACGAGGAGGACGCAGGAAACTGGGAGGGAGAGAACCGGAAGTTCGGAGGCGCTTTCCGGCTGGAGGTGCAGGGAATCAATCCCTTCTGCCATTGAGCTCCAAGCGCACGTGGAACCCTCGGGGCACTCCCGCGCCGGGAGATCGGGTGCCGACATCGTGCATCCGCTGTTTCCCTATCGAGGGATCGAGTGGAAATTCCGCACGTCACTCCTGTTCCGGAGTCTCCTCGGCCACATCTTCCTGTTTGCGTTTTCTCTTTTCTTCCTTTTTGGCTTTTTTGGCAATTTCCTTCTGACGCTTTTCGTACCCGTAATTTGGCTTTCTGGCCATCTGAGAGTCCTTTTGGGCTGGCGTTTCGCAGCATTCAGACCGGCGAAATACCTCTCTGAAAACTCCCGTGCGAACCGCGGTTAGAAAAAAGAGCCCCACGAAAGTCCGTGGGGCTCTTTTCCGAATCGATGCAAAATCGCTACTTCAAATTCTGCGCACATTCGCCGACTGAGGGCCTTTCTGGCCTTGGGTGACCTCAAAGCTCACCCGATCTCCTTCGGCGAGGGACTTGAAACCGTCCCCTTGGATCTGGGAAAAATGAACGAACACATCAGGTCCGTTGTCCTGCTCGATAAAACCGAAACCCTTGGCGTCGTTAAACCACTTCACTGTTCCTTCTGCCATTTCTTTCTCCATGTTCCCCTATGGGAATTTTTTTGTGCAAATCCCGCTCGTCCAAAAGCAAAAAAACACACGCCAAAAGAGGCCTGTGTTTTTAATCCAGCCTGACACCTTGCCAGCCTGGTGAACGACAAAAAGTCTTACACAAACTTGCTTAAGTGTTTCTAGTCTAACATGGAAGGATCTGAAAAGCAAGGACTAAATCTCTCCGAGGGAAAGAGCCCTTCCAGAAAGATCCCGGGAATGGAGCCGCTGAGGGGGGAGGAGCGTCTCACCGCAACCGGCATCGGCATCCTCCGACACTCCCAAGGGGAGCAAATCGTGATGAACGGGGCCGCGGGTATGATCCTCCATGCTCAAGGGGTCAACGGGATGGAGATTCTACCGAAACGATTTTTTTCGTGAACTTGTGGGTTGAGAGCTGTTTGGCGTAGACCCCCAACAGACGGCGGGATGCGGGCCTCGCCGGAATGAAGTTTGGCGCAGGAAATTCTGCAACCGGCCAAATGGCATGGGTGGGGCGATGCCGTAGCCCTGCATGGCCGGAACGTCCAAAACCGACACCGCGAAGCAGAAACTAGGCGCGGGTTCTTTGCCGAGGGGTGTCTTCCCCATAAAGGGTCCAGAAGCGCAGGCGATCATTCTTACAGGCCTTGGTCCGGTAGAGCGCCAAGTCGGAATACCGCAGCAGGATATCGGGATCGGCCGCCGGCTCGTTCGTGGAGAGACTCACCCCGGCGCTCAGGTCCAGCCTCACGCTCGTTCCATCTTTGAGAGAGATGGGCTCACGAACCGCATGTTCAACCTTGTCGAGGACGGCGCTGATCTCGTCGAGATTGCGGCAGTCCTCGATCAGCAGAATAAACTCATCGCCGCCCATCCGCGCCAAAAAATCGGTGCACCGCAGCGCGCCCTGCAGCCGCTTGCCGATCACCTCCAGCACCAGGTCTCCCGCCTCGTGGCCATAGGTGTCGTTGACCTCCTTGAAATGATCCAGATCGATCATGACCAGGGCGAGCAGGCGCTCATGGCGTTTGGCTCTCGCCACGGCCTTTTCAAATTCCCGGTTGAAAGCCCTGCGGTTGGGCAGGCCGGTCAAGGGATCGAGAAGAGCCTGGCGAGCGAGCTCCTCGGTCAGGCGGTGACGCGCCGTGACATCGACGGAGGTCCAGACGATCACCGGATGCTCCGGGTCTTCTCCGTCGAGACGCTGACCCGAGACATCCACATAGACCGCTTTGCCATCCTTGCGCATGAGTGCCAGATCCTGCAGGCTCCCCTGACCCCGGGCGAGAACGTCCCGGGAAAGATCCACCATGTGCTGGAATTCTTCCTTCGCAGGGTAAAATTCACTGGTGGGATGCCCGACCACCTCCTCGGGGCGATCATACCCGAGAATATCTAAAAACCCCTGATTCACCTCGACAAAAATCCGTTCAGGGTAACGCACGAGATCAATGCCCGCCGTCGTGTTGGCGAGCAGGGTGGCTCGGGCGGCGCTGAGCTGACGAATGATCTGCTCATTGAGGTGCCGTTCGGTCACATCGACCTGGGTCCAGACGATCCGTTCGGCGCCATCGGGGCCGCACAACCTCTGGCCGGAGAGGTCGATATAGATGATTTCGCCGTTCAGTCGGCGAAAGGGGATCTCCCGCATGATGCCGTGGCCTTCACGAAGAACCTGCCGGGAAAAGTCCCCCACCCGGGAGAAGGTATCCCCGTCCGGATAGAACTCCCGTGGGTTGCATGCCGATAACTCCGGGTTGGAGCCGGCCCCGCTCATTTCCAGCATCCGGGAGTTGGCCTGCTCAAAAATCCGCTCGGGGTAGCGTATGACGTAAACTCCGGCCGTCAGGCTGTCGAGCAGCGCCCGGTTGAAGGCGCTGGTTTCATATTCCCGGCGGGTCAGATCCAGACGATCCAACCCATAGCCGACATCCTGGGCCAAATCCGTCAAAACCCGCTGCAACTCGGCGTCGAAAACATCCGTTTCGCAATGGAAAAGGGTAAAAACCGCCCACAGCCTGCCGCCGCGATACACGGGAAGGGCGGCGCTCGCACCGAGCCCGAAGGCCTTCGCGCGCTCCGTCCGGAGATTCGTGGAGGAGGTGCTGCCGAAGGCTTCCTCGAACACCGGGCTTTGGCTGCGCCAGGCTTGGCCGCGAGGGCCCCGTCCCTCGGGGAGATCCTCATGCGCGGAAATGCGAATCCCCTTCAGAGACCCCACCTCGCCAGCCGCGGCCACCGGATAAAACCACCCCTCGGCATCGGGCCGGCCGATCCAGGCGAGTCGCAGGTGACCGCACCGGATCGCCAGTTCGCAGAGCGATTGGAGCATCCCTGTTTCGTCACTGGCGCGGGCGATCACTTTGTTGGCTTCGGAAAGAAGGGCATTGAAATCGGAGAGGCGTTGCAGGCGTTCTCGATTGCGTTCCCGCTCGGTGACGTCGGCGATCGTCCAGACGGAGAGCCCCCCATTGCTATCGACGAGCACGCCGGAGAAATCGGCGAGCAAGATCGCGCCGTCCTTGTGCGCCATGCGAACCGAGCGAAGGGTCACCTCCCTGGAAGAGTCAAAGGCGGTATAGGCTTTGGCGGCAAGCGACCATTCACGCTCATCCGCGTAGAGGATACGCGTCGATTGCCCCTCCAGTTCCTCAGGGGTTCGGCCCAGCATCTGCGCCATCCGCAGGTTGATTTTTCGAATGATTCGGTTCTCCGCCAAGAGAATGCCGACGACGGAGTTGTTAAGAAGGGCGTATTGCAGATTTTGCGCGTCGAGGTGGTCGAGCCCCCGGGAGATATCCAGGGCCAGCTCCGTCAGAAGAGCCTTGAGATCTTCGTCGAACGCATTGATTTCGGCGTGAAAGAGGACGAGCAGTCCCCACAGGTGACCGTCGCGGCGGAGGGGAAGAACGGCGCTGGATTTGAAGCCGAAGCGCCGGTAGCGCTCCCTCCAAAGGTCAAGGATGGGATTGGCCATGGAATCGTCAATGAATAACGCTTCCCCCTCTTGCCAGACCTTGCCCATGGAACCCCGGCCTTCGGGATACTTGGGATCGTGGGAAACCCGCAGCTCATCCAGAAAGGAGGCCGCCCCGGCGGCAACCGGGAACCGGAACCATCCCGAGGCATCAGGCCGCGCGATCACCGCCAGATCGAAATGGGCATAGCGGATGGCCAGCTCGCAGAAATCCCGCAGCAGCCGCTCCTCATCGGAAACGGTGGCAATGGATTGGTTGGCCTTCGCCAGCAGGGCGTTGAAATCCGTGAGCCGCTGCAGGCGCTGGACATGATCTCCCAAGATACCGCTCATGCCCCCCCCTTCTCGCTCCGTTGGGGAATGAAGCCCCGCATTCAATCAGATCCTGCGGCACCTGTTGCTCCGGCCGAAGCCCGCAAAAGCGACATCCGGTGCCGGATCAATGTCTTTTGTTCTAGCAAATCCCTTCAGTCCGACGACAGGGTCAGAGGATAGGAGGCACAAAAGGTGGTCCCTTCGCTTGGCGTGCTGGTGAAGGTCACCTTTCCCCCCAGATACCCACTCAACAGGTGCATGCTGTAGGTGCCGAGGCCGCGGCCGGGGCCTTTGGTCGAAAAGGAGCGCTGGAAGACCTGCAGCTTCGCTTCACGGGACATGACCCCGGGGTTGTGAACGGTAAACTCGACCCGGCCGCCGGACCTGCGACAGCCCACGGTTACCGTCTCCCCCCGGGCGGTGGCCTCCAGGGCGTTTTTGATCATGTTGCCCAGCACCCGGCCAAGCAGGGCGCTGTCGGTCGTCAGGACAAGCTCGCGAAGGGTTGGGTCGAGCAAGAGGGTGCGCCCCTCGGCAACCTCGTGGCGACGGTAGATACCGACCACCTTTTCGAGAAAATCGCTCACCGCGACCGGCTCCGGCCGCAACCGAAGTTCCCCGTTCTCCGCCGCGGCAAGGGCCCGTTGCGCCTCGATCTCTTCTATGGTCCGCTCGGCGGCGCTTTGCATCAGGCCGAAAATCCTTTCCCGGTCGGTCGAATTGTCGTTCCGCAGCAGTTCGGCGAACCCCTTGATGCTGCCGATCAGATTGAGAATGTCGTGAAAAAAAATCTTCTCAAGTGCCTGGCGACGTTTTTCGTGGCTGATGTCACTGACAGCGAACACCGTGAAGACTTCTCCCGCGTAGTTCAGCGGCGTGGTCCGGACCTTCAGATCGAGAGACTCGCGTTGCCCCTCCCGCCGGCGGGTGAATCGGCACTCGCGCACCGCTTTTTCTCCATTCAAAGACTCAAGGGTCGCCAGGACCATGCCGCAGGCGCTGCATTCCTCGGTGGTGCCGCATCCGCCTTCGGATTTGCGGGCATGGACACAATCGAGAAGCTCGCCCGGACGCATGCCGTGCGCATGCTCCACCCTCCCCGCCGCGACCAGTTTGAGAAGAACGTTGTTGGCGTAAACGATCTGCCTCTGCTCGTTGAGAATCAGCAAGAGGCTCGGGACAGCATCGAGGATGTTTTTCGTCAGGGATGTTTCGGAAAAATAGCCGACCTGCCGGCACAGATTGGTGGCCGTAGCGCGTTCGGCAGGCGCGAAGAGGGTCGAAATGGGGTCAGCGGGCATGACGGTCGGAGCTTTTCTCCAGAAGGTTGTTTTTCTCCAAAATCTTCAGCAGCGGGGTCATGCCACCCAACGATAAAGCCGGATAGCTCTCCCTTTATTACTTCAGGAAGAGCCCCCCTGTCAAACACTACCTGGACTTCGCCGTCCTCATGCCGCCGAACGGGCGGGACTGACCAGCTCCACTCTCTGCGGGGCAAGCTTCATGGCCAGCTCCGCCACACTTCCATGGAGCAGGGTGCGGCCATCTTCATCGTGCCGACAGCCAAGAAGAATTGTCTTGGCGCCGACCCTTTTGCCGTGTTCGATGAGGATCTCGGCAATCAAACCGCCCTGGGCGGTCAGGCAGCATCCCCGTGCCTCGACCCCTTCGTGCCGCAAGGCGGCCAGCGCCTCCTCGACGAGCCTCTCCCCGTAAACCAGCGACTCGGTCGCAGCGGAAAATTCATCGAAAACCTCATAGGCGCGAACGTGGACCACCTCCACAGTCCCGCCTTTCATCCTGACCTCTTCGACGGCCCGCTGCAGCACGAAGCGGTCATAGCCGCTGCCGTCGATGCCGGCCAGGACAGAGGCGGGCATCTGCCGGGCAGGGAGCGTCGCGCCGGCCCCTTCCCTCTTCGCCGGCGAGGTGGCAAAGCGGCCCAAATGGGCCCGTCGGGCATAGAGCACGACCATGGACAGACAGGCGGCCGCCGCGGCCAGAAGAAAAGGCAGCGTGCCGTTGAGTTCCGCCAGCTTCGGGGCGGCAAAGGGAGCGATCACCCCTCCAATCCAGCGAACGAAGTTGTACCCTGCCGACGCCACCGGCCGCGGACAGGAGGAGATCTCCAGGGCCATCTCGGTAAAGACGGTATTGTTGACCCCCATCAGGGCGCCGGAGAGAACCACGGCCACAATCGTGGCCGTGGAAGACCCCATGGCCATCACGAGGAGCAGAAGGGCAAAAGCGGCCAGAGAAAAGCGCAACAACCTTGTTTCGGAAAAACGGCGCTGGAGGCGCGGGGCCACAAACACCGAGAAGATGGCGAGCAAGACGCCCCAGCCGAAGAATATCAGACCGGTGCTCCGGGCAGATACGTGCAGAACAAAGGGAACGAACGCCAGAACGGTAAAAAACCCGTAGTTGTAGAAAAAAGCGCTCAGGGCCACGGCGAAAAGCCCCTTGTCGGCGAGCGCCCGTAGTGGATCTTTCAGAGACGTGCGCTCTCTAGCGACGGTCACCGGCTCCAGGAAAAAGGCGATGGCCAGAAAACCGATGACCATCAGGGTGGCGGTGCCGTAAAAGGGATAGCGCCAGGAATAGCTGCCAAGGGCGGCGCCCAGGAGGGGGCCGACCGAAAGCCCCAGCCCAAGCGCGGCTTCGTAGAGGAGGATGGAAATGGCCGCTCCGCCCCTAGCCGAGGCGACGATCACCGACAGAGCCGTCGCGACGAACAGCGCATTGCCCAGCCCCCAGCCGCCCCGGTAGAGGACCAGGGCCGTCACCGACTGGGAGGTGCCCGAAAGAGCGGCGAAGACCGCAATCAGAGCCGCTCCCAGCAGCAGCGTCGCCCGGCCGCCGAAGCGGGACGAGACCGCTCCGGTGACCAACATCATGGCCGCGGTGACTGCAAAATAACTGGTGAATAAAAGGGAAACCTGGCTGGGAGTGGCGTGCAGACCGGTCGCGATCGAGGTCAGGATCGGGTCGACCAGGCCGATGCTCATAAAGCCGACCATGGCGGCAAACGCCGTCGCCCATACGGCTTTGGGCTGATTGAAAAATCGGCTGGCAAGTGAGGAGGAAGGTGTCTTTTTCATGGATGAACGGTCCCCGGAAAAGAGAGGGCGAGAATTTTCCCCGGCCTGATCCGGAGGAAATCCCCGCCATTTATGTGTATAATACATATAAATAATTTTGCGCTGCGAGTCAAGTTGTATTATACATATAAAATCAGCCGAGCGCCTGTCCCCCACATCCCCGGAGGCACCATGACAACCGCACCGCCAACGGTCCCTGAAGAGCCCTCGGTCAGCTCCCTGGAGCGGGAACTGACCTTTCTGGCCCGCACCTTTGAGGCCCTGCAGAGGCAGCGCAAGGGTCCCCTGGAGAGGGCCCATTACATCCTGCTCCAGACCATTCTGCGTCACGGCCCCCAGACGGTTTCCTCGCTTGCTTCCTACCTCTCCCTGGACAATTCGACGGTCACGCGCCAAGTTGCGGTCATGGAAGGTGCGGCCCTGCTGGAGCGACACGCCAATCCGGAGGATGGCCGCAGCCAGATTCTCAGCGCGACGCCCGCAGCCCGGGAAAAGGCCGAGAGGATGCGGCGGGAGCGCATGGAGAGGCTTGATGCCATGACCGCGCACTGGCCGGAGGAGGAACGGGAACAGTTGGTGCGTCTGCTGGGGCGCTTGAACGAGGATTACCGCCGCCGGCTGAGCCGAATGGAATGAGCGTCGTCGGCCGACGGGCGCATTTGCAATTCGCCTGGGGCCGAAGAAATTCGATTCATTTTACATTTGCCTGAAAGGAAGACACCCATGAAGCAATCACTTGGAGCCAAAACCCTGCTCTTTCCCGCCCCCGTCCTGCTCGTCGGAACCTACGATGAGAAGGGGCAGCCGAACCTGATGAATGCCGCCTGGGGAGGGATCTGCTGTTCCCAGCCCTCCTGCGTGTCCGTATCCCTGCGAAAAGCGACCTATTCCTATGCTGGCATCGTGGCGCGGGAGGCCTTTACCATCGGCATCCCCGCCGAGGCGCAGATGCGGCAGGCCGATTACGTCGGGACCGTTTCGGGACGGGATACGGACAAATTCGCCGCGACCGGCCTCACTCCCGTCAAGAGCGAGCTGGTCGACGCCCCCTACGCCGCCGAGCTGCCGGTTGTCCTGGAATGCCGGCTGCTGCACACCCTGGAAATCGGGCTGCACACCCAGTTCGTCGGGGAGATCGTGGACGTGAAGGCGGAGGACTCGGTCCTTGGCGAGGACGGGCTGCCCGACATCCTGAAGATCAAGCCCCTGATCTTCGACACAGCCCACCGGGGATATCACGGCATCGGGTCGCTTCTGGGGCAGGCCTTTTCGGTGGGGAAGAAGGCGTAGGCGCGTTGCGCGGACTTTTCTGGAAATAGGTCTGGAAAGGCCTCGCGGAAGCGGCCCCTCGCCACCGGCGGCGCCGGGAGAGAGGGGCCGTCCGATCAGCCGTTGCTGGGGAAGGAAAAGCGGGCCTGCTCCCGGACACCGCCGGCGGGCCAGCGCTGAGTGACGGTCTTGCGCCGGGTGTAGAAGCGCACCCCGTCGGGGCCGTAGATGGCCAGATCGCCGAAGAGCGAACGCTTCCAGCCGCCGAAGCTGTGCGAGGCGACCGGCACCGGCAACGGAATGTTGACCCCCACCATGCCGACCTGGATGTTGTCGGTAAAGTAGCGGGCGGCCTCTCCGTCGCGGGTGAAGATGCAGGTGCCGTTGCCGTACTCGTGGGCGTCGATCAGATCCATCGCTTCCTGCAGGGTGCGGGTGCGCACGACGCAGAGGACCGGCCCGAAGATCTCGTCGGTATAGATC
>Ga0102962_1000757_pt1 | contig 13913 bp, 8 predicted proteins | sample SalPonF2_C_D2_MG_FD_84519 | JGI IMG/M metagenome (GOLD analysis project Ga0102962, IMG submission 84519) | Salt pond soil microbial communities from South San Francisco under conditions of wetland restoration - Salt Pond MetaG SF2_C_D2_MG ...
AAGAGAAGAACTGCTTCAACCTTTGCAAGCCGTGATTGGTGTTGTAGAGCGTCGACAGACGATTCCCATCCTTGGCAATGTGTGTATTGAAGTAGAAGCCGACAATGCCATCCGCCTGGTAACGACAGACCTGGAAGTGGAAATGAATGCGCGCTTATCTCAGGGAGGCAAAAAACTCGGATCCTCGACAGTGCCGGCACGCAAGCTTCTGGATATTTGCCGGGCATTGCCAGAAGGGGCTAGCGTCAAGCTCAGCGAGGAGGAAGGCCGGGTACGTCTGAGCTCGGGACGAAGCCGGTTTGTATTGACGACACTTCCGGTCGAGGAGTTTCCTACGGTGGGGGACCTGGATAGTGGATTGCGTTTCAGCATAGGAAGCGGCGTCTTGTCAGACCTGCTCAAACGCAGCGCTTTCGCGATGGCACAGCAGGATGTCCGCTACTATCTCACCGGACTACTGTTGGAACTTTCTCAACAGCGCCTGCGGGCTGTAGCCACGGATGGACATCGCCTCGCGCTGTGTGATGCCGAGCAGAATCCCGAAGTAGAAGGAGAACAGACTGCAATATTGCCGCGTAAGGCGGTTATGGAGTTGGAACGTCTTCTGGGACAAACAGATATACAGGTCCAGGTCACGTTAACCCGGACCCATGCAAGGTTTGATCTGGGAACGCAGGTCATGACAACGAAGCTGATAGACGGGCAATTCCCAGATTACGATCGAGTCATCCCCAAAAGCTGCAACAAGAAACTGGTAACTGACCGGGCACCTCTCAGGGAAGCGCTTACGCGTGTAGCGATTCTCGCCAACGAGAAATTTCGTGGCATCCGTTTGGAGGCTTCCTCCGAGGGCTTCAAGTTGGCGGCACATAACCCGGAGAATGAAGAAGCCGAAGAGCAAGTCTCGGCGAACTATGAAGGAGAGCGGCTGGTAATCGCCTTTAATGCGACTTATCTGCAGGATGCGTTGGCCGCGCTGGATAGCGAAACAGTGGAATTTCAGTTCACCGATTCCAATTCCAGTGCACTCCTGGGAGCTCCAGGTAGCGAGAGGTACCGTTACGTCATCATGCCCATGAGGCTATAGCATCAGGTTTAATGCCTTGCCCGTGGCCTCGGAACGACAGGGAATTCGGCCTCGCACAGATTATCGCCCCTCGTGATCCGGCTGACTGATATACGACTGGAAAATTTCCGTTGTCATGAGCGGCTGCAGCTGCGGAATACGGAAACGGATTGGGTCGTTCTGGCAGGCGGGAACGGTTCCGGAAAAACCAGCATTCTGGAGGCGTTGTACAGCGCAGGCCGGGGACGTTCATTTCGCTGCACCAACCTTGGGACGGTCATCCAGCATGATCGCTCCAGTGCCCTGGCAGTCATCAATGCCTCGAATAGCCGCAGACACATTCTGGGTATGGAGATTCAGAACCGCCGCCGCGTAACGCATCTCGATGGCGCGGCTACCGATCTAACGGCAATAGCGCAAGCAATCCCCGTGGAGTATCTGGGTGGAGACACCATGCGTTTACTGCAAGCCTCACCGGCCGACAGGAGGCGCTTTATGGATTGGACGCTGTTTCACGTGGAACCACAATTCCTGCCGGTATGGCGCCAATGGTATCGATCTCATCGGCAGCGCAATGCGTTATTGAAGTCCGGCACCTCACCCCAGGCACTGGCCCCATGGACAGATGCGGTTGCGGACTACGGTGAGCAGGTCAGCCGGTTCAGATCTCAATTGGTAGTTGCCCTGCAATCCGAGCTTTCTTCCCTGGATTTCCCCTTTTTCTCTGATCCCAGGTTGTTTTTCCGCCAAGGCTGGCGTGGCACCAATTTACGGGAAGCATTCAGGGAAAACGCTGTCCGCGAGGCCCAACAAGGCCGCGCAGTTATTGGGCCTCAGCATGACGATTGGATGCTGGATGTGGGGGGCAGAAGCGGTAGCGAATTATCGCGAGGTCAGGCCAAGCTGGCCAGCCTGTACTTGTATCGATGCCAAGCGTCGCTAATGCGCAAGGGAAAACGCTGGGCCGTCTATCTGATGGACGATCTGGCAGCGGACCTGGATCAGGTGGCGCTGAGTGAGGCGGTGAAGTTATGGGGAGACGCTGGCGTGCAGCTCTGGATAACAATGCTGGATGAGGATGCGGAGTTACCGTTGCCTGGGGCGGCTGCCAGGTTCCACGTGGAACACAGTAAGGCGTCGGCACTATAAGCGAGAGCGAGTTTCAGAAGGCGTATTTACGCTCACGAACATAGTATAATAATGTATTGCGCTGAACAGGTTTTCCAAATGGCCGAAAACGCTGAGTACACATCAAAAAATATTAAAGTTCTCAAAGGCTTAGATGCTGTAAGAAAACGCCCCGGAATGTACATCGGTGATACCGATGATGGAACCGGCTTGCATCACATGGTTTACGAGGTGGTGGATAACGCCATCGACGAGGCCCTGGCGGGCTATTGCCATGAAATCGTGGTGACTTTGCATGGCGACGGCGGGGCCTCGGTGAGCGACGACGGACGCGGTATCCCGGTGGATATGCACGAAGAGGGGCATTCCGCTGCGGAAGTCATCATGACCACGCTGCACGCGGGCGGCAAGTTCGATGACAATGCCTACAAGGTATCCGGCGGGCTACATGGCGTCGGCGTGTCCGTGGTCAACGCGCTTTCCGACACGCTGACATTGCGCATCGCACGTGGTGGCCGCTATTACGAGCAGGTCTATCACATGGGTGTGCCGCAGACGCCGTTGCAGGACCTTGGCGACACGGACAAAACCGGGACAACGGTCCGTTTTCTTCCCAGCCCCACGGTGTTTACGGATATCGAATTCAAGTTCGACACACTGGCGCATCGGTTGCGGGAACTCGCGTTCCTGAACTCCGGTGTGCGCATCGTGCTGCGCGACGAGCGGGACGAGCGCGAGGAGGTGTTTGTCTACGAGGGCGGAATACAGGCTTTCGTCAAGCACCTCAACCGTAACCGGACGGCGCTGCACCCGAACATTTTCTACTTCAGCGCGGAACGCGACGATATCGTGGTCGAGCTGGCGATGCAGTGGAACGACAGCTATCAGGAAAACGTGTTCTGTTTTACCAACAATATCCCGCAACGCGACGGTGGCACGCACATGTCCGGCCTGCGTGGAGCCCTGACGCGCACGGTTAATCAGTATGCCGAGCAGGAAGGTCTGAGCAAACGGGCCAAGGTCAGCCTGAGCGGCGATGATACGCGTGAAGGCCTGACGGCCGTATTGTCGGTCAAGGTGCCTGACCCGAAGTTCTCCTCGCAGACCAAGGACAAACTGGTCTCCTCCGAGGTGAAATCCGTGGTGGAAAGCCTGACCAGCGAAAAACTGTCGGAATACCTGCTGGAAAACCCGGCGGAGGCCAAGGCGGTCATCGGCAAGGTGATCGAGGCGGCGCATGCGCGAGAGGCCGCACGCAAGGCGCGGGAAATGACCCGGCGCAAAGGTGCGATGGATATCGCGGGCTTACCCGGGAAACTGGCCGATTGCCAGGAACGCGATCCCGCGCAGAGCGAGTTGTTCATGGTGGAGGGTGATTCCGCAGGCGGCTCCGCCAAGCAGGCCCGGGACCGGCGCACGCAGGCTATCCTGCCCCTCAAGGGGAAGATCCTCAACGTCGAGCGGGCCCGCTTTGACCGCATGCTGTCTTCGGTCGAAGTCGGTACGCTGATCACGGCTCTGGGCTGCGGGATCGGAAAGGAAGAATTCGACGTCGAGAAATTGCGCTACCATCGCCTGATCATCATGACCGATGCCGATGTGGACGGTGCGCATATCCGCACCCTGTTGCTGACATTCTTCTACCGGCAAATGGGGGAATTGGTGAAGCGCGGACACGTCTATATTGCCCAGCCGCCGCTCTACAAGATCAAAAGCGGCAAAAAAGAAACCTATCTCAAGGACGAAGCCGCCCTGTCGCAATATTTACTCCAGAATGCGCTGGAAGGTGCCGAATATCGCCCGGTTGCAGACGGCGAGCCACTGGATGAGGAAACCCTCGGCGGGTTGGCGCGCGAGCACCTGGTGATCAACCGGACGATCGAGCGCCTCTCACGGCGGCATGCGCACGAAACGCTCGAAGCCCTTCTGGATATACCCGTGCTGGAAGATACCTTCTGGGAGCAGCCGGAAGGCCTTAAAACATGGATAACGCAATGGCAGGAAGCAACCGAGAGCCAGGTTGGCGATGGCGCCCTTTACGAATTCGCGCTTGGCGAGAATGCGCAGTCCATCATGGTTACGCGCTATAAAAACGGCGTAAAGAGCGAAGACCGGTATCTGCGGGCTTTTTTCCAGAGTCCCGAATACCAGGGCCTGGCGCGCCATATCCGGCGTCTGGAGGGCAAGCTGGGCCAGGGGGCGGAAATCCGGCGTGGGGAGCGCAGCGAGCCCGTGAAGCGCTTTGCAGACGCGGTTAACTGGTTGCTCGCGGAAGCGCAACGTGGCGTTTCCGTACAGCGTTACAAAGGCCTGGGTGAAATGAATCCGGATCAGCTGTGGGAAACCACGATGGATCCGGCCACGCGGCGTCTGGTGCAGGTCAGGATAGAGGACGCGGCGGCTGCCGATGAGGTGTTCACCACCCTGATGGGGGATCAGGTGGCTCCGCGCCGGGAATTCATCGAAAAGAACGCACTCACGGTCGCCAACCTGGATATCTAGCCCGACTCGAAGCAATCAGGAAGGAATGCCACAGGCCAATCCGGCATCCCGGGTGCAGGCGTGGCAATGTATCTGGTCAGACCTCTAACGGCGGCAGCTTGGCCTGATAATCGACGCTGATACGGCGCATGTTCTGCTCGATGCAGCGTTTCGCTTCCAGATTGATCGCTTCCGGCCCGCGGTCCATCGTGGTGACCGGAGGGCCGATGATCACGCGTACGGTTCCGGGACGCTTTATGAAGGAACGGCGCGGCCAGAACTCGCCGGCATTGTGGGCAACCGGCACAATCGGCACTTTGCAGTCGCGCGCGAGCAGAGCACCGGACAAGCCGTAGCGTCGAGTGGTGCCCGATGGCATGCGATGGCCTTCGGGGAAAATGGCGATTGTGTGCCCACGCGCAATCAGTCGTTTTCCCTGGGAGCGGATCTGATCGACCGCGCGCCGTTTCGACAGGCGGTTGATCCCGATGGCGCCCAGCCGGGCGAGCGGCCAGCCCACCATAGGGATCCAGAGCAATTCCCGCTTGACCACGAAAGCCGGCCTGCGCACCAGAATGAAGGGCAGCATGGTTTCCCAGGTGGAGGAGTGCTTGAGATAGAGCACGCACGGAGAATCGGGTAGGTTTTCCAGCCCTTCAATACGCATTTTCAAGCCCACGGTGGGCCGCAGCAAGCGGAAAAACATGCGTGCGTGGGCGCGCGCCACCGCCTCCAAACCCGGTCGCCCGCCCGGCAGAAAGGCAAAAAACGTGCAGATGGAGCCGTAAATCGTGATGCTAACCAAGTACGCTGCGTTATAAGCCAGTGAACCCAGCGCGAGAAGCCAATCGCCCGGACGGTGAGCCAGCAATGCCTCGGCAGCTTCGGCAAGGTTGGCATGGATCCGCTGCGGCGGAGTCTCCAGCCCGGCCAGCGTGGCTTCGCCCTGACCGGTACGTACCAGGATAGCCTTGGCTCCAACCGCAGCCGCGGCGCCGAGGTCCTTGGCAGTGTCTCCGATCATGATCAGCTTGGAGGCAGGCACCGAGAAATCCCGAGCGATCTGTCGCAGCAATCCGGGAGCCGGCTTGCGGCAGTCGCACTCGGCCAGGGGAGCATGCGGGCAGACGTAGATGCCACTGATGCGCGCCCCCTTGCGCGCCGCTTCGCGAATCAGGTGCCGGTGGATCGCATCGACGGACGCCATGCTGTAGAGGCCGCGCCCTACACCGGACTGGTTGGTCGCTATCACCAATTCATGGCCGGCACGGCTGAGGCGTGCCATCGCTTCGAGGCTGCCCGGCAGGAACTCGAGCTCCGCCGGGCTCTTGACGTAGTCTTCGCGATCGACGTTGATCACACCGTCACGGTCGAGCACGATAACGCTCATGCCGTACCGTTCCCCGGCGGCTGGAGTTCGCCGATATCCGCGATTCTCAGGAAAGCGTTGCGCAGACGTCCGAGCAGGTTAAGGCGCCGCGCACGGATCTGCGGATCCGGATCCATCACCAGAACCTCGTCGAAAAAACGATCGACGGGTTCCCGAAGTTCTGCCAACGCTTCGAGGCCACGCGCATAATCACGTTCCTCGAGGGCGGCATCCAGAACCGGCAAACCCTGTTTCAGGGCTTCGGATAGCGCGAGTTCGGCTTCATCAACTGCACTCCCTTCGCCAGTCCGTGAATCCAGTTCTGCATCCGAGGCCTGGCGCAACAGATTGGCAATTCTTTTGTTGGCTGCTGCCAGGGCTCCGGCGTGGGGCCCCTCGCCGAAGATGCGCAAGGCCTGGGCACGGGCAAGCACAATGCCCGGGGCCAACGGGGCGACGGCCAATACGGCCTGCGCGATATCCGGCCGCTCGCCCTGCTCCAGGATGAGGCTGCGCAGCCGGTCGCGCAGAAACGAGAGGACGTCCGGGACCGCACGGGGCGCTTCGAGGTCGGCAGCATACAGCTGCGCGGCATATCGAACCGCCGGTTCGATATCGAGCTGCGGGGCCCACTCGTTGACGATCCGCAGTGCCCCGAATGCGGCGCGGCGGAGCCCGAAGGGATCTTTCGTCCCGCTCGGGGCGAGACCTGCAGCAAATCCACCCACCAGCGTATCCAGGCGATCAGCCAAGGCCAGGGCGGCACCCGTTGCGGTTCCAGGCAATTGATCGGTTGCGCCGGCGGGCTGGTACTGCTCGGAGATGGCAAGGGCAACCTCTTCCGGTTCGCTGGCGGCTGCGTACAAGCCCCCCATTACGCCCTGAAGCTCCGGGAACTCGAACACCATGCCAGTGACGAGATCGCACTTGGCCAACTCCCCGGCGCGGCGGGCAGCCGCCGGATCGCCATCCGGCCAGTCCTCAAGGCGGGTTATATGCTCACAAAGTGCGGCTAACCGCAGTGATTTGTCTGCCATTGTCCCCAATTTGGGGCCGAACTGAAGATCTTTAAGCTCGCCGACGTAGGCCGTGATGGGCCGGGCACGATCGCGCTGATAGTAAAAACGTGCATCTTCCAGCCGGGGCCGGACGACGCGGGCGAAACCCCGCCGCACCTGTTCCGGATCCCGGCTTTCCAGGTTGGCGATGGCGATGAAATCAGGCAACAGGCCACCGTTGCGGTCCCGCAAGGGGATGAATCTCTGGTGATGGGCCAGCGTGGTCACTACTACCGCTTCGGGCAATTCGAGGAAGCCGGGATCAAAGCGTGCCTTGAGTGCGACAGGCCACTCGGCCAGCCCCGCGAGTTCATCGTAGAGTGCTTCGTTCGGCGGTGCCGGCAACGCATCGAGCGATTCCGCCAACGAGTCGACCTCGGCCATGATTCTCGCGCGCCGCTCCCCGGGATCGGCGAGTACGTGTGCAGCGGCGAGGGCCTCCGCGTACTTGCCGACGGAGGCTATCGACACCGGCTTCGGGTGATGCACCCGATGGCCGGCGCTATCGCCAGTAGCCGTAAGTCCGAAAGCCTCGATGGGCACCGTCGCCTTGCCGAGGCGCACGCAGAGCCAACGTACCGGTCGCAAAAAGCCGTTACCGGAATCGTTCCAGCGCATACGGCGTGGCTGGGGCAGTGCATGCAAAAGCTCCGGCAGTTCTTCCATAAGGATGTCGGCCGTGGTTTGGCCCTTACGCATCTCGCGGTGAACCAGCCAGGCCTCACCTTTGTCGTTGACCAGCTTTTGAAGGTCTTCCACCGCGACACCGACGGACCGGGCAAAGCCTTCGGCCGCTTTCGTCGGGTTGCCGTCTTTATCAAAAGCAACCTTTAATCCCGGCCCCCGGCGCTCTTCCTGGCGGTCGGGTTCGATTTCGGGGACTCCCGCAGCCACTACGGCCAGGCGTCGCGGGCCCCAGAGCGGGCGAATCGATGCCGGACTGAGTGAATGCGCATCGAGCAGCTTGCCCAGCCCCTCTGCCAGGGAACGGGCCATCGGTTCCTGTGCGGCGGCCGGTAATTCCTCGGTGCCTATTTCCAGCAGAAGCTCGGTGGAAGGGGAACGACTCATGAGACGGTAGACTCCTTTTCCGCCTCCGCGGCGTTCCATGCCCTGGCCACGGCCGTCGCCATGCGCCTGACCCGCAGGATATGGTTCTGGCGTTCGGTCACCGAGAGTGCGCGCCGCGCATCAAGGAGGTTGAATGCATGCGAGGCCTCCAAAGCACGCTCGTATGCGGGAAGAAGCTGTTTCTCTTCAAGGAGCCGAGCGTTATCGTGCTCCGCGGCTGCGAATTGGGCGCTCAGCTGTGCGGTGTCGGCCAGCTCGAAATTGTAGTGGGATTGCTCCCGCTCGTTGTCCAGGTAAAGGTCGCCGTAACGCAAGGTGCCTGCGGGTGTTTCCTGCCATACCAGGTCGAACATGCTGTCGACGTTTTGCAGATACATCGCGATGCGCTCGAGGCCGTAGGTGATCTCGCCGGTCACGGGCCGGCACTCGATGCCGCCGACCTGCTGGAAATACGTGAACTGGCTGATTTCCATGCCGTTCAGCCAGACCTCCCAACCCAGGCCCCAGGCGCCGAGAGTCGGCGAGGCCCAATCGTCCTCGACGAAGCGCACGTCCTGTACCTTGAGGTCGAGGCCCAGGGCCGCCAGCGAACCCAGGTAGAGATCCTGGAAATTGTCCGGCACCGGTTTCATCAGGACCTGGAATTGGAAATACTGCTGACCCCGGTTGGGATTTTCACCGTAGCGGCCATCCGTGGGCCGGCGGCAGGGTTGCACGAAAGCGGCGTGCCAGGGCCGCGGGCCGAGAGCACGCAGGAAGGTCGCCGGATGAAAGGTTGCGGCGCCCATGGGCATGTCGTAGGGCTCCAGCAGTGCGGCGCCCTGCTCGGCCCAGTACTGGCGCAGCCGCAGCACCAGCGCCTGAAAAGTTTTGGGTGGATTGTCTGGCATGGCGCGTAAAAGCCTTAAAACCGGGTCGCGGATCGTCAAAGGCGATTAGTATAAAGGGGTGACCGCCGCGAGCGTGTTATCGTTCGCGTTGAGGCACAGGGGTTGCCACTTCACTAGCTTATTTTGGAGCCGTTCTCATGAGTGCTGACGACATTCTCAAGCGGATCGCCGCGGGCGAAATCCACTTTGTGGATCTGCGTTTTACCGACACACGTGGCAAGGAACAGCACGTCACGGTCACGCCGACCAGTGTGGATGCGGATTTCTTCGAGGAAGGCAAGGCTTTCGACGGCTCGTCGATCGCTGGCTGGAAACAGATCAACGAATCCGACATGGTACTGATGCCGGATGCCGCCAGCGCGGTGATGGATCCCTTCATGGAGCACCCCACGCTGGCCCTGCGCTGCGACGTCGTCGAACCCACCACGCTGTCGGGCTACGAACGCGATCCGCGCTCCATCGCGCGGCGTGCGGAGACCTACCTGCAGCAGACGGGTATCGCCGACACGGCGTTTTTCGGGCCCGAGAACGAATTTTTCATTTTCGACAATGTGCGCTGGGGCAGCGCGGTTGGCAGCGCCTTTCATGAAGTCGATTCCATGGAGGCCAACTGGAATTCCGGGCGAATGTACCCGGATGGGAATTTCGGACACCGGCCCGGCTTGAAGGGCGGATATTTCCCGGTGCCGCCGGTGGATTCACTGCAGGATATCCGTTCTGAGATGTGCCGGGTCCTGGAGGAGATGGGGCTCAAGTGTGAAGTGCATCATCACGAGGTCGCTACCGCGGGACAGTGCGAAATCGGCGTGAGGCTCAATACACTGCTGCGTAAGGCCGACGAAGTGCAGATCCTCAAATATGTGGTGATGAACGTCGCACAGCGTTTTGGCAAGACGGCCACGTTCATGCCCAAACCGCTCACCGGCGATAACGGCAACGGGATGCATGTGCATCTGTCACTGGCCAAGGACGGACAAAACCTGTTTGCCGGGGATGGCTATGGCGGCCTTTCCGAGGCGGCACTGTTCTTCATCGGCGGCATTATCAAGCATGCGCCGGCGTTGAACGCCCTGACCAATCCGGCGACCAACAGCTACAAGCGCCTTGTGCCCGGGTTCGAGGCGCCGGTCAAGCTGGCCTATTCGGCCCGCAACCGCTCTGCCTCGATCCGCGTTCCCTTCGCGCCGAGTGCCAAGGGGCGGCGTATCGAAGTGCGTTTCCCGGACAGCATGGCCAACCCCTACTTCGCCTTCAGTGGATTGCTGATGGCCGGGCTTGACGGCATCCTGAACCGCGTGCACCCCGGCGACGCCATGGATAAGGATCTTTATGACCTGCCGCCCGAGGTCTCGGCCGACATTCCCGAGGTGGCCTATTCGCTGGAAGGCGCGCTCGATGCCCTCGAAAGCGATCATGATTTCCTGACCGCCGGCGGTGTGTTCAGCGAGGACGCTCTCAATGCCTACATCGGACTCAAGCGCCAGGATGTGCAGCGCGTACGCATGACTACGCACCCGGTCGAGTTCGATCTCTATTACAGCCTGTAAGAGGAAGTCCGGCCCCTAGATGAAGAGTCGCTACTGGGGACGCAACGATTACCACCACGAAGAAGTGGGGCGTGCCGGTGTCCTGCTGGTCAACCTGGGTACGCCTCAGGCTCTGACGGTCAGGGCCGTGCGGCGTTACCTGGGGGAGTTCCTGGCCGATCCGCGCGTCATTGAATTGCCGGGCATCCTGCGCTGGCTGTTGCTGCACGGCATCATCCTGCGCTTTCGTCCACGCAAGACGTTGCAGGCCTACCAGGCGATTTGGACGGAAAGCGGATCTCCGCTCATGGTGCATTCGCGGGCGCTGGAACAGGGCGTGCGCGATGCCGTTGCGACACGTCTGGACGGGCCGGTTTCCGTAGCGCTGGCGATGAGCTACGGAGAGCCCAGCGTGGAACGCGCCTTGCGGGTGCTCATGCAGGCCGGCGTGGAACGACTGCTGGTTATACCGCTTTACCCACAGTATTCCGGGGCTACGACCGGTGCTGCGTGTGACGCCGTGGGTGCTGCCCTTTCACGCCTGCGCTGGGTGCCCTCACTCAGATTCCTGAACCACTATCACGATTATCCACGCTATATCGACGCCATTGCCGGGAGCATCGAAAAGAGCTGGGAAAGCGATGGCCGCAACGAGCGCCTGCTGCTGTCTTTTCACGGCATGCCCCGTGCGACGCTGGACGCGGGAGATCCTTACTATTGCCAATGCCAGGGCACGGCGCGCCTGATTGCCGCGCGGCTCGGGATCTCGCGCAGCGAGTGGGCACTGGCGTTCCAGTCCCGTTTCGGTCCGGCAGCCTGGCTGCAACCGGATACCGAAGCCACGCTTCGGGGCTGGGCAGAGGCAGGGATCGAGAGTGTCACGGTGGTGTGCCCGGGATTTTCCGCGGACTGCCTGGAGACGTTGGAAGAGATCGCCCAGCGCTACCGGGAGGTTTTCCTGGAAGCGGGCGGCAAACGTTTTGTTTATGTGCCGGCACTCAATGAAAGCACGGCCCACGTCCAGATGCTGACCGAGTTGATTGCACGGGAAATGGCCGGGTGGCCTGAAGCCCTGGCGAGCTACAACGCGCACCTCCAGCGCCGCGCGGCAGTGGACCGGGTAGAACATGCCCGTCGCCTGGGGGCCCGCGACTGACCCGCTCAACCGGGCTGGGTGAAGGCGTTGGTCATGGGCAGGAGTTGCCAGAGCCGCTGCGCGAACTTCACACCCAAGCGCACCTCTTCTGACAGCCTGGATTTGACCGTTTCTATTTCGCGAGCCCGTTCGGCTGTATCGAAGGGGTAACGGGGATCCTTGGCATAGCGTTGCATCCATGGGCTGCACAACGCGCGCTCGATGTCCTGCTCGGTGTGATTGGTGCCGAAATGTCTCGCCACTATGCCCAGGTGTTCCTCGGGTGTCTCGAGAAAGTCCGTGAAATCCAGGCCGATTACGCGCTCGGGTGCCAGAGATCGGGCTTGTGCAAAGGCAAACTGGGCGGCGCACCAGTTCAGTGCGGCCAGTTCCGCATCAAGGCTCTCGCCCAGCACGGGAGTCGATGTCCCCAGGGTCGGCATCAGGTCCCGTATCCATTCCCCCGCCGCTATCCGGACCGACGAACGGACAGAGGGTTCACGCAGCATGATGGCGAGATAATCCGGCAGTGGAATCCATAGACAAATGATAGCCGCAGATCCGGGCAAGCCAAGCAGCCCGGGTGCCAGATTCGCGGTCAGACTGGTGTGCTTGATGATGACCTGCGCGTGGTTCGGTGGAGACTTCGCCAGCAGCTTCTGTGACAGCCCCAGAAGGGCATGAAACTCATTGCTGCGCAAGCGCGCCAATGGCGTACCCGTCACCCGTGCTTCCGCAGCAAGCGCTTGCAGCAACAAGGGTTCGCGTAATGACCATACACCGGGGAATTCTCCCAGTAGCCGTGAAATCAGGGTGGAGCCCGTATGACCGCAGTGCAGGATCAAGCCGGCCGGCTGGTTGGGTGGAACGACCATCGAGAGCACGCGATCCAGTGGAATCCAGGCGCCGGCTTCCCGGCCGCTGAGAACGCGCTGATCGAGGAAGGCAGCGTTTTGAACCTGGTCCGCGGCGAGTCTCACGAGCAACAATTGACGGTTGATGGTGTCCAGTTGGTGGGGGAAAACTTCAGGATCATGGACCAGGCCGTCGAGCCAGGTATCCAGATCGTTGGTTGCGGGCGGCATCGCGTTCAGTCCGTATCGAATTGGGCCCACCAGGGTTGCGGCGGGGGCACGGGGGTTTGCGGCAAAGGGGCCGAAGCGGCATTGGGCATGACGCGGAATACTTTGATGCCGCCTTTCGAATCGACGGTCATCACGTAACGGAAATAGGGGGGCCTGGGCGCGGGCTCCAGGGCATAGGGACTGGCCTGGTCCTTGAGCGAATCCCGGTAGACCAGGACGTAGTCCCCTGCATGCAGGCGCCCGTCGTGAATCGCGGCATATAGCTGGCGGGCATCGCGGAACCATGGCATCGGCGCTCCCATCTGCCAGAGGATGAGCGAGCGGGGCCAACGGTACATGTAGACCTTGCTGTTCGGCGTGGCTTGAACGGCGCCGCGCAGTCGGGCCCATGCGGCGTCATCGTCGATGCGCGGGCCCAATTGGGGCAGCCAGGCGCCGACCAGGACCGTGAAGAGCAGCAGGAAGAAGCCGCTCCAGGCAGCCACGCCGCGCGGGAGCAAGGCTGGCCGTCGCCGCGTGAGCGCCGCTAGGGCGAGAAGCGCCAGGGCAGCGAACGCCGGAGCCGCAGGGAGGATGTATTTGCTTTGCTTGGAAGCTGAAATGGAAAAGAAGACTACCGTCGTCACGGCCCATGCCAGGGCCATGCGCTGGCCAGGTTCCCGCAAGCGCCGGGCGGCGAGCACCAGGCCAAAGGGTACGGCGAGCGACCAGGGCAGGTAATCCGTCCAGAAACTTTGTGCATACATCCACCAGGGATTGGCATGCCCGCCGGCGGCCGCGACGAAACGGGTGAAGTTGTCGTAGACAAGCGCGGCTCGGACGAAGTCCCAGCCCGCCACGAAACCGCAGGCGACATACCAGGCCGCCAGCGGGCCGAGCGCAATGACCAGCCCGCGGAAAGGGGCCAGCCGCCAGACATGCCGCGGCAACTCCCGCCAGGCCAGGGCGCCGCTTGCTGCCGCGAGTATGAGATCCCCCGCGATCGCCAATCCGACCAGGACCAGGCCCACGGGCCCCTTGGCGAATACCGCCAGTGCCGTTCCGGCCCATAGCAGCCAGGGAAACTTGTGCTCCTTCCTGCGCAGGTAGCCCAGCACTCCCAAG
>Ga0102962_1000758_pt1 | contig 13913 bp, 9 predicted proteins | sample SalPonF2_C_D2_MG_FD_84519 | JGI IMG/M metagenome (GOLD analysis project Ga0102962, IMG submission 84519) | Salt pond soil microbial communities from South San Francisco under conditions of wetland restoration - Salt Pond MetaG SF2_C_D2_MG ...
CTATTGCCTATTGCCTATTGCTTATTGCCTATTGCCTATTGCCAATTGCCTATTGCTTATTGCCTATTGCCTATTGCCTATTGCTTATTGCTTATTGCTTATTGCTAATTCCCTGCTCACGCTTATTCGATCTTAACAGGTATTGAAACAATACTACGGCCCTGTCTTTATTTATCTCCACCATCCGGAGGTATTCATAATTTTCTCTGCCGGTAATGCCGGTCTTGTCATATTGTTTGCGACCGACAATCTGGTTAAGGATCTGTTCCGATTGTTTATACTCAAGCCAGCTTTGCTGCGACTGCTGAAGATATTTCTTATCAACCTCAATCATCTTTTCTATGAGTAAATCATAATATCGTCCTATCATTTCATTATAAGCAGCTACAGCATCAGACCATATAAAGCTTGCCCCATAACGACCGGTAGCTTCTTGCAGGTTAGCCTCCAGTGTTTTTTGGATCCTGAATGTATCAACACGGAAATTCACCCATAATGCCTTATCGAAATTCTCATTTATGGCTTCCTTTTCTATTTTCACCCTGAAAGCGGCAATCTCACGGTTTATTGTCACATCTTCCGCTTTGGTATCATCCTGGGCTTTCAGACCATTGAATGGCAGCAAACCCATAATTGTCATCAACAGGCAAATAACAGGTAATCTGTTCATAATATAATCCTTATTTGTTTTTCAGGTGGCAAAGATAGTTAAAATATGATCTTCCCTATTGAACGTTCATTATGTCATAAACTGCCATAATTTGTGAATTATTATTGACAATGGGAACAAACCGCAATACCTTTACTCTTTTATTTTTTGTTAGTATACATTTCATGTAATCAACCAATGATTAGCATAGGTGAAAATCCGGCATTATCGTTCAGGTTTTTTTACCTGCTGGCATTTGCAGTAAGTTTTGTTATTATCATCATTGCCGGAAAATCACGAGGTTATTCTCTCCGGGCCATTCTATTAACCATGGCATTATCGTCAGCTCTGGCGATTATTGGCTCCCGTCTATTCACCATCCCTTTTGAAACCTGGCCCCGGGTTTTCCTTAAAGGAGACCTGGGCAACTTTCAAAACCGGTCGGCCGTCGGAGCCATGCTGTTTGCACTGGCAGGTCTTTTTTTCAGTCAGTGGTTTTTCAGTTTTAAAAAATCAATAATCGATCTTTATGCCTGGGCTGCCCCCATCGGATTCGGCATACAGAAATTCGGCTGTTTTGCTAATGGCTGCTGTTACGGACGAACCACCGGCTTGCCATGGGCCGTTCATTATTCCACTGGGTCGCAGGCGCATTTCCACCAGTGGACAGCAGGTATCATAACCGACACCGATGCCCTGACAACCGGACTTCAGCCTGTCCAGTTATATGAAAGCCTCTTTCTTTTTGCAATTGCATACATTGTCTGGCATTCACGAAAACGATGGAAAAAACCCGGCAGCATGTTGCTGCTTTCTCTCGCTCTTTTCTTTACATTCCGCTTCATAACCGAATTTGCCAGGGATCCTTCAACCTGCATCATTATGCCCGGGGTAAAATATGGATTAAGGACTTTTCAATGGCTGATGGCCACTCTGGCTGCGCTTAACTATGCACTTCTTACCTGGCACGAAAGGTCGCGGATCACTCGAATCCATGTTAAGATAGAACCTCGGTTGTTTTCAACAGTTATCTTTATTACTTCGGTTTCATTGATGGTGTATTTTTTCCGGCAGCTGTTCTCGCGTACCGAATTGATGGCCTTTTATACCAGGTTCATCCCGGCGGTATTGTTGACCATCTGGTATGTCTATACAGAAGTTACGGTCAGACAATTCAGGTTGGTTACCTCATTCTTCCTGATTATCCCGTTTTTCCTTATGGCCCAGACTATCCAAACCGATTCTTCAGGTACCACAGGTTACCACAGGCTCGAATCCGGTTTCTCCTTCGGTAAAATGTACAGCGATCTGGAATATAATCCACAAGCGGGTGCTTGTGGCACTACCTATACGCATGAAGATTACAGGCATGAATACCGTATGGGTGGACTAGGATATTCCAGGGTGATTTTTGAAAACAACAGTAAATCAACCCTTGGGGTCCGGGTATATGCCGGTCGGGAAAAAGAATACAATCTTACCCGTGATTTCACCAACACTTATACATTATGGGGTATTAATCCGTATGTAAATTACGACTTTAAGTGGGTCGGGATGGGGGTGGGAATTCACGCAGGAAACCTCCGGTGGATACCTTCAGAAAGCATTGCAAAGGAAGAAGTCGAAACCGGGACAAGATTTTCCGAAATCTTACCCCAGGGTTATCTCCGTGTCGGCCCTTCCAGGATCGCCGATCTTGAGTTTGAGTACGCTAAATCCTTTCCCTCCCCTCTTCCGGTCAATTTATATAGTTTCAGACTCGGCACGTCATTTGGATTAAGTGAGGACTATCACTTCAGCTTTGGACTAAATGAACCGCGAGATGTGGTAATGATCAATGGAAAATTTCCGTTGGATGATCATTTTGGACTGGATATGTCTTACTTCTTCGGAAAAGATTATACCAATTATGTTACTCCGTTAAGAAGCCCTGCCAGGTTAATGTTTTCGCTCAATTATACATTCGGGGACCACCGGCGGTACAACAACAATTCACAAAATCAATAAAAAAAAGTGCCCTTCAACAATACTCATCACATTCATGAGCTACGATGAAGGGCACTTCTATTTTCGAGACTGTTCAGAAAGGTGTGATATTTGAACAAAGGGATAATAACCGTTTATTTCCCCATCTCAAACACCTCATCCTTAATCTTACTCTTATTATCCACTTCAGTAACGTTTATAGTAACTTCCTGCGGACCCATTTTAGTAGTCCTTTTAAAAGGATATTTCACACCGTTTACCTCCTTATAATCGGACAGGTTGCTTGCCTGTTGATTTCCGCCAATATCGGACACATTCCTGATAATCAGTCCTGAATCGGTAGAAAAATAGGCGGTAGAGGTGAATCCGCCGGGACTGGTGATATTTACTACATAGGCTTCCTGCCCGTTGATTTCCTCTATCCCGGCAAGTTCGAGCTTATAACCTTCGTCGCTGTAATGCAGGGCCGGCATCACCATAGACTGTTCCTTCATCTTAGCCAGGGTATCCCCGGTTACCTCAACCTCTCCCATCATTGACTTGATGTAGCCGTGTTCACCGTCGTATACCTGTTTCATGATGTCGTTTCCGTTCATTTTCATGTCCATCATGAATTTGTCGGGCACCTTTTGATAAATCACAATATTAATATCCATACCCTGTATGGAGGTTTTGGCATGTGTCGTCACATTCTTGATCTTCTTAAGCTTCTTAACACCGCCAATAGCCTTCAGGTAGTTATTTATAACATCCTGTGCTGTCATGCCTTCGGGTGCAGGTTTGATGTCTTTCACCGGCTCCCCGTAAAAGTCGTAAAAATTAACCTCTCCATCGGCAGCAAACTTTTTCAGTGTCGGGGCTACCTCTTTCTTGTTGCCCACAACAAGAATATAGGAGTGTCCGGGTAAGATATATTTTTCCGACATGCGTCTTACGTCAGCGGGTGTAACGGCAGCAATCTTCTTCAGATAAGTAGCATAATAGTCCGATGGCAAATTGTAAAGCTGCGTGTTAAGCGCAAAGGATGCGATAGTTTGCGGGCGTTCAAGTGAACGGGCAAAACTTCCCGACAACACGTTTTTCACCAGTTCGAGATGGTCAGCACTCACATCTTCGTTCCTCATCCGTTTCATCTCGTAAAGAATCTGGGTCACGGAACTGTCGGTAACCGAATTCCTTACCGAGGCTGAAGCGTCAAATGATCCCATAAGACGGTCGGCCGAAATAGTAGACCTGGCACCATACGTATAAGCGTGTTTCTCACGCAGGTTCTGCATAAGCCTGCCCGAGAATACTCCGCCGCCCAGAATAGCATTTGTAACATCTGCCGGGATATCGTCCGGGCTGCCAGGTTTAAGATTTACCGGGTAGGTAACCGATATGACCGACTGAACGGCACCAGGCTTGTTGACAAAAGCAACCTTGTCACCCGACGGTGCCGGAGGGAAATTGTATTGACGGGTAGGCACATCGCCTTTCTCCCAGCTGCCAAAATAACTATTTGCCAGTTCTTTGGCCCTGTCTTCGGTTACATCTCCCACTATCACCAGGTAGGCCACGTTTGGCTTGAAATAGGTCTGGTAATAATTAACCAGGTCCTGGCGGCTTATATCTTCAACCGTCTTTTCTGTCACCTGTTCCCCGTAAGGATTGTCGGCACCATAATTCAACACTTCTGCAACATTGGCAGCAATGGTTTCCGGATCGTCTTTTGACGATTGAAGGGCCGTAATGGTCTGTTTCCTGTTCTTCTCCAGTTCAGCTTCAGGAAAGGTAGGATGAAGAAGCACGTCTGACATAAGCATCAGAAGTGTATCTTCGTGCTGGGTGAGTGAAGCCCCGTACATACCGGTAGAGTATGTGCTGAGCCTTCCTCCTATAAAGTCAATGGCTTCATCAATCTGTTCTTTCGAACGGTTGGTCGTTCCTGAACGGAGAAGGTCACCGGCCATCGAAACATAACCGGCCTTATCCCCTTCCTTTACGGGATCGATATCAAGCTTAAGCTGGAAAGAAACCCGTGGTAATTTATGATTCTCTACCACAATAACTTTAAGTCCGTTATCAAGGGTGAATGTATCATATTTACCCAGGTTGATTTGCGGTGCCGGTCCCGGCTCAGGGGGTTGACTCCTGTCTACCTGCTGTGCCTGCAAAGTCGCTGTAAACAGCAGAACCAGAAATATATTGAAAATGATCCTTTTCATAAGTTCGAAATATTTTAATGTTCAATTATTCTTGATCTTTTGGTTTCGGAAGATAATACAATACCACCCTGTTGCCCTTACGGTAATATTTTTTTGCTACCCGCTGAAGGTCTTCACGCGTAACAGCCATATATTTATTTATCTCGGTATTGATCAGATCCGTATTATGAAAGAAAGTATAATCCGTGGCCAGGTTCGAAGCCCTGCTGGCAATGGTGGCATTGCTGCTCACAAAACTGCTCTCGATCTGGTTCCTTAGTTTTTCAAACTCCCGTTCCGTGATGAGATTGTCTTTCACCCTGTCGAGCTGCGTGTCGATCGCTTTTTCAAGCTTCAGCGGGTCAACGCCAATGTTGGGGATAGCCAGTATAATCGACAACCCGGGCCCCTCGAAAGGTAAAGGAATAGCTGCCACCTGGAGGGCAAGCTGTTGCTCATCAACCAGCGACTTGTACAAGCGGGAACTTTGTCCGTACGATAATAACTGGTTGAGCATGTCTACCGCGTAAAAATCGGGATCGCCCATGGCCGGAATATGATAGCCTTCAAATATCGCTGGCAACTGTATGTTGTCGTAAACCGTATCGACAACTTCAGTGTGCTTTTCCGGCTCGCTTGTGTCGGGCCGCTTAATCTCATACTGACCATGCGGAATACCACCAAAATACGTGTTAACAGCCGCCTTGGTTGTGTCAATGTTGATGTCTCCCACAATGGTAAGCACAGCATTGTTGGGCACATAATAGGTCTTATAAAACCTCATAAATTCATCATAACTGGCAGCATCCAGGTGCGCGACTGATCCGATGGTAGGCCACCTGTAAGGCGATTTTGTGTAGGCATGGCTCAGCATTTCCTGCAAGAATGTACCATAGGGTGCATTGTCAACCCGTTGCTTCTTTTCTTCCTTTACTACCCCACGCTGGGTCTCAATACCAATGGAGTCGACTTTCAGGTGCATCATCCGCTCCGATTCAAGCCATAAACCAAGGTCCAGCTGGTTGGAAGGCAAAAGCTCATAGAAATAAGTACGGTCATTCGACGTGTTGGCATTAAGTGTACCCCCGGCATTCTCAACATATTTACTGTATTCTCCCCTCGGGATGTACTTGGACCCTTCGAACATCAGGTGCTCAAAAAAGTGAGCAAAGCCTGTCCGGTCGGGTTTCTCGTTCTTCGAACCAACATGATACATGACAGTGACCGCAACAATAGGTGTACTGTGATCCTGACTCAATATGACGTGCAAGCCGTTAGGCAGGTCATATTCTTCAAAATTGATTTTGACGTCCTGCCCCCAGGTTAGTGTAAAACCTGTAAAGGCCAGAACCATAATGAAAACTAATCGTTTTAAATTCATAGTATACTAAAGTTTATTGAATAGATCTGAAGTAACATTCAAACAAATATTTTAATGAAACACAAAGATCATGTTTATGTTTGAAACGGCATTTGGGATACCGAAATTACACTTTTTTTCCAATACGCAGCCAATTCCATGATATGTTATTTGATAGTGTTACGGCATCAGGCGTGAAATACCTGCAAATATTACAATCAAATATCATTCAAAGGCTTCCGGTTTCCTTTGCACCTTTACCGGAATAATCGCTATCTTTAACATGAAAACGCACACCAACAGAGCCTATTTACCCCTTGTGAACACAAGGGCGCAGAACAAAAGACAACAGCAATTTATGACAGGAGCAATTTGTGGCGATATAGCCGGATCATTCTACGAATGGTCGAGAACGAAAACGAAAGATGATGTTCAGATATTTCATCCCGATTCCGACTTTACCGACGACACGGTACTGACATTGGCCGTTGCCGACGCCATACTCAACCACCGAAGCTACAAGGACACCATCGTCGCTTACGGCCTGAAATATCACGGGAGAGGTTACGGAAACCGTTTTTCAAAATTTCTGCACAGCACCGATCCGCAGCCTTATAACAGTTTCGGAAACGGTTCTGCCATGAGGGTAAGCCCGGTTGGCTGGGCCTTCGACACCGAAGAAGAGGTAATGCAACAAGCGGCAGCCAGTGCTGCTCCTTCCCATAACCACGCCGAAGGTATAAAAGGCGCACAGTCGGTGGCTATGGGCATTTTCTGGGCCAGAACAGGAAAATCGAAACCGGAAATACGACACCTGCTCACATCGCGCTTTGGCTATGACCTCAACCCTACCATGGAGAGGATAAGACCTGTTGCCTCCTTCAACGAAACCTGCCAGGTATCTGTCCCCGAAGCCATCAGCGCTTTCCTCGACTCGGACAATTATACGGATGCTGTCCGTAATGCGATCTCACTCGGTGCCGATGCCGACACCCAGGCCGCCATTGCCGGCGGCATCGCTGAAGCCTTTTACGGCCGGGTCCCGGAAACGATCGCTGAAAAGGCAAAAAAATACCTGCCGGAAGAATTCCTGACATTAATCACGACATTTTACCACACGTTTATAAATCATCGTCCATGGCAATGAAAATCCTGGCCACATCCGACCTGCATCTCGGTAAACGGTCATCAGAGGTGCCGCTCACAGAGAAAGAAAGTTCAACCCGGTATACCTGGGAACAAATCGTTGACGGTTGTTTAAATCAGGCCGTGGATGTAGTGCTGCTTGCCGGCGATATTGTCGATCGTGACAACCGTTTTTTCGAGGCGGTAGGACCCCTGCAGGCCGGCCTTGAAAAGCTGGACCGCGCCGGCATAACGGTGATAATCACAGCAGGAAATCACGATTATGATGTCCTGCCCGCCATAACCGGCAATAACAGTTTTGAGAATGTGCATATCCTGGGGCATAACGGCGAGTGGGAGGTTAAAACCATTACAAGGAACAACCAGACTGTCCAGTTTGTCGGCTGGTCCTTTCCCCGGCAATATGTACCCGAAAGTCCGCTGGTGAATTTTACCTCCCAAGGCCTTGATCCGAATTTCCCGGCCATCGGTATTTTCCATGGTGACGCCTTCAGCCGCGAAAAGAAATATGGACCTTTCGACCTAAACAACCTGCTGAACAAAGATGTCGATGCCTGGATAATCGGCCATATTCACAAACCAACCATTTTGCACGGGCAAAACCCATTCGTCTGCTACCCGGGATCACCTCACGCCCTTAGTCCCAAAGAGACAGGCCTTCACAGTCCTCTTATGCTTACCGTCTCGGGGAAGCATAAAATGGAGGTAAAACCAGTTATTTTTTCGCCGGTCAGGTATGAAAACATAAGTGTCAATATAACAGGAGCGAAGAATGAAGATTCATTCAGGGATATCATCACTTCGTCACTCCGCGATCATGCCAGGGCTATCACTACCGAGCTCGAGAAGGTCCGGTTCCTTATTTACGATATAAAACTCGAAGGCCGCCACCGCGATGTCAATGTGCTGTCGAGATGGGCCGCAAATGTGCCCGACTACCGGCCCGATGTGGAATCTGCAACGATTGTCCTGCCCCGCAAAGTGATCAACAATGCAGAGCCTTCGGTCGAAAACCTCCACGAACTAGCCAGCCAGCCTTCCCCGGCAGGCATTGTCGCCGGCACCATACTGGCTCTCCGCGAGGGCCGCTCATCAGAGTTGCTGGAAAGCCTTCGCGAACGCTGGTACAGTGAACGTGAGAAACTGGTCAATGCCGTCACCTATCAACCTCTGTCGCTTAATGATGCCGATAACGGAACGTTACACGAAGAAGCTGACCGCTATATCCTGAGAGAATGCAACAGGCTGCTCAATGAATTTATCAACCAACAGGCTAACTGAGAAACCCATGTCAGTAAAAAGTCCCCTCATATTCAAACACATCAGTATCCGTAAAATGCCCGGCTTCACAAACGGGCTCGGTGGTTACGATAAGCTGTCACCGCAAATCAATGTGGTCGCCGGTCCGAATGCTTCCGGCAAAAGTTCTTCGGCAAGGGTTATTCAACAACTTCTGTGGCACACTCATACCTCGGGCTTACAGGCCGAAGCATCGGCAGCTATCGGAGACGAGCCGTGGATATTCAAAATCGACTCGTCCTTTATCAGTGTCCAGCGGAACGGACAGGATGAACCTCTTGCCGCACTTCCACCCGCCGAAGCACAGGGCCGGTACATGCTGGCATTACACGAACTGGTAACCGAAAATGAAAATGAACTTGCCAGGAAGATCGTAAGAGAATCGATCGGTGGCTACGATATTGATGAGGCGGCCTCGAAACTCGGTTATTCCGATACGATCAGGAAACAAACCGTGAAGGAATACTCCGATTATGAGAAAGCAGACGGGGTATTTAAGCAAATACTTCGTGAACATAATGACCTGAAAGACGACGAAAACCATCTCGAAAACCTAACTCATGAACGCGATAAGGCCGAGAATTCAGCCCGTCTTGCACAATTATATAAACTGGTCAAAGACTTCCTGGAAGCACGAAAAGACCTTGAAACAAAAGAGGAACGACTAGGGGGTTTCCCGGCAGCCCTCGAAAAAACAAACGGAAATGAGTATTCCGAAATCCTGGAACTGGAAGAAGGACTCGAAAAAACAAGCCACGAACTGGAACGTGCCAAAGCCGGTCTGAAAGTAAAAGGTGAGCGGCTCTCCGCCCTCGACCTGCCACCTAACGGCATCGATGACAAACTACTGAACGAACTGGAAAAACGGATCGAAAATATTGAGGATCTTGATCGTAACATCAGTAATACGTCCGAAAAAAAACAAGAAGCATTCATAAAGGAACAGGAAGCGCTAAAACAACTTGACCATACCCCCGGCTTATCTGATTTTAACGGGCTCATCCTTCCCGACGTGGCAGAACTCGACCGCTTCCTGCAGAAAGCCAACCGCGTGATCATTGAGAAGCAGCAGTGGGACGCCCGTATTCATGAACTACAAACTGCGGTTGACGACCGGGAAGTGGCCGATCCTGAAACGTTGAGTGAAGGGATAAAATCACTTTCGTACTGGCTGCAGGAGCAAAAAGGTACGGCAGGCATGCCGTCATGGCTTCTCCCTGCCATGATCGGAATCACCATTCTGACCGGTTTGCTGGCCATTTTCGCAGGCTGGGCCTGGATGGCAGGCATCCTTCTGGCTGCACTATCTGGTTGGCTTGCTACCCGAAAAAATTCAAGCAGTCTTCCCGGAATCAGACAAAAGGATTTTTCGAATACCGGCTTACAGGAACCGCACGAATGGAACACCGAAAGCGTGTCGGAACGACTCCAGCAACTCGTCGAAGAGCTCGGACTGGCAAAAGAAATGGGGAAAAACAGGGATAAAATCTCCGACTACGAAAAACAACGCGGGCAAACACTCGTCGAACTCCAACAGGTGGACCGGGTCCGTGATGAATGGCTCGAAAAACTGAAAACCGTACCGGCAGACTATGCCGGACTTTATTGGTTCCTCGTAAATGCAAGGGTATGGCATCAACAGCACACGGAAAAAGAAGCCCTGGCAGCCAATATCAAGATCCTGAAGCAAAAATATATGCATGAGCTGGGGAAAATTAACGACCTGCTGCAGCAGTGCAATGTTGAGGCTGTTTCCGATACCGTGCAGGCAAAAACAACCTGGAAGAAACTCAATCAGGATGAAAACACGCGTCGTAACCTGTTTGGTGAAACCGAGAGACTTACCAGTGAAATAAGCGAACGCCAGGACGACCTCCAGAGAAACACGGTAAAACTGGAAGCTATATATAACCGGCTGGCTGTTGATCCGGGAAATAAAGAGGAAATCAGGCGCCTGGTCGAAAAACTCGATAACTACAGAAAAGTAAGCCAGGACTTTTACGAGGCCTCCATCCTGGTAAATGACCGCCGGAAAACACTGGAAAAGCATCCGCTTTACCCGGGACTCGCCGACGAAATCGAGACCACAGCTATGGAGAACGCGATAGAGAAACTGGCGAAATACACCGGTGAGGCAGAACAACTTAAAGAATTAAATAAGCGAATAAATGAAATACAGGCCCTTGTCAACAATAAGAAGAAAGGACACAACCTCGAAGATGCCATGGCCGGGAGAGATGATGCCCTCGACCGTCTGGGGCAACTGTTCGATGTGAACCTCGCCTCAGTCACCGGGAACCTGATTGCAGAACATCTCACGAAAGAGACTTCGGAACAGAACAGGCCGGCAGTATTCAAAAGGGCCGGCGAACTCCTGAACCGCATCACCATGGGCCGGTATGAACTGAAACTCCGGGAAAATGGCGAACCGGCTTTCCGCGCTTACGACACCATGAACAGCAGCGGTTTGAACCTCTCTGAACTATCGACAGGAACCCGCATTCAACTGCTGCTGGCTGTGCGTCTCGCTTTCATAGAGACACAGGAAACCACCGTTAAGCTGCCGGTCCTCGCCGACGAACTGTTGGCAAACAGCGATGATGTAAGGGCTACCGCCATTATCCGGGCACTCACGGAGATAAGCCGCGAAGGCCGCCAGATCTTTTATTTCACAGCCCAGCAAGACGAAGTGGCCCGCTGGGAAGAATACCTCGCCGGAAAAAACGGTACCGATTTTAAAATTATCAGGCTCTCCGGAAATGACAATGAACATGTCAAACACCAGCATACTAAGCCTTCACCGGCCTTCAACTACGAAGTGGCCTCACCTTCCGGGAAAGATTATAATGCATACGGAAAGACTATCGGTGTACATCCATTTGATCCACTCACAGACAAACCATCACAACTCCACCTGTGGTATTTGCTCAACAAAGCAGACCTGCTGCATTCATGGCTCAAAATTGGAATCACGTCTTACGGCCAGCTTAAAAGTTACCTGCATTTTAACGGTAAGGCTGAAGGCCTTTCCACACACCAATGGGCTGAAATGACAAACATGGTGACAATCCTCGAACACTATAGTGAACTCTACCGCATAGGGCGGCCAAAACCTGTCGACCGTCATATCCTTGAATTATCAAAGGCCGTTAACGACACCTTCATCGACGATGTTTCCCTCCTGCTCGATCAACTGTCGGGCAACCCCGAAAAATTATTACAGGCACTCGACAATCGGGCTGTTTCGGGTTTCAGAAAAAGCAAGATTGATGATTTACGCGAATACCTGACCGGTGAAGGCTACCTCGACAGCCGTCCCATTATTCCGGAAAGTGATCTTAACCTGAGAATGAATGCCTTCATCAGCCGGCAGGATCTCGATGCTGGCAAGGCCGAAGCATTTTTGAAACGGGTGATGAAGCAACCCCCGCGTGACAGCCTTACAGATTAAAAGAAAATTGATAAAACCATGAACCACAATTCTATTGGATTGTTGTTTAGGTATATACTGAGCGGCACGTAAATAAATCAGTCGTGGATATGGGGTCGGGAAGCATCCAACGTACCGTGTGTTCTAATATCCTTCTAACCGCAATTCAATAACCTGCCATCCCATGGACAAGGAATCCTTCAAAACTCAACTGAAAAAATATAATTTCAGTTTCGTCGATTTTAACAACATTGGCACCATCCGCCTCGAACATTCACTTGAAGTGGACGTCGACTTTAACCTGTTCGAAAAGATCCTGATCTCCGACCGTCTAAACAAAGGAAATTTTCTTACCGGCATCTTCCCGATAAAAATAAAACATATCGCCGTCTATAACATCCTGATCCTTCTCACTGCGGCAATTATTTTCATTTACGAAAGCAGGCATTTTAATTCTTTCCCGTTGCTCATGTCCTATATCCTTGTCACCGGCTGGGTTCTGCTGTGGAACTCTTACTATAATACTAAATCGGAGAGTATAAAAAGTACGTTTATGGTCTGGCTGGAAGGCAAATAACTCTTATGTTCTCTGAAAACACGGCTGTTCCCTTTATATGCCCTTACATGCCGAAAGCGGGGTTAAGCCTTTCCTTCACCAATCAAACATCTTTACTTCCAATCTGTTATAGTCAGTATAATTTTAACATCTAACAATATCCAAAAAACATCTTAAACTATGGAGAATCTTTTAAACAAGGATTTCTGGCAGGCATTTTACGACAAAGCAGCCTCCTGGGTTGTCACCGAAGTGCCTGCTATTATCATCCTTATCATCGTTCTGATTATTGCCATGAGAATCACCCGGGCACTGATCGGTCGTACCAAAAAGATCATCATCAAACGATCTGAGGATGAAGAAGGCCACGCGGACCTGGAAACTGAAAAACGCATCAATACACTGATGAGTATTGTTCACGGCGTTCTTAAAATCATCCTCTGGGCGATCTTCATCATGATCTTCCTCAAAAAGATCGGCATGGACATAGGGCCCATTATTGCAAGTGCCGGTATTATTGGCCTGGCAGTTGGCTTCGGCGCACAGGAGCTTGTCCGTGACTTTATTTCGGGATTCTTCATGCTCCTTGAGAACCAGGTACGGACCGGCGATGTCGCTATTATCAACGGAACCGGCGGACTTGTTGAAAAAATAGAGATGAGAACGATTACCCTCCGCGATCTTTCAGGAGTAGTCCATGTTTTCCAAAACGGAAAAATCAATACCCTGTCGAACATGACCAAGGAATGGTCGGCCATGGTTTTCGATGTGGGTGTTGCATATAAAGAAGACGTGGAAACGGTTATCGGTGTCATTAAGGACGTAGGCGAAGAACTGCGCAACGATCCTGATTTTACAGCCAAAATCCTCGAACCTATCGAAGTTTTCGGCCTCGACCAGTTCGGCGACAGTGCCATTGTCGTTAAAGCCAGGATTAAGACCAAACCTGGCGATCAGTGGACTGTGGGGCGCGAATTCCGGAAACGACTGAAGAAAGTCTTCGACGGAAAAAACATAGAGATCCCCTTCCCTCATGTCTCACTCTACTGGGGCGAAGAGATCAAACCTCTCAAGGTGTCATCGGGGAAATAAGCTCGTATTACAGCCATTCTCCCCGTATCAGCCACAACGGCTGTACAAGCCAGCGTAAACAATTTTGACCAGTGGCCCATATCCGTTGGTGAACGTTTTGACGGATTATAAACCTTATTTTACTTTTACTGTATAAATACTTACAACATCATTTAAGTATTTGCCAGACCGGAGGATACCTCCGTGAATGCTCCCGGTCCGCTTAAACA
>Ga0102962_1000761_pt1 | contig 13908 bp, 12 predicted proteins | sample SalPonF2_C_D2_MG_FD_84519 | JGI IMG/M metagenome (GOLD analysis project Ga0102962, IMG submission 84519) | Salt pond soil microbial communities from South San Francisco under conditions of wetland restoration - Salt Pond MetaG SF2_C_D2_MG ...
CGCCACCAACGGCGCGGCACTCGAGGCCGTCCTGCGTCTCCGCCCGCAGCGGGTGTTGGACGTGGGGTGCGGTGAGGGATGGCTGGCCCATGCGCTGGCAGCCCAAGGCGTCGACGTCGTCGGGTTCGATGCGAGCGAGGCGCTCGTCCGGGCGGCGGGCGAGGGCCCGGGCACCTTCGTGCGCCTCGACTATGACGCGCTGCAGCGCGACCCCGGCCTCCTGCCCGGCCCCTTCGACGTGGCGGTGTGCAACTTCTCGTTGTTGGACGCGGAGGTCGGCGGCCTGCTTCGGGCGCTCGCCGCGCGCCTGGGGCCGGGCGGCCGCGTGGTGGTGCAGACGCTCCACCCCCTGGCGCTCGGGGCCGAGCGCTACGCCGACGGCTGGCGCGAGGAGACGTTCGACGGGTTCGGAGGGGCGTTCCCGGCGCCGATGCCGTGGTACGCGCGGACGTTTGCGTCCTGGTGGCGTGCGTTGGACGACGCCGGCCTGGTGCTCGAGCGCCTCGAGGAGCCGCGCATGGAGGGCGTCGCCTGGCCCGTCTCCCTGCTGTTCACGGCGACGCCTCGCTGGTGTCGACCATGACGTCGTAGGTCATGCCCACGTGCACGGCTTCCGCCTGGGCCGCCGCCATTCCCGCGATGCGGTCCCCGCGCTCCCGCTCACGGGCGGCCACAACGGCGGGATCGCAGAAGATGCCGACCCACAGCACCGCAAGGCCCTCCAAGGAAGCTTGCCAGCGCTCGCGGGCGGCGGGCCCGCTGACGAACGCCTCTTCGACGATCACCCTGGCGCCTCGGCGGGCCATCTCCGCGATGCCGTGCATCCACGCCGACTCCAGCGAGCGGAACGCATCGCCGGAACGGACGGACCCGTCGCTGCCGAGCTCGATCCCGCCTTCTCCGTTCAGCATCGCGTCCGGCATGGCGCCGATCAGATCGTCGATGCTGAAGCGCCACCAGGGGGACGGCAACGCATCTTGAAGACGGCGCGCCAGGCTCGGCTTCCCGGAACGCGATCCTCCGTTGAGGATCACGACCTTCATCACGCTTCCACCCCCACTCTCACGGCGCGCGTCTCCCGCAGCCGACCGCCCTGCCGACGCGAGACGGACCCTCGCGCGAGACATCCACAGACGGTAGCCACCCCACGCAGGCTTCGTCAACGGACCTCTCGGGCCGCAGCGGGGGCGACGGCCGGAGCCGGCGATGCGGCCCGCTGGGGGTGGTGCGATCGAGGCCCTATCTCCGCCACGAGGAAGGTGGGGCCGCGTCGAACGACGCGGCCCCGGAACGAGTGCGGGCGGGCGAGCCCGCCGGCGCTTCGGCGTGCGATCAGGGAGCGAATTGAGCGGCGAACGCGTCGGTGCCGCCGAGCGCCGCGCTGCCCAGCTTGCCGTCCGTGAAGCCGCCGACCACGATGTCGCCGTTGGAGTCCACGGAGACGGCCTTGCCGGCGTCGTCGGCGCTGGTGCCGAACTGGCTCGTCCAGCCGCGGTTGCCGCTCGCATCGACCTTGGCGACGAAGGCGTCCTGCTTGCCGGCGTTGGTGCCGGCCAGCGAGCCCGTCGCGTAGCCCGTGACGTAGGCGTTGCCGCTGCCGTCGACCGCCACACCGTTGCCCTCTTCGTCGGCGCTGGTGCCGAACTGCGTCAGCCAGCTACGGTTGCCGCTGCTCGTGAACTTGGCGAGGAACACGTCGAAGTTCCCGGCGTTGCTGTTGCCGCCCAGCGAGCTGGCGGTCCCGCCGGTGACGTAGGCGTTGCCGCTGCCGTCGACCGCCAGCCCCATGGCGTCGTCGTCGCCGCTGCCGCCGAACTGCTTGCCCCACACCATCGTGCCGCTGCTGTCGTACTTGGCCAGGAAGGCGTCGTCCCCGCCGGCATTGGCGCCTCCGAGGCTGCCCGTGGTGACGCCGGCGACGTAGCTGTTGCCGGACGCGTCGACACCGACCGCCAGCCCCTCGTCCATGGCGGAGGTACCGTCCTGGGCCAGCCAGAGCCGGTTCCCGCTGCTATCGAACTTGGCGAGGAAGTAGTCGTCCTGGCCGGCCGCGAAACCGGCGCCAGGCATCAGGCCGCCGGCGCTGCCGGCCACGAAGACGTTGCCCGAGCCGTCGACCGCCACGGCGTTCCCCGCGTCGCTGGCGGAGCTCCCGAACTCCTTCACCCACAGCACGCTGCCGCTGCCGTCCACCTTGGCGAGGAAGGCGTCGCTCATGCCGGCGTTGGTCTGGCCGGTGAAGGTGCCGCTGGTGAAGCCGGTCACGTAGCTGTTGCCGCTGGCGTCCGTCGCCACCGCCTGGCCCACGTCGCCGGCCGCGGTGCCGAACTGGGTGGTCCACGCCGCCGTGCCGCTGCTGTCGACCTTGCGGACGTAGACGTCGGAGCTGCCGGCATTGGTCTGGCCGGAGAACGTGCCCGTGGTGTCCCCCGTGAGGTAGCTGTTGCCGGCGGCGTCGGTGCCGACCCCGAACGCGATGTCGAACTGGGCGGTGCCGTACTGGCTGGTCCAGGTCGGCGGGGTCGAGGTGGTGCCCGGGCCACCGGGGCCGGTGGCCGTGTTGCAGCCCGCCAGGGCGAGGAGCAGCAGGGCGAAGGGAACGAGCAGGAAGGCGGAACGACGTGGCATGGGAACCCCCGGGGTCCAGGAACGAGCGGACGCAAAGCTCCATCGGAGTGCGGCCCATCGGAGTGCGGCTGCTGGACGGTAACACCCCGTGCTTGCCGCGCCGGGAAGGGAGGCGACGTCGGCGCCGCTGCCGCTCGTCCGCCTTGGCGCGCAACGGCTTCGCCCGCTATGGTGGGCTTCAACGCCATCTCGAGTCCGGTCGCCCGCCGCCATCACGTCACGGCGGGCGCTTGTCGACCCGGCCGCGGCGTGAGCCCGTACGGGTCGCGCCCAAGCTTCCGCCACGAAGGATCGAGGTCCTCCGACTGATGAGCTCGCAACTCGCCCGCGCCTTCGGCCGCGACTTCCTGGGACGTTCCCCGCTCTGGTACAAGCGCGCGATCCTGGTCTTCCTGGCCGCCAACCCGGTCCTCTTCTTCCTCGGCGGCCCGCACGGCGCCTTCCTCGCCGGCTGGGCTCTCGTCGCGGAGTTCATCTTCACGCTCGTCATGGCGCTGCGGTGCTACCCGCTCCAGGCCGGCGGGCTGCTCGCCCTGGAGGCGGTGGCGATCGGCATGACCAGCGCCGAGGCCGTCTACCGCGAGGTCGTCGCCGACCTGCCCGTCCTGCTGCTGCTGATGTTCATGGTGGCGGGCATCTACTTCCTGCGCGACGTGCTGCTCTACGTGTTCACCAAACTGCTGGTCGGCGTCCGGTCCAAGATCTTGCTGTCGCTCGGGTTCACGTTCGCCGCCGCCTTCCTCTCGGCCTTCCTCGACGCGCTCACGGTGACGGCCGTGATCATCACCGTGGCGATCGCGTTCTACGGCGTGTACCACAAGGTCGCGTCGGGCAAGGGCTTCGACGACGAGCACGACCACCACGACGACACGCTCGTCCACGAGTTCCGCCAGGGCGACCTGGGGCGCTTCCGCGCGTTCCTGCGCAGCCTGATGATGCATGCGGCGGTCGGTACGGCCCTCGGCGGCGTAACGACGCTGGTGGGCGAGCCGCAGAACCTGCTGATCGGGCACGTGGCCGGCTGGAACTTCGGCGAGTTCTTCACGAGGCTGGCGCCCATCTCGATACCGGTGCTGGTGGTGGGCCTGCTCACCTGCGTGGTGCTGGAGCGGCTGAAGTGGTTCGGCTACGGGGAGGAGCTGCCGGCGTCGGTGCGGGAGATCATGGAGGCCTTCGAGCTGCGCGAAGTGACGCGCCGCGACGCCTCGGGCACGCTGCGGATCATCGTGCAGGGCCTGGTGGCGGTGTTCCTGATCGTGGCGCTGGCGTTCCACGTTGCCGAGGTGGGGCTGATCGGGCTGGCGGTGATCATCCTGGCCACGGCCTTCAACGGCGTCACCGACGAGGGCCGCCTCGGGCACGCCTTCCACGAGGCGTTGCCCTTCACCGCGCTGCTGGTGGTGTTCTTCGCCGTGGTGGCCGTGATCCAGGAGCAGCACTTGTTCCAGCCGCTGCTCGACACCGTGATGGCGATGAGCGGGCGGGCGCAGGTCGGCACCATGTTCGCGCTCAGCGGCGTGCTCTCGGCGATCAGCGACAACGTCTTCGTGGCGACGGTGTACGTAACGGGTATCAAGTCCGCGCTCGATGCCGGACTCATCTCGGTGGCGCAGTTCAACCATCTTGCGGTGGCGATCAACGGAGCTACCAACATCCCGAGCGTGGCCACGCCCAACGGGCAGGTGGCGTTCCTGTTCTTGCTGACCTCGGGCCTGGCGCCGCTGATCCGGCTCGGCTACGGCCGCATGGTGTGGATGGCGTTGCCGTACACGGTGGTCCTGACGGTGACCGCATTGGCGGCGACGCTGGCGGCGTTCTAGAAGCACCGACGGACACCTGATCCCAACGTACGCCGAGCCCGCGCACCTCACAGTTCCCGAGGCGTTCGAGAGCAAGCACCTCGTCGACCGCCAGGGCCTGCTCGGCCGCGCGCGGTTCCAGCAGGCTGATCGGGAAGGGATTCGCGAACGGTGGCGCGCCGGTCGTGGCTACGCCGGGTCCGAGGACGACGGGGTCGTCGGCGACGACCGGCGTCGCGCCCGGGTAGGTCATGGGGGTCGGCACGACCAGCGGACGGCCGAAGCTTCGACCAGGGGGAGGATCTCGAGGCCCTGCGTGGTTCCGAGGTCGTGGATGGGCTGTGCGCCGGCCGCTGCCTGCGCGGTGAGGTCGGCCCGCAGTCTCCCGGGCGCGTCCGCCGACGCCCATGCGCCGACGGCCGGCACCGCAACGGCCGGCACCGCAACGGCCGGCACCGCAACGGTCAGGGCCGCGAGCAACGCTGTTCCGAGACCCAGGGTGCGGTGGCGGACCGTCGTGTGCGCCCCTACGGGACGGCGGGTTCTCATGGCAGCTTCCCCTCGGCGGCGAAGCATCCGACACGCTCCGCAGCTCCATCCATGGGTGCTGGCGAGGCTCGCTGCCAGAGGGGAATGTCCCCCCTGGCCGCCCGAACGCGCGGGTCGACCCGACGTGGGCGACACCGGTGCTGGGTTTCCTCGAAGATGCGGCCGATTTTCCACTTCCTGGTGCGGGCGATCGTCGAACGGGACGGGCGCTCCCCTTCTCCCGCGGGAGAAGGGGAGCGCCTTCTGCTTCCTTCCGGGCGAGCATGTCGAACCGGGCGAGCCGGCAAAGAGGGCCCTCCAACGCGAGCTTCGCGAGGAGTTGGGTGCCGGCGCGCGGGTCGGTGCCGACGTTGGCGGCATCGAGCGTGCATGGAGCGACGCGGCCGCCAGGAAGGGCTGAAGCTGCGTGCGTTGCGCGCCCGGCAGACTGGGCGCCTCGAGGCGCCAGGCCCGCCGATCCCCACCGCTTTTCCCTGCGTCGGCAACGGAGAGTCCAACGAGGCGTGCCCACCGTGGCTCGTTACGCCCCCGCGGCGGCCGCCTACGCCACAGGTGTTGCGTCGTGGCCGGGTCAGGGCGGGGTCCAGACCTGCGCGGCGCACGGGACGCCGGGTCGCCTGGACGACGGGCGCCGTCGTCTCGCGCCCTCAGGCTGCATGGAGCGCCTGGTCGCGAGCGCCCGGCTGCGCGCAGGCCGGGCCCGGCGCCATCCCCGTCCGCATCGGGACCGGCGCTGCGAACGCGCCACGGCTCGCCTCAAGGACCCGTCTTCCCGTTCGGCATCCCCGTTCGGCCGGGACCGCCGTCGCTGAAGACCCGCCGGCGATCTCCCGCTGGAGAGGAGAGCACCATGACCATCCCTGTTGACAAGCGACGCCGTGCCGATCGTCATGGGGCGGTCCGGAGCTGATGCGCCGCGGACCCCTGGCCCACCACTACTGGGCGGCGGCGACGATGGTCATCTTCGCGCTCGTCCCGTACCTGGCGTTGTCCGCCGCGATCGGCCCGATCGAGTCGATCATCGCCCGTCAGTTGCACATGAGCCTCCAGACCATGGCGCTGGCGTCCGGCATGGGCAACGCGGCCTACGCGGCAGGGACGGTAGTGGCGGTGCAGTTCGCGCAGCACCTGCCTCAACGGAGGATGCTGCTCGTGTACGCGACCCTCCTGGTCCTCGGCTCCGTGCTCTCGGCGGCCGCTCAGAACGCGGGGATGTTCATCGCCGGGCACGTGCTGCAGGGGCTCTCCACGAGCCTGCTGCTGATCGGGGCGGTGCCGCCGCTGGCCCTGGGCTTCGGCGCGGAGAGGCTGCGGGAGACGGCGATGATCATGAGCATGGGCATCTTCGGCGCGGTGGCGGCCGGCCCCTTGATCGGAGGGCTGCAGGCGAGCGCGGACGGTTGGCGGCCGCTGTTCTGGGTCATCGCAGGCATCGCCGCGGCGGCGCTCGTGCTCGCGTTCCTCACCTACGAATACCAGCCGCCCGCCGACACGAGCGCCCCGTGGGAGCCGCGCGCCATCCTGCTGGCTGCGCTGGGGCCCGCGGCCGCCTTCTACGGCGCCTCCGAGCTCCTGACCCACGAGTTCTTCGCTGCCCAGACGCTCGGGCCCTTGCTTGGCGGCCTCGCCGTGATCGCCTTCCTCGTGGTCTTCCAGTACCGGGCGCCGCGGCCCCTGCTGATCGTCAAGCCCGTGCTCACGAGCACCATCCCCGTGGGCGGGCTCGTGATCGCGCTGTTCGCGGCCGCCGCCTCCGTCTCGGTCACCAGGCTGACCGCCGGCCTGCAGGCCGGGCTCTACAGCCCCGTACACCTCGGCCTGCTCTATCTGCCCGAGCTCGCCGGCGCCGTCCTCTCGGCGGTGGCGCTGGGGCTGCTCATCACCCGCTGGGAGATGCAGCTCCTGCCGCTGGTCGGGATCGTCTTCCTCGCCGCCGGGATCGGCATCTTCCGCATCGAGTTGCCGCCGAGCCAGACCCTCACCCTCATCGGATCGGCGGTCACCGGGATCGGGCTGGGCGCCGCCGTCGCTCCGGCGCTCTTCGCCGCCGGCTTCTCGCTCCCGTCGGGGACCCTGCAACGCGTGTTCGCGATCGTCGAGCTCATGCGAGCGGTGGCCGCCTTCATGATCGCGCCCATCTTCGTGCACTTCGCCACGAACGTCGCCAGCACGGGGGTGGCCCTGTGGGTCAGTTTCGCGCTGGCGCTGGGCGGCGCCGCCATCGCGGTGACGCTGTACCTGTTGGGCGGGGCACGCCCGCAGAAGCCGGACATCGAAGGGTTCGTGCGGGGCGAAGATCCCGCCTGGTACTCACCGCCGCTGCTCGACGCCGTGCGCAGGCGCCGGCGGGAGGCGGAGGCGGGCGGGTAGCCGGCCGTCCGTCGCGCGGGGGGTCGTGGGATGCCGGAGGGGCGGGTCCGGGCGGCCCACTAGGCCGTCGGAACGGTCCGGCCGGCCCGGCCGGCCCGGTAGGAGCGTCTCGTGCCCGGCGCCAACGCCACCATCAGGATCGCCGCGCCGAGCACGGCGTACGCCCACAGCAACCACGACGGCCCGACCAGCCACAACTCGACGGCAAGCCAGATGAGCAGGCCCACGCCGACGACGCCGGCACCCACCCACGACCAGTGCTCGCCGAAGGCGCGCTCGGGCCCCGCCATGGCGCTCCACCGTGGACGTCTCCACAGGGCCACCGCGACGGCCGCGGGGAACACACCGAGCACGAGCAGCAGGATCAGGCCCGGCACCAGGAAATCGGTGAACGGTCCGCTGCGCAGCGCGCTCACCGGCATCCTCAGCACGCCCCCGGACGGATCGATCACCAGCGCCACCCCACCCGCGAGCCCGCTCAGCGCTTGAACGGCCACGAGGATCGTCAACAGCCCCGCACTCAGGTCTTGCCTCGTTCTAGTCGCGCGGACCATGCCGTGCCCTCCGCTCTCGGCGGTGCCGCCGTTCCGGGCCCGCGCACTCCGGGTCGCCGTTCGGCGGGCTCCACCCCCTGCATACGGGCCCGACGCGTGCTCCGCCAGAGGCGGTTGTCCCTGCCCGCCCGACGGCGCAGCCCCGTGGCACGCACGAGCGACGCAGAGCGAGAGAGTGCCCGAGCGCGGCCTTTCCTGCCGGCGGTGCGCGGCCGCGTGCCGTCAGCCGTCCGATCAGGGATGGAGAAGCGCCGCTAACGTGTCTATTCCTACAATGGCGACCGGGGCCGCCCCGGTTCCCTCCAAGGAGGTTCCTCATGTCCCATGTCGTGGACTTCAAGACCGTCTCGACCGCCGGCCTCGAATCGTCCCCCGTAGCGAGCGCGCTGGCGGGCCTGCGGGCCAACGAGGCGCGCTACTTCAAGAACAAGTACGACCACACCTTCGCCGTGGAGCCCGCCGCCGACGCCGCCTCTACGGTCGGCTGGGTGCACCGCATCCTGAAGGAGGAGCGAGACATCGTCATCGCGTCCCGCCCCCTCGAAGCGACGGCGTTCGAGGTCGAGAACCTCCGGATGGCCTACGTGTTCTACGAGAGCGGCCTGTCGATCAACGTGATGTACTCCCTCGACAGCGCCAAGAAGCGCGCCGTCGGATTCAAGCTGTCCGACGGGATGGACGTCCCCGAGGAGCTCGCCGTGTTCAAGTTCGCACGCCAGCGGTCGAAGCTGGCCGGGACGATCCGCGGGTCGTACTTCGTCATCAAGCACGAGTACTGAACCGGCGCAGCAACGCGCGGGGCCCGGCGACCACGCCACCGGGCGCGAGGTGCTCGAGCCCAGGGTCCTCCCGCGCCCCGGTCGGCGGGCCGTTCCGCGCGGCGTGTGCTCCTGGCGGCTTCGTGGTCGTTGTTGGGAGTGGGTCGGCCACGACCCGGGTCGACTCAATCGGCGAGGAGGTCGCTGGCGTCTGAGTAGACGACGGGGCTGCCCCGGTTGCCGGCGACGATCCCGATGGGGTCGGCAAGCCGTGGTTGGGGCCGGTATGGGCATCGAGGAGTGCGTGGATGCGCTCGCCTCGATGCTCGCAGACGGTTCAACCTACGTCTTCGACAGTGTGCTCGGGCTCATGGTGCTCGGGCTCACGCCGATTAGGCAGGCTTCGAAGAAGCGTTGACGACCACCGGTTGCTTGCCCGTCCAGTCGGCCCACGCACTCGGGCTCGTCACCAGCTCGCACATGAAGTGCGCGACGTTGGCCATGTTCGTCTTGCCGGGCTTGAAGAGGCTGTCCACGAGGCCCTCGTGCAACGCGTACTCCGAGACCTCGCCCTCGAGGAGCGAGTCCGGTCGGACCACCACCCACTGAGCCAACGTGTTGCTCGGCCCGACCTTCTCGACCAGGAAGTCCGCGGCTCGCTGGTTGTCCCTGGCCGGGGGAAGCACGCCGCGGAGCGCCCAGAGAAACGCCCTCTCGAGAGAACCCCGGCGCGTGTCGAGGCCCTTCGGGCGATTCACCGAGACGCTGCTCATGAGGATGAACTTGACCGGCTCGGCGGGCTGCAGCGCTTCGACCTCATGCCACAGACGCGTCGTCGCTCTCGTGACAAGGTCGCGCGGCGCTCCGTAGACCCCCTTGAGGCTGAGGACGTGGCCGAGACAGGAGATGACCGCATCGCAGCCGTGGAGCTGCTGCCGCAGCTCCTCATCGGGAAGCGACAGCAGGCTCGCCTCGATGACGGTCAGGTTGGGGTTGCCCGCGACGTCGGGCGGGAGCTTCCCGCTCGATCGCACGATCGCGCGAACAGCGATGCCGCGGTCCAGGAGTTGCTTCAACACGCGGCCGCCCGTGCGTCCGGTGCCGCCAACGAGAACAACGGTCTGCTGGGCGGGCATGGCCATCTCCCTCGAGTGCCTCGGGGGGCAAGCCCGGGCGTACGCATCAGCGACCGGCAACCGTGAACTTCGAGGTCTGCTTTCTCATCGTACTTCGCCGGGCTCTCGCAAGAGGACGATCTGGTACTTCCCCGCGCGGATGCACGGCTCGTCGCGCTCGAATTCGCACGGACGGCCCGAGTAGGTTGATGTCGGTGCCGAAGATCGTGGAGAAGAGGTTCGCCCGTCTCCGGCCCAACGACGGTGAGCTGTTGCCGGGTAGGGCCTTGTCGATTGCCGCAATCCTGGAGATGCTGAGTTGATTGCAAGCTGCTCGAGGCGAGTGACCAGCATCCGGCTGTCCACTCCTCCGGTTCGCCTCCCGTCATCCCGACCCGCATACCGCGTCCAGGACGGGGTAACGAACTCCAGGAGCGATGACTGCTTCGGGAGTTCCCTCGTCATGATCATCGTAGTTGGCCGCCGAGGTCGATCTCGGCGGCCAAAGCCACGCACGGGAGTTGCAACCACCTCGACAGCGCTCCACGCCCGCTTGAGACAACCCCATTCAGCGTCGACGAGCGGGTCAGCAGGTCAGGTCGACACGCGCGGTGCACCGCGCGACCGGCGTGCACCCTCCGTGCCGGCGCGCAGCATCACGATGCCGAGCCAAGCGAACCACACGATCTGCAGCAACCCGAAGGCGACAGCTAGACCATTCAAGGTCGGCACCATGGAAAGGATGCCCGTGATGCCGATCCCAACGCCGAGCCAGTTCATCGCACCAGGGAACACCTTCGCGCGGAGCGCCGCCCCGCTCGAGAGCAGAATCCAGATTCCGCCGAGAATCTCGCCCCCAGAGCTGCCCAAGGCCTCCGCCACGGGCTCGATGACCTGCCACGCCGCCACAGCCTGACCGGGCTCCGTAGCGTAGAGCTTGACCACCGCGCGCATGCCGTAGTTGAACACCATGACGCTTGCCAGCAGAAGGCCGGCCCAGACGAACCCGATCACGGCCGCGAACTGCGCGGTCGATGGCGCGTGCTCCTTCAGGCGGTGATAGAACGCCAGCGTCACGACGATGAGTCCGATGGCCATGAACTCGAACGAGACCAGGTGCATCAGGTACATGCCGAGGACGTTGTCTCGAAGCAGGATGACCTTCTGAACCGGGTCCACCACGCTGGGGTAGTTCACGACAACCAGGAAGTACGGGATCGCCGCGAGATACGCGACCGCGATGTACAGGGCGGCGATTCCGCCTGCCCTCTGCATGCCCACGCTGCCACGAGTATGACCTTCCATGCCATGACCTCTCTCCCGCCCACTCCCGCGTGGCGGTTCTTGACGCCACGTGCAAGATCTGCCGAGAGTCCGATCAGAATCCTCCACTGCCGTGGTCCGGAAGCAGCCACGGCCGAGGAGGCGCGCCTTCCAGACGAGCGGAAGAGCCCACCGACGGACCCCAACGCGGATTTCCTGCGATGGCACCTCCTACGCCGAACGGCTCCGCGCCGGCGCGGCCGGCCCCGCAACGGAATCGACGACCTTCACGCCCCTGACGAGAAGCCACAACGCCAACCCGACCTCCGCAACGAAGCTCACAACCAGACCCGGGTACGTGATCTCGGGATGCGCCGGCAGCAGCAGCGCCTGCAAGAACCAGATCAGGACGGCGACCCCGTCCACCATCAGAAGAACACCTAGCAACCGAGGCAACGACCTCGACCGGTAGACCAGATAGCCGAGCGGGAACAGCCACGTACCGAAGAACAACTGAGCCGTCACGAACCCCGTCTTGTACGTGCCGATGAACAGGTAGGCCAGCCCCTCCAACTCCGCCGCCGAGTACACCTGCATGCGGCTGGCCCCGTCTCCCAGCGACATGGCCGAGAGGAGCGACAACATGCTCGCGCACTGGACGGCAACGCCGACGGCGTTCAACACCAGGAAGAGCAACGCCAGGCTCTCATCGACCGACCTCAGAAGGACGTACAAACCCCAGGCGGCCATCACGAACAGGAACGCTGAGATCAACGCGACCACCAGGCCCAGGCGGAACGAACCGACATGCAGCGTGATCGCCTGGTACACCTGCCCCACGGGGCCTATCCCGATATGCCCCAGCACATCGGCGAGCACGGACGCCACGATGAACGCCAGATAGAAGCCGCCCGTGACCCTGGCAACCCTACTGCGCGGAAGACGACCCATGACGTCGAGAGACATCCCGGTGCCCCTCCTCCTCACCAATCGAGCAACAATGCAGCGCGCCCCTCACGCGCGCCAGAGGCGAACGTCCCAGCAAGGCCGGCCCGACCAACACCATCGTCCCCCCGGATGACCTGCGAACGCGGACCATCGGGGTTCTGCCCCTCCACGCGTCCGGATGGCCGGACCGTGGCCACGGAATTCGATCCAATCCATGGCAGGACGGGTGTCACCCACGCAGGTGTGCAAGAGGCGCGCAGCATGAGCCGCTGGAGTTCCCCATTGCCTCTCTGTCCTCTGCGTGCTGGTGCTGCGCATTGCCAAGCGCACTGGGAGGTTCGGTCATTCGAGTTCGCGTGAGTCACAGGATCGGGCGAAGCTCGCGGGTTCCCATTGCACGTGCTTCGGCGAGTTGGCTCGAGCAGCACGTGTGTGGTCTGGTTGCCATGTGCCGATATCAGTGCTGTAGTGGTTTTCTGGCGGCGCCGCCAGGATCTAGCGATAGGCGTCGCACCCTTCTGCGAGATTGGGCCCTCTCATGCGCGAATCGAACCGAGGTATGCGCTTCTGAGCTGCACGACACACGCTGGCCCGAACGAAGGATGCTAGCCTCGCTTATACCCCTAGGGGGTGTTCTGGCGCGTCGAGGCGCACACCCCCACGAGGCTGGAGGAGAGACCCATGGCCCACTACGGAATGACCGCGACCGTCGCGGGAAGCTACGACGAGGTGAAGGAACGCGTGGTCGCCGCCCTCAAGGAGCAGGGGTTCGGCATTCTGACCACCATCGACGTGCAGGCCACCTTGAAGCAGAAGCTCGATGCCGACATGGAGCGCTACGAGATCCTGGGCGCGTGCAACCCGCCGTTGGCCCACCAGGCGCTCGAGACCGATCGCGAGATCGGGCTGTTGCTGCCCTGCAACGTGGTGCTGCGCGAAGCCGGGGACGGCGTCAGCGTGAGCATGCTCGACCCCGAGGCGATGTTCTCGCTGGTCGAGGGCGTGAGCGCCGGCGAGCTGGCGGACCTGCCGACGCAGGCGAAGGCGCGGCTCCAGAAGGCGCTCGAGGCGGTGAAGGCGGCGACCATCGCCTGACCCCCTGTGGCCCGCCTGACCCCCTGACCCCCGCCTGACGCGCTCCCGACCCCTCGTGGACCGGCCCGCAACTGTCTCCTGAGCGGTCCGGGTGGTGCCTTTCCGGTGCCTAGAATGGCGGGAGCGGGACGGACCGGGTGTGCCGCGCCCCGCTGAACGGAAGCGAGCACCATGCCGGACCGTCCTTCCCTCCTTCCTCTCGTCGTTCCGTTGCGGGGCACGGGCCTGCGGTTCGTGGCCGTGGCGTCCGTTGTGCTGGCGTTCGCGTTCCTCGTCTCGGGCACCGCGACGGCCCAGTCCGCGCGTGCCCAGTCGACCCCTGCCCAGTCGACCCCTGCCCAGTCGACCCCTGCCCAGTCGACCCCAGCCCAGTCCGCCGCCCCGTCTGTGCTCGCCCCGTCCGCAACTGCCCGGCCCGCTTCCGGCCCGTGCCGGGGCCCGAGGTTGGCAACGCCTGCGGGCGCCCTCTGCGGCGTGCGGGCGTCGATCGACGGCAAGCCCGTCGACGCCTTCCTGGGCATCCCCTACGCAGCGCCGACCTCCGGCGCCCACCGCTTCCTCCCGCCGCGGCCCGCCGCCGCGTGGTCCGGCGTCCGCGACGCCACGGCCTTCGGCCCGGTGTGCCCGCAGACCGGCGATCAGGTCACCGGGCTCGACGTCAGCGAGGACTGCCTGTCGCTGAACGTGTGGGTGCCGGCGCGCGCCGGCGCGTCCGAGACAGGCCCGGCGGCGCGCTTCGAGAAGGCGCTCCGAGAGCTGCGGGCGGAGACGGCGGCGGGCGCCGGCGGCGCTGCGGCGTCGAGCGCGGCGGGCTCCGGAGGGCCGCTGC
>Ga0102962_1000762_pt1 | contig 13906 bp, 10 predicted proteins | sample SalPonF2_C_D2_MG_FD_84519 | JGI IMG/M metagenome (GOLD analysis project Ga0102962, IMG submission 84519) | Salt pond soil microbial communities from South San Francisco under conditions of wetland restoration - Salt Pond MetaG SF2_C_D2_MG ...
AAAGGATAGGGATTTGTATCAAAAAAAATATTAAAATGAATTCAATATAAGAGAACTAAAGTACAGGAGTATATTTTTTGACGACGGACGACTGACCACCGACGATAGATGAGTATCCATATTCTTATATATCGTTAGACGTTTTATGAATCAGATTTATGTTGTTTTTGTGACTTTTTACACCATTGTCAATCATCCATCGTCCGAAACTTTCAATGATTATTTTATCTCGAAACCAGTTCATTAACTATTATGGAAACTTTTTTTAAAATATTTGGCGCTATTGTCGGCGCGATTATTGTCATTATTATTGGGTTGCATTTATATTTTACCAATCAAAGACTGAAGTCTATGATCATGCCTAAAGTGGATCAAGCCGTTGGCCGTAAGGTTGAAGTCAAAGAATTATCCATATCTGTACTTCGGACTTTCCCGGATGTGGGATTGGTTGTAGATCACGCTTTTGTCCCTGATGATCATGGGGATACCCTGGCTTCCTTTAATGAGTTAGTGGTTGGTTTAAAACTGATCCCTTTACTTTCAAAAAAAATCAGTATTTCCAATGTGACGTTGGTTAAACCGCATTTTGTGTATATCGTTCATCCGAATGGGAAGAGTAATCTGGATGACGTGATGAAACGATATAAGAGCGGATCAAAGGCGCAAACACAAAGTTCTCAATCTTTGCCCACGATCAACATCGATAATTTTACCTTAAAAGACGGACATATCGGATATATCAGTCATCCTGACAATACATCGATGCTGTTTCTTCATATGAACATGGATCTTACCCTGCAATATGCCAAATTAATCAACAGCACCATGAAGGTGTCGGTGGGTGGTTTGAGTGTGCGAATGAAAGGGAAAAAATATCTGACTGGACTTCCATTTCAGTTAACGCAACAGTCGACCGTAGATTTAAATGGAGAGGTGGTCGATTTAAAAAAAGGCCAATTATCTATAAAAGGGTTAGGACTCGATCTTACGGGACAGATTCAGCATTGGAGCAGCATCGTGCCGAATGTGAATCTGCAATTTAAATCCAGTTCGGATGATTTTGGAGCATTGTTAAAATTAGTGCCGGAAGCCTATCAGAGCAAAATTAAAGGATTGCAAACCAAAGGCTCTTTTACGCTTTCAGGGGATGTGAAAGGAGCCGTTGGCGGAAAGAAAGTTCCCGATTTTCGGATGACAATGAGTGTGAAAAATGGCTACGTTAAAAATCCGGAACTGCAGGAACCGGTTCAAAATATCACGGCAGATCTGATAGCAAATAATAATGAAGTCCAGATACGGAAATTCAGCGCAAATGCAGGAAGTAATACACTTGATGCTTCGGGGAAATGGATGAATCCGCTCAAAGATAACGGACCTTTTTCCGTAAATTTGAACGCGGATGTCGATCTCGGCACGGTCGGACGTTTTTATTCTTTGAAGGATCTGGGAATTTCAACAATGAAAGGGAATTTAAAAGCGGATGTCAATATAAAAGGAAAAGCCAATAATCTGAAAAATGCCCGCGGTACCGGTGAAATCTCTCTGAATAACGGGTTCCTCAAAATGGCCCATACCAGTAAACCGATTGAGCAAATCACGCTGCAGTCGAATATCAGCGATAACCGACTCACTATAAAAAAAGCGGATCTGAAAAGTGGAAAGAACGTGTTGGATATGTCCGGTATGGTTAGAGATTATCTTTCCAAAAATCCGGTTGTTGATCTGAAAATTAATTCGAATGTCAATTTGGGTGAGATTCACTCTTACTACGATATCAGCAAATATGTGAAAAAAATGAGTGGTTTAGCTGATGCCAAACTTGCAGTTAACGGCCCCATCTACAATACCCAAAAATTACTTTTCGACGGACAAATGTCACTCAAAAATGTCAATATCGAAAGTGATTCCCTTCCCAAACCGGTCAAAAATCTGAATGTGAATCTTCATTTTAATCAATCAAGAGTTAATCTCGGGAATCTGAGTCTGTTATATGGGAAATCGGATTTCAAAGTTGATGGTAATCTTCGCGATTATATGGAACTGACGGCGGAAAAATCAAAGCAGAAATCCCCGTCCACTCTTACCGGGAATTACAGCAGCCGTTTTATAAATGTCGATGAACTCATGAATTGGCAGGCAAATCAGCAAAGTGATACCGCGACGGTTCCTGTTAATCTTCCCCATTTAAATAGCTCGGTACAAGCCAGAGTAGATTCGATGATTGTTTTGGGCGTTCCCATGACCAAAATGCAAGCCACTGTAAAAACGACTCCGAAGCAAATTGATATGCCTAAAGGCAACCTCGATATGTTCGGTGGAAAGGTGAGCGGGATGTTTGCTTGGAAAGTTCCTGATCCGAAGCATACGCATATTCAGTTTCAGGGAAAGATGGATAGTTTGCGGGTTGAGAAGTTTTTCAAGGAATACCCGGTTTTGGGTAAAAAAAGCAATTTCTATAAATATGTTAGCGGACATTTTAGTGCGGATGCCCATTATGAGACGGATCTGAATCAATATCTGGATCCGGTCATGAAATCGACCAAAGCCAAAGGTTCGTTTGGCATGAAAAAAGTTAAGTTCACAGGGAATCCGATTCAGAAAGAAGTCGCGAAATTATTAAAAACGCCCGAACTCAATAATCTTGCATTAGATGACTGGAAAGCCAATTTCACGATCGACAAGGGAATTCTGACACTCCAAAACATGAAATTGACTAGTAAAAATTTGGGTGTAGCCCTGAACGGCACGGAAAATCTGATCAATGACAAACTTGATTATAAGCTAAAAGTGTATCTGCCCGAACGATATGGATCAAAAATTGAACCCATTATTGGTAAGCAAGCAATCAAAGCACTGACTACGAAAAATAAGACGATCGCCGTACCCCTCGCGGTAAAAGGAACTACCGAACACCCGGTCGTAACTGTTGATAAGGATGTGGTGAAGTCGATCCTGAAAGATTACTTGAAGAATGCGCTTAAGAATAAACTGAAGGGATTATTTGATTAGGACGACGGATGACCGACCACCGACGACAGAAAATTGTTTAAAATCTAAAATTACGTTTTGTGGCATTATTAAAAATTAAATACCCAAAAAAAACGACGTCATGCTGAACTTGATTCAGCATCCAACCAAAGCGTTGTTAATGTTTACAATCCATTATTTTTTGAAATGAGTATTTTAGAGTCTAACTTTTTAAACAACGTTTTTATACGTTAACAAGGAGATCCCGGATCAAGTCCGGGATGACGTCGTTTTTGAGTTTTTTATTTTGTATCTAACTTTAAAATGTAATTATTCTATCCCACCAATTTTTCAGTCGTCCGTCCTCGGCGGCCTGTGGTCAATCTTCTAAAATTTTTTCCAAAAAAAGTGGAATCACGTTCAAAATGTGTCTTATTTTGTAAGGTCTGAGTAGGTCATGTATCTCATTATAAAAACATCAATCATATAACGATTCCGGCTTTTGCAACTTAACGATATTATAGAAAAGGCTATTAAAGCTGTTGACAAGGAAATTGAAGCGGTGCTCGAAAAACCGGCACAGGATGTGCTTTATCAAGGGAAGAAATTGGATTCGAAGTTAAAAAGTGAATATCACTATGAATTTGAGTCAAGTAACAAAGGACTCCGTTTTGCCGAAGAGTTTGATGCTACCATTGATGGGAAAAAGTATAAAGCGGATCTTATAGAAATTAAAGAGGATCGTGTGGTTTTAAGTTTTCCCGAAGACCAGGGTAAAGTGATTTCGGAAGTTGATCTGGAATGGGAAAATGATTTCATACTCAGAAAAATTGAAGGAGAACTTGGCCGGTTAAATTCAAAAATAGATGAAACCGAGAAGGCATCTATTTCATCATTGTTTTCTCCAAACGAAAACGATGTGGAAGGAGAGCTGATCAAAGAAGCTTACGATGACGGACAACGTAATCCGGCTCAACGAGATGCCATCGAGAAAGCCATTAATAATAAGGTTACCTTCATATGGGGTCCGCCGGGTACGGGAAAAACAGCCACGTTGGGATACATCATCGCCAACTATCTGCTTTATGATAAAAAAGTACTCTTTGCCGCGAACACGAATCGCGCTGTGGATGTCGGTACACTGAGCGTCATGGAAGCACTGGATAACATGGGTGAATCGAAACAGCATCAGCACATCACCCGTTTCGGGGAAATTGTTCTGGAACATCGATGGTTGAATGAGGTGTTTTTTGATAATCAGCTGGAAAAAAAATCTCGTCAGCAAAAAGAAAAAGCGGCTAAACTTCAGCAGACGCTTTCGGAATATCATAAATTGCAGGAGGAAGCGGATGATTTATTAAGAGATGGTAAAAATTTGCCGGCAGAAATGGATACCCGATTGGAAATGCTGGCCGGGAAGATGGATCAATACGGCGGTGAACCGGGAATGGATGATTATATCAGTAAACTGGTTCATGTAAATGATTTGGTAGAGCTCGACCGAAAGAATTTAGTTTGCACGACCTTGGCACGTGTTTGTACATCAGAGCTATTCAATGATTTGAAATTCGACGCTGTTGTGATTGATGAGGCATCGATGGCAAATCTTCCCTATTTGCTGGTACTGGCATCTGAAGCTACGGATCATATCGTGGTGGTTGGCGATCCCATGCAGTTGCCTCCCATTGCCACAACCAAAGATTTTAAAGCGCGGGATTTTCTGGAGATGGATATTTTCGCCTTTGTCTCCGGAGCCAAATCCACAGAAGATCTGTTTAAATGGCACGATGCCAATCCGGGATTTATCTGCTTTTTTGATATCCAATATCGCCTGAATGAAGATCTGGCGGATGTCATCAGTAAAGTTTTTTATGAAGGCCGTTTGAAAACGGCAAAATTAGATCAACAACAAACCCAAAAATCGGATTCCCGGGAACCCAAACGATCGATCGCCGTATACGACAGCTCACCCTATCATCCGGTTTTAACCAAAAAAAACTCAGAACGTGGGTTTCAACCAATCAATGAAGTCCACATGAAGCTGATAGAAGAGATGGTTAAAAAATTGGTTACGCAGCTTTTGGTTCCGCAGGATGAGATCGGAATCATGGTTCCCTTTAGAAGTACGGTCTATGATATTCGGAAAAGTTTATGGAAACTGGGTTACAAAGGAGTGGAAGTTGGAACCGTTCATACCTTTCAGGGACGTGAAAAGCAGGTTATCATATTTGATACGGTGATGTCAGGTGAGATGCAGCGCGGTCGTCCACGTCACTATTCGGTACGCCCATTTGATGAGAAAAAAAATGGATTAAGTGTACCGAGGCTATTGAATGTTGCCTTCTCCCGCAGCAAAGATAAATTGGTTGTCATTGCCGATATGGATCATATCAACAGGATTTACAGCAAAAAGTTTTTGGGCCGGTTGATTGCTGAGATGCAGAATTATGGGGGGAATTAACCACCGGGGACACAGAGAATTTTACACAGCGTTTCATAGATGATGTAAATGGGAAAATGATTCTTCCCGGATATTTTCAATCGGTCGCCGGTTTGCAATAGATGACTGATATCTTCGGTACAAACCCATCAGATGTCATTCCGGACCCTGATCCGGAATCTCGATTTAGAAGTCTTTGAGTGTTTTTGCTTATTTAACGTGAATTCGATATAATTTTCTACTTATTTTGTTTCCTGTCCACATTTGTAAGATCTCTCACCCAAAAAGCGGGTTCGGGATGACGCCTTTATTTGATATTTGTTAGCCATCTACATCATCTACGTTCATTCGCGTCATTTCGAGCGGAGGGAGAAATCTTCAAAGGTTCCTGTTCATTCCAAAACGCTGTTTTAAAGAGGGTTTTATCTCGAATTCACGTTATTTATTGTTTGATGTTTTGGGAGTAAATGGGTGTGGTTTGCAAATGATATCAACGTTTTGTCTGGATCCTGAATCAAGTTCAGGATGACGTTATTTTGGTTTAGACATTAGAATGTAATTTTTACCTCAAAACGCTTGGTGTGTCCTCAGTGGTCGGTCGTCTGTCGTCTGTCGTCCAATCAAAAATCCCCCGCCCTGTACCGTTCTGCCAATTTTTTCTCATTCACTCGTTTGTAGCCGAATAATTTTTTTACGTTTAGTGATGCAACCGTCATTTCCCGTTTCCCAAGTGCACCGGGTGCACGAGCGACATACCATCCGGCGCTTGCCATCGCGGCGCGGGCTTTGGAAGCGGCACAGTAGGTAGTTAGCAGAGCATTCGATTTGGAATAATGTGCGATTATTTCGAACACTTTATCGGACCATAATTGGGGATTGACTTCCGGTGAGAAGGCGTCAAAAAAAATGCTATCAGCCTGGAAATCTTCCGCAGAAAAATCATCAAATAAACTGTAAAAGATGCGAACCTCAAAGTTGGGATAAAAAGAAATAATGTTTTGTCCCGGTGATAATGCTTCAAATATCTTTGGAAGTACTTCTTTCAACCCGGGATTTCCAAGTTCTTCCAAGTAATTTAAACTTTTTGCAGTCTCTGATGAGATGGGATAAGCTTCGATTGATTGAAAAACGACTTTTGTTTTTCGGGATGATTTCAACCACATATCGAGCAATAACAGAAGGTTGAGCCCGGTTCCGAATCCCACTTCCAAAATATTCAATGACGTTTCTTGTTTGAGAATACTTTTTATCCGGGACGGTTCAAAAAAAACATGCAGACTCTCGCTAATGGCACCATTCGGATTATGATAAAGCTGATCAAATTGCCTGGAATATAGCGTATGTGATCCATCCCGCGTTACTTGTAATTCCGTTTGCATGAAAGTCGCTAATTGACTTTAATTGCTCCTATGGATGCATCGGCATGAATGGTTGTATTTCCACCACCATTTAAGGTGCCTTTTACGGTACCCTGGGTTACAGTGCCATTAATAGCCATATTGGGATTAACATGAATTCTGGTTCCACTAAGATCAAAATGTGTGGCGGATTTCTCGGGAATAAAAATATGAATATTCCCGGCTGATGTTTGGAATTTAGTGTTACCAGTCAGTTTATTAATGTGCGCGGTAATGTTTCCAGCAGAGGTCCTTGCATTTATATTTCCTTCGACACCTGTTAAATCGATATTTCCCCCACTCGTGGATACATTTAATGAACCGGAAGCATCAGAAATGTTCAGACTCCCGCCGGAAGTCGATAAATTGATTTTACCGGTCAAATGATCCGCTTTTATGAGTCCGCCGGAGGTGTTAGCATGGATGGTTCCTTTTAAGTGATGAAGCTCAATAACACCGCCTGCAGTGTGTAAATTAACATCACTTTGTAAATTCGAAGCAGCCATATAACCTCCTGCTGATTTTGCCTGCAAAGATAAATGTTGCGGAATTTCTACATTTATATTAGCCGGATTCGTATTTCCCTCAAATAGTTTAAATAAATTAAAACCGGATCCTTTTCTCGAAACATTAACATGCAAAGTCTTGCCATCCGTGGAGTATTTTATGTGATAGGCTTTTTCAAAATCACTTTTAGAGACTTTTTTATTAGATGTAATATTTACATGGATTTTATTTCCTTCATATCCCTGAGCTTTTATGGTTCCGCCAGAAGTTTCAAGCAGTATTTTATGGATACCATCTGATGAAAAAGTTTTTGAAATCAAGGCATTAGCGGCATTCTCGGAGCGTAAATAGATGGCATTCTTTTCAAAAGCGACGGTTACCTGCTTGTTAATGATATCAGTTAGATTCGTGATAGCACTATTAATTTTATCGACGAGGTCTTCGCTTGTATCATTAACAGTTTTCCTGCTTTTAATTTTGATAGTTTTATTTAAATTTGGTAAATCGATGACTAAACTATCGATATTTTTATCCGAGGCAAGGGTGTCCAGTTTTTTTAAATCAGAAAGATTATTCAGGTCAATAACCAAGTTATGATTATCAGTAACTTCGGCTGTTTTAGGATCTGATGTTTGCTGATTGGATTTTGATATAGTTGAGTTTTTCATTCCGCCTGAACCAGCGAAATAAATGGCTATGATTGTGAGAATAAGGCCAACAATAACTATTTCCCAACTAAAGCTTTTTGATTTCATATAATTCGGATTCGGATAAAGTGAATTTGTGCAATAACGTTGTTATTATGTACGAAATTACAAATTAATGGTTTCATATGTCGAAATGGAGATTATCATTACTATAAATATTAAATATTTATCCATTTAGACAGTTATAGGTATAGGTTGTTTAAAGCAGGTATTAAAGATTATCTAATGGAAAGCTTTGCAAATCCGGAAATTGGTCAAAATAGCCGTTTTGCAAATACTTCTAATGATTGGTTTATCATATCTCTATAAACCACATAATTTTCTCCGGCTGCTACCATAAATTCGTTGTCAAAAATTAAAATTGGTGAATCAGTATGAATGTTAATAAAATAAAAGAGTTATCAGAAAAATATTTCCCAGAGATGGTGGAGACACGCCGTCAGTTGCATAAGAATCCCGAGTTGAGCTATAAAGAATTTAAGACAACGGAATTTATAGTTGAACGTCTCAAAAGGCTGGGTTATGATGTAAAACGTCCGATGGAAACGGGATGTGTGGCTGTTATGGAAGGGGGTATGACATCAGACCGAGTGTTGGCATTGCGATCAGATATTGATGCGTTACCAATAACCGAGGTAGGTGATCATAAAAAAGATTTTTTATCTCTAAATGACGGAGTTGCGCACTGTTGCGGTCACGATGTCCATATGGCCAATTTACTGGGTGCTGCTCATATTATTTCAGATTTAAAGGATCAAATAAAAGGACGAATAGTTTTGATATTTCAGGCAGGTGAAGAAAAACTGCCTGGTGGTGGACGATTGTTATGCGAAAACGGGATTTTACAGGAACTTGGAGTAACTGAGATTTATGGACTACATACCGATCCGAGACTTGCACCGGGACAAATAGGCGTTCGTCCGGGAGCATTCATGGCTCGCCCCGATGAATTTGAAATTACGATATACGGACAAGGCGGGCATGCCGCATCTCCGCATTTGACTGTCGATCCGATTGTGATGACAGCTCAAATTGTTTCCATGATTCAAACGATCGTGAGCCGGAATATTGATCCAAATGAACCGGCTGTTATAACAATTGGCCGAATTGAGGGAGGTACCGCGCATAACGTGATCCCCGAAAAAGTGAAAATTTGGGGAACGGTACGTACCTTTGGAGCTGAAATGGCTCATTTAATTCGGGACCGGATGGAAGCGATTGTGAAAGGTGTGACCGAATCTGCTGGCGGGTCGTACGAATATCATTTCAATGAAGGATATCCAGCGGTTATCAATACTCCGTGGGCAGTTGATAATATTCGTATTAAAGCTTTGCAGGCTTTTGGTGATAAGTCTATTATCGATCTTGAAAAACCGATAATGGCGGGAGAAGATTTCGCTTTTTATCTGGAACATTTTCCCGGATCATTCTTTTTCCTGGGAAGTGGGAGTGAAGAAAGCGGAGCTGTTTACAGCTGGCATCATCCCAAATATAACGCGGACGAAGAATGTATGCGGACTGGTTCCGTATTGATGGCTTCACTGGCACTCAACTCCGACCATGAATCCGCATAATGACTAAATTAGCATTAGATAACAGAAGAGGATCTGTATTTACTTTGGATTTAAATATTATTGAAGAGGGGTTAAAAATATCCCGTAATAACGATCGTAAACGCATCATATTACCTATTCACAGAGAGCAGGGTTCCCGGGTACAGAGAATGTTGAATTTCTTGCAGCCGGGTACCTACATTCGTCCACATAAACATCCTTTAAAGCATGCGAGTGAAAGCATATTAGTGCTTCAGGGTGCTATCCGTTTCTTTACTTTTAACGGATCGGGCACTATCCAGGACGATTATCGATTAAGTAATAATATTCCCGATTGTGTTATTGATATTGAACCGGGCGTATGGCACACATTTGTTGTTTTGCAACGAGATACCGTGATTTTTGAATCGAAACGCGGACCTTACAACGTATTAACGGATAAAGAGTTTGCTCATTGGTCACCGGAGGAAGGATCACCGGAATCACGAATATTTATGGAGAAATTATACAATTTTGAGTGATGCCCTATACAATTTCTTTCTGGGAAGAAGATACCTTTATCAGAACCTATGATTTGATAATCGTAGGAGCTGGTATCGTCGGTTTATCTGCGGCCTATTATTATAAATCAAAATATCCTGAAAAACGTGTACTGGTAATTGAAAAAGGTTTTTATCCACAGGGAGCAAGTACAAGAAATGCGGGCTTTGCATGTTTTGGTTCCGTAACCGAAATATTAGATGATTTAAAGATGGAAAGTGAAGAAGATGTCCAAAATCGTATACGAGCTCGTTACGAGGGACTCAATAAGTTGCGTGCTGTTCTTGGGGATGAACAAATCAGTTACCGCCAATGTGGAGGCTTTGAGTTATTTGAAAATAAGGAGGAATTCAAAAAAGCAGCCAATCATATCGAACGGTTTAATCACTGGTTAGAAGATTTGACAAGTGAAAAAGAGGTGTACCAATCCTGTAGAACCAACGGATATTCGGCTATAAAAAATCGTCTCGAAGGTGCTATTCACACTGGTAAGATGATGAAAACCTTAATAGAAAAAGTCATACAGGTCGGTGTGGAGATTCGATGGAATAGCCGGGTAACACATATTCAGGAATCTCAGATAAAGATTAATGAATCTATAGCGTTAAATGCGCAAAATGTTTTGATTGCCACAAATGGTTTTACTTCGAATTTATTACCGGAATTACCTATTTCGCCAGCAAGAGGATATGTATTTGTGACAAACGAATTGAAAAATAACCAATGGAAGGGCACTTTCCATTATGATAAAGGGTATGTTTATTTTCGGGATATTGGCAATCGTGTCCTGCTCGGAGGTGCCAGAAATCTGGATAAACAAGAGGAGACGAGCAGTGAGTTCAATGTCAATCCCAGGATAAAAAATTGGTTGATTGATTTTGCAAATAATGTATTGAGACTGGAAAATGGCTGGCAGATCGATTACGAATGGACCGGCATCATGGGATTTGCGCAATCGAAATCACCGGTTTTGAAAAAAATATCCGAACATCTTTATACGGCAGTCGGATTAGGTGGGATGGGAGTTGCCATCGGTATGCAAATCGGCAGCGACGCGGTTGAACTTATGGAGGATTAGAGCTTCCTTTTTTGTCGAAGACATACGCGGATTTTTACGGATTTAGAAAAAAAGAATTTTAACTACTTAGATCACGGAGCTTTTACACAGAGGGAATACTGAATTGTTAAAATTCAGAATAAGCATGAAAGGCTTAAACTTGAATAGCTCGGGGGATAACCCGTTGGAAAAAGGTAAAAACATAACTAGCCCCGAAAGGGTAGAATAGATACATGTCAAAAGGTTCTAAAACCATGCTGACTTCTGCTTACCCATCATTCTTCTCCTTAAAATCCCGGTACAATGTTAAAAATTCACTGAGGATCATAGCGGTAGCACCCCAAAGCGGCGTTTCCGGATGCACATCCCAATAAGGAACATTATATGTTTTATTGCGGATAGTCCAGTCTTTAGATTTTAAATTGTCGGTTTGTAATAAAGTGTCTAACTGAACAAAAAAAGCCTCCGCGACTTCGGCAGGATTTATCTGTAACCTCGGACGATCATCAATATATCCAACTACAGGATAAATGTAATTATTGCTGTTTGGCAGATATAAACCGGTTAACGTTCCCAATACATGAACGCTATTGGTATTGAGCCCCACTTCTTCTTCGGCTTCCCGTAATGCTGTTTCTGTGATCGATTCCCCTTCCATTGTTTTTCCACCGGGGAAGCTGATTTGTCCTTTATGGGTTGGTAAAGTATCAGTTCGAAGAGTCAGAAGCAGCTCTTTTACATTATTTGGAGCATTATATAATAAGATAAGAACTCCGTTTACCCGGATATTTTTTAATTTCGGTAAATAGGATGTTCGTCCTTCATTAGGCTTCGGGGCCATTTTCAATTGTGCCGGCTGACCCGGAAGGTTTTCATCTATTCTGTTTTTCAAATAAATGTAAAATGTATCCATTAAAGAATAAAATTATTGATGAATTCTTGTAATGACACGCAGAACATAGTATCCTTTCACAACCATTATTAATTAGCGAGATTCTTAAGTTGTTAATATTTATATATGTATGACGATAGCTAATTGTTCTTATATCTGGAAAAATATAGTAAAAACAGTTGGCTTCTTTTGTATCGTTTTGGGTTCGTTCTTCATTACAACGGTTGCGAAAGCACAAAATTTGAATAATGATCTGTTACGGGCGATAGCTCTTAAGGAATATAATGAAGTTCGCATTGATATAGACGAAGGTGCAAATGTCAACGCCATCGATAAGATGGGTTCGAGTGCATTAATGTATGCTGCGGCCGAGAATGATCCTTATCTTATCAATTATTTGGTTAAAAACGGAGCCGATATTGCTCACAAAAACAATACGGGCAATACGGCATTAACCTGGGCTGTATTTGATGGCAACTTGAAAGCGGTCAATAATCTGATAAAACTGGGGGCAAATGTAAATGTTAAAACCGCAACGGGAGGAACTCCGCTGCATATGTCAGCACTAAAGGGATATAACACTATAGCTTCCATTTTAATAGAAGCTGGTGCCGATATCAATGGAACGGATAATAGTGGCGTTACACCTCTTATGTACGCTGTAGCAAAAAATCATATCGATGTGGTACGTTTGTTGCTGCGCAATGGTGCCGATGTAAATCATCGTGATAAAGCAGGAGAGACCGCCCTGATGTGGGCTGAGCAACGAGGATACGATAATATCGTAACTATTTTACGTGAGGTTGGTGGCTAAAGATTTACAACTATATAAACGGTAGCATGGTATGTCCCTACAAGCTCAATGCTAATTATTATTTGGTTTTGGAGATTTTCCAGGGGATGAGCCGGGGTACTTCACGTTGATATTTTTTATAAGCTTCGCCAAACCGTTCTACCAGTTTTCTTTCCTCATAAACAGAACCGATAGTAAAATAAAGCACGGCAAAGATCAGAATCGTCAATATTCGGGTATCCATAATAGGGGATGTGATCAGGAATAATAGGCTGAACGTATATAATGGATGTCGTACCCATCGATAGATACCGCTTGTAACCAATTCACCCCGTTTCATTTCATCATAATATTCCGGATAAACGCCACCTTTCAGATAAGATAGAACCTGTGGAATACCAAAAAATCGTGCACTTCCGAACTGTTGAGCTGATTTATAGATGAAATATATACTCATAATCTGAATAGCGATGAGGATATAGGCAAAAGGCGAAGGAACCGAGTAAATTGGATAAGTGGGTGGGGGAATGAAAATGTACCATAACACCAGATAAATCAATGAAATCAAATTATAGAAAACCCGGTAAAAAGGCATGAATTTAGGGAAATTATTTTGAATCCATTCCTTTAATCCATGACCGGCTAATAAAGAATGTAATAAGGCAAAAACGATCAGTCCGGCAATACTGAGAATCCATTTAAACATCATAAAAAAATATAGTCCTGATATTTGGCGGAATAATTAAAATTGTGGTGCTAAAATAAGATTAAATAATATGAATTGTTTATTAAGCTTAACGTGAGGTATGGATAAGAATCGCAGAGTTGTAATAATTACATTGAGAATACGACCTGTGAAAATATAACATATCTTGACGACGGACGACAGACCATTGACGACACAGAGCTGTTTTGATGCCTAAAGCATGATTCCGATTTCGAACTCACGTTGATTATACGTTTTTAGAATAATTAATGTTTAATTAATATCAGAGCATTTCTCTGTCGTCTGTGTTCGGTTGTCGGTGGTCATAGAATAATCTAAATTAACAG
>Ga0102962_1000763_pt1 | contig 13883 bp, 12 predicted proteins | sample SalPonF2_C_D2_MG_FD_84519 | JGI IMG/M metagenome (GOLD analysis project Ga0102962, IMG submission 84519) | Salt pond soil microbial communities from South San Francisco under conditions of wetland restoration - Salt Pond MetaG SF2_C_D2_MG ...
GAATCAGTCCGGGGGAGGAAGCAAAGCCGATGGTCCTCAGTAATTCGCCGTAATCGGCCCGGGTTTCCGGTTCCGGCAACAGTTTGGTACCGATAATATAGGCCAGCCAGGCCCAGATGAACCAGCCGAGGAGGGCGGCCAACGTTCCGACCAGCAGTCCGAGCAGGCCGACCCTCTCCAGACTGCCGAGACCGGCGGCAATGCTGGATAACAGGACCACCGCCAGAGCCTGCCCCATTGCGTTCTTGTCGGCCTCGACCTCTTCATACACCTGCCCGTCGAGCTTGGCCGCCTGCAGCATGCGTCCCCAGAAGCGTTTTCCGTCCATTTTCTCCTCCCTTGCAGACAGTTTTTCCATTCAAAACCCGGCAATGGGTCAACAATGGTCTCTTTTTCGTTTACAATCCCGAATGAAAGGTTCTGACGTATTTTACCAAAAATGAGGCCTTTTACCTTCTCTTTGCCCATTTAGCCACTCGTGCATTGTATAATTGAACAATCGAAAAGGAGCAAAACGCATCATGGATATCACCGAAGATCTTCTTCGCTATGCGATGGAGGTGACGGCCAAAATCGAAGCCCGCGCCGTTATGGTCTATGCAGACGTTTTTTCCAACGTGAGGGAACTCAAATCCTACCTTCCGGAGGGGGCTTCTCCCCTGGTTGTTCCGGTGACCCGGGACCCACAGGTGTTTAACGCTCTCAGGGACGACGGAATGGAGGGCCTGCTGGTCCCGGATATCCACCTGCCCCGCCTGGGACAGATCAAGATCGCCATTCTTCTGGGGATCTCTCAGGGACGGTTTCAAAAAGGGGACAGGGTGATCTGTCTGACCGGGATCTCCGAAAAAAAGACCCTCGACACCCTCCTGTATCTCGAGGTGGGGGAAGAGCTCGAACTCTTTGCCGGCGGGAAATCGGAAGAGATCGGCGGCCAGCTCAATCCGGGCGTTTTCGAAAAGGTTCTGGATATTGCCGTATCCCTCGGCTCGGAGGGCCGTGAGGGGAAGCCGGTGGGGACGATCTTCGTCATGGGAGACACGGAGAATGTGCTGGCCCACAGCACGCCCCTGGTTCTCAACCCTTTTAAGGGCCATCCCGAAGAGGAGCGCAATATCCTCGCCCCGGCGCTGACTGAGACCGTCAAGGAGTTCGCCACCATCGACGGGGCGTTCGTCATTCGCGGTGACGGACTGGTCGAGGCGGCGGGGGTCTATTTAAAACCAACGGTGCCTGGGGAAAAACTCCCCTGGGGACTGGGGACACGGCACGCTTCGGCGGCAGGAATCACCGCGACCACCTCCGCAATGGCCCTATGCGTCAGCGCCTCCACCGGCAACGTGACGGTTTTCCGGGAAGGCAAGATATTCGTCGAGGTCGAACGCCTGCGGAGCATTGTCCCGCCGAGCCAGGCTAGCGGGCAAAAACCGGAAGACGATACGATTCAGGGCCATTGAAAAACTCCTTGCCGTCTCCGCCCTCCTTCTTGACAATCTTTTCAGCTGCGTTATTAGGATAGAGACACTTTTTTTAGTATTGCCTAATCTTAGAAATGTCTTCCGGAGAATTGATTTTCCCACTCTTTTCGGGCCTCGCGGCCCCGACAGAAAGGAGTCAGCGACATTATGGCCAAAAGAATCGTGATCTGGACGATCGCCCTGGTGATGGCGACGACGGTCGGCTGGGCGCAGGATTCCTTGCAGAAACGAGCCCAATCCCTGTTCAAACCAATCCCCGACAGCCCACCGGCCCTGCGGGACGGGAATGCCCCGACTCCGGAGCGGATCGAACTGGGTAAAATGCTCTTTTTCGATCCCCGGCTCAGCGCTTCCCAATTGATCAGCTGCAACACCTGCCACAACCTCGGTCTGAGCGGCGTCGACCTGCAGGAGACTTCAACCGGTCACCACTGGCAGAAGGGTCCGCGCAATGCCCCGACCGTTTTCAACGCCGTCTTCAACGTCGCCCAATTCTGGGACGGCCGCGCCAAGGACCTGGCCGCGCAGGCCAAAGGACCGGTGCAGGCCGCAGTCGAAATGGGCAATACCCCGGAGCATACCGTCGCTACCCTGAAGAGCCTTCCCCGCTACGTAGAGCTGTTCCGTACCGCATTTCCAAAGAGCAAAGAGCCCTTGACATTCGACAACATGGCCTTCGCCATCGAGGATTTCGAAGCCACCCTCCTCACGCCGAACGGCCCCTTCGACCGTTTTCTCAAAGGGGATGAGCAGGCAATGAACGTCGATCAGAAACAGGGGCTGAGACTCTTCATGGACAAGGGGTGCGCCAACTGTCACAACGGGATCAACGTCGGCGGTCTCGGGTACTATCCCTTCGGCGTGGTCGAGGCCCCGCCCAGCGACGTTCGTCCGCCGGGCGACACCGGCCGTTACAAAGTGACCTCCACCGCGGCGGATAAATACGTCTTCCGAGCTCCCGAACTGCGCAACGTCGCTTTGACACCGCCCTATTTCCACTCGGGGAAAGTTTGGAAACTGGCCGACGCCGTCGCCATCATGGGTTCAGCACAGTTGGGCATCAAACTTTCCTCGCAGGAAGTCAGCCGGATCACCGACTTTCTGCATACGCTCGATGGCGAGCAGCCGCGCATCGAATATCCCCTGCTGCCCCCCAACAGTGAAAGTACCCCTCGGCCGATTCTCAAATAATTTATCCCGATAACGAACAAGGCCCCCGCCTCGGCGGGGGCCTTGTTCGTTATCGGGCGTCAGCCTTCGTAACCTTTTCAGTCTTCTCGTATTGTGGTATCACCGGCATTCCTCCGAATACGCTCAGGACCCGCCACCGGCGCCGACCCGATATGGCGGGCGATCCCCTGCAGCATGCCGTTGAACACCAAGTTATGGAAGGGGGCTACGGCGTACCAGTAAAGAATTCCCCACAGTCCCCGCGGCAGGAAGCGGGCGGTCTGTCTCAGCTCGGTCAGACCCGCCTCCTTTTCATGCAGGGTGAATTCAAGAACGGCCTTTCCCGGAAGCTTCATCTCGGCCGCCAGCAGCAACCGGCGTGCCGGGGTCACTTCCTCGACTCGCCAGAAGTCGAGGGCGTCCCCCGGATGAATCTCGCTGAGCTCGCGGCGCCCGCGGCTCAGACCGACCCCTCCGACCAGACGATCGAGCCAGCCACGCAGTCGCCAGAGCCAGTCGGCATAATACCAACCGGTGCGGCCGCCGATGCGGGCGAGCGCCGGCCAAACCTCTTCGGGGGTAGCCGCCAGCACCATGCGCCGCGCGTCCTCGAAAACGGTACCTCCGGCCCAGTGGGGATCCCCCGGCGAGTTCCACTCGACGGGAGGAAGGGGCCCGGCGTCGGTCCAGGAGGTCGCCACCTTATCGGTTCGCAACCGCTCAAGAGCCAGGTGAATCGCCTGACGACTGTCAAGAAGTTCCTGAGGGATCAGCTCGCGGATACGCCGCTCCCGGCAGATGACCGGGCTGGCGAGCCCCTGGGCCAACGGGCGCGCCAGGGAGGCCGGCACCGGAGTGACCAGATGGATCCAGTAGGAGCTGAGCCGCGGGGTCAGGACCGGAACGGGCAGAATCCAGCGGCGCGGCAATCCCGCCTCCTCCGCGTACGTTTCCATCAGACGTCGGTAGGTAGTGGCCGCGGTCTGTCCGATATCGAAGGTCCCGCCAATGGTTTGAGGGCATCGAAGGCAGCCGACCAGATAGTTGAGCACGTTGCGGATGGCGATGGGCTGGCAGGGAGTGTCGATCCAGCGGGGGGTGACCATAATCGGCAGCCGTTCCACCAGATAGCGGAGGATTTCGAAAGAAGCGCTCCCCGATCCGATGATCATCGCCGCCCGCAAAACCGTCACCGGCACTGGCCCCTGGCGTAGAACGCTAGCCACTTCGGCCCGCGAACTGAGGTGCTTGCTGAGGCTCGCGGGCGCATCGCCGAGCCCGCTCAGATAGATGAGACGCCCCACTCCGGCGGCCGCCGCGGCGCCGGAAACGATTGTCGCCGCCCGACGATCTGCTTCGGCAAAGTCGGCGGTACCAGGGTTCATCGAATGAACCAGGTAATACGCGGCCGCACACCCCTGCATCGCCTCGCGCATCGAGGCCGCATCGAACGCATCGGCAGCCACCAGTTCGACGGCGGGGTGATCCGCCCAGGGACGCGTCTGCAATTTTAAGGGGTTGCGGGCCGTCGCCCGCACCCGGTATCCCTCCGCCAGAAGTTGCGGCACCAGCCGCCCACCAATGTACCCGGTGGCTCCGGTCACCAGGATTAAATCTTCGGACTTTTCCCTTCGGACTTTTCCGGCATTCATTCTCCCTTGCTCCAGACAGAGTCTGCTTGTATCTGAAAGAAGACGTCGGCAACGGAGAGAATCTAGTATTGATGCCCACGTCGATCGGTCCAATCTCCCTGCCGTGCGCTGGACAAACCGGCTAGAATTTCGATACCAATCATATCAAAAGCCTTGCGGATATGCGCGCTAACGGCGGAAAGAGTGCAAAAGGTTGTCGAAAAACACCCTTTTCAGGATCCTTGAGGATTCTGCTCCGCCTTCGGCAGCAGCACCCAGAGCCGGCCGCTCTGCTTCATCTTTCCGGCGTACTCGCCCGCTTCATGCCCCGTCCCCCAGTAGAAATCCGCCCGCACCGGGCCCTTGATGGCGCCGCCGGTATCCTGGGCGACCATCAGGCGCTGCAACGGCCGCTCGGTCGATGGCCAGGTGGTGTTAAGGAAAACCGGGGCGCCGAGGGGGATCGCGTGCGGATCGACCGCCAGGCTGCGCCCGGCCGTCAGGGGTACGCCAAGGGCTCCTTCGGGGCAATCGACGCCGGCCGGCATTTCCCGGAAGAAAACGTAACTGGGATTCTCCTCCAACAACGAGCTGACCTGAGCAGGGTGGTTCCGGGCCCAGGCCTTGATGTTCTGCAGCGACATCTGGTCGGGAGTCATCTCGCCGCGCTGCAACAGCAGCTTGCCGATGGAGCGATAGGGATAGCCATTCTGATCGGCATATTGAACCATGACCCGCTTGCCGTTTTCGAGATCGATGCGCCCTGATCCCTGAATCTGCAGGAAGAAGAGCTCCACCGGGTCCTCGACCCAGAAGAGCTCGTCGCCGGCCAGATGATCACCGTTATCGATCTCCGCCCGACTGTAGTAGGGAATGACCCGGTGCCCCTCGATGCGGCCGCGCAGCCGGTAGTCGCCGAGTTCGGGGTAGACGCTGCTCAGGTTGATCCGCACCAGGTCGTCGGGAACGCCGTAAAGGGGGTAGCGATAGCGATCGGTGCAGGTTCGGCTCCCTTTCAGGTCGGGGACGTAGTAGCCGGTGATCAGCCCCTCCGCGGAACCGTCGGGTTGTTGCATGCGATGGGGGGTGAAATAGGCTTCGAAGAAGAGACGCGCATCTGCCGCGTCGGCGGGCTCGAGGTCGGCGGCGGCGCAGGCCGCCTGCCACCGGGGCTCATCCTCCAGCGCTTGACAGCTTTGGCGAAAGGCCGCCAGGGCCGGTGTCGGGTCCTGCTGCGACCAGCCCTCGACCGCGTCCCAGGGGACGGCCACTTGCGGCGGCGCCGGTGCCGGTGGATGCGGGGCGACACAGGCCGCCAGGCACAGCAGGGTGGCCAGAGCGGCAAAGGACGGTGCGTGACGTAAGGAGATCATCCCAAACCTCGCTTTCTGGGGAACGTCGGCGCCAGGCCAACAAAGATTCAGCATAGACGTCTTCTCAGCTCGGGTCAAACGGCGCAGAAGATCCCGCACTCCAGAAATTACCAGGGAATGGGATGATGGCAAACGTCGCCTATCCCCTCCCGGCCCTACCTGTGACGGCCTGAATTCGGTTGCTTTTTTGAAAAATAAGTTTAAAATATCAAGAACTTATGGGAAACTCACGGTTCTTAATCGATAGCCATTCCCTGCATACACAGTTTCCATACTCATTCCCCGGCAACCCGCTCTAAGGAAGTACTTATGGCCAAGATCGACGCTCTTTTCAAACTCCTGCGGGATAAGGGAGGCTCGGACCTCCATATCTCTCCCGGCAATCCTCCCCTGGTACGTATTTCCGGCAACCTGGCCCCTGCCATTCCCCAGAAATTGCGGCACGAACAGAATAAGGCCCTGGTCTATGAGATTCTGACCGAGGAGCAGCGCCAACGTTTCGAGGAGACCAACGACCTGGACTTTGCCTATGAAGTCCCCGGCCTCGGTGCCCGCTTCCGGGCCAACATTTTCCAGGGCCGACTCGGTCTCAGCGGCGTTTTCCGCCTCATCCCCACCGATATTCTCACCGCCGAGGAGCTGGGGCTGCCGCCTACCGTTCTGCGCTTCACCGAATATAAGAAGGGGCTTATCCTGGTAACCGGCCCGACCGGAAGCGGAAAATCGACGACCCTGGCGGCCATGATCGACCATGTCAACCGCACCCGCAGCGAACACATTCTCACCGTCGAAGACCCGATTGAATTCGTCCATGCCAGCCAGAAAAGTCTCATCAACCAGCGGGAAGTCGGACGCCACACCCACTCTTTCGCCAGTGCCATGAAGGCGGCTCTGCGGGAAGATCCCGACATCATTCTGGTCGGTGAGATGCGCGACCTGGAAACCATCGAGTTGGCCATCACCGCCGCTGAAACCGGCCATCTGGTCTTCGGCACCCTGCATACCAACAGTGCCGCCAAAACCGTCGACCGCATCATCAACGTCTTTCCGACCAGCCAGCAGGAACAGATCCGGACAATGCTCGCCGAGTCCCTGAAAGGGGTGATCGCGCAGCAATTGGTTCCCACTGTCGAGGGTAAACGCTGCGCCGCCATGGAAATTCTGGTCGCGACCCCCGCCGTTTCCAACCTGGTGCGGGAGGGTAAAACCTTTCAGATACCCTCGGTCATCCAAACCGGGCGCGGAGAAGGAATGGTGCTGATGGACCAGTCCCTGCAGGAACTTCTGAAATCCCGGCGGATCGACAACGATACCGCCTATAAGTTCGCCCTCAACAGGGCCCTCTTCACTCCGCCGCAGAGAGGAGGTGGCGCCCATGGGTGATCAGCGGATCGCGATGCATGAGCGGGATGTCCTTCTCAGGCTGGCCGATGGCAGCAGGATCGAGGGGAAGGTCTTTCTCGGCCTGTATGAAGCTCATCGCAATGGCCCCCAACGGCTCGGGGACCTTCTCAATGGCGAGGGCTGCTTTTTCCCCGTTCGCTCGGCCGACGAAGTGATCCTGGTCAATCTCGCCCAGATCGTCAGTGCCGCAACCGTCGCGGATGGGGAAGCGGACGACCTGATGCGCCTGGGCGAAAAATACCGGATTCGGGTCACCACCCTCGGTCGAGAGGAGATAGCGGCGGACATCTTCGTCAACCTGCCGTCGACTCACCAACGGGTCAAAGACGCCCTTAACCTGTCCGGCCGTTTTCTTCCCCTCTTTTCAGGGGATTCCATCCTTTATCTCAATACGGAATTTATTCTTTACGTTAAGGACTGAGGGAGGGAACGTTTTGGAGGAGAGCTGTCAGAACAGGGGGAGAACTAGCTACGCCCTCAGGCCGATCGGCGTCGTCCGTTCGGAGCTGACCTGCCGCAAGGGCGCTCCTCATCAGGGGGACGAAGGCGCTCCCGAAGCCTGGATCGAGGTGAACCCCGAGTTTGCCGAGGGACTCGAAGGAATGGCTGCAGGACAAAGGATTATCGTTATCACCTGGCTTCACGAAAGCCGGCGCGACGTTTTGAAAGTCCATCCCCGGCGGGACGAAACAAGGGCTCTGCGAGGCGTTTTTGCGACCCGATCGCCCAACCGGCCCAATCCCCTCGGCCTCCACCCCGTCACGATCCTCGACATCGGTGCCGACAGACTCAAGGTGGGGCCGATCGAAGCGATCGACGGCACGCCGGTGGTCGATATCAAGCCGGCGCTTCCGCACTGCGCCGATTGCTAGATTGCCAAGAGCACTGACCGGGAGATTTGTCGCCGCCCCCTTTTCCGGCCTCAAAGCTGCAAACGCACCCTCTCCGGCGTCAGCCGTCGTTCGAGACGGCGGGCGACGAGGCTCATCGAGTAGCAGCAGATGAAGTAGAGGAAGGCGACGGTGGTATAGATCTCGAAGGGATAGACCATCAGGCGGTTATTGAGCCCCTGGGCGACGAAGGTCAGCTCCAGAACGCCGATGACGTAGGCCAGAGACGTATCCTTGAAGATAGCGATGAACTGGCCGACGATGGCCGGGATCATCTGCTTAAGGGCCTGGGGAAGGATGATGCGACGCATGATCTGGAAATAATTGAGGCCGGTGCTCATCGCCGCCTCGAATTGCCCTCGGGGAACGTTCTGGATGCCGCCGCGGACGATCTCCGCCAGATACGCCCCGGTAAAGACGGTCAGGGCGATGGTGGCGCTCCAGAAGACGTCCAGATAGGTGTGGACGAAAATCGGCAGGAAGAAATAGACCCAGAAAATGACCATGATCAGCGGCGTGCCCCGGATGATTTCGATGTACAGGAGCGCCGGCAGCCGTAGCAGCCTGTTGGTCGCCATGCGCGCCAGACCGATGACCATGCCGATGAAAAAACTCACCGTGATGGCGATCAGCGCCATCAGAACCGAGAAACTCAACCCCCCGAGCCCCCACATGAAATCGTCCGGACCCGAACTGGGGAAGCGCCAGACCAGAAGGGTCAGAAAGTTGTCCCGGATCACCTCCCAGTTAAGACCGATCAGCCCGCGCCCCATCGCATAGAGCACGTACAGGGACGCTGCCAGAAAGGCGCCTCGCATCAGCAGCCCCAAAACCCGCCGCAGCCAATGTCGCACCTGTCGCAGCGCCGCCTGCAGCGGTGAATAGCGCAGAGAGCGCGGCGGACGGGACAAAAACCAGCCAACCGGGTGGGCCAGCAGCGCCCAGCTCTTCTCAAAGGGCCAGAACAACAGGTCGGCCAAGCGATATCCGAAGGTCCGCTCCTCCGGAGCCACCATCTGCAGACGCAGGTTCACCATATTGAGGATAGCCGAAATGATCAGCGAGAGCGCCAGATAGAGCAGCGTCGCCCCGGTCGTCGCCTCGAACCCCTTGAAGGTCAGGGATTCCACCTGCTGGGACGCCCAGGTCAGTTCGGCCACGCCGACCACCATCGCCAGGGAGGAGTTCTTCATATTGTTGAGAAACTCGCTTCCCAGCGGCGGGATGATGGCCCGGAAGGCCAGGGGCAGGATGATCGTGCGTAGCGCCTGAAAATAATTGAGTCCCGAAGAATAGGCCGCTTCGAGTAACCCTTTGGGGATGGACTGAAGACCGGCCCGAATCACTTCGGCCATGAAGGAGCTGGTATAGATGGAGAGGCCGAAGGTGGCGCTCCACAGCTCAAAATTGCGATTGAAAAGCCACTGACGGGCTCCTTCGGACAGGGCCATCGGGAAGGCGAAATACCAGAAGAAAAGCTGGATCAGCAGCGGCGTATTGCGGAAAAATTCAACGAAGATGGTCGAGAACCAGTGCACCGGCTTGAAATTGGAAAGGCGTCCCAACCCCAACAGGGTGCCCAACACCAGCGCCGCGGCCGAACTGACCAGGGTGATATACAGGGTCAGTCGAAGCCCCTTGAGCAGGCTCAAGCCGAAGTTCTGGTGATAGGTCGGATTGACCGTGTAGAGCACGCTCCAGTCGAACTTATAACCGAAATTGAACACCCAACCGAAGTAGAAAATCAGTCCGCCTGCAAACACCGTTAAAAGCAGGATCTGTACCCAGGTTTTCTCAAGCCAGCGTTTCACAATGACAATCCGTTTCCGAAGATTCTGCAACCAGACAGGCAGGACGCGAGGCGGGCCCGGCACCAGAAAAGGCACCGGACCCGCTCGGCAATCAGCATGACAGCGTGGCGCTTACGGCCACATTTCGATTTTCCGGGTCAGCGGGAAATAGTACGGGGTGTCCGGGCCGTACCACTTGTCGTAGATCTTCTTATAGGTACCGTCCTGCCACATGTCCTGGAGGGTGAAGTTGATCAGATCCCGCCAGGCCGAATCGTTCTCCGGCAGGCCGATGCCATAGGGTTCGTTGCTGAAGAAGTCGCCGACCAGCTCATACTTGCCCGGCTCCTTGGCGGCATAGCCGATGAGGATGGTGCTGTCCGTCGACCAGCCGGCCACCCGGCCCATCTGCAGAGCCTGAAAGCACTGGGATTCCTTCTGGAAGGAAATGACGTCGCGGTCCCAGTTGGGGTCGCCCAGCTTCTTGAGCAGATTCTTTACGTTAATCTCGCTGGTGGTTCCCTGCATGGTGGCGATTTTCTTGCCGACGAAATCCTTCCAGTCGTGATATTTCCCTTTTTTGGCGAGGATTTTCTGACCGTCGAAGAAATAGGTGATGGAGAAATCGATCGACTTGTCGCGCTCGCGTTTGTGGGTCATGTTGGCCGCCGACATGTCGATGCGCCCTTCCTGGATGAAGGCGATGCGCGTCTTGTTGGTGACGGGCACCCGCTCCAGTTTGGCGCCGAGGCGATGGGCGATCTCTTCGGCGATATCGACGTCGAAGCCGACCCATTGCTTTTTGGCGTTGTAGAAGCCCCCCGGGATTGAGTCGGTCATGAGTCCGCACCGGATCACCTTGGTCTTCATCACCCGGTCGTAGGTCGACCCGGCCAGGGCCAGCGGAGCCGTGACCAGAACCAGAGCCAGGGCCAGAGAGACCGCCTGGAACTTTCTTTTGAACATAAATCTCCTCCTCTGCATTGGATGAAATGGGACGGTCCGCCTCATGCGGCCGCCGCCTTACCGATAACGGCAGAACATTTCAATGACTCAGGATCTTGCTCAAAAACGCTCTGGTGCGCTCACTTTTCGGGTTGGAGAAAAATTCCTGGGGAGGAGCATCCTCGACCAACCGCCCCTCATCCATGAAAATGACCCGGTCGGCAACCTCGCGGGCGAAACCCATCTCGTGCGTCACGCAAACCATGGTCATGCCTTCGCGCGCCAGGTTTTTCATGACGTCCAGAACCTCATTGATCATCTCGGGGTCGAGGGCGCTCGTCGGTTCGTCGAAAAGCATGATCTTCAGACGCATGGCCAACCCCCGCGCGATGGCCACCCGCTGCTGCTGGCCGCCGGAGAGTTGCGTCGGGTAGGCATCGGCCTTGTCCGGGATATTGACCTTGTCGAGCAGATCGCGCGCCAACTCCTCTGCATCGGGTTTAGACAGTTTGCGAACCAGGCAGGGTGCGAGGGTGATATTTTCCAGAACGGTCATGTGCGGGTATAGATTGAACTGCTGGAAAACAAAACCGACCTCGGCACGAAGCAGGGTGAGGTTGGTTTTGGGATCTTTCAGATCGACGCCATCAACAATCACCCGTCCATCCTGGATCGGCTCGAGACGATTGATGACCCGAATGAGGGTGCTTTTCCCCGACCCGCTGGGGCCGCAGATAACCACCACTTCTCCCTGCCGGACCTCGAGTTCGACGTCCTTGAGGACATGAAAATGGTGGTTGTACCATTTGTTGACTTTTTCAAAGCGAATCACACAAACTCCTTCCGGCCCCTTCCCCTCCCCGGCTGGAACCAAAATCGTTGCAAGGGCATTAAAGACAGGTCTGTTTCGTTTCGACCGCAAAACGGTACGTATCCCGCTCTTCCGACTTTCGGCGGGCCGGGTATGGCGAGAGGTCAGGCCGTTTGACGACAGGGAATTTCTGTCTTATATCACAGAAAGGTTGGGGGACAAAGAAGATATTAATCCCTCCCGGGTCCTCTGGCGGAGCAGGACTTCAACTCACCACGCTGAGCGCGCGCACGTCGTTGATGAACCCGGCAATTGCCTCCTCCGTCGTACTCCAGGAGCACATGAGGCGGGCATGTTCAGAGCCGATAAAAGTGTAGAAATGCCACCCTTTTCGATGGAGGGCTTCAATCAGGGACTGGGGCATCTGAACGAAAACCGCATTGGCCTGGCAGGGGTGCACAATCTCGACTCCGGCGACCATGCGCAGCTCCTTCTCCAGCAGTTGGGCGCAGTGGTTGGCGTGAGCCGCATGCCGCAACAGGGCGCCATTCTCGAGCATTCCAACCCAGGGTGCGGTGAGAAAACGCATCTTCGAGGCGAGCTGCCCCGATTGCTTGCACCGGTAGTCGAATTCCCGGGCCAGGTCCTTGTTGAAGAAAACCACCGCCTCGCCGACGGCCAGGCCGTTTTTGGTCCCGCCGAAGGAAAGGACCTCCACGCCGGCTTTCCAGGAAAGTTCGGCAGGGGTCGCCGCTAACGATGCGGCGGCATTGGCGAAACGGGCACCGTCCATGTGCAGCCTCAGGGAGAGCTTGCGGGTCAGTTCGCCGATTTGCTGTAGTTCATCGACCGAATAGACCGTCCCCTGTTCGGTGGACTGCGTGATGCTCAACGCCCGGGGTTTGGGATAGTGAATGTCGCTTCTTCGTTTCACGGCATGCTCGACGGCCGCCAGGTCGACCTTGCCGTGGGCACCCGGTACCAGCAGAATCTTGGTGCCATTGGAGAAAAACTCCGGCGCACCGCACTCGTCTGTCTCAATATGGGCCATCTCGTGGCAGAGGATGCTGTGATAGGATTTGCACAGGGAGGACAGGGCGAGGGAATTGGCCGCCGTACCGTTGAAAACGAAAAAGACCTGGCAGTCGGTTTCGAAGAAATCCCGGATCAGGTCGCAGGCCCGAGCCGTCCAGGGGTCATCTCCGTAGGCGGTGGCATAGTCGCGATTGGCGGCTTCCATGGCCTGCCAGGCCTCGGGGCAGATAGCGGCGTAATTGTCGCTGGCAAACTGATTTTTCGATGCGTCCGGGCAATCTTCCTCGTAAAGCATAACAAACTCCATTCCAAAGGTAATTTGAATTCAGTTACACATGGACCTGCGGCTCAACCGGAGACGATAAAAATCGAAGCCACTTTAAAGCATAGCCGCAGAAAGGCAGAGGCACTCCTTTAACAGGATTTACCCTTGGCGTCTCGAGAGAGCGAAGCGAACGGGCGTTCAACCAGATTTGCTTACGTTTCCAATGCCATAGGCCCAAATTTTTATGACAGAACTTTAAATAACGGACGGTTATTCGTCGGTGAGGGGTTCGAACCGACCGAGCTGCAGATTTTTACGAACGTTTTCCGGATGGAAAATCCGCCCGTTCATGGCAATGTAAACCCCTTCAGGCAGAAGCTGAACGGCCGTCACGGCACAGGCGATATTGAACACCGCATCCGTCTGGCGGAAGCGGGCCGGCTGCATGGCCCCGGTCAGAACGATCACTTTGTCGGGAATTCCGGCAAGGGCTTTGGCCGTTTGAATCATGGTATCGGTACCGTGGGTGACAACGAAACGGCTGTATTCCGCCGTTTCGATGGTGCGCCGAATCAGCTGGCGATCCTCATCGGACATCTCCAGGCTGTCTTTGCGAAGCAGCGGTTGGACGCCGTAGTCGAGGGTGACGTTGGCTTCCCTGAGAACCTCCAGAATCTGCGGATCGCCCACTTGAAAGGCGCTCTTCTGGTCGAAATAGATTTTGTCGATGGTGCCGCCGGTGGTCAGGAGAGTGATTTTCATTGCAGCGCAAATGCCTCCTTCGCCGCCGCCTTTTTTCGGGGCGTCGACGATTGTCAAATTAGATTTCAACTGTGCAACTGAAAAAAGTTGTCGAACGGAACAAGGCGGGCGGCTCACTTGAAACTGATCTTTTTGACCCCCTCAAGCGCGGAAATGACCTGTACGAGTTCATGACCGATGCGCTTTTTCTGCTGGGTTACGACGAAACTGAAACGGATCTCGCCGCGGTCGATATCGAGATTGCACTCCAGTTCAGCGATGCGCAGCCTTCGCTTGCGGAGCACCTCTTCCAGGTCTTCGTAAAGACCCTCCCGATCATTGGCGATCAC
>Ga0102962_1000764_pt1 | contig 13882 bp, 9 predicted proteins | sample SalPonF2_C_D2_MG_FD_84519 | JGI IMG/M metagenome (GOLD analysis project Ga0102962, IMG submission 84519) | Salt pond soil microbial communities from South San Francisco under conditions of wetland restoration - Salt Pond MetaG SF2_C_D2_MG ...
GGTCTCACCACGAAACCCGAACTCCTGCAGAACAATCGAGGCTGGGAATGGCAACTCGGGAATGGTCAGGCGATCCGCGTGGCCTTCGATCCGCCGTTGCCCGACATTTATATGGAGCGGGGCAACCCCTATGTCATTCGCGCCATGCTGGTCGGCGGCACGCTGACGCCCGGCCAGAAGACCTACACGATGACCGTCACCGTTCCGGCCAACGGCTCGGTTCAAGCCGTCAGTGGCCAGACGACGTCCGACGAGTCAGGCTGGTACAAGAACGCGCTCGATCCGGGTGGAAGCCCCATCGATCTCTCGTTCCTCAACGACGCGCCTGCCGGTAAGCATGGCTTCGCTCACGCCGATGGACGCACCATCCGCTTTGCCGACGGAACACCGGCGCGGTTCTGGGGGGCCACCGTGGCCGCCGGCGCGATCTACCAGCCGAAAGACGTCATCAAGAAACAGTGCCAGCGAATTGCAGCGCTGGGCTTCAACCTGATCCGCATTCATCACCAGGACAGCATGGGATGGGTCCGTCATACGGTGATCGACAAGACGCGGAGCGATTCCCAGCATCTCGATGAAGATACGATGGATCGTCTCGACTATTGGATCAGCTGCCTTAAAGAGCACGGCGTTTATGTCTGGCTCGACCTGCATGTCGGCCGGCTCCTGAAACCCGGCGATGATGTCCCCGGCTTCGCCGAAATCGCGGCTCACTCACGAAACAGCCCGAAAGGCGCCTCGTTCAAGGGATATAACTACTTCAACCCTCGCATCGAAGAGCTGATGCAGGAGATGAACGCCAAATATCTCGGCCACGTAAACAAATATACCGGCCTCGCCTACAAGAACGATCCGGCGATACTGGCGGTGCTCCTCACCAATGAGGACGACCTTCCGGCCCATGGCGGCAATCTGATGCTGCCGAACAAAAAGAACCCGTATCACCACGCAATTTTCGATAAAGCCGTTCGGGCTTACGCCGACAAATATGATCTGCCGTATAACCGGACATGGCGGACATGGGTGCCGGGGCCGAGCAAGCTGTTCCTGAAAGACCGCGAGGCGCAATGGGACATGCGCATGATCGCACAACTCAGATCCATCAATCTCAAGCCGATGGTCGCCACGACGCAGCTTTTCGGCAAAACGGCGCTCTTTGCCCTGCCGGCGCCGACAACCGGCGATCTCGTCACCGTAAACAGCTATGGCAAGGCCGGTTTTCTGACGAGGAACCCGCGATATGTCGATAATTTCCTGGATCAGCTCGGCATGGCCCAACTGGCGGACAAGCCGATGGCATCCACCGAGTGGAACGTCCCCTATCCGGCGCCGGACCGGTTCCTGGCGCCACTCTATACCGCCAGTATCGCCGCGTTTCAGGGATGGGACGCGCTGATGCTTTATAACTATTCGCAGGGCGGGTTCAATCCGCGTGGCCGCCTCGACACCTGGTCGACCTATTCCGATCTCGCCTATGCCGGCATGATGCCCGCCGCCGCGCTGCTTTATCGAAGGGGAGACGTCGCCGAGGGCCGGAAGCAGTATGTATTCAGGCTCGACGAAAAACAGATCTACGACGAAAGCAGAAATCCGTCGAACATGAAAAGCCTGCGCACGCTTCTGGAGCGCAACCGCATCTCTCTGGCTCTTCCGGCGGTGAAAGAGAATCCGTGGCTCAAACCGACCAGGATTCCATCGGACGCGACAGCGGTAACGGATCTCGATCACGATTTCATCGAACCCGGCAAAAACAGCGTCACATCGGATACGGGCGAGTTGAAGCGGGACTGGGCGAAGGGCCTTCAGACCATCGACACCAAACGCAGCCAGGCGATCAACGGCGACGGCTGCGGCGGCCCGGTCAACCTGAGCGACGCAACGTTTGATCTCAAGACCTGTAAAGCCGCCGTCGACATCACCAGTCTCGACGACACGGCCATCCGAACGTCAAAGCGGATCCTGATCACCGCGATCGCCCATGTAGCGCAAGGTCCCAAGGGCACCATACTGTCCGAACCCGTCAAGGGAACGATCACATTTCATGCGCCCGCGGGCGGCACTTTCTACGCCCTCGATGGAAACGGCGGCCGCAAAAAGCTGAGCGGCATTTCCTTCAAGGATGGCGCCTATCATGTCAAGCTGCCGGTCAAGGGCGGGACCCATTGGTTCCTCCTGGAAGCCAATAGCCGGTGACCTCTCTTCTGCTGCCGCCTCATGACGAGACGTGATAGGATCCGCCGATGAAAGTCGGCTATTTCACAAACCAATATCCCAAAGTCAGCCACAGCTTCATTCGGCGGGAAATTCAGGCTCATGAAGCGGCGGGGCTGCCGATCGCCCGGTATGCCCTGCGCACCGATCCGGCGGAACTGGCCGACGAGGCGGACCGGAGTGAAGTTGCGCGCTGCCGATATGTCTTGCATCTGCGGCGGCTGGATATCGCGACGACCGTTCTTGCTGAGATCGTCGCCGCACCGGCCGCCGCGCTGCGCGCCGTTCGGCTGGCCGTGAAGATCGGCTGGCGGTCCGACAGGGGGGTACTGCGGCATATTGCCTATTGGGCCGAGGCTTGTGTGCTCGCGCGATGGGCCCGCGACGACAATATCGATCACCTCCACGCTCATTTCGGCACCAACTCCGCGGCCGTCGCCATGCTGGCCGGTGAGATGACGGGTATCCCGTATAGTTTCACGGTCCATGGCCCCGAAGAGTTCGACAAACCGGAATTTCTCGGCCTGCCGGAAAAAATTCGCCGTGCCGCCTTTGTCGTCGCCGTGAGTTCTTTCGGGCGAAGCCAGCTCTATCGGTGGGCTGCGCTCAAGGATTGGGACAAAATCCGCGTTGTTCACTGCGGCATCGAGCCGGATTTCTATGCCGGCGAGACGCCACCGCCGCCACCGTCCCCTCGACTCGTTTGCATCGCGCGCCTGTCGGAACAGAAAGGTCTTGGCCTGCTCATCCACGCCGCCCGCAGGCTTTCCCTGGCGGATGTTGCGTTCGAGATAACGATCGTCGGCGACGGGCCGATGCGTCCCGAACTGGAATCGATGATTCGTCACTATCAGCTGGGCGATCAAATCTCGATTCTAGGGTGGCAGGATGCCGCCCGCGTGCGAGAGGAGATTCTGGCGGCCAGAGCGCTTGTCCTTCCCAGTTTCGCCGAGGGCCTGCCGGTCGTTATCATGGAAGCGATGGCATTGAATCGCCCCGTTATCTCGACCTATATCGCCGGCATACCGGAACTCGTGAACAATGAAAGCACGGGCTGGCTGATACCGGCGGGCGACGTAACCGCCCTTGCCCGCGCAATGCGCGATGCTCTCGGAACGCCCGTCGAGGATCTGGCCGATATGGGGAACCGCGCGCGCGACGCCGTCCTCAAGCAACATGACATCTCGACGGAAGCGGCGAAGCTCCGGGATGCTTTCCTGGCGGCATCCCGGTCACCGGCATAGACGACGATGCTCTTTCTCCTGAACAGCCTGTTCGTTATCGCCGGCGGCGTGATCTTGCTGATGACGGCAATACTGTCGATCGAGATCGCGCTCGCGAAAAAGGCGCATGGCCAAACAGAACCGGCCGAAACAGGACAACACCCTGCGACCGTGGTCTTGATTCCGGCGCACAACGAAGAAGGACAGATCGGCGCCACCCTAAACCATCTGAAAGCGCGGCTCGGTTCGGCCGACCGCATCCTGGTGGTCGCCGACAACTGCAGCGATAAAACCGCGATTGCCGCCCGGGCCGGCGGGACAACGGTCATAGAACGTCACGATCTTGAAAAACGCGGCAAAGGCTATGCGCTGCAATATGGCCTGGACTATCTGGCCGAGGACCCGCCGGACGTCGTGTTCGTTCTGGACGCCGATTGCCTCGTCGGCCCCAACACGATTCGGACGCTCGCCGACAAAGCGGCGGCGCGGAATTTGCCCGTTCAGGCCTTGAATCTGATGGAAGCCAGGTCTGGCGCAGGAATCGGCGAGAAGCTTTCCGCTTTTGCATTCGCCGTCAAGAACTGGGCTCGTCCGAAAGGACTCGGCCGGATGGGATTGCCGTGCCCTCTCACCGGGACTGGCATGGCGTTTCCCTATGCGATGATCCGGAACGCCGGCATCGGAACGGGACATATCGTTGAAGACATGAAACTCGGGATAGATCTTGCTCTCGCAGGCTATCCGGCCCGCCTGGAAGACAGCGTAAAAATCACGAGCAGCTTTCCGACAAATTCTGAAGGACGCGCCAGCCAGCGCCGCCGTTGGGAGCACGGGCACCTCTCGATGATCATGGGTTCCGTCCCTCGTCTGATCGGGGAAAGCATCCGGCTTGGCCGCCCGTCTCTTTTCGCCGTGGCTCTCGACCTCATGATCCCGCCCCTGTCGCTTCTGGTCATCCTTCTCGTAACGGCGTTGGTGGCGGCGGGTGCTCTGGCCGTGTTTGGCGGTTCGCCGCTGCCTTTGGGCATCGTGGTGGCGGCCTGCCTGCTCGCCGCCTTCAGCCTGACCAGAGGCTGGCTGCTTTTCGGACGGGACATCATAACGGCCCGCGAACTGCTCTCGATCCCGGCCTATGTGGCGGGCAAGCTGCCGCTCTATTTCGACTTCATTCGTCGACGCGAACGGCAATGGGTACGAACCGCCAGGGATGACGAAAATGGCGGGCGCTGAACGCGGCGGCCTGGCTGACAAGCCCGTCGAAGAATTTTCGCCGGGCCGTGCAGAATTTCTCGGCGTCACCTTCGACACCCTGACGCTGGAAGACTTGATGCAGCGCGTTACGGATCGCCGTGCCGACGCACCGTTCGCCTATGTCATCACGCCGAACACCGATCACGTCGTCCGGTTCAATCGGGCGCCCGAGGCGGTCGAGGCCATCTACCGCGACGCGGCCTTCACCGTGTGCGACAGCCGTATTCTGGCCGCCCTCGCGAAATTTTCCGGTATCGTGTTGACCACCGTTCCGGGCAGCGATTTCACGGCCCGGTTTATTGGGGAAGCGATCAATACGGATGACAGCGTTCTTGTCGTCGGCGGCGACGCCGAGCAGATCGAACGCCTGAAGGCGATCTACGGCTTGCGGAATGTCGAGCACTTCGACGCGCCCATGAACCTCGCGCAGGATCCTGTCGCGCGCCGTGAGACCGCTCAATTCGTCCTATCTCATCCAGCGCGATATATCTTTTTCGCGCTCGGATCACCCCAGCAGGAGTTTGTGGCGCACGAAGTGTGGCGGAGCGGACAAGCCATCGGCACCGGGCTGTGCATCGGGGCGTCGATCGACTTCCTCACCGGCAAGGCCAAACGGGCCCCGCGCGTCATGCAACGCCTGAAGCTCGAATGGCTGTACCGTCTGATACGGGAACCCGGCCGGTTATGGCGGCGCTATCTCGTCGAAGACGTTCAGGTCTTCGCGATATATCGCCGCTGGCGGCGTCATCGCTCAAAGCAAGCTCAGGGCTCAAAGTGACTTCAAGGTTTCCTTCGCGGCCTTCATTTCCGTGAAGGACTTGTCCCCGGAGTTCACGACCTGCTCGAGATTCTTCTTGGCGGCCTCTTTATCCCCGCTTTTGAGCTGCACCAGCGCCAGATGGTAGCGGAGAATGGCGGCGTTGGGAGCGCCTTTGACCGCTTTTTTTAGCAGGGGCAGAGCGTCGCTCGGCTGATCGAGCTTGTAATAGACCCAGCCAAGCGTATCGAGGAAATACGGAATATTTGAATCCTTGAAGCGCCGCGCGAGGTTGAGCGCCCGCTGATAGCTGGCTTTGTCCTTATGGTAATCGGTCAGGAGGCTGGCCAGATTGTTTGCGGCGACATCGACGCCCGGCTGACGCTTCAGCAGTTCCTCATATTCCGCGATCGCCTTATCGTAATTCCCGGCATATTGCTGAACCATCGCGACGCCGAGCATAAGCACCACGTCGTTCGAGTTCAGGTCCAATCCATCGTGGAGAACCTTCAAGGCCTGATCGCGATTGCCGCGAAGAACAAGAGCCTGGGCATAGCGAAGCCGCACCTGGGCGGATTCCGGCGCCGACGCGATTGCGGCCTTGAAGGCATCATCGGCCTTGGCCGTATCGCCTTCGGTCTCGTAAACCGAGCCGAGCAACGTCTGTGCGGTGGTGTTCTTCGGATTGGTTTTCAGCACCTCCTGAAGGAAACTCACCGCCTGATCCTTCTTGCCCGACCTCATATAGTTCTGGACCAGTGCGGCGATCGGCTGCTGCAGATCGGGATTTTGCGAATACAGTTGGCGGAACACGGCGTTGCTGGCGCCGAATTTCTGTTGGGCCTGCAGCACGCTTCCTTCGATCTGCTGAGAAACCGTCTCTCCGCCCTTAAGGTTGCGCAGCTTTTCGGCCACCTGCTGGGCGCCCAGCCAATCCTGAAGATGCATCTTCACACTGGCCATTTCCTTGAGCGCCGGCACGTTGGTTGGCTGGCGCGACAGCAACCGCTCCAGCACGTTCTCGGCCTGCCGATATTCCTGCCGTCGCGCGAGAACATTGGCGAAGGCCACCGGAATCGTCGGATTGTTCGGATTGGCTTCGATCGCCCGGTAATACTGTTCCTTTCCGAGCTCGGTCTCGCCGCGAAGCATGTAGGCCTGGCCGAGCAACATCAACGCCTTGGCGGAATTCGGGGAGTCGCTCAGCACGGTATTCAGATAGCCGACGGCATCGCCGGGCTTCTCCTGCTGCATGGCCAGAACGGCACTAAGCATCAACGCGTCGCTGTTCTTCGAATCCCGCGCCAGCACCTTCGAAATCCAGTCCTGCGCCTCGTCTGTCTTGCCATCGGCCACGGCCAGACGGGCCAACGCCGTCTGGGCTTCGATAACCGTCGCATCCTTGTCGCTCTTGGTGAGCCCGGTGAAAATCTTGCGGCCTTCGTCCTTCTTGCCGTCAACGACGAGCAGCTTGCCGAGCTCGAATTTTAGCTCGGTATCCTCGGGCGACTTCTCGACATAGCCTTTGGCCAGCGCGATCGCCTTCGCCGGGCTCATATACTGAGCGGCGAAACGGATGACGGCCAGTTTGGCGTCCACCTGATCGGGGAAATCCTGAACGGTCTGCTCGAGAACCTGCTGGGCCTGATCGGTCTGCTTGCGCTTCAGATAGTGGGCCGCCAAAAGATTCCGGTATGACCGCTCCTTGGGATTTTGAGCGATCAACGCCTTATAGGCTGCAACCACCTCATCCGTTTTGTTCATCGCTTCGAGAATGTCGATCCTCACGAGTTGAAGCGGAACATTCTTCGGATTCTTGGCGAGCCCGCCGTCGATGACGGCCAGCGCGGCCTTGCTGTCACCCTTGGTCTGGTCGATCCGGGCGAGCAGGAGCAACGCGTCGACATGGCCCGGATCGATATCGAGAGCCGCCTTCGCCTCGTCCCGCGCCTGATCGAGATTCTGCAGCCGGTACATCACGGCGCCCCGCAGCGTGTGCGCCGCCGCGCTCTTCGGAGCGAGCTTGAGCAATGACTTGCTGGTCGTCATCGCATCGTCGAGCTGATTGGCGCCAAGCTGAAGAGCACCAAGCTCGGCCAGTGCGTCGGTGTTCTTGGGATCGATGGAAATCGCCCGTTTCAACTCGGCATAGGCCTGGTCCCATTTCTGGGCGCGCATATCGATCTTGCCGAGATACACCCAGGCGTCGGCATTTTTGTCGTTGATCTGAAGCGCGTTGCGGAATTGCAGGCCAGCCTGGACATATTTGCCTTTTTCGAAAAGGTCCTTGCCGTCCTTCATATAGGAGGCGGCCTTCTGCTCGGGCGAACTGCAGCCCATCGCGACCGTTACGACGGCCGCCATGACCAATGTGCTTATCCAGCGTCCGGCTGAGTCTTTCATGCCTCTATTCCCTGTCCAATTCAGTTTGGTCATTGCTATCCGCTTTCATCCTTGCAGCCTCGGACTCGGTTTACCGCCAGCGGGTTAACATGGCGCGAACCCTGTTTCCCGACATCACATCAATAGGCGTTCTCACCGCGTATAACGACCAGCACCGTTCGAATGAGGATCCGCATATCGAACATCAGCGACCAGTTCTCGATATAGTCGACGTCGAACGCGATCCGCGCCTTCATCTGCTCGACCGTCTGCGTTTCGCCCCGCAGATTGTTGACCTGAGCCCAGCCGGTCAGACCGGGTTTGACGCGATGGCGCGAGAAATAGGCGTGAATTTGAGGGGCGTAGCTCTCATTGTGAGCGACGGCATGTGGCCTCGGCCCGACAAGCGACATGTCGCCCGCCAGCACGTTGAACAGCTGCGGCAATTCGTCCAGGCTCCACCGCCGCAGAAAAGCGCCGACGCGCGTTACGCGGGGGTCGTTCTTCGTCGCCTGCGGAACATCCGGTTCGTCTCCCCTGTCCGCCCGCATCGTCCGGAATTTCAGCAGCTCGAACGGCCGGTTGTTGAAACCGTAACGGGTTTGGCGAAACAGGATCGGCCCCGGGCTGTCGAGCTTCACGGCGATCGCGATCAGCGCCATCAGCGGCAGGCTGACCAGCAAAATCAGGATCCCCAGAATCTTGTCCGATATGAGCTTGGCGATCAGACGCCAGCCGTCGATCGGCTTGTTCAGCATATCCAGCAACGGGATCCGGCCGATCAGCGTCAGTTTCGGCGTGGTCGAAAGATAGCCGGCCAGATCCGAGGCCAGCCGCACATAGACGGGCAGTTCCCGCATCTGTTCGATAAATTCCGAAATCCGGCGCTCCGCGCTCCATGGCATGCAGATAACCACTTCGTCGACCCGGTGGCTCCGCGCGAAATCCATCAGATCCGCGGTCGTGCCGAGCACCGGATAGGGCCCGAAAGTCGGCCCGATGCGGCTGATCCGGTCGTCGAAGATACCTGCAACGACATTCCAGGGATGATTCATACGGCGAAGCTGGGCGAGAAAGGCATGGGCCTGATCGGTCGCGCCTATGACGACGATCGAGCGCCCCATGCGGCCGGAAGCGGCGAGTTGATAGGTGAGAAGCCGCGTCAGCCCCACCCGCCAGAACAGGAGGCCGATCGACGACAGATACCAGGAAAATACCCAGACACGGGAAAATTCTTCCGTGACTTTCAGCGCAAAGGCGATCACCACGAAACCGCCAAACGTTGCCGTCGTCACCGCGAGAATGGTCTTCGCCTGCCAGAAGGACTCGATGAACATCGTGGTGTCGTAGGTGCCGCGTGACCGCTGAATGAAGACGGTAATCGCCGCGAGCGCAAAGACCGTCAGCATGTAGGGCCCGATACCCGCCTGGCTGTAGCCGACATAGGTGAGATAGAAGAAAAACCCGCTCGCGGCGATCAGCAGAAAGTCCGCCAATGGCAGAACCGTCAGCAGCAGCGACAAGGGAATCGAGCCCCGTGCTACGCGCTGACCATCCCGGGCCTCTTCCGCCGCCGTCACCGCCATCGTACCTCTTCCGACCCTGTCCAACTCCGCCGGCCTTAGCTCATACGAAAGATCCAAAGCTCGGTCATCGAGTTTCGGACCAACCGGTCTCGGACATTTCCTTGCCCGTCACTATAGTCAGCAAATGAGCAAAATTATGACAGGCTGAACCCCGTGGGCTCCGTCTTCGTCCTGGCCGGCATTATTATCCGGACGGCCTAACAAACGCATAATACCAGACTTTGTTCGACAAGGGTCTCACACAAGCGTCATCTGGCAAGATTCGGCGCAAAAATTCAGGGATTCCATAGCGGAACTGATCTTCTGCGGAGCGCGTTCGACTTGTTGCGCACCTGGCGGCACGCAAACCGTGCTTTTTGGTCAACCGGCCGGTCGGGAGTTGCGCGATTGACTCCAACCTGCAGGAGGAAGTGATGTTAAGTATCGCGAGGGTAGTATGCGGCGCCGCGTTTGCGGCATTCTTTGCAAGCAGCGCAAATGCCGCCGTTGTTGCCGATTTTCCACTGAATAATCCCGGTGACGCGTTTTCGTATCATAACGTCTCCACCGACACGGGGACGTTCACCGACGAATATTCCGTCACTCTCGGAAATGATCTCACGGTCGGGGCGAACGTGGCCGGCACCGGCGTCGACAATCTTATGATGTCCCTGTACGACTTCGGTCATAATCTGATCACGGGAGGCGTCACGTCCCTCTCGCAAGTTCTCACCACCGCACTCTCACCCTATTACGTCGACGTCACAGGCAACAGGTTGACGGCGACGTCGGATTATACCCTGAGCGTCAGCGCCAGCGCTGCCCCGGTCGGCCAAGCGCCGATCCCCGGAGCGGCTTTGCTGCTGGGGTCGGGACTGGCTGTCCTCTATGGCGCAAGCCGTAAGAAGATCGGCCGGACTGCCGGCGCAGCAAAAGCCTGATTTCGTAAAACACGCGAAGGATAGGGAGCAGCCACACCGTGGCTGCTCCCTATTTTGTGGGTAGTATCCGATCGTCGATACATCCGCTCGCGAGCAGGCCCTTACGGTCCTGTTTCAAGCATGTGCAGCCCGATTAATCGGCTGACTCAAAAGAGAATTCCATCGAATCTCCCGCCAAAAAGACAACCATAACACGATATTTGGCGCAAAAATTCAAAGGATTCCAAGGGGAACTGCCCTCCTCTACCCGCGTTTCGATTGATTGCGCATCCGGTGGCAATCAGGCCGCAGCTTCAGGCCCGCTCGCTAGCCGGGATATGCGCGATTAACCCCCAAGTGCAGGAGGGAGTGATGTTAAATATCGTGAGGGTAGTATGCGGTACGGTGTTTGCAGTCTTCGCTGTAAGCAGTGCGAATGCTGCCATCGTCGATTTTCCTCTTAACAATCCTGGAGATTCACTGAGCTACAATAGCGTCGTCTCCAGCTCGGGAAGTTTCTCCGACGAATATTCCGTCACACTTGGCAATAACCTCGCGGTTGCGGCGGACGTCTCGGACAGTTCATCAAGTCTGGGCTGTCCAGGGTCGAGCTGCGGCGTCAATAACCTGATGATGTCGCTCTACGATGTCAGCCACAGCCTGATCGTGGCGGGCGTCACGTCGCTATCGGAGGTTCTTACCACCTCGCTGTCGCCGTACTACATCCAAGTGTCGGGTCAACGGCAGGGAGGTGGCGGAAGCTACCACCTAAACGTCAGCGCCGGCGCCGACCCGGCGGTCGGTCAAACGCCAATCCCCGGCGCAGCTCTATTGCTCGCTTCGGGACTGGTGGTCTTGTACGGCGCTGGTCGTAAGAAGCATGGCGCAGCAGCCGGCACCGCAAAAGCCTAACGCGGCAAGGTCTGCGAAGAAATCGGGAGCAGTCGCTCGTTCCGGCTGCTCCTTCTTTGTAGGTATTCGAGTACCGCCGTACGCAACAGTCCGTTTCAAAATCGGACAGAAGAAAAATTCCGGCATTGTTTGCCGATAATTTAGCGGAACCGGCGCTGGCTACGAACGTTACAGGCAGACGTAAGCGTAAAGTCAAACTGCGGCAGGATCGAGCGAGTGTTTTCAAAAAAGCGTCGGGCGCGTTGGAATGCGGGGCTGGATTCCGAACGTAAAGAACCCATGCTGCCGCCCCGTGCGCCTCAGGAGCCTGATCCCGACGACGCGCCCGCCTCGGTGCGGCAGGGGCCGTCATTTGGAACGCGCGCCGGGGGGTCAAAACCAACACCGATTGCCGCTGACGACACTGGCCCCGAGGACCAATCCGAACCGGCCGAGGTCATGGCCGCCTTCTCGGCAGGCACCCTCAAATCTTCGCCGTCCAACACCTCCTTTCTCGAGGACGTGGACACGATCGGCCAGGGAATAGCGGCTCTGTTGGCCGAGGAACAGTCGCCACCAGCCCGATCGACCGCCGACGACGCGGCCGCCTTCAAATCCCATTTGCGGGACGCAAATGATGCGTCTTCGTCCTACGCCGGAGATGATCGCCCCTCGTCCCTCAACGAGCGTCCAAGGTCGTCGGGAAAGGCCGAACGCACGGCCCCGGAACCCTACTCGGACTTGCAAAAACGCATGATCACGCAGATTTCCGAGATCATGTGGTTTCCGCAGGGCACGAGTGAGACCGCCCGCGAGGACCGGCTGATCGAAGCTTTCGATGCGCTTGTCGGGATCGATCCCAAGGACGAGATCGAAGGCATGCTGGCCTGCCAGCTCGTGGTCACCCACCGGGCGGCGCTCGATTGCCTGCAACTCTCCATGGCGCCGTCAACGCCCCCGGACGATCGCACCAAGATCGTCGATCAGGCCGAGCAGTTGCTGACGATCTACGCCCGCAATCTTTCGGCGCTGGACGATCACCGCGACTGCGACCGCTCGCGCCATCCAGCCCGGCGCGCAGCCGCCGGCAGAGCGCGGCGCGGCTCCTGATTTTATGGATGGTCCCCCGCCAGCGGGGATCGCTGGCGCGCCGGACCGGTGTCAGTTTTTCTTCTCGAAGAGCGAGAGGTCGATCGAATCCCCGGCGGCCTTCAGCCCGGCATCGTTGCCGTGCAGGTGATCACCGCGGTGATATCCCTCGCGAATTTTCTCGGGATCCTTCGGATCGGCAAAGGCCGTATCAAGCCGCGTCACGCCGTCGAACGCGCCGCCATTGATGATCCAGTCGTTGATCTTCTCGCGTGCGGCTTCGCCCGCCTTGGACCAATAGCTCGAGCCCTTGTAGGGGCCGATCGGCGAGCCAATCACCATGATCCCCTTTTCGTGGGCGCGGGCGATGAGCTGTTTGTAGCCGGCGATCATTTGTTCGACAGTGATCTTGGGTTGGTCGAGCTTGGGGAAACCGGCGAGTTTGGGCGTGCCTTGGCCGATAGGCCGGCCGAAGCGGTTGCCGATATCATTCACCCCTTCGTACACGATCACATATTTGACGCCCGGCAGGCTCAGCACGTCCTGGTCGAAGCGGGCGAGAGCGGCGTCGCCCATGCCGGGGCTGAGGACCCGGTTACCGCTGATCGCGGCATTGGCCACGGCCCATTCCTTGCCGGCCTTATGCAGGCGGTCGGCGAGGATATCGGGCCAGCGGCGATTGGCGCCGGGGGTCGAGCCGACCCCGTCGGTGATCGAGTCCCCATAGGCGACGATCGTGCCCAGAGCCTTGGGCGAGTCCACCTCGACCACGCTCAGGAAGGCGCGGAACAGCGCCTTGGAAACGGGCTTGAACGGCCTGCCGACATAATTTCCCGGTGGCGACACGTCGAGTTCATCCTGGCCGGTGAGATGGCAGGTGCACGGGCCGGTCGGTTTGGGAAGATAGAATTCCACCTTGACCCGGGAAAGATCGGGCAGCGAAAGATTGACCGGATCGCTGATGAAAGGCGAGCCGAGCGGGATGACGGCTTCGGCGTCCCCGCCAAAGGTCAGGGTGCGCGACGTTCCGGAGATTTCCTTGTTGTCCTTGTCGATCCGAACGATCCGCGCGGCGCCGATTGTCAGCGGCGCCGGGCCGTATCGGTTCGAAAACCGCACCCGGACCTTGTCGCCTCCCTGGGAGACGCGCAGGATCTGGCTCAGCGTGACATTGTCATATGAGGCGGCTGCGAATGGTCCTTGAGTGGCAAGCGGCGCATGGGGCGGGGCCTCCCAGGTGGTGACCCACTTGGCCTGAGCCGGCGCGCCAATCGCCAGGCCGGCAATTACCACGGCAAACGCTGCGGACTTGCTCGATAGAAATCGCATCCTCACATCCCCCCTTGCGGCTATCGTTGGCGGACATAGTAAGCGACACCCATCTTCTCGTCCATTTCGGCGAGGCGGCCATGGAATTTCACGAATTCGGATTTCAAATTGTCCGACCAGCTAGGCGTGGCGGCGGACCGCAGGATCAACGCCTCCCTTGGCGGCCGGTCGTTACGATCGGACCGGATCGACATCCACACGCTACAGCGCCGTCGGAACCGGCTCCAAATCAATCAGTTGTGGATTTTCAACCGCCCAGCAGGA
>Ga0102962_1000766_pt1 | contig 13864 bp, 24 predicted proteins | sample SalPonF2_C_D2_MG_FD_84519 | JGI IMG/M metagenome (GOLD analysis project Ga0102962, IMG submission 84519) | Salt pond soil microbial communities from South San Francisco under conditions of wetland restoration - Salt Pond MetaG SF2_C_D2_MG ...
CGGTCATCCATATCGCCGTCGAGCCGAAGACCAAGGTCGACCAGGAGAAGATGGGCAATGCCCTGGTCAAACTGATCCAGGAAGACCCTTCGCTGCGGGTGCGCACTGATGAAGAGACCGGGCAGACGATTCTTTCCGGGATGGGCGAACTGCACCTGGAGATCATTATCGACCGCATGATGCGCGAGTTCAAGGTGGCTGCCAATATCGGGGCACCGCAGGTTGCCTACCGCGAATCGCTCACCAAGACGGTCGAGGTGCAGGGCAAGTTCGTGCGCCAGTCGGGCGGTCGCGGGCAGTACGGCGATTGCTGGTTGCGTATTGAGCCGCAAGAGGCTGGGACCGGATTCCTGTTCGTTGACCAGATCAAGGGCGGGGTGATCCCCAAGGAATACATTCCCGCCGTCGGGAAGGGGGCCGAAGAGGCCTCCCAGAACGGCGTGCTTGCCGGCTTTCCTATCGTCGATGTCAAAGTTACCTGTTACGACGGCTCCTATCACGACGTCGACTCCTCCGAAATGGCCTTTAAGATTGCTGGTTCAATCGGCTTTAAGGAGGGGGCTGCCAAGGCGGGTCCCGCCCTGCTCGAGCCCGTTATGGCGGTCGAGGTGGTGGTCCCCGAAGAGTACATGGGGGACGTCATGGGTGATCTGAGCAGCCGGCGAGGCAAGATCATGGGGATGGACAGTCGTGGCGGCGGGCAGGTGATCAATGCTCACGTGCCGCTGGCCAACATGTTCGGCTATTCCACCGATCTGCGCAGCGCCACGCAGGGTCGGGCCACCTACACCATGGTCTTTGACCATTACGAGCAGGTGCCCAAGGCCATTTCCGAAGAAATTATCGCCAAGGTCAAAGGGTAGAGGAGGGCTTTTTCATGGCCAAAGCAAAATTTGAAAGAAACAAGCCCCATGTGAACATCGGGACCATCGGTCACGTTGACCATGGCAAGACCACGCTGACCGCCGCCATCACCAAGGTGCTGGCATCCCGCGGCGGCGCTGAGTTCAAGGCCTTCGATTCGATCGACAACGCCCCCGAGGAGCGCGAGCGCGGGATCACTATCGCCACCGCCCACGTGGAATATCAGACGGCCGCCCGGCACTACGCCCACGTTGACTGCCCCGGCCACGCCGACTACGTCAAGAACATGATCACCGGCGCGGCGCAGATGGACGGCGCCATTCTGGTGGTGTCGGCCGCCGACGGCCCGATGCCCCAGACCCGCGAGCATATCCTGCTCGCCCGTCAGGTCGGGGTGCCCGCCATGGTGGTCTTTCTCAATAAGGCCGACATGGTCGACGATGCCGAGCTGATGGAACTCGTCGAGCTTGAGATCCGCGAGCTGCTGAGCGCCTACGATTTCCCCGGCGACGACATTCCGATCATCCCCGGCAGCGCCCTCAAGGCCCTCGAGTGCGGCTGCGGCAAGGAAGAGTGTCCGGTGTGCAAGCCCATTCTCGATCTGATGGACGCGGTCGACAGCTACATTCCCGAGCCCGAGCGGCCGATCGACCGGCCCTTCCTGATGCCCGTCGAGGACGTCTTCTCCATCTCCGGCCGCGGCACCGTGGCCACCGGTCGCGTCGAGCGCGGGATCGTCAAGGTGGGCGAAGAGGTCGAGATCGTCGGCATGAAGGCGACCAGCAAGACCGTGGTCACCGGCGTCGAGATGTTCCGCAAGCTGCTCGACCAGGGTCAGGCCGGCGACAACGTCGGCGTTCTGCTGCGCGGCGTCAAGCGCGAGGACATCGAGCGCGGCCAGGTTCTGGCCAAGCCCGGCAGCATCACGCCGCACACCAAGTTCAAGGCCGAGGCGTACATCCTGACCAAGGAAGAGGGGGGTCGTCACACGCCCTTCTTCAAAGGGTACCGTCCCCAGTTCTACTTCCGGACCACCGACGTGACCGGCATTGTGGAGTTGCCTGAAGGGACCGAGATGGTCATGCCCGGCGACAACATCAGCATGAGCGTCAACCTGATCACCCCGATCGCCATGGACAAGGAGCTGCGGTTCGCCATCCGTGAGGGTGGTCGGACGGTCGGCGCCGGTGTCGTCAGCGAGATTATCGAGTAATAGAGGATATTTCACCATGTCGAGCCAAAAGATCCGAATCCGTTTGAAGGCGTATGACCACAAGCTTCTCGATCTCTCCGTTAATGAGATCGTCGACACCGCCAAGCGCACCGGCGCCCGGGTGGCAGGGCCGGTGCCGCTGCCTACGGTGATCAACAAATACACCGTGCTTCGCGGTCCCCACGTCGATAAAAAGAGCCGCGAGCAGTTTGAGATGCGTACCCACAAGCGGCTTCTGGATATCCTCGAACCGACCCAGCAGACCGTGGATGCCCAGATGAAACTGGACCTGTCCGCCGGGGTGGATGTGGAAATCAAGCTTTAACCGTCAATTTTCTTGATAGGTAAGGGAACGTGCAATGATAAAGGGAATCTTGGGTAAAAAACTGGGAATGACCCAGGTCTTTGCCATCAACGGCCAGCGTATTCCGGTGACCGTGGTCGAGGCCGGCCCTTGCGTCGTTCTGCAGAAGAAGACTGCTGCGGTGGATGGGTACGACGCCCTTCAGGTCGGATTCGGCCCCAAAAAGACCCACCGGACCAATAAGCCGTCCATGGGACATTTTAAAAAGGCCGGCAAGGGCGCCTTTCGCCATCTGCGGGAACTGCAGGCCGAAAATATCGACGAGTACAACGTCGGCGATGAAATCAGCTGCGAGGGGCTTTTTTCCCCCGGCGACATCGTGGATGTGACGGGTACCAGCAAGGGCAAGGGCTTTCAGGGGGTCATCAAACGTTGGAATTTTTCCGGCGGGTGTAGCTCCCACGGTTCCATGTTCCACCGGTCCGCCGGCGCTATCGGGATGAGTGCCTGGCCTTCGCGGGTCTTCCGTGGGCATAAAATGGCCGGCCAGATGGGGAATGAGCGGGTGACCACGCAGAATCTGAAGATTGTGGAAGTCCGTCCGGAGCAGAACCTGATTCTGGTCAAGGGCGCCATTCCCGGGCCGAAAAACGGCTTGGTAATGGTTCGCAAAGGCGTCAAGGCCAAAAAATAGATCCTTCGATAAGGAGGTCCTGGGAGAAGAACCATGGCGAAAATTGCAGTATACGACATACATCGAAATCAGGTATCCGATCGGGAGCTGGCCGATTCCGTCTTCGATACCGACGTCAAGGGATACCTGATTCATGATATGGTTCGCTACCAGCTCGCGGCGCGGCGTCAGGGGACGGCTGCCAGCAAAACCCGCAGCGAGGTGGCCGGAGGCGGAAAGAAGCCTTACAAGCAGAAGGGTACCGGCAACGCCCGCCAGGGATGCGTGCGGGCTCCCCATTTCGTCGGCGGCGGTGCGGCCTTCGGGCCCTCCCCCAGAAACTATGGATTCAAGCTCAACCGCAAGGTCAGAAGGTCGGCCCTGAAGAGCGCCCTCTCCGTACGTTTCAAGGAGGAGAAACTCACCGTGCTGAACGGCATGGATCTGGAGAAGATCAGCACCAAGGCCTTTGCCGAGATTCTCGGCCGCTTCGAGCTGGGCCGGGTTCTCGTAGTGATCGACGGCGATAATCCCAAGGTGGAGCTTTCGGCCCGCAACCTTCCTTCCGTGAAAGTGCTCAAGGCCGAAGGGGTCAACGTCTACGACGTCATGAAATATCCCAATCTGCTACTCACCGAGGGGGCCGTGGCCCAACTGGAAGGAGCGTTAGCCCAATGAAACCGCTGCACCAGATCATCAAGAAGCCGCTGATCACCGAAAAGACCACCGCCCAGAAAGAAGCGGGAGAGGTTGTCGCTTTCGAAGTGGCCCGGGACGCGAACAAGATCGAAATCAAGCAGGCCGTTGAGAAGGCTTTCAAGGTGAAGGTCGCGAACGTGAACACCGCGCTGGTGGCCGGCAAAGTGAAACGGGTGGGCCGCCAGTTCGGCAAGCGCTCCAATTTCAAGAAGGCCTACGTGACCCTCGCCGAGGGGCACAAAATTGATTTCTTCGGCGTCTAACGGATTGTAATCAAGCGATACGGAGTTACGATAATGGCGATAAAAAAGTTCAAGCCGACCTCGCCCGGTCGCCGTCATATGACATCCTCGACCTTCGAGGAAGTGACGACTTCCGTCCCCGAGAAGTCCCTGCTCGCACCTCTGAAGAAGAGCGGCGGGCGGAACAACCACGGGCGGATCACCAAGCGTCACACCGGCGGCGGGCACAAGCGCAAGTACCGGATTATTGATTTCAAGAGGGACAAGCGCGAGATCCCGGCCCGTGCCGTCTCGGTCGAGTATGATCCCAACCGCTCGGCCCGTATCGCGCTGCTCAATTATGCCGACGGCGAAAAGCGTTATATTCTCGCCCCCGTCGGACTGAACGTGGGCGACACGGTCATTGCCAGCGGCAAGGCGGACATCAAGCCCGGAAACGCCCTGCCCATCCGGGCGATCCCCCTCGGCACCTGGGTGCACAACGTGGAGCTGAAAGTGGGCAAGGGCGGCCAGATGGCCCGCAGCGCCGGCACGTATGCGATGATCGCCGCTAAAGAGGGCAAATACGCCCAACTGCGACTGCCTTCCGGCGAAGTGCGGCTCGTTCTTCAGGACTGCTGTGCTTCGATCGGCCAGGTCGGCAACGCCGATCATGAGAACGTCAAGCTCGGCAAGGCCGGCCGCAACCGTTGGCTCGGCAAGCGGCCCCAGTCCCGCGGCGTGGCCATGAACCCGGTGGACCATCCCCATGGCGGCGGCGAGGGCAAGAGCTCCGGCGGGCGGCATCCGGTGACCCCTTGGGGGGTTCCGACCAAGGGTTATAAAACCCGGGTCAATAAGCGGACGGATCGCTTCATCGTTCGGCGTAAAAGCAAGTAATTTTTAATTCATAGAGGAGACGGCAGTGGCTAGATCAATTAAAAAAGGGCCTTACGTCGAACAGAGCGTCCTGCGCAAGGTCGACCTTGAGGGGGGGAGCACGAGCAAAAGGGTGATCAAGACCTGGTCCCGGCGTTCTACGATCATCCCCGAATTCGTCGGGCATACCTTCGCGGTTCACAACGGGAAAAAATTCATCCCGGTTTTTGTGACGGAGAACATGGTAGGCCACAAGCTCGGCGAATTCGCTCCGACCCGGACCTATTACGGTCACGGCGCGGATAAGAAAAGTAAACTCAAGAGAAAGTAACGATTCCGTTCAAGGAGTTTTAGTTCATGGAAGCCAGAGCAAAGCTGAGTTACGTGCGCCTTTCGCCGCAGAAAACCAGGCTCGTCGTGGACATGGTGCGCGGCAAAGGGGTGCAGGACGCTCTGAACGTCCTGAAGTTCGCCCCACAGAAGGCCGCGGCCGTCGTTTCCAAACTGGTGAGCTCCGCCGTGGCCAACGCCGAGCAGAAGGGCGTCTCCGACATCGATCGGTTGTTTGTAAAAACCATCATGGTCGATCAGGGACCGGTGCTGAAGCGGTTCCTGCCGCGCGCCCAGGGGCGGGCCACCAAAATCCGTAAACCGACCAGCCACATTGTCGTGGTGCTGGACGAAAAATAACCCGCTTGAGGAGGTGATAGTTTGGGCCAGAAAGTTCATCCCATAGGATTTCGTTTGGGGGTTATCCGGACCTGGGATTCCAAGTGGTACTCGGAGGCGGATTACGCCACGCTGCTTCATGAGGATATCAAGCTGCGTAATTACCTCAAAAAACGCCTGTACCACGCCGGCATATCCAAGGTTGAGATGGAGCGTGCCGCCAACAAGGCGAAGATCAACATCTATGCGGCGCGTCCCGGTATCATCATCGGGAAAAAGGGTTCCGAGGTCGAGGCCCTCAAGAAAGAGCTGGCCAAACTCACCGACAAGGAAGTTTTCATCAACATCCAGGAAGTGCGGAAGCCCGAGATCGATGCGCAGCTGGTAGCCGAGAACGTCGCCCTGCAGCTCGAACGGCGGGTCGCCTTCCGTCGTGCCATGAAGAAGAGCGTCAGCCAGGCGCTGAAGTTCGGCGCACAGGGGATCAAGATCAAGTGCGGCGGTCGGCTCGGCGGTGCCGAAATGAGCCGGACCGAGTGGTATCGCGAGGGGCGTGTGCCTCTGCACACCCTGCGGGCCGATATCGACTACGGCTACGCCGAGGCCAAGACCACCTACGGGATCATTGGCGTCAAGGTCCTCATCTTCAAGGGCGAAGTTCTCTCGCGGGAACAGTAATTCGAAAGAGGAGTAACCTGTCATGTTAATGCCCAAGAAGGTTAAGCATAGAAAACAATTTAAGGGCCGGATGACCGGGGCGGCCAGCCGCGGCACCGAATTGACCTTCGGAGACTACGGCCTGCAGGCCATCGAATGCGGATGGCTTTCGTCCCGGCAGATTGAGGCCGCCCGGCGGGCGATGACGCGCTACATCAAGCGTGGAGGGAAAATCTGGATTCGTATTTTCCCCGACAAGTCGCTGACCCGGAAGCCGGCCGAGACCCGTATGGGTAAGGGTAAGGGATCGCCGGAGAGCTGGGTGGCGGTCATTCGTCCCGGGATGATGTTGTACGAGATGCAAGGGGTTGAAGAGGACGTGGCTCGTGAGGCTCTGCGGTTGGCCGCCCACAAACTCCCCATGAAGACCACATTCGTAATCCGGGAGGAGTTGGCGCATGAAGGCTGATGAAATCAAGGACCTTACCGTTGCCGAGCTGGAAAAAAAGTCCCAGGAGTTGGAGCAGGAACTGTTCAATCTGAAGTTTCAGCTGCATGCCGGGCATCTGGAGAACAGCGCCCGGATTCCCCAGGTTAAAAAGGATATCGCTCGAGTGAAGACTGTCCTGGGACAGAAACTGGGATAACGAGGAATGGCGAGGACGGATATGACAACTGAGCGTGGAAGCCGGAAAACCCGTGTGGGGATGGTGGTCAGCGACAAAATGGACAAGACCGTGGTAGTGAAGGTCGATCAGCTGATCAAACACCCCGTTTACAAAAAATATATCAAACGGCGCGTGACCTGTAAGGCTCACGATGAGCAGAACAGCTGTGCGGTCGGTGACAAGGTGCTGATCGTCGAGAGCCGCCCGCTCTCCCGCGAAAAGCGGTGGCGGGTGCGCGAAATCCTTGAGAAGAACGTCATCGTTTAGGAGACACAAGTCATGATTCAGATGCAGACGATGCTCGATGTCGCAGACAACTCCGGGGCCCGGAGGCTGTGCTGCATCAAGGTGCTCGGCGGGTCCAAGCGCAAATACGCCGGTCTTGGCGATATCGTCATCTGCTCCGTGAAAGAGGCCTTGCCCAATTCCAGGGTTAAAAAAGGTGATGTGGTGCGCGCCGTCATTGTGCGAACGGCCAAAGAGGTGCCCCGTCCCGACGGGTCGTACATCCGATTCGATAAAAACTCCGCGGTGGTGGTCAATCCGGCCGGAGAGCCGATCGGAACCCGAATCTTCGGCCCTGTCGCCCGCGAACTCCGGGCGCGCCGGTTTATGAAAATCGTGTCGTTGGCGCCCGAAGTTCTTTAATACGTAACAGGGAGTGAAACAATGGCTGCACAGAAACTTCATGTCAAAAAAAACGACATGGTGATGGTCATAGCAGGCAGGGACAAAGGGAAAACGGGAAAAGTCCTGAGGGTTTTCCCGGAAAAAGGGCGCGTTGTGGTTGAGAACCTGAATGTTGTTAAACGCCATACGCGGCCTTCGCGGAGCAACAGTCAGGGCGGAATCATCGAGAAGGAAGCGCCTTTCGATGCCTCCAATGTCCAGATGCTGTGCGGTTCCTGCAATAAGCCGGCACGCACCGGCGTGCAGGTTCTTGCTGACGGCAGCAAGGCCCGCTATTGCAAGAAATGCAACGAGATCGTGGACAAATAACGGAGGATTTCCATGGCCAGACTTAAAGACAGTTATCAGGCCGAGCTTGCGCCCCAGCTTCAGAAAGACCTGCAACTCAAAAACGTGATGGAGGTCCCCCGGATTGAGAAGATCGTGATCAACATGGGTCTCGGGGAAGCCGTCCAGAACATCAAGGTGCTGGAATCGGCCGTTGAAGAACTGGGTCGCATCACCGGACAGAAAGCAGTGATCACCCGGGCGAAGAAATCGATCGCCAGCTTCAAGCTGCGCGAGGGCATGCCGATCGGGGCGATGGTGACCCTGCGGCGGCTGCGGGCCTACGAGTTTCTCGACCGGCTCATCAACGTGGCTCTGCCCCGGGTGCGCGACTTCAAGGGGATCTCCCCCAAGGCCTTCGACGGGCGGGGCAATTACACCCTGGGGATCAAGGAACAACTTATCTTCCCTGAAATCGACCTCGACAAGATCGCCAAGGTGAAGGGGCTCAACGTGACGATTGTCACCACCGCCCGCACCGATGAAGAGGGCCGCGCTCTCCTGGCGGGTCTCGGGATGCCGTTCAGAAAATAGTCAGGGGATACTGGAGGATATTGTGGCGAAGAAATCGATGAGGATCAAAGCGGAGCGGCCCCAGAAGTTCCGGGTACGGGAATACAACCGCTGTCCCCTGTGCGGCCGTCCCAGGGCCTATTATCGGAAGTTCAACATGTGCAGGATCTGTCTGCGCAAGCTGGCGTCGGAGGGGAAACTTCCCGGCGTGACTAAATCGAGCTGGTAAAGAGAACTCAAGGAGCTGCATCCATGTCAATGACTGATCCTATTGCGGATCTGCTGACCCGTATCCGTAATGCGGGCCTGGCGAAGCACCAGAAGCTGGACATGCCTTCGTCCAACGTCAAAGTGGCGGTTGTCACGGTGCTCAGGGATCTTGGTTATATCAAAAATTTCAAGGTCATCGGCGACGACAAACAAAACGTGCTGAGAATCTATCTCAAATTCGACAGCGATAACCAGCATGTGATTCACGAAATCAAGCGCGTCTCCACGCCGGGCTGCCGAGTCTATGTCGGCAAGGACGAGATTCCACAGGTCAAGAGCGGCCTCGGGATCGCCGTTTTGTCGACCTCCAAAGGGGTCCTCGATGATGTCGCCGCCCGGAATGCCCAGGTCGGGGGCGAGGTTCTCTGCTCGGTCTGGTAAGGGATTCGGCTTAAGGAGTACAGACGATGTCACGAATTGGGAAAAAGCCCGTCGGGATTCCGGCCGGCGTCAAGGTTGGCTTGAACGGGTTGACCATCAGCGTGCAGGGCCCCAAGGGGAGCCTGGAGAGAACCCTCGGCAGTGGGGTAAACCTGCAGGTCGATGCGGATCAGGTCGTAGTGACTCTGCCCGAGCAGACACGGGTCGATACCTCTCGGCAGGGATTGAGCCGTACGCTGATCGCCAACATGGTTGAAGGGGTGACCAAGGGATTCGAAAAAGTCCTTGAAATCAACGGTGTCGGCTACCGTGCCGAGTTGAAGGGGACGGTTCTGAATCTCGCTCTGGGGTATTCGCACCCGATCGAGTATCCCCTCCCAGAGGGGATCAGCGCCGAGGTGGAGAAACAGACCCGGATCACCGTCAAAGGTATCGACAAGGAACTGGTCGGGGCAACTGCCGCCAAGATCCGCTCCTTCCGCGCGCCCGAACCATACAAGGGCAAGGGCATAAAATATGCCGATGAGCGGATCGTGCGCAAAGCCGGCAAGACCGGTAAAAAATAAGTGATTTGAGGCCAAGGAGAAAGACTGTGAGCGTCGCAAACGAAAGACGTCAGGCACGGTTAAAGCGTCAGGTGCGGGTGCGCCGGAAGGTTCTCGGAACCGCCGACCGTCCCCGTTTGACGGTTTTCCGCAGTGCCAGACATATTTACGCCCAGATCATCGAGGACACCACCGGCAAGACGCTGGCGGCGGCCTCGACGGCTTGCAAAGAAATCGGCGAGGGCCAGACCTACACCGGCAATCTCGAAGCTGCCAAGGCCGTGGGTTCGGCAATCGCCAAAAAGGCCCAGGAAAAAAACATCAAACAGGTGGTCTTCGACCGCAACGGTTTCCTGTATCACGGGCGCGTCAAGGCGCTGGCCGAAGCTGCACGGGAAGCCGGCCTTTCTTTCTAGGTGAAGGAGAATGTCTTTGCTTCGCATCGATCCCAATGAACTGAACTTGACGGACCGGGTGATTCACATCAATCGTTGCGCCAAGGTGGTCAAAGGTGGACGCCGTTTCAGCTTCTCTGCCCTGGTGGTGGTCGGCGACGGAAATGGTTATGTCGGTTTCGGACTCGGAAAGGCCAAAGAGGTCCCCGAGGCGATCCGCAAAGGAGTCGAACAGGCCAAAAAGAGCCTGATTCGGGTTCCCCTCAAGGACCGCACCATTCCCTTCGACATTGTCGGCCGGTATGGTGCCGGCAAGGTGCTGCTGAAGCCGGCCTCCGCCGGTACCGGCGTCATTGCCGGTGGCGCGGCACGTGCCGTGCTGGAGTCGGCCGGGGTGGGCGACATCCTCTCCAAGTGTCTGGGGTCCAACAACCCCCACAATGTGGTTAAGGCGACCATGAACGCCCTGCAACGGCTCAAGAGCGCGGACGAGATCATGGAGCGTCGTGGCCTCGGGGCTGCAGGGTAAGGACGCGCCGTCAAGGAGATTGGCATGGCTGAGCAGATTAAAGTCACACTGAAGAAAAGCGGTATTGGCCGCAAGGAATATTTTACCAGGGTTCTCAAGGGCTTGGGATTGACCAGGTTGCACAAGACCGTGGTACTGCCGGATACCCCCGAAATTCGGGGGATGATTCGCAAAGTTGCCCATATGGTTTCGGTCGAAGACTGAATCAGCAAGGAATAGGGATATGGATCTGAGCAATTTGAAACCGGCCATCGGTTCGACGAAAGACAGAAAGCGCATCGGTCGCGGCGCCGGCTCGGGGACCGGCAAAACCGCCGGCAAGGGACACAAGGGCCAGAACGCCCGCTCGGGCGGTGGTGTCAAAGCCGGTTTTGAGGGCGGGCAGATGCCTCTGCAGCGGCGCCTGCCGAAGCGCGGCTTCACCCCGCTGACCAGAAAGGTGTACGCCCTGGTCAACCTGCGTCAGCTCGATGAGTTCGAGGCCGGCGCAGTGGTCGACATTCAGGCTCTGGGAAAGGCCGGCATGGTCCGCAAGATCAATGACGGCATCAAGATCCTGGGGGATGGCGAGCTGACCAAGGCATTGACGGTCAAAGCCCATAAATTCAGCAAGTCGGCGGTCGAAAAAATTGAAGCGGCCGGCGGCAAAGCCGAGGTGATCTAACTTGTTTGCGAGCATCCAGAACATCTTCAGTATTCCCGAACTGCGGCGGCGGATCCTCTTCACCCTCGGAATGCTGGCGGTTTACCGCGTCGGGTGTCACGTGCCGACACCGGGTGTCGATGCCCAGGTGCTGGCCAAGTTTTTTCAGGGAACCCAGGGGACACTGCTCGGGATGGTCAGCGCCTTTACCGGCGGTGCCCTGAAGCGGATGACCGTTTTTGCTCTGGGGATCATGCCCTACATCAGCGCCTCGATCATTCTGCAGCTGCTCGGCGTGGTCTTCGAACCCGTCGAGCGCCTGACCAAAGAGGGCGCCCAGGGGCAGAAGGTCATTACCCGCTGGACCCGCTACGGCACTGTCATCCTGTCGGTTATTCAGGGTGCCGGCATCGCCGTCGGGCTGCAGACCATGCGCGGACCCGCCGGCGCGCCCGTGGTTCCCAACCCCGGCGTCGGCTTCATTCTGATGACGGTGATCACCCTGACGGCGGGCACCGCCTTTATCATGTGGCTCGGCGAGCAGATCACCGAGCGGGGCATCGGCAACGGGATCTCGCTGATCATCTTCGCCGGTATCGTCGCCAACATGCCGGGGGCGATTTTCAACACGCTGCGCCTGCTGCATACCGGGGCGATGTCTCCCATGATCATGATCCTCATCGGTGCGGTGATGGTGGTGGTCACTGCCGCCATCGTTTTCATGGAACAGGGCCATCGACGGGTGCCGATCCACTACGCCAAACGTGTCGTGGGGATGCGCAGCTATGGCGGCCAGAGCAGCCATCTGCCCCTCAAGGTGAACATGGCCGGGGTCATCCCGCCGATCTTCGCCAGCTCCATTATCATGTTCCCGGCGACCGTGGCCAACCTGGTTGATGTTCCGTGGGTGCATACGGTGGCGTCCATGATGAGCCCCAGCCATCTCGCCTACAACGTAGTTTATGTTGCATTGATCATCTTCTTCTGTTATTTCTATACGGCTGTGACCTTCAACCCCATCGATGTTGCCGACAACATCAAGAACCAGGGGGGGTATATTCCGGGCATCAGGCCGGGCAAGGCGACGGCCGAGTACATCGATACGGTCCTCGGGCGCATCACCTTCGCCGGGGCGTTGTATGTGGCCGCCGTGTGCGTACTGCCGACGATTCTGATCGGACGCTTCAACGTCCCCTTCTACTTCGGCGGGACGTCGCTGCTCATCGTGGTCGGCGTCGGGCTCGATACCGCCCAGCAGATCGAGGCCCATCTGATTTCGCGCTCCTATGAAGGGTTCATGACCGGCGTCACTCTGGGCGGACGTCGAAGCTAAGCGCCGGTCGCAGAAAAGGGGAATGTCATGAAATTGATTTTGCTCGGCCCTCCCGGAGCAGGCAAGGGCACCCAGGCCAAAATGCTGACCGAACGGTTCGGGATCCCTCAGATTTCCACCGGGGATATTCTGCGGGCGGCGGTCAAGGAAGGAACCCCCATGGGGGTCAAAGCGAAATCCTTCATGGATGCCGGCGCTCTGGTTCCCGACGAAGTCGTTATCGGCATCGTTCGCGAGCGCCTGCAAAAAGACGACTGCGGCCAAGGATTCATTCTCGACGGGTTTCCGCGGACGGTGGCCCAGGCCGATGCGTTGAAAGACGCGCTCAAGGAGCTGGGCCGTGACCTCGATGCGGTGGTCTCTCTCGAGGTGGACAGCGAGGCGTTGGTTGAGCGGCTTACCGGTCGCCGGACCTGCCGGCAGTGCGGCAAGGGCTATCACGTTAAATTCGATCCTCCCGCGGTGGCGGACCGCTGTGACGTCTGTGGGGGCGAGCTTTATCAGCGCGACGACGACCAGGAAGCGACTATTCGCAACCGGCTCGACGTTTACAACCGGCAGACCGCGCCCCTGGTGACCTACTATCGGGAGGCCGGACTGCTCGCTCCCATCGACGGAATGATGGAGATGAGCGCCGTTCAGGAGAAGATCCTCGCGGTGCTGCAGGCAGCCTGAGGTGATTGTTCTCAAATCCCCCCAGGAGATCGACCGGATGCGTATCGCCGGTCGCATGGTCGGTGAGATCCTGGCGGTACTCAAACAAAGGGTCGCCCCCGGGGTGACCACGGCCGAGCTCGATCGGCTGGCGGAGAAGGAGTGCAGGAAAAGGAAGGCCCGCCCGGCCTTTAAGGGCTACGGTGGTTTTCCTTTTGCCGTTTGCGCCTCGCCGAACGAAAAAGTCGTCCACGGGTTTCCCGACGACGCGCACCTGCAGGAAGGGGATATCCTGAGTATCGATTTCGGGGTCATCTTCGATGGGTTTTACGGGGATGCCGCCCTCACCCTGCCGGTCGGGAAGGTGGATGGGGAGAAAGAGCGGCTGATGCGGATCACCGAACAGTCGCTTTATCGCGGGATCGATGCCGCCGTGGCTGGCGGCCGACTCTCGGACATATCCCATGCCGTGCAGCGCTTTGTCGAAAAAGAGGGCTTCAGCGTGGTACGGGAGTTTGTCGGTCATGGAATCGGACGGCATTTGCATGAGGCGCCGCAGATTCCCAACTTCGGGTCGCCTGGCCAGGGCCCGGTGCTCAAGCCGGGCATGACGCTGGCCATCGAGCCGATGATCAACGCCGGCGCGGCGGGGGTGAAGGTCCTCGACGACGGATGGACGGCGGTGACCCTCGACGGTCGCCCCTCGGCCCATTTCGAGCATACGGTGGCCGTCACCG
>Ga0102962_1000767_pt1 | contig 13858 bp, 9 predicted proteins | sample SalPonF2_C_D2_MG_FD_84519 | JGI IMG/M metagenome (GOLD analysis project Ga0102962, IMG submission 84519) | Salt pond soil microbial communities from South San Francisco under conditions of wetland restoration - Salt Pond MetaG SF2_C_D2_MG ...
CCCGAATACCGACGTATCAGGCCCATCATCAACAAGATAGGCACGGCGCCCATCATTGCCCTTACTGCCACGGCAACACCCAAGGTACAGCACGATATCCAGAAAAACCTCGAGATGCTGGACGCCAAAGTCTTTAAGGATTCCTTCCGAAGGATTAACCTCTATTATGAGGTCAGGCCAAAAGTCAATGCCACCAAACAGATTATAAAGTATATCCTGAATAACAAGGGAAAATCGGGCATCATCTATTGTCTTAGCCGGAAGAAGGTCGAGGAGCTGGCCGAAACACTGGTAGTGAACGGCATAAAGGCCCTTCCCTATCATGCCGGGATGGATGCTGCCACACGGGCTTCCAACCAGGATAGTTTCCTGATGGAAGAAGCTGATGTGATTGTCGCTACTATTGCTTTTGGAATGGGTATCGACAAGCCGGATGTTCGTTTCGTTATTCACTACGACATTCCCAAGTCACTGGAAGGCTATTACCAGGAAACGGGGCGGGCCGGTCGTGACGGCGGGGAAGGAAAATGCATCGCCTTTTACCGATATAAAGATATCCAGAAGCTTGAGAAATTTATGCAGGGCAAACCTATTGCCGAACAGGAAATCGGAAAGCAGCTTCTGCTCGAGACCGTCTCCTACGCCGAATCATCGGTATGTCGCCCCAAAGTACTCCTCAACTACTTCGGGGAAATCATGGAAGAGACCTGCGGTAATTGCGACAACTGCCTGAACCCTAAGGAAAAATTTGAAGGAAAAGACTATATCGTTAATGCCCTCAGAGTTATCCAGGAAGTAAAAGAAAAATTTAAAGCTGACCACGTGGCCGCCATACTGGCCGGGAAAGCCACCTCCTCAGTCAAGGCTTATAACCATCATAAACTCGACCTTTTCGGCAGCGGTAAAGATAAGGATGTTAAATTCTGGAACGGCGTCCTCCGCCAGGCCCTTATCGCTCACTTCATTACCAAGGATATTGAAAATTACGGTCTTCTGAAACTTACCGATGCCGGGCTTGGCTATATGGAAAAACCAACCTCGTATATGCTGACACAGGACCATGACTACGAAAAGTCTGGTCACGACGAAGAAGGATCGGGCGGCGGCAGCGGTCGCAGTACCATGGATACCGAGTTGTTCAATATACTGAAAGATCTCAGGAAGAAAACAGCGAAAAAGCTGAATCTTCCCCCTTTCGTCATATTCCAGGACCCGTCACTCGAAGATATGGCCATCCATTATCCTATTACTACCGAGGAACTCCAGAACATTATAGGGGTAGGTGCCGGTAAAGCAAGACGGTATGGCAAAGAGTTCGTCGACCTCATCAAGGTGTATGTCGAGGAGAAAGAGATTGTCAGACCCCAGGATATGGTCGTTAAATCGGTGGTTAACAAATCGGGGCTTAAAGTCAGCATTATCCAAAGTATTGACCGGAAACTGCCCCTTGACGATATTGCCCAGGCGAAGAACCTGGATATGCCCGACCTGTTGAGTGAGATTGAAGCTATTATCAATAGCGGTACCAAGCTGAACCTCGATTATTACATCGATGAGGTCATCGACGATGAAAGACAGGACGAAGTATACGCCTATTTCCGCGAGGAAGCTGAAACAGAATCAGTGGATGAAGCGCTGAAAGAACTGGGTGAAGAGGATTATACCGAAGAAGAGATCAGGTTGATGCGGATAAAATTTCTGGCCGAAATGGGGCACTGACACCTGTCCGGGCCCGGGCTCCGGGATGAAATCCCGCATACCAGCTGTTTAACCAATGAATACCTGGTCGTCTCATCTGGCTGCAATTACCAGGTGGCCTTCGGGGGAAACACTGACATTTTATCACGCTTAACCATATTTCAGCCTGCATCCGCTGGCATAGAATTATAATTATTGTATTTTCGTACATGCCGGGTGTTACCAACATCAATGTCCCGAAAATGGCAACGGTATCCAGGCATCGGGGAGTGAATCCCGTCTGTTTTTATGCCGGACGGCTGTTCATCGCTGATTTTTATTGACACTCAATGTTAAGCTGTGCCTGTATGGAAACTAAAATCGTTCTTGAAACACGCTATCTTTCTAAAAATTATGGCAAAGTCAAAGCCATTAACAACCTGAATCTCCAGGTCTTTGAAGGCCAGGTCTTTGGCATTCTCGGTCCCAACGGCAGCGGAAAAACAACAACCCTGTCTATTGTGACCGGTATTCTGGAAGCTGCCTCCGGCAGCCATTTCTGGTTCGGCGAAAGCCCTGCTCCAAAAAGCCTGAAAAGAATAGGCTCGATGATAGAAGTACCCCATTTCTATCCTTACCTCAACCTGGACCAGAATCTGAAAATAGTAGCTGAAATAAAAGGGTATGGAGCCAGCGACATCGATCGTGTCCTGCAAACTATAAAACTTATTGACCGCAGACGCTCGAAGTTCTCAACCCTCTCGCTCGGGATGAAACAAAGGCTTGGTATTGGCGCTGCCCTGCTCGGTGATCCCGAGGTACTGGTTCTGGATGAACCCACCAACGGACTCGACCCTGAAGGTATTGCGGAAGTACGGACGTTGATCATCAATGAAGCCTTGCGGGGAAAAACCGTCATCATGGCCAGTCATATCCTCAGCGAAGTGGAAAAAGTCTGTACTCACGTCGCCATTCTGAAAAATGGCGTTCTGCTGGAGCAGGGCGATGTAAATGCCCTCCTCAAAGGGGAGATGCTTGTTGAAGTGAAAGCCGAAGACCAGGCAAAACTTGGTAATGCTCTCAAGCAATGTGAATTTGTTAGTTCGGTAAAAGCCGAAAACGGCAGTATAATGGTTACCCTCAGCGATAACAGGACATCAGCCGATCTCAACGCCTTCCTCTTTGAAAAAGGCGTACGTCTGACCGACCTTATCAACCATAAAAAATCGCTGGAAAGCCAGTTCCTTGAATTAGTAAAAGAAGATTAAAGCGACTACCCGATGAAAACACTCTTCCGAATAGAATTCACCAAAACATTGAATTACAACCCTTTTCGTATTATACTTATCCTGCACCTTTTATTTTTCCTGCTAGGACTCTTCGCCCTGCCAAGGATCGATATCAAATTTCCGTTCCTTTCCATTGTACCCCTCTACCAGTTTCCCCATGTCTGGAATTTCACAACCTGGATTGCCGGTTATTACAATATCACCCTGGTGCTCCTGGTGATCATGATGACCAGTCTGGAGTTCAGCAACAAAACCTATAAGCAGCAGGTCATTTTTGGGATGAGCCGCAAAGAATTGTTCATGGAAAAGCTTATCCTTATCTTTTACCTTTCGGTGTATGTGGCTGCCCTTCTTTTCATTACTTCTATTGCTTCAGGCCTGATATTTAGTTATAAGATCACCTTTGCCATTATTTTCGAACGGTCCTGGCTCATACTGAATTCCTTCCTTCAGACCTTTGCCTTTCTATCTATGGGAATACTGTTCGCTTTGATTTTCAGGAACATGATTTTATCGGTCCTTGTATTTGGGTTTTACCGTGTATTCCTGGAACCTATTGTCAGGTCACTGACCGCACATGATTACCGTTGGTTTTTCCCAACGAAATTCATAAGCAGCCTTACCCCCCGACCCGACATCATAGAGTTGGTACAACAGAAGCTGCAAGATGCCGACAAGGCTTCGCCCGATGAGTTATCGAATTTTAATAAGATTATACCCGAGGGTGTTCCGATCTGGCAAAATATCATCCTGACCCTGGTCTTCCTGGGGATTATCCTGTCTGTTTCAGCTTATATTTTCAGAAAAAGGCGTCTGAACTGATTATCACGACCGCACATCCATAGCGTCGCGCAGGCCATTGCCCGAAAGGGTAAATGCCAGCACCAGGAGCATAATGGCAAAGCCCGGAATAAAGGCCAGGTAAGCTTTATCGACAATGATAAATCCGTAATGGTCACGGACCATGGTACCCCAGGAGGGTATCGGGGGTTGTACACCGATGCCCAGAAAGCTGAGCCCTGCTTCAATCAGGATGGCACTGGCGAAATTAGCCGCTGCAATGATGATGACCGGGGCAAAAATATTAGGCAGGATATGGCGAAAGATGATTCTCATGTCGCTATATCCCAGTGACCGTGCCGCCATGACAAACTCCTTTTCCCTTATGCCCATAACCTGGCCACGGACAACCCTGGCAACCTCAACCCACATGGTAATTCCCACGGCAATGAAAATTTGCCAGAAGCCTTTACCCATAACCATGGTCAGGGCAATAACCAGTAATAATGTTGGCACCGACCAGATCACGTTTATCAGCCACATGATAAAATCGTCGACCCACCCACGGTAGTACCCGGCGAGTGCACCAAACAACAAACCAATAACCAGCGAGATGAAGACGGCAACAAGACCTACCGACAACGAAACCCTGGCACCAAGAATCATCCGGCTGAGCATGTCGCGGCCAAACCTGTCGGTACCCAGCAAAAATCGCTTTGTGACGATATTCTCCTCCCCGATCCGTTTTCTCAGTGCACCCCGTGGAACAGTTATCCTCTCCCCTTCCAGATTTGTAAATGAGAAGGTGTCGCCCGAAACCCCCGTAGTGTAATCTTCATTTACCGGGTATACCACTTCGGGCAGCCAGAAAGCCTGCCTGCTATCCTCCTGGCCGGGGATCTCTGTATAGTTCTGCACCACCACACTGTCACCCCTGAAGGCGTAACTCAATACAGGGATTGTGTTATAGTACGGTTCCTGTCCGAAGAGCATGGTGCCAAAAAAACCGCGATGCTGCACCGGTACATTCTTCCTGACTTTAATCATGCGCACAGAAAAACCGGGTTTTTTCGCTGCCAGTTCCAGGTGTTGGGAATTTGCATTGGGTGATTTATCGGGGCATACCTGGTAGCCGGCAACAGCAACTAGAGAAATAAGTATGATCACAGCAAGGCTCACTAAGGAAACCGGATTGGACCTGAAACGTTGCCAGGCCTGGCCAGAGGCTGTTATTTTACCGGGGTCAGCCAATTCGTTTGTATACTCCTGATTTGATTAATCCGCCAACAGCTGCTATAAGGATATAAAACGGATACAACAGTTGCGAAGGTATGAATATTCTCAGTAAATTCCGTTGCCCGTTAAAATGTATGATTCGTTCCAGAAAAAAAATATCGGGGATTGATTTCAGAACGATAAAGACTGTAAAGGCAACTAGCATGCGGGCATCATATAAACCCGACACTAAAAGAAAGACCGTCCACACACCTGTAGTGAGTATCAGGACAGACATAAACACCAGGGCCTTATCACGATAATAGGACGATTTGGACGCCCACCGGATTCGCTGCTGTAAGAATATCAACCAGTTATTTACCGGACGGGTATTTACGATTGCCTGCGGATGCTTTACGAAGCCGGAACGGCCGGGAAAATGCCTTTTGGTATAAAGCATCAGGAATATATCATCGCCGGTAGGGATACCCGGATGTATATGTTTATAGGCTTCCAGGAATAGTGCTTTTTCAAAGGCAAGATTAGCGCCGTTACACATGAGTGGTGAACCAGCCAGGAATGAAGCTCCTCCCGTTCCGGTGAGTGAGGCAAATTCAAGGGCCTGAAAACGCTCAAGGAAAGTCGTTGCCGGAAAAATCCGAACCGGACCCGAGATAAGCCTGTAATGCCCCGTGGTGTAGAAATCAGCCATGATCCTCAGCCAGCCTGGCGGATGTGTGCAATCGGCATCGGTTGTAACGATCAGATCTCCACGGGCATTCGAGACACCGGCAAAGAGTGCCTGCTTCTTTCCTGGGTTGCCTTCGGAAAGCTGAATAATACGGCCATTTACCATGTCAGCTGTTTTTGCAACCAGGCGCTGACAGGTCCGATCGGATGAATGATCGTCCACAAAAATGAATTCCAGCTTCCCGGCCGGGTAATCCTGGTTTTTCAGACTGTTGATAAGAGCCTCCACGTGGTCTTCTACGTCTCTCAGGGCAACCACAACCGACAGTACAGGGTAATCCTTTGAATCAAAGGCCGCCTCATACGCCTTATGCTTAACCCATATAAGGTAGAAGTGGAAAAAAGTGAAGATATATGCCGACAAGAGGAATAAAGAAACCAGGCCAGTAAAAATCATTATTTGCTATTTATCCCCGATAACATAGTTGTTGATGACGCTGTACAGTTTATCCAGGACGATTGGTTTGGTAATATAATCGCTGCATCCTGCATTAAGACATTTCAAACGGTCGTCATCCATCGCATTAGCCGTTTGAGCGATGACAGGCAGATCGGGCCGGATCCTTTTTATTTCGGCTGTCGCATCGTAGCCGTTGAGAACCGGCAACTGGATATCCATGAGTACGATATCAATCTCCGGATGCTCCTTAACCTTGTCGATAGCCACCTGGCCGTCGGCGGCATGAATGATGCCCACACCCGTTTTACTGAGCGATATTTCCAGCAGTTTGAAACTGACATAATTATCTTCAACAACAAGAATGGAAATATCCTCCCAGTTAAAATATTGAGAATGTTGTTTTTTCTCCTCCGGTTTACGCTTCATCCTGACAGAATATTTATAAGGTATAGTGAAGTAAAACGCTGCACCCTTTTCAAGTTCCGATTCGGCCCAAATGGTACCACCCATTCTTTCCACAAAGCCCTTGCTGATAGCAAGACCTAAGCCGGATCCTCCGAATGGGCGGGTAAGAGACTGGTCGACCTGGGTAAACCGGTCGAAAATGACCTGCAATTTATCCGCTGATATTCCAATCCCCGAATCTTTCACGAAGAATTTCAATGTCGAGTCGTTCTCTACCAGGTACCCAAATTCAACCGTACCGTGAAGGGTGAATTTAATAGCATTACCGATCAGGTTTGTAAGGACCTGTTTTAGCTTCGACTGATCGGCAATTATTGCTGAATTATCGTTGTCAAGGCCTGTGATCATTTTCAACTCAACCTTGTCTTTGTTTTTAACCATCTTTTCCGACTGAATGAAACTCAGTAGTTCGCTCATCATATCATTCAGTGAAAATTCCCCTTCGTTGAGATCCACCTGGTTGGATTCTATCCTGGAAATATCGATTATATCGTTGACAAGATTCATCAACAATTTACCATTACTGCCAATCATGGACAGGTATTCAGTCCGTTCTTCATCATCGAGCTTGTTCTGCGTCAGGAGCTGTGCCAGTCCAAGTATGCCATTCATAGGCGTCCTGATCTCGTGGGACATATTAGCCAGGAAGGACGTCTTAAGCTTATCGGATTCTTCTGCCCTGATCTTGGCTTCAACAAGCTCCTGTTCGAGCTGACGGCGATGCAGGGCAATGGAAGCCTGGTAGAGGAAGGTTTCTATAAAAGGCTTATCGTGAAGTTCTTCTTTCTTTGACAGGATCAGTACGCTGCCGTATAATTTTCCACTTCGCATAAGGGCCATCCCGTATACTTTATTCGACTGAATTATTCTTTCCACCTGCAGGATAACCGGACGCGGTATGCTGCCAAAGCCGGTTTCAAAAAGTCCATCTTCGAAAAATTTCAGGTGCTCGGCATTCATCTTAAGATCGAGAATATCGTCTTCCGACAGATCGAAGGCAAGGTCTTTCAGTGTCACCCCAAGCAATGTTTTCAGGTCGTTGCTCTGATCACTCGAAAGAGAATGATAGGCTATTTTAAGCTTAATATCGTCCTCATCAAAATGAGAGACAATGATGTTTGAACCGGAGATGAATTCCTTCAGCTTGGACCCAATATATCTGAAGATATTGGCTTCATTAGGCAAACCAAGGAAATCGAGAGCGGTATTACTCAGGAAGAGCAGCTTCGTCTGGTATTCCTTTTCCTGGTTTTCCGCTTTCTTGCGACGGGTTATATCGACCATCACGCCCCTGACACCAACAAACCGGCCTTCATGATACATATTATTGGTAAAGACCAGGACAGAAATTTTTTTGCCTGTTTTTGTGATGACCTTATACTCATTACCTTTGATCTCATTACCTTTTTTAAGCCTGATGAAGGTATGCCTGGCCCTTTCAACATCCTCGGGAGCCACCACATCGAATACATTCATGCCGGCATCAACCTCGGCCTGGCTGTAACCCATCAGCTCGGAACCTTTAAGGTTAACAAACGTAATTTTCCCCTTAGCATTGGTTTCGAAAACTACTTCAGGGAGAAGGGTGACAAGATCTTTGAATTTCTCTTCACTTCTAAGCAGGGCCTGCTCGGCAAGCTTCTGTTCTGTAATATCGCGGGATATCCCGGCAATACCAATTACCTCACCCTCATCATTGATAATTGGCGTTTTATGCGTTTCAGAATAGCGTTTACCGAATTTCCCTTCCTCTACTTCGAAAAACAGCTTTGATTTACGCTCCCGTATCACTTCCTGGTCCTTACTGACATAATCATCGGCCAGTTCTTTCTTGCACAGAAAGTAATCGGTTTTACCCATGATTTCTTCGCTGCTCAGGTTAAAGAAACGGCAGAACGATTCGTTCACCGATACATATTCCCCTTCAATGTCTTTCAACCAGGCCAGGTGGGGGATGTTATCGAGAATAGCCTGTTGTTGCGATTGAGATTTTGTAAGCCTTTCCTCCAGAATTTTCACCCCCGAGATATTGGTAGTGACCGTCACGATGCGATAGGCTTCACCCTTATTGTTCCAAACCGGGTAGCTCCGGTTCCATATCCACGATACCGTGCCGTCTTTCTTTATAATACGGTATTGTTCGTTAAAAATATAGGTATACTTATAATGGCCGGTATTCATCACATCCAGAATACGTTCACGATCGGACGGATGTATCCATTTCTTCTGAAGATCCGGATCCCTCATCAGTTCCTCGCGGGTATATCCGTACACCTGTTCAAAAGCCGGATTGACATATACTATTTTATGTCCGCTGCTAAGGATAAAGGAGTCGGTCGTATTTTCCGCCAGTTCCCTGAATTTTTCTTCGCTCAGACGTAAGTTATCTTCATGGTTTTTGCGGTCGGTAATATCTTTCGCAAAACCAGCGGTACCGATCACTTTTTTATTATCGTCAAACAAAGGGATCTTAATGGTTTCGTGCCAGCGAAAACCGTCGTGCAGGGGTATTTGTTCTTCACAGATAACAGGCTTACCGGTTTGCATGACCTGGGCATCATCGGTTCTGAATTTCTCTGCAAAAATTCTGGGGTTGAAATCAAAATCGGTAAGGCCTGTTATCTCGTCCGGGATTTTGCCAAACTGACGGGCAAATACGGCATTTACCCTTATGAAGCGGCCATGAACATCTTTGACCCACATCATGAAGGGCACCTGGTTGAAGAAGGATTCTTTCAGACCAGGTATGTCGATAAGTTCACCATTATCATTGATGGAATGCTCTGATCCGTCAACATGATTACCCTGCCTGGTAATGATCTTCTTAAGGAGGTCATTTTCCGTCCGGAGCTTGTCAAGTTTTTCACGCAACATGTCGAGCTCCTCCTCAGGGGAGAAAGCATCAGGCTTATGCTTATAATTTCCGGAGCCTGTACTCATAAGAGATAAATAGGTTAAGCCAGGATAATCCCGACAATTGTAGCCGATAACAAGGAGGCCAGCGTACCGGCCAGGAGGGCTCTCATGCCATATTTTGCAAGTAATACGCGTTTACCTGGCGCCAGGGCTCCGATCCCTCCGATTTGTATACCCACCGAGGCAAAGTTAGCAAATCCGCATAACATATAGGTGGCCATGATGATAGATTTTGGATCACTGAAAGCACCGGCAGACTTTAGCTCAGACAGACTGATATAGCCAACAAATTCGGTCATGATCAGTTTTTCGCCAAGCAGCGAACCCACCAGGGTAATATCTTTTGAGGTGACACCAATGAGCCACATCAATGGCGAGAGGGCGTAACCCAGCATAAATTGGAGAGACAGTTGATGATACCTCCCATTAGTGACATGCGAGATCCAGTCATTCAGGTTGGTCCATGTACCTATTTTTATGAATACAAAATTGATCATCGCCAGGAAGGCCAGGAAGACGAGTAGCATGGCTGCTACGTTAACAGCCAGCTTCAGACCTTCGTAAGTACCATTATTAATAGCGTCGAGTACATTTTTACCAATCTTATCCTGGGTGATACGAACTTCTTCACTGACATCTTCGGTCTGCGGTACCAGAATTTTTGATATGACCACAACTCCCGGTGCAGCCATCACTGAGGCAGCCAGCAGGTGTTTGGCAAATTCAAGTCGCTGCACCGGATCATTGCCTCCTAAAAAGTTGATGTAGACAGCCAGCACACCTCCGGCAAGGGTTGCCATGCCTCCCGACATGACAAGCAGAATCTCCGATTTATTCATCTTCTCAAGGTAGGCCTTGATCATCAGGGGTGATTCGGTCTGTCCAAGAAAGATATTCCCGGCCACCGACAGACTTTCTGCGCCCGATAATTTTAGGATTTTGGTCATGACCCAGGCCATGCCCCATACTACCTTCTGGATGATGCCAAAATAAAACAGCACCGAGGTGAGAGCCGAAAAGAAGATGATCGTCGGCAGAATAGTGATGGCAAACGTCTGAAGGGGGGCTTCAATTTTTCCGGTCACCATCGACTTGAACAGGAAATTGGTTCCTTCATTGGTGAAATCGAGTATCTTTACAAACACACGGCCTCCAAACTCGAAGAAGGCCTTAATGACGGGGACTTCGAGTACGCCTATTGCCAGAAGTATCTGACCCAGGAGACCCAGCCCCACCACCTTCCACGATATGGCTTTCCGGTTGTCGGAAAAAATAAATGCAATAAATATCAGTACGAGTATTCCCAGCAAACCCCTGACCAAATTGATAAAGCTGAAATGAAACTCGGTTTTTACCGGAATAATATTGGTCTTGTCGGCCGCGACCGATGTGTCGTTTGTTGCTTCAATTTTTGATTCACCGCTTAAGACGCTGTCCGGAGCCTTGGTTATCAGGGAATCCTGGACACTTGTTACGGGCATATTGCCCTGGGCCATCAAATTCTGGATACCAAACAAGGGCATGAGGATCAGCAGGACCCGGCATACAATCCTGCTCAAAGTTGCTTTTCTCATCTATTTCTTTTTTCTGCGTTGAATTTCATCCCGTATTTTTGACGCCCTCTCATAGTTCTCGTTTGTAACCGCTTCTTCAAGAAGTTTCTTCAGTTCGGTCATAGACATTCCTCTTAATTCCCCCGTATCTTTGACTGTTTTTTCCGGTGATTCCGGTTCGGGTTCCGGTTTTGCAGGTTCAACTTCATCACCCGATTCGGCAGGACTCTCCTTGTCAAAATCCAGGACAATACCGGCTTTTGTTATTATTTCTTCGGTTGTATAAATTGGACATTTAAAACGGAGTGCCAATGCAATAGCATCGGAAGTGCGTGCATCGAGAGTAATCTTCTCCATGCCATTATCACATAATAACTGTGAGTAAAAGACACCCTCTTCCAGCTTGTAAATAACAACTTCCTTGACCGAGATACCAAACACATTGGCGAAGCTGAGGAAAAGATCGTGGGTCAAAGGCCTGGGGGGTTTTAAACCTTCCAGTTCAATAGCTATGCTCTGAGCTTCAAAACCTCCGACTATTATGGGTATCCGCCTTTCACCATTCTCTTCTGTTAATATGAGTGCGTAGGCTCCTGATTGCGTCTGACTGTAAGAAATCCCTAGAACATTAAGCTTTATCATACCCATAAATTACAACTTTGCTTCAAAAATCTAATCGAGAGATCACACAAATATAATGAAATAGTTCTTACCTGAAAGATTAGTTTTTTGCAGAACATATAAATTTACGATATTTTCAAGGGCTCTCATGATGCTGAGAATGAAGTTGAACAATATTTATGGATATATTTTACAATTATTAGTTTTAATTGTTTGTATATCAATAGAACTTTTATATTTTTGCACTCCGTTTGTGAAAAAGATAATGTAAAAAATCATACTAATGTACGCAATTGTTGATATAGCCGGACAGCAGTACAAGGTTGAAAAAGATCAGAAGATCTTTGTCCACAGGATCGAAGGAGAAGAAGGTTCCAAAGTGGATTTTGACAAAGTTCTGCTCATTGACAACGACAGCAAAGTAGTCGTTGGCGCCCCTGTTATTGAGGGGGCTCAGGTTTCTGCAAAGATCCTTGGTCATCTCAAAGGTGACAAAGTCATTGTATTCAAGAAAAAGAGAAGGAAAGGTTACCAGAAAAGCAACGGCCACAGGCAATATCTTTCACAAATCGTGATTGAAGAAATTGTTGAAGAAGGTGCGAAAAAGGCCATTGCTTCAGCCGGGAAGAAAGAAGCCAAACCTGTAGCAGAAAACAAAGAAACTGCTCCGGCAGCTGAGAAGAAAGAAACGAAACCGGCTGCCGAAAAAGCAACCGCAAGCGAAGCCGCTGCATCGAAAAAGACCCAGACAAACACATCGTCTGCAGGTACAGCTGAAAAGAAAAAAACGACGGCAGGCAAAACTACTACGGCTAAAAAACCGGCAACTGCAGCTAAAAAACCGGCTGCAAAAAAGGCTGAGCCGAAAAAAACCGATAAAGATTCAGAATAAAACCGACACGGCGTCGATCAAAATATTAAAATTCTACAATTATGGCACATAAGAAAGGAGCTGGTAGTTCAAGAAACGGTCGCGAATCAGAAAGCAAACGACTAGGTATTAAATTATTCGGTGGTCAGTTCGCCCAGGCTGGGAACATTATCGTTCGCCAGAGAGGGACCCGGCACCATCCCGGACTGAATGTCGGGATTGGTAAAGACCACACTCTCTTCGCACTTGTCGACGGCAAAGTGGAATTTAAACGCAAAACCGGCGATAAATCCTATGTTAATATCGTTCCCGCAGAAGAATAAAATTTTATTTTCGATATTTATAAATCTCCTTTAAACTGTTACCTTTATGCAGTTTTCAGGAGATTTTTTTACATATCCCAAAGCCTTCAGTCCATGCTTAACATTAATTATATAAGAGATCATAAAGATCAGGTCATTGAAAGATTAGCGGTTAAAAACTTCGATGCGAAAGATATTATCGGTCGAATTCTTGAAGCCGATGAGAAGCGCCGGAGTTCGCAGGCTAAGGCCGACAGTCTCCAGGGCGAGCTCAATAATTTCTCGAAGAGCATCGGCATCCTTTTTAAAGAAGGAAAGCAGGACGAAGCCAGGACTATACAGGATAAAACGGCCGGTTTGAAAGAAGAGATCAAAGTGCTTCAGCAGGCTTATTCCGTGTCGTCGGAATTACTGAACAACCTCCTTGTCCAGGTTCCTAACCTCCCCCATATATCGGTGCCTGTTGGCAAAGGCGAAGAAGACAACGAGGTTGTCAGGGAAGATGGGCAGAAGCCCGAATTACCCGGAGACGCTCTCCCTCATTGGGATTTGGGCAAGAAGTACGACATCATCGATTTTGATCTCGGCAACAAGCTTACCGGTGCGGGTTTTCCCGTTTTTAAGGGGAAAGGCGCCCGTCTGCAGAGGGCTCTCATCAATTACTTCCTCGAGGAAAATGTCAATGCCGGTTACCGTGAGATTCTGCCCCCGCTAATGGTTAATGAAGATTCGGGCTTCGGTACCGGACAGCTTCCCGACAAGGAAGGACAGATGTACCACGTCCAGACAGAGAACTTTTATCTTATTCCCACCGCCGAAGTCCCTGTAACCAATATTTACCGTGATGTTATTCTCGATGCCGGCGATTTCCCGGTAAAAAACACCGCCTACACACCATGTTTCAGGCGCGAAGCCGGCTCTTATGGCAAAGATGTCAGGGGTTTAAACCGTGTTCACCAGTTCGATAAGGTCGAGATCGTGCAGATTCAGCATCCCGACAAATCGTACCAGGCTCTTGA
>Ga0102962_1000769_pt1 | contig 13839 bp, 15 predicted proteins | sample SalPonF2_C_D2_MG_FD_84519 | JGI IMG/M metagenome (GOLD analysis project Ga0102962, IMG submission 84519) | Salt pond soil microbial communities from South San Francisco under conditions of wetland restoration - Salt Pond MetaG SF2_C_D2_MG ...
AATGATGTTTTTACATAAGTTCCTTTCGCAACCGTTTTAATCTTTCTTTGTTTTGTCAATTTATAAATCGCACTGGATACCGATTTTCTATCATATCCCGTTTTTTTCATAAGGTCTGAAGTGCTAATACCCTTCTTTGATTTCTTGATAATTGAATATATTTTATCGGCATTCTACCCTTATCTTTAGAGTTTTATAATGTATTCTTTACTAAATAGACATCGTGAATATTGATTTGTATGAAAAAATACTTACAAATACATAATAGACCCCTTTTTTCCGGCAAGTTTTATGAATCGTATTTTAACGCATAAACGGGAATATTTAATATGGAATTTAAAAACCTAAAACTCAATATCTTACACCGTCTGAGAGAAGAATTGGTTCAATCAAATACATTGAAAACATTTGAAAAGAATCTCATATTTGACGAATTTTCCGACATTCCGGCTAAACACATCGAAGATGCAATTAAGGTGCTCAAAGATTCCGACTTACTGGAGACGAACACCGGCAATGACAGCATTAAATTGACTCAAAAAGGATTGGCGAAAATTGAAAACCGGATCGAGTCGTCGAGACTATGACGAGACAATATGTGTATTTATAAGAAAGTTTTCTGATTTAAATACGCCGGTGTTTTCAACGTTGCCTTGCCTTCGAAGAAAAATACCCGGAATGATCGGCATGAATCAAACGTTGGATCTCACGGCCCAGGTACTGGCAGGGTAAAAACGCTGGAGCGCTATCCATTCTTCTTTCAGCTCATCGACTTCATGAGAATCCAGGTATCGGCCGACCCCTTTATAATACTGCGCTTCGGGAGCGAAACTGCTTCGGGGATATGTTGACAACACCTTTTCGAAGTCGGTCACAGCATCCTGGAATTTTTTATAGTGAAGAAAGTAATGCCCTCTGGCAAGGATCAACATGGCTGCTGTCTCCGAGGGGGGCAGCCAACCTTCGATCTTATAAATGACATTTTCTTTCCCATCCAGAACATTTAAATTAGGTGTCCATTTTGCAAGATATCTATCGGCAAGTTCGGAAACTTCTTCGATGTTGACCTGGACGGGAATAAAATAAGTATTCAGCAAGTTCGCCACCGTTAAATCAGGGTACGTCACGGCACCCAATTTGGCGCAGCCGCCTCAACCTTCTTTAAAAAAATCCAACAGCATAGGTTTTTTTTCCGTTTGAATACGATCCAGTCCGGTCTCATAATTGGTTATCCAATCAACTTTTCCTTTATCCTTTTCCATTATTCATACCTCCTGTCCGTGTTTAAGGATTGCTGCCGAAATGTGTACGAATATTTTACATAAACTCGGACACATTCGACTCAGTCTTTTGTCACTATCTTAGGCTATTTCAAAATTATGGACTCGTAAATAACGTCAATGCTGTATGGAGACAAAATAACTACCGTATTTCAAGCATAGCCGTCGTTGATTCCTGATGGATGATCCTTTTGGCTATTTTTTAAAGTTTTCGAAAAAATTGACGTTAAAAGCGTCTCAGGTATGACTAAAATTTTGCCGGGAGCCGTTTGACCTGCCTACCACGTAAGGCACAAGCGGGCAGCGTGGATTAAGGATCGTTGAGAAAAAACCTTTCTCAAGTTAAGGTGATGCGAGCATGTCTCCTTGAACCGATTCCCTTCATCAAGAAATAATACCGGTTTTCTCGCCTTATTTAAAAAAATACAGCCGGTTTCTATTAAAAGTACCGTATCGAGTCTATTCACACGTATGCCTACCATTAGTATTTTATAAATGATTCACAACCATTTTTTGAATCCGTCTACCACCGTAAAGGTTGATTTTGTGAATCAATTCCCTATAGCGAGGTGCAAAGATGATTTATATTGGCCATTTTTCATTCGATGAACTCGGACCGGAAAAAGAGGTCCGTCATGGATATTTCTCATGTGTGGTGGAAGCGGAGAAAATTGACGCAGCGATCAATAAATTCAGGGATCTCATCATTTCCCTGAATTCTCGGATCGAATCAAATAATATGTTCCGCAATATTGCTTCCGTATATATAGAGGACATCATCGAAATCCGAAATGTCCCGAAAAAAGCGTTCGTTACTCGAATTCAATCCTCAGCCGGAGAATTTCCGAAATCTGTTAGCAGAAGCCTCCCTCACGATGCCGAACCCGGCGTCAATGCCTACGGCTTGATCCCGAATGTCGAGAAAAACGAATCCGTGCAAAACACAGAAGAATACAAAACAAGTAAACCCTTTATAAAATTTTGATAACGCTTCAAATACGGGATAGGCAGTGTTTACTTTTCCGGAACAATCGAACCATTATATTTTTTTTGGATTTTCAAAAAAAGGAGGAACCATCATGAAAAAAAAAGAAAGAAACGTATTTCTCGCTATTCTTATTTTTGTGACTGTTTTTTTTATTTTGGCTGCGGCCGACGCCATTTTAGCGGGCGGCGGAGACAAAATTACCAAGGCGGTTGCGGTATTGAACCCTACCCAGGGAAATAATGTTCACGGAAGCGTCATTTTTACACAGATGAGCAATGGCATCAAAGTTGAGGCTAATTTTAAAGGTCTCAGTCAAGGCAAACATGGCTTTCACATCCATACGTTTGGCGATTGCAGCGCTTTGGACGGAAAATCCGCAGGCGGTCATTATAATCCCACCGGTCAACCCCATGCCGGTCCTGACCAGAAAAAACGGCACATGGGAGATTTAGGCAATATTGAAGCGGATAGCTCCGGAAAAGCACAATATGAAAGGGTGGATTCTCACCTGACGCTCAATGGTCCTGATACAATCATTGGCCGAGGAGTAATTGTCCATGACGGTGCGGACGACCTAAAATCCCAGCCTTCAGGAGCCGCCGGGCCACGGCTAGCCTGCGGGGTTATCGGAGTGGCCAAACCATAACCCGGCTGATGTGAAGTTGGATGGTTGCCACTTCAGTATCGTCTTGAAGACAGGATGGAAAACATGGCGGACAAAAAAGTATCGGAAAACATAACCCCGGGCCTGAACAAGAAAGAACGTAAAGACGCCATCCGCCGTTCCGCCCCCACAGCGGCGGTCGTTTATGAAGCTATTCGGATGGAAGGCGAGGAAGAATTGTCACGTAACACATCGGCGCTGGTCTGGTCGGGTCTGGCGGCCGGTCTTTCCATGGGGTTTTCGTTCTTGATGGAGGCGCTGCTGATATCCAATTTGCCGAACTCGAATTGGCGACCATTGGTATCCAAATTCGGCTATTGCATCGGATTTTTGATCGTGGTTTTAGGGCGTCAGCAGCTGTTTACTGAAAATACGCTGACACCCGTCCTTCATTTGCTTCACCGCAAAAATCTTAAAACATTGCTGCATGTATCACGGTTGTGGGCAACCGTATTGGCGGCAAATATTACCGGGGCCTTCTTATTCGCGTTACTGATTGCTAAAATAGATCTTTTTCCGTCAAATATCAAGCAAATTCTCTTTGAAATTTCCCAGAAAGTATTTGTCGGAAGTTTCTGGGAAATTCTATTCAGCGCCGTTTTTGCGGGATGGCTGATTGCTCTGATGGTTTGGTTGCTTCCCTTCGCTGAAACCGCCAGGGTTATGGTCATCGTTATCATCACGTACGTGGTCGGATTAGGCGGTTTCGCACACATTATCGCAGGGTCGGTGAACGCGTTTTACGCGCTGGTAGTCGGAAAAGTTTCGATCATCATTGTCGCAGGCAAGTTTTTTGCCCCGGCGCTTATTGGCAATATTATCGGCGGAGTGACATTCGTGTCACTTGTCAATTACGCCCAGGTCAAGGCCTGATGAAAACAAAACAGAAATGCCGCCGGATAATTTGCCGGTCCGTCAGGCTGTAGATTCTTCAATGGTCTTTTCACCGGTTTTCTCCTCGAACCATAAGTCCTGGTGTTGCTCGGCCCAGGATGCATCTACATATCCCGACCACATCCCTTCAAAGGTTCCTTCGGCGCCGATGGTACCGATATATATGTGCGCAAAGGAAGCGGCGATAAACAGAATCGCCAGGGATGCATGAATCACATGGGCAATCTGCATGGTGAGGCGGCTTTGGCCGAAATTTGGAAAATCCAGAATCAGTCCTGTGATACTGACAGTGAGTCCAACAAACACTATAATCCAAAACCAGGCCTTCTCCCCGCCGTTAATCTTTCCTGCATGGGGTCGGGAGCCTTTGCCGATCATGCCTCCGAGATTTTTAAACCATATAAAATCTAATTTTCTGGGGATATTGTCCTTGATCCATACGGCAATTTCCACGAGTATACCGGCCAGAAATAATGGGCCGCAATAGTTATGCACCAGCTTACAAACCTGCATATAGCTTGAAAACGCTTGATAGCCGAGAACCGGAATAAGAACCGCCCGACCGAAAAGCATGCTCAAACCCGTGAGTGCCATTAAAATAAACAACGTCGCCGTAATCCAGTGCAACATCCGTTCTGCCGATGTAAAGCGTTTTAATTTTGTTCCGGTGCGCGGTTTTGCCAGGCGGTCTTTTCCTACGATGACATAAAACATTCCAATTACAGCCAGCACCCCGGCCAGAACCCATGGCGAAATGCCTGCCAGCGGTCCGTTACGAATTTCGCGCCAGTTCTGTCCGCCGTTTTGAATCAGTACCTTATGCGCCTCGGAATCAACTGATGTGTAACCGGGCGCTCCCTCCCGCACTGCTCGCCAAAAGTTTGCCCGTGGATTACTTTCAAACTGGGCAAAGACAATGAAAAATCCGCCCAGCAAAAATACCAGCAATACGATCAGCGCCACCCGAAGCCGCCGGGCCGACAGGTGCGGTGACAAAGATGTGCAACCATTATAGGGAGACATATTTTTCCTCCTTATCATCGTTAAACCAAAAAACCAATAGACCGGCATCGGGCCGTGGCCGAATTTCATCGATCGGTCTGTACCTGCAACAAACGGTTTTGCAGTTTTCGTATCTGTTCCGGCGGCCTTGCCCGCTCCTCGGCCAACCGCTGTTCGCTTTGCACCCAGGGTTCATGAATCCGGCTGCAGCCGCCCGCCAGCATAATTGCCAGCAACATTAGCATCATGGTAGTTAAATATTTGTTCATCATCAACATTTCCTCAAACACTGAACGGAATTTTCCATCTAACGATCCGTTTGAACCTTTTTAAAACGCTCGACTAGCTGCTGCTGCCGGTCGGGCTGCCGCAGTTTGGCAAGCAACGGATCTTCTTTGCCTTTATAGACGCCGGGCTCATGATAAGTGATATCGGGAGATTCGTAACAGCCGTACAGGATGACCCCGGCTATCGCTGCTGCAGTAAACCACAATTTGAATTTCATTTATTCTTCTCCTTGAACGAATAAGCCGTTTGCCAGCTCCAGGTCAGCGGACGTCCCCCCCGGTTGAACACCCGTTTGCGGTAAATTTCGGACACCACGTTGCCGTCACCGCCCAAAAGGGATTTGGTAGCGCACATTTCCGCACACAAGGGCAGCTTGCCTTCCGCAATCCGGTTTCGGCCGTATTTTCGGTATTCCGCTTCGGAGTTGTCGGGCAGCGGCCCGCCGGCACAGAACGTGCATTTGTCCATTTTGCCCCGCACGCCGAACGCTTCCTGCTGAGGATACTGGGGTGCGCCGAAAGGGCAGGCATAAAAGCAATAACCGCATCCGATGCATAAATCCTTGTCGTGGAGCACGATGCCGTCATCGGTAGTGTAAAAGCAGTCCACCGGACAAACCGCCGCGCAGGGCGCATCCGTGCAGTGCATGCAGGCCACGGATACGGATTTTTCGCCCCGCTCACCGTCTTTGATGGTTACGACATGCCGCCGGTTCATACCCCAGGGAACGTCGTTCTCGTTGTTGCAGGCCGTAACACAGGCATTGCACTCGATGCATCGTTCGACATCACATAAAAATTTCATTCGTGCCATAGCGAATCACTCCTTTCAAACCGGTTGGATCCGGCATAGTGTGGCTTTGGTTTCCTGCATCTGGGTCACCGAATCGTAGCCGTAGGTGGTGGCGGTGTTGCAGGCTTCTCCGCGGACAAACGGTGCTGAGCCCTCGGGGTACCGATCGATGAGATCTTTTCCCTGAAACCATCCACCAAAATGAAACGGCGTCCAGACTACCCCGCGTCCTACCCGTTCGGTCACCATGGCCCGGACCTTGATGCGGCCGCCCTCGGCACCCTCCAGCCAGACATAATGCCAATGCCTCACACCGGCATTATTGGCATCTGCGGGATTGATTTCCACAAACATTTCCGGTTGCAGCTTGGCCAGCCACGGATTGGAGCGGGTGGCAGCGCCGCCGCCCTGGTGTTCCGTCAAACGCCCGCTGATAAACGCCAGCGGATATTTTTGAGAATGGTCCTGCTTCTGGATCGACTGGTAGCGTGTAGGCAAGCGCCAGAATGCCTTGCGGTCCTCATAAGTGGGATATTTAGCCACCAGATCAAAGCGGGGAGTGTAGAGCGGTTCCCGATGGATGGGTACAGGATCCGGAAAGGTCCACACCACGCATCGGGCCTTGGCATTGCCGAAGGGCGCACAGCCGTGCTTGATGGCCACCCGCTGAATGCCGCCGGAAAGATCTGTTTTCCAATTTACTTTGTCCAGTTTACCATCCGAACTCTCTTTGCCGGAGGCACTTTCGCTTATGCCCGCCACCCGGCGGATGACTGCCATCTCCTTATCGGAAAGTTCTCCGGCCCAGCCCAGCCGCTCGAGCATCCCGTAGGTGAACTCCGGATAGCCGTCCTTGATTTCCGAACCTTTGCTGTAAGAACCTTCGGCCAGCAGATTTTCGCCATTGTGCTCCGTGCCGAAACGGGCCCGGAAACACAAGCCCCCCTCGGCAACACTCTTACTGGTATCGTAAAGGATCGGGGTGCCCGGATGCTTCAGCTCCGGAGTTCCCCAGGCCGGCCAGGGAAGACCATAGTAATCTCCGTCACAGGGGCCGCCCTCGGCTTTCAAAGTGGTGGTATTGAACGTGCCGCGATATTTCGCATGTAATTGCAATCGCTCCGGGCTTTGACCGGTGTATCCGATGGTCCAGGTGCCGCGATTGATTTCGCGAAGGATGTCTTCGATCTGCGGTTCTCCGTTTGACACCTTGATGTTCTTGAACAACTTGTCGGCAAATCCCAGTTTGGACGCCAGGCGGTAAAGCACTACATGATCAGGGATAGACTCGAACAGGGGTTCCATGACTTTTTCACGCCACTGTATAGACCGGTTCGACGCGGTCACCGAACCGGTGGTTTCGAACTGGGTACAGGCCGGCAGCAAATAGGTGTTGTTTTTACGTTCGCTCATCACAGACATATGGGTCGGAAATGGATCGTTAATGACTACCATCTCCAGCTTTTCCAGGGCTTTTTTCATTTCCGGCCCCCGGGTTTGGCTGTTGCAGGCGTGTCCCTGGAAGAATACCGCCCGAAAATTGCCTTTCTGGGACATATTTTGCGGATCTTCCAAAACCCCGTCGATCCAGCGGGAGACGGGAATGCCGGGAATGTTCATGGTGTAAGCCATTTTTCCGCCACCGGCGTCGTATTTTCGTTCCATATCGAAACGGGATTTCAGCCATTCGTAATCCACGTCCCAGACCCGGGCCCAGTGCTGCCATGCACCGTCGGAGAGGCCGTAATAACCAGGCAGCGTGTGACAGTTGGGACCGACATCGGTGGCACCCTGAACATTGTCATGTCCGCGAAAAATGTTGGCGCCGCCGCCGGAAACGCCGATGTTGCCCAACGCGAGTTGAAAGACGCAATAGGCGCGGGTCATATTGTTTCCGATATGATGCTGGGTGCCCCCCATGCACCAGACAATGGTCCCGGGACGATTCTCGGCCATGATTTTGGCCACCTCGAGCATCTTCGATTCCGGTACGCCGGTGACATCTTCGACCGCACCGGGAGACCACTTCATGACTTCCTTTCGGATATCATCTATACCCCAGACCCGCTGATCGATATATTTTTTATCTTCCCAGCCGTTGTTGAAGATATGCCACAGCAATCCCCAGATGAACGCCACATCGGTTCCCGGACGCAGCCGCACGTAGACGTCCGCGTGTGCGGCGGTCCTGGTGAAACGCGGGTCCACCACAATCATTTTGGCGCCGTTTTCTTTTCCCCGCAGGATATGCTGCATGGCCACCGGATGCGCCTCGGCAGCGTTGCTGCCGACAAACAGCATGCCTTTGCAGTTATGCATGTCATTGTAAGAGTTGGTCATTGCCCCGTATCCCCAGGTATTGGCCACTCCGGCTACGGTGGTGGAATGGCAGATGCGAGCTTGGTGATCGCAATTGTTGCTCCCCCAGAATGCGGCAAATTTACGCTGGAGATATGAATGTTCATTGCTGGCTTTGGACGAACCGCAAAAAAACAGGGCATCCGGTCCGGATTCCCGGCGAATTTTCAGCAGACGATCGCCGATTTCATCAATGGCCTGCTCCCACCCGATGCGCTTCCACTGTCCGTCTACCAGTTTCAGAGGATACTTCAGCCTTCGGTCGCCCATTCCGTAATGGCGAACGGACGCCCCTTTTGGGCAATGGGATCCGAGATTGAGGGGGGATTCGAAATCCGGTTCCTGGCCGGTCCAGACCCCGTTTTGAACCTCGGCAATCACCCCGCAGCCTACGGAACAATGGGTGCAGACCGTACGTCGATACACGGTTTTAACACCATCCATGGGAATATTGGACTTGTCCGCCGCCCAGGCCTTTTGCATCAGGTTCAGGGGTAACATGCCGGCCAGAGCGCCGCTGCCCACTGCAAAACCCGAGCGGCGCAAAAACGTTCGCCGGTTCATACCGTCCGGACCCGCAGTTTTCGCCGAGACACGCCTGAGCCATGTTTTTTGTTTCATAATGATTCTCCTTTAATGTCTTTTAATGACACATTTTTCGCATGCCTGCCGCATCAAAATTGAAAATCACCGCGCCAGGCACGACCCCGTGAGTCTGTCCCGGACATATTTGTCTGGATGAGTCTATGCGTCGCCATTACAAAGACGCTTTTTCATAATATTTTCGAATGTGGGCGGTCAGCCGGTATCCCTGTCCCCGGGGCTTGTCCGAAAGATCCGGGGAAGGCCTTGCCCCGACGCGTTTGCCCAGAACAGCCAGCGCTGCCGCACCCCCTAAAAGCGCTGCATTTTTGAAAAAGTTTCGGCGCCCTCTTCCATGCAAAACTTCTCGTGGTTTCATGTCGTAGTCCTCCTTGATTTATTTTTCCTGCAAGTGTTGGTTTTCCACCTGCAAAAAGAGTTCTCCCAGACTCCCCACGCTGCGATAAAAACAGGCCGAAGGGGCCCGTTGCAGGTCTTGAAAAAACCGGATCATCCAGGGGTGAATATGCCTGTGAAAAAAAACCGCCTGCCGGGGCCGTGAAATCTTCGGGCTCCTGGTGATCAGTGCCATGCTTTCAAACATAGCGGCGGCATGGTCTTCCGGTTCACAGACATCGGTTCGGCGGCTGATTCCCAATTTCGCCAGATCAGACCGCAGTCGGACCAGCGGGGTGCCCATTACCAGTTTTTCCGCATACCACGACGCGTACGGCACAATCTCTCCCCGCCCCATGCCGATAAACAGATTCTCGAATTCGTTCTCGATCCTGTCAAACCGGCAGCATCCGGCGGTCTTGCGCAGTGTTTCCAAAGCAGATGAAAGAGAAGGCAGAATATCATCTTCCCAGCTCAAGTCCGCCAGGTGTTTCAGAACATCGTCGCCGGGGGGCTGCACCAGCAGACTGGACAGCAAGACATAGAGGTCTTCCCGAAAGAAACAATTCAGATAATGTCCGCCTTTCAAAGGTCTGGTCGCGAAGGTTGAGTTCATGGAATCTCCTTCGAAGGCTGCCGGTCAAATAGGTCTTGCAGCCGGCAGTTGCCGCACATCTTCAACCGCCGGAGTTCCGTTTGATTTTTATACATCCAGTGGCCGGTGAGACGGGCCGCCATCCGTTCGATGAGACGGGCCGGGGCAAACGGTTTTCCGCAGGAAATGCAATTGAAGGCGCCTTCCGTGTTCAACGTGTTTTTCGATTCGGACAGTTTCCGCTCATAAACCATCCTCGGAATGAGCTCGACGGCTTTTTCCGGACATACCTTTCCGCACAAACCGCACTGGATACACCGGCTCTCGGTAAAATTGATTTGGGGGTGATCAATACCGCCGCCGATGGCCGAAGTGGGACAGACCTGGGCACAGGCCATACAAAAGGTACAAGCATCCCGGTCTACCCGGATGCCACCGAACGGCGCCCCCTTGGGAAGGGGCACTTCGGACCGTAACCGGGGACTTTGATCGTAAAGATGCCCGACGGCAAACCGCATCGTCTCACGCCTGTCCTGAACCGGTATAACAGCCGCTGCCCTGCCCGAAAAATTGGATTCTCGATGTTCCGTTTTATCGGACCCGGAACCCGTAGCGCTTTCCGGGCCTTCACCGTCCGTCAGGATTATACATCCGGAGGGATACCCCATTCCCTGCAACATGCTCGAGGCGTAACCTATCTGCTTCTTTATGGCCTGTAGCATGCCCTGGGTGGTTTGCGGCGTTGACACCAGTATGACCCGGCCCGCCCCCGATGCCAGTACGGCAAGCCAGATGTCCATGCCCACGCAACCGATGTCCCGGACCGATTGCCCAATGACCGGGCCGGGCCATTGAGAGTTTATCTGCATCAGAGGCCGGGAAGATGTTTCAGATTCATGGAAAACAACAGAGGCGTTCACAGAATCAGCCGGCTGAAAAGACTGCAATTTGCCTCTAAGGACGTTCAGCAGTTCCCCGGTCTGCATATCTTTGTCCACCAGTGCTCCCGTGGGACAGACCGTGGCACAGGTGCCGCAACCCTGGCACAAAAAGTGATTGATCTCTACCCCGTCGTCCTTGGATCGGACGGCGTGCGAGGGGCAGCAATCGATGCACCTGGTGCAGCCTGTGAAACCGGATCGATGATGGGCGCAAAGACCGGGAGTCTGAAAAATGAATACCGGTTTTTCGAATTCACCCACCATGTCCGGCAATTCATTCATCATCCTGTTGCGTGACTCGGGGTCGCTGCCGGGTACAAAATATCCGATCGGCGGACGCTCGCACGACATGTGCGGCGGTGAGTCGAGATCCAGAACCAGGTCTACACCGGCCCCGTCCAAATCCGTCAAGGATGTCACCGAACGTACTTCGCCGTTCATTTTAACGGTTGCATCGAATTCACCCATGAATCCGCCGAGCCTGTGGATTTTGCCCCTAATCAGGGGCATGGTTTTGTTACCGGATACCTCAATGTGCCGGCAGTCCGCATATTCGTCCGAATTTATCAGCAATATGCCGTTCAGCCGCTCGTTCAGTTTGCGGCCGCATTCGATCACGTTCGCTTCAGAGCCGATAATCAGCACCCGGCCCGAGGAAGCCAGTTTCAGGGTCGAGTTTTGGTTTTGTATGTTTTCGGCATCCGGAAGGATTGCCGTAAAATCGCTTTTGTCAGGGGCTCGGACAGACCCCTTATTTTCTATTTCGGATTCAATTTGCTCGGAGTTTTCTTTTTGGCGGTCTTTTCGATGCCGTTTCATGTGATGACGCATATCGGCTGTCAATATGTCTTTTAATGGCTGAAACGCATTGAAATCCTGGTCATAGTCATCCAGACCGTCGGAACTATTGAAACTTGACGAATGAAACCATCGACGAAGTGCATCGCTATCCGAATCGTCATCGGCTGTCGGCATCATTAAAGAATGGCCGCTGTGTTCATCAAATGGGGAAAGACCGGAGTCAACGGCGGTCTTATGTTTATGTGTGTCGGGTTTGGTTTTATCCTGATCTCGGGCCATTGGAGAAATCCTTATCAATATAGGGCCTTTCTAATTAATTGGGCCCTCGGGGAATTTTTATGCTAAATCCTTCACCGCCAGACCAGCATCTTCTATTGATTCATACTAAATGAACTCCATAATCCCCGATATAAGGTCTATCCTGTATATTATAAGGTAGAGTGACCCCATAAAAATATACATGGTCTATGGAATCCCGTGGGATGAGGGCCTGTCATTTCCGTTTGGGTGACTCGACGCATTACGGCGTAGGGTCGTGATCCAGCATGTAATCCATCAGCGCCACTTCTATTTTTTCCCAGCCTTCCCCGTCAACAACTGCCTCCGATTTGCTTTCAGCAAAAACGTAATCCTGATAAACCTCTTTGATTTCAGGGCTTTCGGCCTTCAGTGACTCCCAAACAGATTCAGGCTCACCTAAAGCAATCAAGGCTTTGATGGCATCGACGACCGCAACTTCTCCGTCGGGCGTAAATCGAATAGGGTCATTGTCGAGCTTTAAGGTAAACTGATGCTCCATTTTCTCTCCCTTTTTTTCTGGATATTGAAGTGTCCGTTCATAAATGAGGATTTTTGTTCGATATCCCCCGCTGAAAAGAACGGGATAAAAAGGCATGCGAAAAAAAAACCACAGACATATAATTAATATTCCGAGGATTATTTTTTGAGCATAACGCAGAGATCGGACAAAAAGACCTTTTACGGACGGACACTATTGAATATATACGGTCTTTATATTGACAAACTCCTTAATACCATAATGAGAGAGTTCCCTCCCGTAGCCGCTTTCCTTGATGCCGCCGAAAGGAAGACGCGGGTCCGATTTAACAAAAGCATTGACAAAACAGTTTCCGGCCTCCAAATAATTTGCGGCGATGTGCTCGCCGCGTTCGATGTCACGGGTGAAGACCGCAGCACCCAGGCCGAAGGAAGAATCGTTTGCCGCCCGCACGGCCTCTTTTTCATTTTTAACCGGAATGACGGCGGCAACCGGTCCGAAAACCTCTTCTTCATAGGCAGGCATCCCCTTTCCCACTTCTCCGAGAACGGTGGGGGGGTAAAATGCACCCGGACCTTCGGGTATTTCACCACCCAGTAAACAGACAGCCCCTTTTTCTATGCTTTGGGTCGCTTGTCGATGCAGATCGTCCCGAAGATCGAACCGTGCCTGGGGTCCGACGTCAACGGATTCATCGAAAGGATCTCCCATTTGTTTGGCCTTCATCCCATCGACCAGCATCTGTTCAAACTGGGGGCGCACCGCTTCCACCACCACAAAGCGTTTAGCGGCAATACAGCTCTGGCCGGAATTCAAAAGCCTGCCGGCCACGCAGGCTTCGACGGTTTTCTCCAGGTCGGCGTCTTTTAGTATGAGGTAAGGGTCGCTGCCGCCGAGTTCCAGCAGTGATTTTTTGAGCATCTTACCGGCTTTCTTCGCCACTTTACGGCCTGCGGCTTTGCTGCCGGTGAGGGTTACCGCAGCAATGGCCGGGTGTTCGATGAGTTCAGCCACCTGCTGGCTTGACATTAAAAAATTTTGAAACAAGCCTTCGGGAAACCCGGCCTTTTCGAAAATATTTTCAATGGCCGAGGCACAGCCCGGCACATTGGATGCATGCTTCAAGACGACACCGTTGCCCGCCGTCAATCCCGGAGCAGCATGCCGAAACACCTGCCAGAACGGATAATTCCACGGCATAACGGCCAGTATGACGCCCAACGGATTAAAAGTCACATAACTCTTGCCGGCATCGGTTTCGACAATTTCCGGTTTCAGCATGTTTTCGGCATGATCGGCATAGTATTCGCACACCCATACACATTTTTCGATTTCAGACCGCCCTTGTGCCATTGGTTTTCCCATCTCCATGGCCATGATCCGGGCATAATCATTCTTATTTTCAGTAAGCACCCGGGAAACCTTTTTCATCAATTCGCCCCGCTCGGAAAAACGCGTCTTTTTCCAGTCTTCAAACGCA
>Ga0102962_1000770_pt1 | contig 13826 bp, 15 predicted proteins | sample SalPonF2_C_D2_MG_FD_84519 | JGI IMG/M metagenome (GOLD analysis project Ga0102962, IMG submission 84519) | Salt pond soil microbial communities from South San Francisco under conditions of wetland restoration - Salt Pond MetaG SF2_C_D2_MG ...
GCGGGGCATTGTGAATCTCCAGGCTGTGCCCATGCCGCCTGGCTTCGCGTATCCATTCGATGACCAGTGCCAGCCCCGCGCTGTCAATACTCTCTACACCGGAGAAATCCAGGCGAATATTCGGCTCATACTCGAAACTGGGCCGGCTTTCATGCAACAAATGCATGACCGTTGCGAAACTCACCTCCCCTTCGAGACGGTACCGCCCGGCACCTTCGCCGACCAGGCGGGCATGTGCAGAATCATGGTGCCCGAGTCGCTTCATTACTTGCCCTTCTGCGGCTTGCCGGGAAGGGTTCCACTGGCAGACGCCTTGGTATGTTCGAGACGCGCAATAAGAGCCTGTAAGCTTGTACGCCTGATTTCGGACTGGAATTCATTCCGGTATGTCTGAACGTAGGAAACGCCCGCAATCTTGACGTCGAACGCCTTCCAGCCTTCCTTCGTCTTGTGCATCACGTAGTCCACATCAACGGGGTTGTGGTTCTGAGCCTCGACCCGGGTCTGTACCGTCACGAACTCCTTGGAAGTGTCACCGCGAAACGGCAATACCTGGACCTTCGCCCCGTGAAAACCCGAAATGCCCTTGGCATAGGTTGCCGTGAGGTAATGCAGGAATGCCTGCTCGAACTCCTTGCGCTGTTTCGGCGTAGCGGTTCGCCAGGCGCGACCGAGAACGAGCTGGGACGTGAAATCGAAATCCCAATGCGGCAAGAGGTAATTCTTGACGATTTTTTCCGCAAGTCCCGGATCGCTGGACAGCTTGGAAGAGTTCTTTTCCAACTGGTCGAGAACCTGCTGGGATGCAGTGCGCACTACGGCAACCGGTCCTTGTTCGGACTTTGTGCCAGTGTCGGAACCGGCTGCCAGCGCCAGCGGCGCAACCAGAACCAGCGCCGTTGTAATGCCGAAAACGCGTTTACTGATTGCTGCCATGGGACTTGCCTCCGGACGACGACTTGTTGAACATGAATTGGCTGATCAAGTTTTCCAGCACGATTGCGGACTGCGTGAAATGAATGGTATCCCCGTTCTTGAGCGATTTCAGCGAACCACCCGGGCTGATGCCGATGTACTGGTCGCCCAGCAGGCCTTTAGTCTGGATGCTCGCGCTGGAATCCGTAGGGATCTGGTTGTAGCGGTCTTCAATATGCATCGTTACCTTGGCCTCGAGGCTCTTGGGATCCAGCGTAATGGACGTCACCCGTCCGATACGCACTCCGGCGAGTGAAACGGCAGCGCCCTGCTTGAGCCCGCCGACATCGCTGAATTCAGCATGCACGGCATAGGTTGAACCCGTGTTCAGGCTATTCAGGTTGGTAGTTTCGATCGCCAGGAAGAACAAGGCTCCGATGCCCAAAAGAACAAACAGTCCCGTGCCGATTTCGAGGCCAAAGGTTCGGCGCATGATCAGACTCCCCTGAACATAAATGAAGTGAGTAGAAAATCGAGTGCCAGCACGGCGATTGAGGCAATCACGACAGTGCGTGTCGTCGCACGAGCGACCCCGCCGGGCGACGACAGGGCGTGGAAACCCTCGTATACCGCGATCAGGTTGACGCACAGGCCAAAGACGACACTCTTGATGATGCCGTTGACCAAATCATCCATGAAATGCACGTTGGAAAGCATCTGCCCCCAGAACACATTGGGGTCCATGCCCATCATCTGCACCGCGATCAGCCATGCGCCCAGCATGCCGATCATGCTGAAGATCAGCGCCAGGAGGGGCACGGCGATGACGCCGCCGGCGAAGCGTGGCGCAATCACGCGGCGCACCGGATCGATCGCCATCATTTCCATGGCGGAAAGCTGCTCCGTCGCCCGCATGAGTCCGATTTCACTCGCCAATGCGGTGCCGGCCCGTCCGGTATAGAGCAATGCGGAGATGACCGGACCCAGCTCGCGCATCAGCGTGATCGCGACGATCGGCCCCAGTGTGACTGTTGCGCCGAAACGGCCCAGAACGCCATACAACTGCAGCGCCATGACCAGGCCGATGAAAAAACCGGCAAAGCCAACCAGGGGCACCGTGCGGTTACCCAGCGCATAGACCTGCTCGGTAACCAGCAAGGGACGCATGCAGGCGCGAGGGAAAAGGGAGACCACGCGGGCAAAGAATATCCAGGCTGAGCCGAAAGCGGCCAGCCCCGTACGTGACAGCCGGGTCCTGGAGCGCGTAGGTGCAGGCATCAGCTTTGCTCCTGCAACAAGGTCTGATCGTAATCAGGCGCCGGGAAATGGAAGGGCACCGGCCCATCCGCAATACCCGTCATGAACTGCTGCACCCAGCTGGAACGGTTTTCCCGCAAATCCTCGGGACTGCCGTGGGCAACCACCTTGCCCTCGGAAATGAGGTAATTGACATCGGTTATCGTCTCCACGACTCCCACGTCATGCGAAACGATTACCGTCGTCAGTCCCAGCGTCTGGTTCAGGTGGCGAATCAAGCGCACGATGGCCCCCAGCGAGATCGGATCGAGACCCGTGAACGGTTCGTCGTAAAAGATGAACTCGGGATCCATGATCATGGCGCGAGCCAATGCGACCCGGCGGGCCATGCCCCCCGAAAGCGTCGACGGCATCATTTCGGTAGCACCGCGCAACCCGACCGCCTGCAACTTCATCAGGACGAGGGTACGAATCATGGAATCCGAGAGATTGGTGTGCTCGCGCAGAGGGAAAGCCACGTTCTCGAACACGTTCAGGTCCGTCAGGAGCGCACCGTTCTGGAAAAGCATGCCCATGCGCATCCGCAAGGCATAGAGCTCGCTGCCCCGCAACGACTGCACCGGCATTCCGTCGACGCGAATGCTTCCCGATGCCGGGTGCAACTGCCCGGTAATCAGACGCAGCAGCGTCGTCTTGCCCGTGCCGCTGGGTCCCATGATGGCCGTGATTTTGCCTCGCGGGATATCGATATCGACGTGATCGAAAATGATCCGGTCACCACGCTCGAAAACGAGGTTGCGGATGCTGATGGCCGATTCTTCCCTTTCAGTCACTGCGTGATCCCCGCTTAACGTACATGAGCCTTGAACCTTGCGGCCGAACTATCAACCTGCTGCCTCTTCCTCCATCCGGACTTCATACTTGCCCTGCCGTGCCAGATGATTCAGACGCGCCCGGAACGCAAAGGCCTGGGCTGCGGCTTCGGCCTGCTCTGGCTTGCCGCGCCAGGTGTTCAGCGCCGGATTCTGCAAGGCTCTGGCATAAGAGAAAGTCAAAGGCCAGGGCAAGGAACCGCTACGGTTCATGGCATTGAGGTGGGCCGTGGCCTGCTCGGGAGTCTGTCCGCCGGACAGGAAGGCAATCCCCCCGGTCGCAGCCGGAACATAGCGCTTCAAAGTGCGCAGGGTAGCCTCGGCAACGTCCTCGACCGAACTCTTTTCACTGCTGCCCTTGCCGGCTATAACCATGCTGGGCTTGAGTACCACGCCTTCCAGCAATACGCCCTGCCCCGTCAGTTCCGAGAATACTTGTTTGAGTGTCCGCTGCGTGGCAAGTTCGCACTGTGTCAAAGTGTGGCTCCCGTCAATCAGCACTTCGGGCTCCACAATCGGCACGATGGAAGCTTCTTGCGCCAAGGCCGCATAACGCGCAAGAGCATGCGCATTCGCCTCGATGCAGGCCCGACTGGGCAGGTTCTGTTCAACGTCGATGGTGATGACTGCGCGCCACTTGGCAAAGCGCGCGCCTAATTCATAATACTCGGCAAATCGCTCGCGCAAGCCATCCAGCCCCTCGGTTACCTTTTCGCCGGGATGGGCAGCAAAATCCTTGGCTCCCTTGTCGACTTTGATGCCCGGTAGAATTCCGCGTTTTTCGAGCAGTTGCGGAAATTTTTCCCCGCCGGACGACGCCTGCCTCAGCGTCTCGTCATAGAGGATCACACCGCTGATGCACTCCTCGATGCCCGGCGCGGTGAACAGCAACTCGCGGTAATCGCGCCGGGTTTCCTCGGTGGACTCCACACCGACGGCACTCAGGCGTTTCTCGATCGTACCGGTGCTTTCGTCCGCGGCCAGTATCCCCTTGCCGGGCGCCATCATGCGCTGGACGGTTTCAACCAAGTGTTCATGATTCATGTTTGCCAGTCCCCCAAGCAGCTTCGACAGATTCAGAAACAGTGTAAAAGGATATCATCAGCGCCCCTCTTCAGTGCGCATGTGGCCTTGCAACAGCAGTGCCAGCGGCATGGTCGCGAGAGCACCCACCGTAAGCAGCCAGAAAAGCGTTTGCAGCGCAATCACCCCCACGCTGAGGCCCAGCAAGGCCGCCAGGCCGGCTCCCAGTGCATTGCCCAGTCCCAGGGCTATCCCCGACCCAAACGGCCGGTTGTCGGGGAAAAGATCCTGGCCTTCGACCGTCGTGACCGGGAAAGTGGCAAAAGCAGGAATGCCGAGCAGCGAGGCTCCCAGCCAGAGCGCAGTGCCGCTGCCCGACGCAATCAGCGCAGTACAACCGGCCATAAGCAAACCCGCACCGACGAGCACGGGCCGGCGTCCCAGGCGATCGGCCAGATGTCCGCCGTAAAGCATGCCCACAATGCCGATCAGAAGCATCAGGGTAACCAGTGTGGCGCCCCCTACCAGGCCTCCACCACGCGAGTCCCAGAGAATGGGCATGTAGGTCACCGCACCGGTGACCACTCCGCCGCGCACGGCCGCGTAAAGCAACAGGCGGCACGCGGCACCCACCCGGCCGCGTATATGGACATGGAAAGCAAACGAGCGCACTACCGGAGCCGGCAGCAGGCGAGCAGCCAAAGGCACGGTAATCAAACCCGCCAAAGCCGGCATCCACAGATTGTGAAATGCACTACCCACCACGACCAGGCTGGCGATGAGCGGCCACAGGCCGCGGCCGATCTCCCCGCCCAGCATCATGACGGCCACGCCGAAATGGCCGCGTGAACCCGCGAACCGGCGAGCGGCGCTCAGGGCCTGGGGGTGGAAACAGGCATTGGCGATGCCTATCAGTACCAGGACCATCACCAATCCGACAAGGCTGCTGGTCCAGCCAACGAGTGCCGCACCCAGCAGCGCGGAAATCAATCCGGTCCACATCAACCGGCGCCCGCCCAACGGGCGTCCCAGCAGCCCCGTAAGCGGCTGCAACGCCTGCCCGGCCAGCAACGCGAACATCAGCGTACCGGCAAGCGCAGGCGGCCTGTGGATGGTGACAAGCACCAGGGGCAATATGCCCGGCAGGAAATTGGCCGCACCGTCATTGAGGAAATGCAGCCAGGCCAGGGAGAAAAGGGGGCGGTAACGGGCCGGCACCATACAGGTCCCCGCCGCCGAATCCATAACCTGCTCGGAAGTGCTACCCAAACCCCCGTCCTCTTTCATGCGAGGAACACACTTGCGTGATCGCCCCGCCGTGCATGTGCCGTCTGACCTGTGAACAGGAGACGCCACGATACTGCCGTCGAGCATATACGCAGGACAAGCGCATTCGAATCCTTTTCCTGAAGCTGCTGACAGCCGCGCTAGCGAGTAGGTGGCTGGATAATTTGGTCGGGGTGAGAGGATTTGAACCTCCGACCACCTGCACCCCATGCAGGTGCGCTACCAGGCTGCGCTACACCCCGAACAGGTGCGTATGATAACCGATGCGGGAGCCTCAGCGGGCCAGAACGGTCAGCAATTCTTCCAGTTCGGCGCGAATCTGGCGGATGATCTGGCGGCTCTGCGCCTGGTCTTCCTGGGCCTCGTGTCCCTCGAGGCGATGCCGCGCCCCGCCGATGGTATAGCCGTCTTCGTAGAGCAGGCTGCGGATCTGGCGGATCAGCAACACATCATGATGGCGGTAGTAACGCCGGTTGCCGCGGCGCTTGACCGGCTTGAGCTGGGGAAATTCCTGTTCCCAGTAGCGCAACACATGCGGCTTGACGTCGCAAAGCTCGCTGACTTCACCAATGGTGAAGTAGCGCTTGGCCGGAATTGGCGGTAGCTCCCCGTTATGACTGGCTTCCAACATGACCTTCTACCCGCATTTTGAGTTTTTGTCCTGCCTTGAACGTTACCACGCGGCGGGCGCTGATGGGAATGGCCTCGCCGGTCTTCGGATTGCGGCCCGGCCGCTGATCCTTGTCGCGTAACTCGAAATTGCCGAATCCCGACAACTTGACTTCATTCCCGGCGACCAGCGAAGCAATGATCTCCTCAAAGAATTGCTCGACCAGATCCTTGGCCTCGCGCTTATTGAGGCCCAATTCCTGGAACAGGACTTCTGTCAGTTCCGCCTTGGTGACGGCATCCGTTTCAGCTGCGCACATAAGCTCCCTTCTCTTCGCCCAGGCCTGCGACGATTGCCGACACTGCGGCATCCACTTCCGCATCCGTGAGAGTGCGGGAAAAATCTTGAAAAATCAAGCCCAACCCGATACTTCTTGAATCTTCGGGTATTCCTTCGCCGGAATATACATCGAAAATCCGTACTTCGCGCAAGCGGGAACCCCCATGTTTGCGGACGCTGAGTTCCAATTCGGCCGCGCTGATGGCCTGCTTGGCGACCAGCGCCAGATCGCGTCTTACGCCGGGGAACCGGGCAACGGGACCGGCCTGCAACCGGCGCGGCTCCGGCAATGCATCAAGATTGATCTCGAAAACCAGGACATCGGCAGGCAGTCCCCATTCCTTGACCAGCCGTGGCGCCAGCACACCGAAATCGGCCACAACGCGATCGGCAACGAGCGCACTGGCGCGGCGGCCGCTGGCAAGAGCCTGGCGCTTCGAGGGGATATATTCAATAGCTTCAGACGGCACCCCTGCTGACACCAGCAGTTGATGCACGTCGCCCTTGATGTCGAAGAAATCCGCCATTCTGCCGGACTCTCCCCACTGCTCCGGCAACAGGGGGCCACAGGCAACCCCAGCCAACTGCTCGACCTGCTCGGTTCCATCGAAGAAAACCGCGCCGATCTCGAACAGGCGCACCCGCTCGGCCTGACGCGCCGCGTTATGTGCGAGGGCCTCGATCAGGCCGGGCCAGAGGCTGCGCCGCAATATCCCCTCCCTGGCCGAGAGCGGGTTATGCAAGCTCAGCGCACGCGTGGAAGCCGGAGCCAGGGCCGCATCCCGTTCCGCTTCGGCGAAACTCATGGTGACCGCCTCGTCGTAGCCGCGCGCCGCGATGAGGCGCCGCAAACGGTCGCGCAAGGAAGAGACCGCGTCGTGGTGCATGGGACTCAGGTGGCGCGTGGGAGCGATTGCCGGGATGGAATCGAAACCGGCAATCCGCGCCACTTCCTCTACCAGATCAGCGTCTCCGTCGATATCGAAACGTGCGCTGGGAGCGGTCACGGCCAAGGAGAAATCGCCGGTAATACGCACGTGGAACCCGAGCCGCTCGAGGATGGATCCGACCGCTTCGGTGCCGAAGTCCAGCCCGGTCAAGCGCCGTACCGTCGTCGTAGTCAGCTCTATTACATCTCTGGCGGGCAAATGCCCGGCCTCCTGGCGCAGAACCACCGGCCCCGGCCGGCCGCCGCAAATCGAGGCAATCAAGGCCGTCGCCCGCTCAAGAGCAACAGGGGCAAGCTCGGGATCAACGCCACGCTCATAACGGTGTGCCGCCTCGGTCACCAGTCCCAGGCGCCGCGCACGGCCCCGGATTGCCGCCGGCGCGAAGAACGCGCTCTCCAGGAAAACCTCGGTAGTGCGTCCGCTGATGGCACTCTCCTCGCCTCCCATCACGCCTGCCAGCGCAACCGGGCCACGTTTGTCGGCGATTACCAGCATGTCGGAGGCGAGCTCGATTGGCTCTGTGCCTCCAATCAAGGTCAAGGTCTCACCGGGGCGGGCCATACGGACAGTCAGTCCGCCATGCAGTTTGCCCATGTCGAAGGCATGCAGCGGCTGGCCCAACTCGAGCATGACGTAGTTCAACACGTCGACAACCGGATAGGTAGGACGCAATCCAGCTCTGCGGAGGCGCTCGCTCATCCACAGCGGAGTGACCGCATCCGGATCGATTTCGGAAATGACCCGGCCGGAATAGCGCGGACAGGCGTCGGGAGCCGTTACATTCACGGCCAACTCATGGCGCTGGACCGCCTCCACGGTTTCCGTCTCGGGCAGGGTGAGTCCGGCCCCGGTACCTGCATGCAATTCGCGCGCGACGCCCAGCATCGACAGGCAGTCGCCACGATTGGGCGTAAGGTCGATTTCGAGGCAGGTATCCGGCAGTCCATAGAGATCTGCGACCACCTCGCCCTCGGGGGTATCGTCGGCAAACGTCAGCAGGCGGTCAGAAACCTCGCCCAAGCCGATTTCGGCGGCCGCGCACAGCATGGCCTCGGAAGGCTCGCCCTGGTACTCGCGGGCCTCGATAACACGGCCGTCAGGCAGCGTGGCTCCCGGCAATGCCAACGCCCCCACCATGCCCTCGCGCAGATGCGGCGCGCCGGAGACGACATTGAACTTCCCGGCGGCGCCCGCATCGACCGTCAGACCCTGGAGATTGGTGCGCGGCATTTGGCGAATCCCGGTTACTCGCGCCGTCACGATTTTTTCGCAGGGCGCAGGGACCTGCCATACCGCGCTGACTTCAAGTCCCTGATTGACCAGATGCCGGGAGATTGCCGCCGCATCGAGGCCACTGTCGCAGAGACTACGCAACCAGTCGAGACTGACCCGCATCCAAACCGTCCTCAGGCAAACTGCGCCAGAAAGCGCACGTCGTTTTCAAAAAAGCGCCGCAAATCATCGACGCGATAACGCAGCATGGCGAGGCGCTCGACCCCGAGGCCGAAGGCGAAGCCGCTGTGCCGGGCCGGGTCGATACCGGCCTGCTCGAGCACATGCGGATGCACCATGCCGCAACCGAGCACTTCCAGCCACCCGGTGGCCCCACAGACCCGGCAGCCGGCGCCGTCGCAGCGTACGCAGCTCACATCGAGTTCCGCGGAAGGCTCGGTAAAGGGGAAATACGAGGGCCTGAGGCGAACGGCCAGGTCTTTCTCGAAGAAGCCGCGCATGAACTGGGACAGCACCCACTTCAAATGCCCCATGTGAATGCCCTCATCGATCACCAGGCCTTCAACCTGGTGGAACATGGGCGTGTGGGTAAGATCGGAATCGCGGCGGTAGACCCGTCCCGGCGCGATCATCCAGACCGGCGGCCCGCCCGCCTTTTCCAGGTGGCGGATCTGCACCGGCGAAGTATGCGTGCGCAAAAGCCGTCCGTCACCCAGGTAGAACGTGTCGTGCATCGCGCGCGCCGGATGATCGGCGGCGATGTTAAGAGCCTCGAAATTGTAATGTTCGTTCTCGACTTCCGGGCCATGTGCCACCTCGAAACCGGCGGACACGAAGAGCTGTTCGATGCGCGACAGCGTCAGGCGAACCGGATGCAACGTTCCGGTTTTCTGCCCCCTGCCCGGCAGGGTGATATCGACAGCGTTGCGGGCTTCTTCCCGCTCGCGCGCATCCGCCTCGAGTAAGGCGCGCCGCTCGTTGAGCGCAGTCGCCAGTTCGGCTTTGAGCGCGTTGATTGCTTCACCGTAGGCGGGGCGCTGGTCGGCTTCCAGCTGGCCTACCCGGGCCAGCAGCGCCTTGACCTGGCCCTTGCGCCCCAGGTACTCGACGCGAACGGCTTCGAGTGCCTGCACTTCGCCCGCATGCTCGATATCGGCCAGTGCCGATTGCCGAATGCGCTCGACTTCCTGTGTGGCTGTCTCCACGATAAACCTGCCGGTTGCTCGGGTGGGATAGAAGAAGCGGGGGGACAAGCCCCCCGCAACTCACTGTTCGCTGCTGCTGCGCGCCTTCTCCACCAGGGCGGCAAAAGCCGTCTGGTCGTTCAGCGCCAGGTAGGCGAGTACCTTGCGGTCGAGCTCGACCCCGGCCAGCTTTAAACCGTGCATGAAGCGGCTGTAGGACAGGCCGTGCATGCGGGCCGCGGCATTGATACGCGCCACCCACAGGGCGCGGAAATCACGTTTGCGCACCCGCCGGTCACGGTAGGCGTACTGACCGGCCTTGAAGACGGCCTGGTTGGCGGTACGCCAGTTCTTGCTCCGGTTCCCGTAATAGCCCTTGGCCTGCTTGAGCACCTTCTTGTGCTTGCGGCGGGCGGTTACACCTCGTTTGACTCGTGCCATCGTTGTTCTCCTTTATGCGTAGGGCAGCATGCGGCGCACGCTCTTCTGATCCTGCTCGGCCATCATTTCAGTGCCGCGCAGGTTGCGCTTGCGCTTGCTGCTTTTCTTGGTCAGGATGTGACGATGATGCGAGTGCGCGCTCTTGAACTTGCCCTTGGCATTGGCGCGAAAGCGCTTGGCCGCACCGCGGTGCGTTTTGAGTTTCGGCATTTTTCAACTCCATTTCTACTCCAGGCCCCGGTAACTGACCGGCGTTCCTGCCCGGGCGAATAATACGGACGGCCTTCCCTTGCCTTCCAACCCGCCACCACCCGATTGTCGGGTGGCAGTTTGATGTGCGGGACCAGCCCGCATCCAGCGGGGCGGCTTCGCCCCGCTGACAAGACTTACGTCTTGGTCTTTTTCGGCCCCAGCATCATGACCATCTGACGGCCTTCGAGCTTGGGCATCTGTTCCACGGCAGCCAGTTCCTCGAGGTCGTCCCGGACCCGCTTGAGCAACTGCTGCCCCAATTCCTGGTGAAGCATCTCACGACCACGAAAACGCAGGGACACCTTGGTCTTGTCGCCTTCCTCGAGGAACTTCACGAGCTTCTTGAGCTTGATCTGGTAATCCGCTTCGTCCGTTCCCGGGCGAAACTTGATTTCCTTCACCTGCATCTGCTTCTGTTTCCGCCGGTTGGCATGCTGTTTCTTGTTCTGCTCGAACACGAAACGGCCATAATCCATGATCCGGCAGACCGGGGGCTCGGAATTAGGGGCAACCTCGACGAGGTCCATATTCTGATCGAATGCCGCCGCAATGGCGTCTTCGATCGTCATGATTCCGGCTTGCTCGCCGTTGGTGCCAACGACCCGAACCCGTGACGCAGTGATTTCCTCGTTGCGTCTTACCTGTTTGTCCTGCGCGATGCTTCAACCCTCCAAATCAATTAAAACGGCCCTTGGCCTCGATACCCGCCGCCAATCGGCTGGCGAATTCATCCACCGTCGAGGTGCCCAGGTCTTTACCCGTCACCTCGCGTACGGCAACAGAGCCGGACTCCCGCTCCCGTTCACCAACGACGAGCAGGTAGGGGACTCGGCCAAGCGTATGTTCGCGAATTTTATATCCAATGGTCTCGTTTCTCAAGTCCGCCTCGACCCGGAAGCCCCGGCTGGACAGATCCTCGACCAGCTTTTGGGCGTAATCCGCCTGGCCTTCGGCGATCGGCAACACCATGGCCTGGACCGGCGCGAGCCAGGGCGGCAGGCGTCCGGCATAATGCTCGATCAGGATGCCGATGAAACGCTCCATCGACCCGACAATGGCCCTGTGCAGCATGACCGGCACGTGGCGGTCGCCGTCTTCGCCCACGTATTCCGCGTCCAGGCGCCCCGGCATGGAGAAATCGACCTGCATGGTGCCGACCTGCCAGCCGCGTCCGATCGAGTCCTTCATGTGGTACTCGATCTTGGGGCCGTAGAACGCGCCCTCGCCCGGCAACTCGTCCCATTCCACGCCGCAGGCGCGCAGCGCCGCGCGCAGCGCCTCTTCCGACTTGTCCCAGATCGCATCGGTGCCGATGCGCTTGGTCGGGCGCAGGGCGAGCTTGAGCTCGATATCGCTGAATCCGAAATCCGAGTAAACCTGCATCGCCTGGCGGTGGAACGCCACCACCTCGGCCTCAACCTGGTCTTCGGTGCAGAAGATATGCCCGTCGTCCTGCACGAAGCCGCGCACGCGCATCAGGCCATGGAGCGCGCCCGAAGGCTCGTTGCGCGTGCAGGAGCCGAATTCGCCGAGGCGCAAAGGCAGGTCACGGTAACTTTTCAGGCCGTGATTGAAAATCTGCACGTGCCCGGGGCAGTTCATCGGCTTGACCGCGTACTCGCGATTCTCCGAAGCCGTGATGAACATGTTCTCACGGTAGTTGTCCCAGTGACCCGTCTTTTCCCAAAGCGATTTGTCGAGGATCTGCGGGCACCGGACCTCCTGGTAGCCGCTGTCGCGGTAAACCTCGCGCATGTATTGCTCGACCACCTGCCAGATCGCCCAGCCGCGGGCATGCCAGAACACCAGGCCCGGCGCCTCCTGCTGCATGTGGAACAGGTCGAGTTCGCGTCCCAGGCGGCGGTGGTCACGCTTCTCGGCCTCTTCCAGCCGGGTCAGATAGGCCTTGAGGGCCTTCTTGTCGGCCCAGGCCGTGCCGTAAATGCGCTGCAGCATCTCGTTGTCCGAATCACCACGCCAATAAGCCCCGGCCACTTTCATCAGGTGGAAAGCCTTGAGCTTGCCGGTGGAAGGCACATGCGGGCCGCGGCACAGATCGACGAAATCCCCCTGGCGATACAGGGAAATCGGCTCGTCGGAGGGAATCGAGGCGATGATCTCGGCCTTGTATTCCTCTCCCATGTCACGGAAAAACTTCACGGCCTCGTCGCGGGGCATGAGGCTGCGAGTGACTTCGTAATCTTCTGCGGCCAATTCCTTCATGCGTGCTTCGATGGCCTTCAAGTCATCTTCCGTGAAGGGCTGTTTCGACGCGAAGTCGTAGTAAAAGCCGTCCTCGATCACCGGGCCGATCGTGACCTGGACCTCGGGGAACAGCTGTTTGACGGCCTGGGCGAGCAAATGCGCCGTGGAATGCCGGATGACCTCAAGGCCGTCCGCATCACGGTCGGTCACAATGCTCAGCTCCGCATCATGATCAATCTTGAATGAGGTGTCGACCAGGGTACCCCCGACCTTGCCGGCCAGGGCGGCCTTGGCCAGGCCCGGACCGATGTCGGCCGCGACCTCGGCCACGGTGACCGGATGATCGAATTCGCGTTTGGAACCGTCTGGGAGCGTAATCGTGGGCATAGTCTGTCCTTACAGTGGCGACCTATACAAGGGGCCGCGTGTTGAGCCGGCGAACCGGCATTTCTGTTACCGAAAGTTGGTAGGCGCGATTGGATTCGAACCAACGACCCCCACCATGTCAAGGTGGTGCTCTAACCAACTGAGCTACGCGCCTGTCGAGCGACGCATTGTATTACAGGGCGTGCCCCGCCTCAAGACCCGAACGCACCCCCGCGAACCAGCCGAATCGGTTGCTTGTTGGAATAACCCATGTACCCGGCCTGGCCAGTCAGGAAGTGCACGGACCAATCCACTCCGAAGCCCTGAGCCAACGGAGTCGAGGTCCAGAATGGGTCTGAGGGAGTGTTAGGGAAAATAGTTTCGTTGATGGCCGGATCATGGCACCTGAAGCGGACAATAGAGGTCAACTCCCGGTAATTGGGCAACCGCCAGTCGTTGTACCCTGCGTATCCATTGCCATTATCAAGCTTCTGAACAGCCAGCAAGGCATTCTGCCAATTGTATTTACTGGCCGTGCCCGTGCATGAGGACTTCTGGGAGTCCCAACTCTGGCCCACGGCACACCGCATCCACATCAGCCCCGTCCGCAAATCGACGACCGTACCGTTGCTGTTGACCTTATAGCGGGAATCGGGGGTGGCGTCGGGGATCGTGGACACACAACTCTGGGCCGACGCCACGGCCGTGAGTCCCATAAGAACGAAGGCGGCCACCGTGGTAATACAGGAGTGAATTCTCATTGCACACCTCCCCGGACAAGAATCACGTGATAGCCACCGCCGGCTCCTGTGCCGCCGCTCTTGGGCAAAAAGCTGTCATAAGCCTGGGTGGAACTGATAACAACAGCACGGCTGGGATGCAGGGGATCCGA
>Ga0102962_1000771_pt1 | contig 13785 bp, 15 predicted proteins | sample SalPonF2_C_D2_MG_FD_84519 | JGI IMG/M metagenome (GOLD analysis project Ga0102962, IMG submission 84519) | Salt pond soil microbial communities from South San Francisco under conditions of wetland restoration - Salt Pond MetaG SF2_C_D2_MG ...
GTCCCTGAGTGTGGAGTTTCATGATCATGCCTCCATGATCTCAAACTCCAGGCCGCCCTCAGGCTCATCTGTGCTTGGATTCGCTCCCCTCGCTCAGGCTCACGTCTCATTGGACAATGCTGGATCTTGACTATACGCAATCTATAATTAAAAATTCCGCCGACCGTTTAGTATTTTACAACATGGGAAGAAGGTGCGATGACCAGCATTCCTACCCTGTTGAGCACGGGTCACCGCCTGTTTAGCGCATTGCTCATGGAAGCCCGTGTGGCGATGGAGGAGGGCGATTGGGCCGATGCGCAAGCCTGTCTTGCGGAGTTCGCGCGACGGCTGGAAGCTCACATGCACGCCGAGGAGACGGTGCTCTTTCCACGCCTTGAAGGGCTGGGGGTAGCCGCAGAGGCAATTCTTGCGCAGTGCCGCAGCGAGCATGGCGACATCCGCTCACGGATCTCCGTCGCCGTTGCGGCGGCCGATGCGCGCGACCGTGAGGCTTGTGATGCGCTCCTGGTTCACCTCATCGATGCGCTTTCTCGACATTGCCAGGCTGAAGAGCGCAGTTTGTATACGCTCACCGAGGCGATGGGCGACGATGATCTGGGAACGCTAGCAGGCGCGCTCAGCCATGCGAATGACCAGGGAAAAACCGCTGGGCGGGAGCTGCCTCCGAATCCGCGACTGCATTAAAGCACGGGCAGGGCTTCTAGAACGCGCGCAACGCCTCCAGGCTGGGGATGGCAAAGCGCCTTCCCTCGTGCGCGATGAGGCCGCGGCGCTGCAGATCGGAGAGCGTGCGGCTCACTGACTCGTGACGCATCCCGAGATAGCTCGCGATCTCGATAAAGCTCATCGGCAAGGTAAAGCGGTCCGCCGCGAGACGGCGATGCCGGTGGCTCTCGCTGATGTCGAGCAGAAACTCGATCACTTTCTCGGCACTGGTCCTAAAGGCAAGCGCCAAGTGAAATGTGTATTCGCGGCGCAGACGCTGGCTCATGAGCCTGACAAGCTGGCGGTGTACGGTGCCGTCGATGGCCTCCAGCGGAATGCGGCATAACCAACTGTCCTCAAGGGCGATAAACGTGCGCGCCCAGCCGTCGTGCTCGGGCTCGGCCAGACCGATGACCGCGCCGGGAAAGCGGAAGCCGACCACACGCTCGCTGCCGTCGGCGGTGTCAATCACCGCCTTTAGCGCGCCCACGCGAAGCGTATAGAGTCCATTCATGGCGTTGCCCTGGCGCACCAGGACTTGGCCTTCCCTGATCGGTCTCACCTGACGCGAGACCGCGCGCTCGAACACTGCCAGTTCCGCCCCTTCCAGCTCCGCCGGCAGGCACTCGTGTTTGAATACGCAGGTCCTGCAGCGCGGCCGATCCGTTGCAGGAGCAAGGGTAGGTGAGGCAGCGCCCGCAGTGCCGAAGGTCGGCAAAGGCATGAGATTGTGGCCCTCCAGGGGCACCGCATAAGGGGGGCGCCTGGATCCCTGTGGCGCGTCAGTGACTTATAGCGTAGGGATCGGGTTTTGTCCATGGGCCGCAGCCTATTGGACGCGCCATTCGGGCGCGGGATCGGACCACTGGTCCATGAGCTTGTCGATATCCACGCGGTAGGCGCGCGCCCGGCGCACGGCGGCTCTGCGGCTGTCCGTGCCCAGGGAGCGCCGTAGCTCCCGCCTGTGCCCGAACAGGGGCCGCAGGGCCTCGGGAATCACACACCTGAGGTAGTAGATCCCGTGCCGGCTCTTCCACGCGTAGGCCGCTTCGCTACCCAACAAAAAGCCCCGCCAGCCGCGTGAGTGGACCACCTTAGTGGATCACCACGGCTGCCGGGGCCTAAGAGTGCAAAAACAAGGAATTGGTGGAGGCGGCGGGAATCGAACCCGCGTCCGCAGGATCTCCACCCTCGGATCTACATGCTTAGCCCGGTCTTTTGCTTTCGCCGACTGCAACCCGACGGGCAGGGCAAACAGCCGACTAGTTCTCTAAGGTTTTAACGGTTCAGCCGAGAACGAGCCTAGCCGCGAGCTTGTGAAGGTCGTCGCCCGACACCGAAGCGCACAAGCACGCTTTGGGCGGACGCCTAGCCTACTTAGGCGGCCAGGGCGTAGTTGTCGTCGTTCGCAACTAGCTTGGTTGCAGCCTGTTTTACGAGGTGGACTGCACCTCGGCATGCACCTTGGGCTTTGCAACCTGCGTCGAAGCCATGTCGCCCCCAAGTGATCTTCACTGTAACACAAATGGATATGGCGCCTGCGCACCAGATTTCAAGGGGTGCCGGGCGCGCGCTAGTGGCGCAAGAGCTGTTCCTTGCGCCGCGCCCAGTCGCGCTCCTTGGCCGTTTCACGCTTGTCGTACTTTTTCTTGCCCTTGGCGAGGGCAAACTCGAGTTTGGCGCGCCCGCGTTTCCAATAGAGCGCGGTGGGAATGAGCGTATAGCCGCGTTGTTCGACCGCACCAATGAGCTTGCCGATTTCACGGCCGTGCAACAGCAGCTTACGCGTGCGCGTGGGGTCGGGCGACACATGGGTCGAGGCGGAAGGCAGGGGGTTAATGTGGGCGCCGAGCAGATAGACTTCGCCGTCGCGAACCACGACGTACGCTTCGTGGATCTGCGCACGCCCCGCGCGCAGGCTCTTGACCTCCCAGCCTTCCAGGGCGAGTCCGGCCTCGAAGCGCTCCTCGAGGAAATAGTCATGACGTGCACGCTTGTTTAGCGCGATAGTCGAACTTGGCTCTTTTGCCTGCTTTGTTTGCTTCATCAGCGTATTATAAGGGACGCGGTCAGCTCGTCGAAGCGCACTCAAGGTGTCCCGTTACCGCGAGCCCAGCGTCTTGCGACGCCGACAGCGTGCGCCTGCTCCCCTGCGAAGGCTCGGGTGCACGCGGCATCGCACCGGCCGCGCATTCGTTCAGTCCACCAATGAAACCATTCTGCCTTAGTTAGACTTCATGCACAGAGTAACCCGCTCCGCCTTGCTTTCGTATTCGGCGCGCCAAATATACGATTTGGTGAACCAAGTCGAATACTACCCGCGCTTCCTGCCCTGGTGCTATGAGGCCGAGGTGCACGAGCGCACCGAGACCTACCAGCGTGCAACCCTTGGGATGGCCGTACGGCCGCTGCGCAAACACTTCACGACCGTCAACTCAATGCGCCCGGGCGAGCGCATCGATATGCGCCTGGAGAACGGTCCCTTCCGGGATCTGCTCGGCGTCTGGCTTTTCGAGCCGCTGGGCGACAACGGCACCAAGGTGAGCGTCGACGTGAGCTTCGAGTTCTCCAGCCGTGTCCTCGATTTCAGCTTGGGGTCCCGCCTCGAGAATCTGTTCGGGGGCTTGATCGATGCATTTCGGGACCGCGCCAAACAAGTCTATGGCGCCGGGTGAGGCATTTCCCGTCGAGGTCGTCCAAGCGTCGGGACCGGCCTCGCAAACGCTCGTTACACTGCGGGTGTGCGCCGGTACGACGGTCGGGGAGGCCTTGGCGCTGAGCGGGCTGGTGGACGATCCCGACGCCTGCGAGGCAGGCGTGTTCGGCCGCCGCTGTGCGCATTCCCATCGGTTACGCCCTCACGATCGGGTGGAGATCTACCGCCCTCTGGAAGTGGATCCGAAGGAGGCGCGCCGCCGGCGCGCAGCCAAGCGGCGGCAGCAGCGCTAATCGGTCGTCGCTTGGGCTTGCGGCCTCAGGTCTGCGGACCGCTCGGCACGACTGGGCTCGGGCTCTGCGTGGGCGGCAGCGGCTTGCGTTTTCTGTTCTGCCGTTCCTCTTGCTGCCCCCGCAGGAACTGCTCGTTCTGATGGATGTGCGAAGCCGCGGCAATGTCGCCCTCATCCGTATAGCGCGCCACCTTGCCGTCCTGGAAATAAACGCTGACGGTGCGCTGAATCACTTTGCCGCCGGCAGGACGATAATAGAAAACATAGTCCCAGCGGTTGTTCTCGAATGGATCCTGAATGAGGGGGGTGCCAAGCACGGCCTTGATCTGGCTGCGGGTCATGCCTCGGTGCAGGGAATTCATTTCCTTTTGCGTGATCACGTTGCCCTGGCGCATGGAGAGCTTGTAGATGCTGCAACCCCCGAGTGCCGTGCACAGGAGCGCAAGGGTCAAAACTTGGCTGATTCGCTGCATAAGGTTTGGTTGCCGTTCGCGGAGCGTGCAATAATGCGTCAAAGCGCTAAATAGTAGCATGTCGCATTGCCGATGAGGTGATAGGCCCCTCATTTGAGGCGCCGACGACGCGGGCCAACGTTGCTAGAAGCCGGCAGGTGGGGTATAAGCGGCGGCGCGCCGTAGCGGCATGAGGAGTGATCGTCCCTTGGAATCACAGGATCTGCGCAAAGCTGGCCTCAAGGTAACCTTGCCCCGCCTCAAGATTCTGGAGATCCTGGCGGGCGACGGCGCCGGGCACATGAGCGCCGAGGATATCTACCGGACCCTGCTGGAATCCGGCGAAGAAGTGGGCCTCGCGACCGTCTACCGCGTGCTTACCCAGTTCGAGGCTGCCGGGCTAGTGACCCGACATTATTTCGAGGGCGGTCATTCCGTATTCGAAATCGACCAGGGTCACCATCACGACCATTTGGTATGCGTGAAATGCGGCCGCGTGGACGAGTTCGTCGACGAGGTTATCGAGGCCCGCCAAAAAGCCATTGCCGAGCAGTTCGGTTACGAAATGACCGACCACAGCCTGCACTTGTACGGCGTTTGTGCGGACTGTGCCCGGGCCGGGCAGTCAAGCGACAAAAACGAATAAACGGCGTCAGGCGGCGGGGCCGATCAGCGTGCGTTGTCGACCATTTCGCGTGCGTGGGCCCGTGTCTGGGCGGTAATTTTCAGCCCGCCCAGCATACGCGCCAGTTCTTCCACGCGCGCCTCCTCGTCGAGCCGCTCGATGCGCGTCGTCGTGTGGCCGTCGAAAACCTGCTTGCGTACCTGGAAGTGCTGCCTCCCGTGTGCCGCCACCTGCGGCAGATGGGTGACGCACATGACCTGGCCGCCGTTGCCCAGCGCTTTGAGGCGCAGGCCGACCATCTCTGCGACCCCGCCGCCGATACCGGCGTCGACTTCGTCGAAGATTAGCGTGGGCACGCGTTCGCCGGCGGCAATGACTTCCACAGCCAGGCTGATACGGGAGAGCTCGCCGCCGGAAGCGACTCTGGATAGCGGCTGCGGGGGCTGGCCCGGGTTCGCGCTGACGAGAAACTCCGCCTCATCGTGCCCACGCGCTCGTGGCTGCTTATCCGGGCGCTCGCGCACGGCGATCTGAAAAACGCCCTGCGGCATGCCCAGGTCCCGGATGGCTTGGGTGACCTCGCCGGCCAAGCGATCGGCAGCGCCCTGCCTGAGTTGCGAAAGGCGTTTTGCCTGTTCCGTGTAGCGTGCCTCCGCCTGAGCGAGTTGCTCCTGGAGGCGGGCCACTTCGTCGGCGGCGCCCTCCAGATCTTCGAGTTCGGCGCGCAAGCGATCCAGGTGCTGGGGGAGTTCGGCCGGGGACACGCGGTGCTTGCGCGCGACGTCGAAAATCTCCCCCAGGCGGTTATCCACCCATTCCAGGCGCTGCGGATCCAGTTCCATGCTGTCCACGGCGCGGCGCACGGCATCGGCTGCCTCGCGCACCTGGATGGCAGCGCCCCCTACCATCTCCCCGGCTTCCCGGAAGGTTGGCTCAAGAGCCGCCAGGCCTTCCAGCAAGCCGTGGGCACGGCCCAGCAAGTCCGCTGCCGCGCCGTCTTCGCTTTCGTACAAAAGGGCGTACGCCTGCTGGCTGTCCTGCATCAGTCGTTCGGCGTTGGCCAAGCGGCGCTGTTCAGCTTCCAGCGAGCTCAGCTCGTCGGCGCCCAAATTGAGCGCTTCCAGCTCGTGCACCTGGTAGCGTAGATAATCGGCGCGCTGCTCGGCCTCTTCGCCGCCGCGCAAGCGCTCTATGCGTTCGCGGATTCCGCGGTGCTCGCCGGCAGCGCCGGCAACGGCCTCCCTGACCTCGCTGGAGACGCCGTAGGCGTCGAGCAGGTTGAGCTGTACCGGCGCTCGCAGCAGCGACTGATGAGCGTGTTGGCCGTGGATATCCACCAGGCGTTCGCCGAGCGCCTTGAGGTCCCGCGCCGTGGCCGGGCGGCCGTTGATGTAGGCGCGTGCGCGGCCTTCGCGGCTGAGCAGACGGCGTACGAGCGCCACGTCGGGCTCGTCCGGGTCGGCAAAGTCCTGATTCCGCAGCCACAAGCTTGCCGGCTCTGCATCCGTCAGGTCGAACTCGGCGCCGATCTCCGCGCGCTCGGCACCGTCACGGATGGCGTCGCTGTCGGCGCGATCCCCCAAGAGCATGCCCAGGGCGTCGATGAGAATGGATTTGCCGGCGCCGGTTTCGCCGGAGAGAACCGTCAGGCCCGGGCCGAAATCCAGCTCCAGGTGATCAATAATCGCGAAGTCACGGACCTGCAGGTATTTGAGCATACCGACTCAACCGCTGACCCCGCCCGGCTCGGTGACCTCTCCTTCCTTGCCGCGCCCCCAGTGCAGTTTGCTGCGCAGGATGTGGAAATAGTCGTAGCCGTGAGGGTGGATGAGTTGCAGGCTGTATTCGGCCTTGCGCACGCGTACGCGGTCGCCGGGACTCAGCGCATGATTCACCTGGCCATCGAACGTGGCGAGCGCAGGCGACGAGTTGTGTTCGTCGACTACCACTTCCAGATGCGAATGGCCTTCGACGACGATCGGTCGGTCGCTCAGGGTGTGCGGACAAATGGGCACCATGGCGATGGCGTCCAAAGCTGGATGCAGGATGGGCCCGCCGCCCGACAGTGCGTAAGCGGTGGACCCGGTGGGTGTGGCGATGATGATGCCGTCAGAGCGGTGATGACTGATGAATCCGCCGTTCATATAGCTGTCGAAGTCGAGCATGCGCGGGAAGTCCCGGTTGCGCACGACGACGTCGTTGAGCGCGTTGAACGAGCTCAGCAGCCGGTTGCGGCTGTCGCTGACATCGCATGCGAGCATGAGCCGTTCCTCGCGGCAATATTCGCCGCGCAGGATCTCGTCCAGCGTCGCGCTCATGTGTTCAGGCAGGATGTCGACCATAAATCCCAGCCGGCCCAGATTGATGCCCAACAACGGCACCGAGTACGGGGCCACCGTGCGCCCGGCCTCCAGGAGCGTGCCGTCGCCGCCCACCACCACGACCAGATCGACGCGTTCGGCAAGGGCTTCGCGCGGCAGCGCGTCCAGTCCGCCGTCACTGAGCTGGCGCTCGCAGCTTTCGTCGACCAAGACCGTGCGCCCATTGCCACGCAAGTAATCGGCTAGCGCGTTCAGGGTTGGCGCGACTTGCGGGTCGCCGGGTTTGGCAATTAACCCGATGCTGGGAAAGGCGCTCATGAAGATCGGCTTTTCACGGGACTGATCAGGCAAAACTAACACGACCTCGTGGGCTACTCCAGCGGCGCCTGTGCGCTGTATTGACAGGCGGGCAGGGCGTTGCTAGCTTGCAGTTTGGCACTCTTCATCAACGAGTGCTAATGGCGTGATGCGGAGACCTTACAGGCCATGCAGAGTTCGCTTCCTTCCATCGTCAGCGACAGAGCGCGCCTTCTGCTGAAGGTGCTGGTCGAACAGTATATTCGCGAGGGCAACCCGGTCGGGTCGCGCACCCTGGCGCGCAGCGGCGTGGTGCGCCTGAGTGCGGCCAGTATCCGCAACGTGATGGCGGACTTGGATGAACTGGGCCTGGTGTGCTCGCCTCATACCTCGGCTGGCCGTATTCCCACCATCCGTGGTTACCGCTTTTTCATCGATACCTTGCTGCAGCCTAAGGAGCTGACCGAGCGGGAGTCCTATCTCATTCGCGACCAGTTGTTGAGCCGCTACGGGTCCGACCAGGAGCTGATTCAGTCGGCGTCCGATCTGCTCTCGCGCCTGACCCGCATGGCGGGGGTGGTCACCGTGCCGCGTCGCGACTACGCCGCCTTGCGTCAGATCGAGTTCCTGCCGTTGTCCGGGGGGCGCGTGCTCGCCATCCTGGTGATCAATCAGCGTGAGGTGGAGAACCGCATCATCGAGACCGATCGCGCCTACTCTGCGGACGAACTGCAGCGTGCGTCCAATTACCTCAACGCCATGTTTTCCGGGCAGGACTTGGTCAGCGTGCGCGAGGCGCTGGCACGCGAGGTGCGGGACGCGCGGGCCGAGGTCAACCAAAGCCTCCTGGATGCGCTCAGCATGGGGGAGCTTTTGTTCAATGGCGGCAGCGACGCCGAGGACTATGTGCTGGCCGGCGAGTCCAACCTGCTGAGCTTCCAGGAGCTCTCCAGCGTGGACAAGCTGCGCGCCCTGTTCCGCGCGTTCGAGCAGAAAAAAGGCCTGCTGCGCTTGTTCGACCAGTGTCTCGATGCGGCCGGCGTGCAGATCTTCGTCGGGGAAGAGTCCGGCTATCAGGTGCTGGACGACTGCAGCGTAGTGACCGCGCCTTACACTGTGGAAGGCCAGATTGTGGGCGTGATCGGCGTGATCGGCCCCACGCGCATGGCCTACGATCGCGTCGTCTCCATCGTCGACGCCACCGCCCACTACCTGGGCGTGGCCTTGAATTCCAGAAACTGATCTCCATATCGGGTGACAAATGGGTAGCACGCCGGCCGCACGGCGTGCTGCCTCGGCTTTGTTGTGACCTCAAACCACGGGATCTGAAGATATGAGCGAGAAGGAGCAGCAAGCGCCGCGGGCTGCAGCCGGTGCAAGCGGGGATCCGTCCGAGCGCCGCGAGGGCGCGCCCGGCCCCAGCGGGGCCGAGCAACCGGAGCGGCCCGAGGCGCAAGCTTCCGGGGAAGACACGGCGGCGCTGCGCCAGGCCTTGGAAGAGGCCCAGGCGAAGGCGCAGGAGCATTGGGAGCGGCTGGTACGCACGACGGCCGAGCTGGATAACGTGCGCAAGCGCGCCGACCGCGAAGTGGAGAGCGCGCGCAAGTACGCGCTGGAGAAGTTCGCGACGGAACTGCTTGCGGTGCGCGACAGCCTGGAAATAGGTCTGGCCTCCGCGCGCGAGGAGGGCGATGGCAACGACAGCCATGTGCAGGGCATGGAACTCACCCTGAAGATGCTCGCGGGCGTGATGGAGAAGTTCAACATCCAGGCCATCGAGCCGGTCGGCGAGCCGTTCAATCCCGAGTTCCACGAGGCCATGTCCATGCAGGAATCGGCCGAGCAACCGCCGAACACGGTGCTCAACGTGCTGCAGAAGGGCTACATGCTCAACGATCGCCTGTTGCGCCCGGCCATGGTGGTCGTGGCCAAGGCGCCGCAAAAGTCGGCCGGCGACGGCGCGTCGTCTTGAAAAACGCGGCCGACGTCCCAACCTTGCATATTAATTCAGGGCGCTGGCGGCGAGGTCAGCCTGAGCAGAATTTTTTAAGGAGAGGTTTCCATGGGTAAGATCATCGGTATCGATCTGGGTACCACCAACTCCTGCGTCGCCATTTACGAGGGCGGCAAAGTCAAGGTCATCGACAACGCGGAGGGTGAACGCACCACACCCAGCGTGGTGGCGTTCAGCGACGATGGCCAGACGCTGGTGGGCCGCCCCGCCAAGCGTCAAGCGGTGACCAATCCGCACAATACTCTGTACGCCATCAAGCGCCTGATCGGGCGCAAGTTCAATGACGATGTCGTGCAGAAGGACATCGACATGGTGCCGTACAAGATCGTCAAGGCCGATAACGGCGACGCCTGGGTCGAGGCCAAGGACAAGAAGATGGCGCCGCCGGAAATCTCGGCGCTGGTGCTGCGCAAGATGAAGCAGACCGCCGAGGACTACCTGGGCGAAGAGGTCACCGAGGCGGTGATCACGGTGCCGGCCTATTTCAACGATTCCCAGCGCCAGGCGACGAAGGACGCGGGCAAGATCGCCGGGCTCGATGTAAAGCGCATCATCAACGAGCCGACGGCGGCCTCGCTGGCCTACGGCCTGGACAAGGAGCAGGGCGACAAGAAGATCGCCGTTTACGACCTGGGCGGCGGCACCTTCGACATCTCGATCATTGAGATCGCCGAAGTCGACGGCGAGCACCAGTTCGAGGTCATCTCCACCAACGGCGACACGTTCCTGGGTGGCGAGGACTTCGACCTCAAGCTGATCGACTATATTGCCTCCGAGTTCAAGAAGGAGAACGGGCTGGATCTGAAGAAGGATCCGCTCGCGCTGCAACGCCTGAAGGAGGCTGCGGAAAAGGCTAAGATCGAGCTTTCCAGCACCACCCAGACGGAGATCAATCTGCCTTATATCACCGCCGACCAGTCCGGGCCGAAGCACCTGAACATGAAGGTGACGCGGGCCAAGCTGGAGTCGCTGGTGGAAGAGCTGGTGGAGCGCACCATCAAGCCGTGCAAGACTGCGCTGAGCGATGCCGGACTGAAATCCTCCGACGTGGATGAGGTGATCCTGGTCGGCGGGCAGACGCGCATGCCCAAGGTGCAGGAGGCGGTCAAGAGCTTCTTCGGCAAGGAGCCGCGCAAGGACGTCAACCCCGATGAGGCCGTAGCCGTGGGCGCCGCCATACAGGGCTCGGTGCTGGGTGGCGACACCAAGGACGTGCTGCTGCTGGACGTCACGCCGCTGTCCCTGGGTATCGAGACGCTGGGCGGCAAGTTCACCAAGCTGATCGAGAAGAACACGACCATCCCAACGCGCAAGACGGAGACATTCACCACCGCCGACGACAACCAGACCGCGGTGACGGTGCATGTGCTCCAGGGCGAGCGTGAGATGGCGAGCGCCAACAAGTCGCTCGGGCGCTTTGATCTCAGCGACATTCCGCCGTCGCCGCGCGGCGTGCCGCAGATCGAGGTGACCTTTGACATCGACGCCAACGGCATCCTCAACGTCTCGGCCAAGGACAAGGCGACCGGCAAGGAACAGTCCATCGTCATCAAGGCCAGCTCGGGCTTGTCCGAGGATGAGATCGAGCGCATGGTCAAGGACGCCGAGGCGCACGCCGACGAGGACCGCAAGTTCAACGAGCTGATTCAGGCGCGCAACCAGGGCGATGCGCTGGTGCACAGCGTCGAAAAGACCCTCAAGGATTTGGGCGACAAGGTCGACGCAGACGAGAAGAAGCGCATCGAAGAGGCCGTCAGCGAGCTGCGCGAAGCGTTGAAGGGCGACGACAAGGAGCACATCGAAGCCAAAACGCAGGCCCTGTCGGAGGCCTCCTCCCAGTTGGCTCAGAAGGCCTATGGCACGCAGGAACAGGCCCAGCAGCAGGCCGGCGGCGAAGCGTCGAGCGAAGGCGGCGACGATGTGGTCGACGCCGAGTTTGAAGAGGTGAAGGGCGAGGACAAGAAGTAAGTCCCCCTCCCCGCAAAACCGCTGCGCGGTAACATTGCGCTCGGCGGGCCGCAGGGCCTCCGGGCGCAGTTTGCGTTGAAATCTCTGGACCAAAGCCGTTCAACGTCGAGCATCCGCACGGGATTAACCTATGGCAGAACGCGACTACTACGAAATATTAGGGATCTCACGCGAGGCCTCCGACGCCGAGATCAAAAAGGCCTATCGGCGCCTTGCGATGAAGTACCACCCGGACCGTAATCCCGAAGACGACAGCGCCGAGGAGTATTTCAAGGAAGTCTCCGACGCTTACGAGGTGCTGGGGGACCCGCAGAAGCGCCAGGCCTACGACCAGTTTGGCCATGCCGGCGTGCGCGGCGGCGCCGGTGCAGCGGATGGCGGCTTCGGTGGTTTCGGCGACATATTCGGCGACGTCTTCTCGGAGATCTTCGGCGGGGCGCGCGGGGCCGGCGCGTTCCGGGGAGCGGATCTGCGCTACGATTTGCGTGTCAGCCTGGAAGACGCGGTCCATGGCACGACCACCGAGATCCAGGTCCCCACGATCGCCACGTGTGAGGCGTGCAAAGGGTCGGGGGCCAGCCCGGGATCGCAGGCCGAGACCTGCTCCACCTGCCGCGGCGCCGGTCAGGTGCGCATGCAGCAGGGCTTTTTCTCCATCCAGCAGACCTGTCCGCACTGCCGCGGCAGCGGCAAGGTCGTCACCGACCCGTGCTCGACCTGCCACGGGCGGGGCCGTGTGCAGCGGCGCAAAACCCTGTCCGTCAAAATTCCGCCGGGGGTGGACACGGGCGATCGCATCCGCCTCAACGGCGAGGGAGAGGCCGGCGAGCGCGGCGCGCCGCCGGGCGACCTTTATGTGCAGATCGAAGTCGAACCGCACCCCATTTTCACCCGTGAGGGGCGCAACCTGCATTGCCGCGTTCCCATCGGGATGGTCACCGCCGCGCTCGGGGGAGAACTGGAAGTGCCTACGCTCGACGGTAAGGTCGCCCTCAAGATTCCCCCGGAGACGCAGTCCGGCAAGGTCTTCCGCATGCGCGGACGCGGCGTGAAGAGCGTGCGCGGCGGCCCGCCCGGCGACTTGCTGTGCGAGGTGGCGGTGGAGACCCCGGTCAATCTCACCAAGCACCAGCGGGAGCTGCTTTCCCAGTTGGGGGAATCCCTGGAGTACGGCGGACACCGGCACAACCCGCAGACTTCAAGCTGGCTGGGCCGCGTGCGCCAGTTCTTCGAAGCTCATCTCAGTTAGTTGAAGGAGCCGGGCATGGGCATGCTTCGCATTGCGGTACACGGGGCCGCCGGGCGCATGGGCCGCAATCTGGTCGCCGCGTGTCACGAGCACCCTGAGCTCGTGCTGGGCGCCGCCATCGAGCGTTCGGGCAGCGAAGCCCTGGGATCGGACGCCGGGGTGCTCGCCGGCGTCGGCGAGTTGGGTGTAGCCGTCAGTGAGGATTTGGCGGCGTGCATCGACGACTTCGACGTGCTGGTGGATTTCACCCGGCCCGAGCCTTCCCTGCAGGCTGTGGCTGTTTGCGAGGAGCACGGCAAGGGCGTGGTGATCGGTACCACCGGTTTTGACGCGCAGCAGAAGGCGCATCTGGGGGCAAGGGCGCGGCGGATTGCCATCGTGCTCGCGCCCAATATGGGCGTGGGCGTGAACCTCACGCTCAACCTGCTCGCCACGGCGGCCAGGGTGCTGGGAGACAGTGTGGATGTGGAGGTGATCGAAGCCCACCACCGCCACAAAGTGGATGCACCCTCCGGCACGGCGCTGGCGATGGGCGAAGCGGTAGCGGCTGCGCTGGGCCGGCGCCTGGAAGAGTGCGCTGTTTACGGACGCCACGGCCATACCGGGGAACGCGAACGCGCCGCGATCGGCTTTTCGGCCGTGCGCGGCGGCGACATCGTCGGCGAGCATACCGTGATGTTCGCCGGCGACGGCGAGCGCATCGAAATCACCCACAAGGCATCCAGTCGCATGGTTTTCGCCAACGGTGCCATGCGCGCCGCAGCCTGGGTACAAGGGCGCGATGCCGGCCTGTACGACATGCAGGACGTTCTCGGCCTCAACGAAGAGTAAACAGGGCGCACGCCGCTGCCGCGCGGGCCCGCGCGCATGCCAGAAGGCTGCGGCTGTATCGGCCAGGGCGCGGCGTGGACATGCGCTGTCCGCGGCCGCTATAATCGCTTGGATTTACGCAGGTTAAAATCGGCGGGGCGGCACGCAACGCTTCCCGCGCGCATGCGTGTGCCCGCCGTTCGCGGCTGCGTCTTCGTGCCGCTCATGTCCACGCCGGAGGTTGCGCTTGATTCAGCCAGCTCTACTCGCCCTCGCCGACGGCAGCGTTTTCCATGGTGTCTCCATTGGCGCGCCGGGTATCAGCGTCGGCGAGGTCGTTTTTAACACGGCCATGACCGGATATCAGGAGATTCTGTCGGATCCCTCCTACAC
>Ga0102962_1000772_pt1 | contig 13751 bp, 11 predicted proteins | sample SalPonF2_C_D2_MG_FD_84519 | JGI IMG/M metagenome (GOLD analysis project Ga0102962, IMG submission 84519) | Salt pond soil microbial communities from South San Francisco under conditions of wetland restoration - Salt Pond MetaG SF2_C_D2_MG ...
CAGCAACGTCCTGCGGCTCGCGCCGCACCCCAGCCTGGTGCTCTGGAACGGCATCAACGAGAACCTCTGGGGCCACGAGGACTGGGGCTGGAAGGAGGCGCTGCAAGGCCGCAGCTGGGGGCGCGGCTTCTACCTCGACATGCTGCCGCGCCTGCTGGCCGAGCTCGACCCCACCCGCCCGTACTGGCCGGGCAGCCCCTGGTCGGGCCGCGAGGACCTGCCTCCGAACGCCGACGGCGCCGGCTGCAAGCACATCTGGGACGCCTGGAACGAGAAGGACTACACCGTCTACCGGACGTACCGACCGCGCTTCGTCGCCGAGTTCGGACACCAGGCGCCCGCGACCTACGCCACCCTCCGCCGGGCTATCGCCGACCGGCCGCTCACGCCCGGCGGGCCCGGCATGCTCCACCACCAGAAGGCGGCCGGCGGAAACGACAAGCTCGAGGCCCGTCTCGCCGAGCACTTCCCGGTGCCCCGCGCCTTCGATGCCTGGCACTTCGCCACCCAGCTCAACCAGGCGCGGGCGCTCGACGTCGGGATCCGTCACTTCCGGTCGCTGGCCCCGCAGTGCATGGGCGCGCTGGTGTGGCAGCTCAACGACTGCTGGCCATCGACGAGCTGGGCCGCGGTCGATGTCGACGGGCGTCTCAAGCCGTTGTGGTTCGCGTTGCGGCGCGCCTTCGCACCCAGGCTGCTGATGCTCGAGCCGCACCCGGGAGGCGTCACCCTGGCGCTGCACAACGACAGCGATGCCGGCTGGAAGGGCGAGGTCCGGGTCCGGAGGTTACGCTTCGACGGCACCGAGATCGTGGCCGCTGCACTCCCCCTCTCGGTGGGGCCGCGCGGTCCCACCGCGAGGGCTGCGCTCCCGGACTCGCTCGCCACCCCCAGCGACCCGGCCGCGGAGCTTCTCGTGGCCGAGGGGGGCGACCTGCGGGCGCTCCACTTCTTCGCGCCCGACAAGGTCCTGCGCTACCCGGCGGCCCGCCTGCACACGGCGCTCGATCGGCGCGGGGAGGCCGTGCGGCTGCGCGTCGAGGCCCGGACGCTGGTGCGCGACCTCACCGTGCTCCCCGACCGGCTCCACCCCGAGGCGACCGTCGACGACGCCCTCATCACGCTGCTTCCGGGCGAGGCGCATGTCTTCACGTTGAGGATCCCCGTGGATGTCGACCCGCGTGCGCTCGCCGGGCCCCCCGTGCTCACCTGCGCCAACGACATCGCGCTCGCGCCGCCCCGGGACCCGCCCCCGCCGTAGCGCTCAGGGCGCGGCGCCCGGTCCCAGGTAGGCGTGGCAGGGGCCGTTGACGTTCACCGCCTCAGGCGGGATCCAACCGGCACCCGAGGCGGGAGCGCTGCCGCTGCCGGCGTCGACGCGCAACCAGCCGGACGGATCGCGACCGGTCACTGCGACGTAGCCGTCGGCGGGGAGGGTGACCAGGAGGGGTGCGCTCGGGTCGGGCGCGGTGCGGATCGGCGTCGCCGCCATCGCCATCTCGAAGCACACGCCAGCCGGCGGCGACACCCTGACCGGGAGATCGCTGCAGGCGCCCTCGAGCCGCAGGGCCGTCTCGGGGGGCAACCATCGCAGCCGGAAGGGGCCGATGTTCGCCGCCTGCGCCGTCCCTGGGGAGAACGCCAGCCAGCCGGACGGATCGCGGGCCACCACCGCCACCGGATCCCCGGGCTGCACGGCTCCGAACACCCGCGCCGTCGTCGACGCGCGGTCGTAGGCGGTGGCGCCGCCGGCGACCCAGCCCGTGCAGGGCCACGGGGGTGGTTGGCTCGTCACCTTCGCCACGTCGTCGGGTGCGCCGCTCGAGGGCGCCGACGCGCCCACGGTGGCCCTCCCGGAGGAAACCGCCGGAGCCGAGGCGCCCGGCGCCGGCCGCGGGCCCGTCGAGCGCGCACCGCAGCCCGACAACAGCAGCGCGACCCCCAGCAGGCACCCGCCCAGCAGGCTGCAGGCCGGCAGGCGGGTCGGTGTTCGCTTCGGCCAAAGGGTCACGCCGAGCCTCCGCTCCGGGCGCCGGCACGGACGCCGGCCGCCGCAACCCCATGCTGGCGCCGGGCACGGCCGCGCGCAAGCCGTCAGGCGACGGGAGCGGCGCGACCGCTCGCCTCAGCGCGGCTCCCCGCCGCCGCGGCCGAACCAACCCACCGCATGGACGTCGAGGTTGAGGTAGAGGTGCTTCTCCTCCTGGTACTCGCGCAGCCCGGTGACCCCCAGCTCGCGCCCGACGCCGGACTCCTTCATGCCGCCCCAGGGAGCCTGCGGGTAGTAGGGGTGGAAGTCGTTGAGCCACACCGTGCCGAAGCGCAGCGCCCGCCCCAGGCGCACCCCCTTCACCACGTCCTGCGTCCACACCGCGGCCGCCAGCCCGGTGCGGGTGTCGTTGGCCGCCGCGACGGCGTCCTGCTCGTCCTCGAAGCGTTCGACGGTGAGGACCGGACCGAAGATCTCCTCGTGCGCGATGCGCATCTCCCTGCGCACGCCGGTCAGCACCGTGGGCAACAGGAACGCGCCCTGCCGGTAGCGGTCGTCCGCCGGCCGCCGGCCTCCCAGGCGCAGCGTGGCCCCTTCGTCGAGCGCCAGCGCGATCAGGCCCTCCACCTTGGCGCGGTGCTGCTCGGACACCAGAGGGCCCATCTCGGTGCCGTCCTCCCAGCCGTAACCCAACCGGATCTCGGCTGCCCGCTCCAGGATGGCGTCGACGAAACGGTCGTAGAGTCCGTCTTGCACCAGCAGCCGCGACCCCGCCGAGCAGACCTGCCCGGCGTGGTAGAAGACCGCGTTCAGGGCGTGATCGAGCGCGGCGTCGAAGTCGGCGTCGTCGAAGACGATGTTGGGGTTCTTGCCCCCGAGCTCGAGTGCGACCCGCTTGGCCGTTTCCGCCGCCGCCCGGGCGATGGCGCGACCGGTCACGATGCCACCGGTGAACGACACCAGGTCGACATCCGGATGCGCCACCAGCGGTGCGCCTACGGCCGGGCCGGAGCCGAGCACCACGTTGGCCACGTCGCCGGGGACGCCGGCCTCGTGCAGCAGCTCGACGGCGCGCACGGTGCTCAGCGGCGTGAGCTCGCTGGGCTTGATCACCAGCGTGCAGCCGGCGGCCAGCGCCGGCGCGAGCTTCCACGACGCCTGAAGCAGCGGGTAGTTCCAGGGCGTGATCAGGGCGGCCACCCCCACCGGCTCGTGCAGCGTGAGGCTGAGCGCCTCGGCCTGCACGGGGTTCACCTCACCCCCGCGGGTCGCGACCAGCGACCCGAAGTACCGGAACGCGTCGGCCACCTGCGCCATGTCGTCGCGGCTCTCGGGGAGGGTCTTGCCGGTGTCCCAGGTCTCCAGCCGCGCCAGCTCCTCGGCGTGCTCCTCGATCAGGGCGGCGGCGCGGTGCAGCACGCGGGCCCGTTCCTGCGCGTGCAGGCGCGGCCAGGGGCCGTCGTCGAAGGCCCCGCGGGCGGCGGCCACGGCGGCCTCCACGTCCTCGGAGGTTCCCTCCGGGACGGTGGCCAGCACCCGCCCCAAGGCGGGCTCCAGGATGTCGCGGGTACCTCCCTCGGCGGCGCGCACGCCGCGACCGCCGATGCGTTGGAGCGGGCGGAGCGGCTCGTCGGGAGGCGCCGGCGACGGGGCGCCGCCGGCCGGATTCGAACCTGCATTCCAGGACTGCGAGGCGTCACTCACGCTCTCCAGCTCCCTTCAGGGGATGGGCCGCTCGAGCGGCGACGCCCGTCGCCGGCGCGAACGGCCATGCGTCGTGGTTGGCGCGGCCGCTCCGGCACGGGCCGGCGGCCGCCGGCAGCCCCAACCTACCACCGGCCATCGACCTCTCCGCGGCCGCACATGCCCGGCAGGGAGCGAGAGCGCAAGAGCAGCGGGGCGGCGTTCAGGCGCCCGCCAGCACCACCTCGACCGCCTCGGCGACGGTGCGCTCTCTGGCGAGATCGGGCCCGAAGAGCGCCTGGAAGGCCACGGCGTTGAAGAACAGCCGGGCCGCGGCGTCGGCCCGCTCCGCGTCCAGGGAGGGGCCGTCGGTCGCGCGGATGCGTTCGGCGAGGGTACCCACGGCGCGCTCCAGGACGTCTTCCCAGTGCCCCCGAAGCTCGTCGCGCTGCAGGACCTCACGCACCACGATGCGCACCATCGGACCGCTCCGGTGGGCGAGGTCGTAGAGGCGCTCGCCGGCGACGCGCAGCAAGGTGCGGCGGTCGTCGGCATCGACATCCGCCACCAGGTCGGCGAAGCGCGGCAGGAACGGGCGCTCGTCGATGAGGGCCTGCAGCAGGCCACGCTTGGTCTTGAAGTAGTAGAAGATCAGCGCGCTGGTGACGCCTGCGCGGCTGGCGATCGCGCTGGTGGGGGTGGCGTCGAAGCCGTCCTCGGCGAAGAGCGTCTCGGCCGCGTCGAGGATCTTGCAGCGCGCCTCCGCCCGTTGCCGGTCCACCCTCGGCCGGCCCACGCGCTTGCGTTGGCCGTTCTCTGCGGACGCGGCGGCGATCGCGGGGTCGCCCTCGTTCGTGCCGAACGGCGGGGCCGCCGGGCTCATGGCGCGCCCCGACCCGCTCGCCGCGCCGGCGCGCGGAGGTCCCGTGGCGTTCTCGATTCGTGTTCCATGGCTTCCCGTCCAGTGGACTTCCCTTCCAGTGTACGAGAGCGGGCGGGCCCGCGTTCGGGCCCGCCCGGATGTTCCGACCGTGGTCGGTTCGCTCTCGTCTGAACGTTTGCAGGGGACGCCCGCTCAGGCGCGCTGCGGCGCGCCTCGCGGCTCGCCTACGGTGCCCATCGCCCAGAGCGCGAGGATGAAGATGATGGCGCCGAGGATCCAGGCGTTCCAGGCCGCGGCGGCCGCTACCGCGAAGCCGAGCACCCAGGGCGCGATGAACGTCCACGCCCCGAAGATGACCTGCAGCCACAGCACGCCGCGCGCCTCGGGGCTACCGAGCGACCACAACGCCACGATGAATACCAGCGCGCCGAGGATCCACGCGTTCCAGGCGCCGGCCGAGGCGCCCGTGAAGGCCAGGATCCAGGGCGAGAAGAACAGCCAAACGCCTGCCAGTAGGTTGATCCAGTCTTGCCAGCGAGTCCATGCACGCATGAGGAACCTCCTTCCGGTTCCGAGATGTGCGTCTGGCCAGTTCCTTCCCTGACCAGTTGGTTAAATAATGCAACGGACGCCGGAACCTGTCAAGGGACCGCGCCACCCCCGAGCGGAGGAAGGAAGAGATCCGCCGGTCGAGCCGGTCCTCGCGAGGAGGGCGTGACTGCCCGGCGGTCCGGAGCCGCGTCGCCGTTCTATGCTCGGAGGACCGACAGCCGCGGGAGGCCCACCTTGCGTCTTGCCAACTCTCGGAACCCGCTCCGCCGCACGCACGCCCCGGCGTGGCGACGGCGCCCCGGTGCGACCCTCGTCGCCCTGACGGTCTTGCTGGCTGCCGCGTGGGCCCCGGGCGCGCAGGGCCCTTCGCAGCCGTCCGAGAGCGCACCGGGGAGCGCCGGCGCAGCGGCGACCGATCCCTTCGCCGCGGTGACCGCGCCCGGCCCCCTCGGCGGTGCGCAGACCGGCGACCGGCCCGCGACGCCCGGCACCGGCGCGCACGGTCCGGCCTCCACCGCCTCGACCGGCTCTTCCGCGCTTCCGGCGCCGTCTGCGCCGCCCCCCGCGGCCCCGGCCGGACCCCCCGTGACACGAAGGCTCGACGTGCGCAGCGGCACCGTGACGCTCACGGGAACGCTGCTCCTGCCTGCCGGGCCGGGCCCCTTCCCGGCCGTGGTGCTGCTCCCCGGGCGCGGCAACCTCGGCCGCGGCCAGGCCGCGGCGGACGCCCGGCTGTTCGCGTCGCACGGCATCGCCGCCTACGCCTACGACAAGCGCGGAACGGGCGCCTCCTCCGGCGACTGGCGGCGCTCGCTGAACCCCAGCGACGAAGTCGGCGACGCGGTTGCCGCCGTCGCCGCGGTACGCCGCCAGCCTGGCGTCGACCCCTCGCGGGTCGGCGTGTGGGGCGTCGGGCAGGGCGCCTGGCTGGCCCCCTTCGTGGGGGAGCACGCCGACGTGGCCTTCCTCATCCTCCTCAACACCTCGGCGGCGTCCCTCGGCCAGGAGGAGGTCTGGCGGGCGGGCGACGCGGTGCGCGCCAGGGGTTACTCCCCCACCGCCGCGGACGCCGCCATGCGAGGCGTGCGGCTGCTGGTGAGCACCCGTCCGGTGCTGGCGGCGCTGTTGCCGCCGAGCCAGCTCGGCTTCCTGAAGGACGACCCGTCCAGCACGCCCGCCGACGCATTGAAGCAGGCGAAGGCCCCGACCCTGCTGGTGTACGACGATCTCGACCCCCGCGCCCCGGGCGTGAAGCCCACGGTCGCGCTCCTGCAGGCCGCCCAGAACCGCGACCAACCCCTCGACCACGTCAGCGTGCTGGCGCGGGCGGGCCCAGGGGCGGAAGGCGCCGGCGCCGGCGGCGATCCCGGGAGCGCGCTCGCCAATGCCCGCCGCGCGGCCGACCCCACCTACCGCTCGGTGATCGTCGGCTGGACGACCACCGTCGTTCGTAGCCTGGCGCCGGCCGGCGGCAGGCTCGCCATGGCCTCGGCGACGTCCGGATCGCCCGCCCTGACGGGCGCCTCGGGGCTGCCGGGGCCGCCGGCGCAGGGAGCGCCCGGCCCGGCCGCCGGTCGGGGTCCCGCAGGCGACCCGGCACTGCTCCTGCCCGGCAGCAGCGACCGGCCGGCCTCCTGGTACAGCAGCCCCTGGGTCCAGCTCGGCGCCGCCGTGTTCTTCCTGATCGCGTTCGGCGAGGGCCTCTTGCTGAGCGTGCTGCCGCGCCGCCGCCGCCGGAGCGACGCAGGCGGCGACGTCCAGAGCGGGGGCGCCCGCCGGGCGGAGGGCCACGCGCGGCGGAGCCGCGCGGCGGGCCTGCTCCGCGTAACCCAGGCGCTCGTCAGCCTGGTCGACCTCGCCTTGCTGGCTGGCATGACGGTCGCAATCGCGTTCCTGCTCGGGCTCTACCAGCCCGCAGGGCTTTCGCTGCAACCGCTCGCCGCCGGCCTGCGGTTGCTGTCTGCGCTCAGCGGGGCCCTGGCCGTCGCGCTGGCCGTGCTCATCCTGCTGGCGCGCCGCAGCGCGCGCGCTCCGCGAACGACCGTGGCCGTGGTGGTGGCGGTCGCGGCGGCGCTGTTCCTGCCCTTCCTGGTGTACTGGCACGTGCCGTTCCTGGCCGGCTGAGCGCCGCGGGGTCTCTGCTAGGCCGGGAGCACGAGGACCTTCAGCGCCTCGCCGCGAGCGCCGGCCACCCGGAACGCCTCGGCGGCCTCCGACAGCGCGAAGCGGTGGGTGATCATCCGGCCCGCATCGACTCGCCCCTCGGCCAGCAAGCGGATGGCGTCGCGCACGTCCGAGGAGACGTACATCAGGCTTCCCTGCAGGCGCAGCTCCCGGTCCTGGACCAGACCCGCCTGCACCCGCGGGTCGGCGCCGTAGACGCCGGCGACCACGACGGTGCCCCCCTTGGCGGCTGCGCCCACCGATGCGCGCAGGGCGGACTCGTTCCCCACGCACTCGAACACGACGTCGCAGCTCCCCTCCGGAAGCGACGGCTCGGCGCGCAGGCCCAGAGCCTCGGCCACGCCGCGTCTCGCCTCCAGGGGGTCGGCCACGCCGACGGTCGCGGCCCCGTAGGCGAGCGCCGCCACCGCGGTGAGGAGCCCGATGGTCCCCGCCCCCACCACGCCCACGCGGAGCGACGCCAGCGGCCCGGGAAGGCGCGCGGCGTGCACCGCCACCGCCATCGGCTCCACCAGCGCACCCCCCTCGACCGACAGCGCGTCGGGCAAGGGATGCAACCGCTCGGCGGCGACCACGAAGGTCTCCGCCATGCCGCCGGGAGCCTGGAAACCGAGCACGCGGAGGTTCTCGCAGATGTTGTAGCGGCCCTCACGGCACGTTCGGCAGCGGCCGCACGGAAGCGAGGGCTCGAGCGCCACCCGCGTGCCGATCAGCGCGCGGTCGGCTGCCGCGCCGACGGCCTCGACCGTGCCGACCAGCTCGTGCCCCGGCCGCACCGGATAGCGCACGAAGGGGTGCTCGCCGTGCAGCGTGTGGAGGTCGGAGCCGCAGATGCCGACGGCCTCCACGCGGACGCGGACCTCCTCCGGAGCGGGCACGGCCGGCTCGACCTCGACCAACCGGACCTCGCCGACGCGTGGGATCTCGACTTGCAGCACGGTGCACCGTCCTCTCTTCGGGGAGGCGCGCCCGGCGCGTCGCGCACAGGGCACGCCGGGCGCTCGCCCACCAGATCGCTCGTCAGGTGGCTCACCAGGAGGTATAGCCGCCGTCGACCACCAGGTTGGTGCCGGTGGCGAAACTGGCGGCGTCGGAAGCCAGGAACCACACCGCCCGCGCGATCTCGTCGGGCTCGCCGACGCGTCCCATGGGCGTCATGTCCAGCCACATGCGATACCAGTCGGCGTTGTCCATGCCGCGCCTGGTCATCTCGGTGCCGATGTAGCCCGGCGACACCGCATTCACCCGCACCCCGCGCCTGGCCCACTCCCCCGCCAGCGACCTGGTGAGCAGGATGACGCCGGCCTTCGAGGCGTTGTAGTGGCTCTGCGGCTGCGGCGCGTTGGCGATGACGCCGGACATGGACGCCATGTTGACGATCGCGCCCGAGCCGCGCTCCAACATGTGCCGGCCCACCTCGCGGCAACACCAGAAGGTGCCGTTGAGGTTGACGTTCATCACCTGCAGCCACTCGGCGTCGCCGACGTCCTCCGCGGGGGTGTTCGTGGCGACGCCGGCGTTGTTCACCAGGATGTCGATGCGGCCGAAGCGCTCGAGGGCCGCGGCCACCATGCTGCGGACGCTGTCGGGGTCGCGCACGTCGACGGGCAGGAAGGCGCAGTCGACCCCCTCGTGCAGCAGTTCCTCGGCGGCGCGTCGGCCGTTCTCCTGCACGTGCTCGGCCACGCCGATGGAGGCGCCGGCGGCGCCCAGCGTCGACGCGATCGCACGGCCGATGCCGCGGCCGGCACCGGTGACGACGGCGACGCGACCGGAGAGATCGAAGGGGTTGGATTCAGCCATGGGAGCCTCCCGCTTTCCTCAACGAGGGTGGACGCGCGGCCTCGGCCGCGACGAGGGGACGTGCGACGCGCGCAGCCCTCACTTGACCGCGCCGAAGGTCAGACCGCGGACGAGCTGGCGCTGCGCCATCCAACCGAACACCAGGATGGGCGCCACGGCGAGCGCCGACGCCGCGGACATCTTGGCCCAGAACAGGCCCTCGGCGGTCTTGAAGCCGGCGATGAACACGGGCAGCGTTGCCGCGGAGGTGTTGGTGAGGTTGATGCTCCAGAAGGCCTCGTTCCACGCCAGGATGATGGCCAGCAGGCAGGTCGAGGCCAGGCCGGGGATGGCCACCGGCAACACCACCCGCGCCATGACCTGCGCGGTGTTGGCGCCGTCGACCTGCGCGGCCTCGTGCATCTCCGCCGGGATCTCCTTGAAGTAGGAGTAGATCATCCACACCATGATCGGCAGGTTCATGGCGGTGTAGACGAGGATCAACCCCCAGATGTTGTCGAGCAGCGACAGGTCCTTGTAGATCAGGAAGATCGGGATGAGAACCCCGACTGCCGGGATGAACTTGGTGCTGATCATCCAGAGCAGCGTGCCGTCGGTGCCGCGGGTCGGGTAGAACGCCATGGCGTAGGCCGCCGGGACGGCCAACAGGAGCCCGAGGGCGGTGGAGCCGAGCGACGACGCCAGCGAATTGAAGGCGTAGTGCAGGTAGTTGCCGCGGGCCAACGCTTCCCCGAAGCTCGACAGCGTCGGGTGGAACAGCAGCTTGGGCGGCAGCGTGAAGGCGGCGGCCTCGGTCTTGAAGGCCGTGAGGATCATCCACAGGATCGGGAAGAAGAATGCCAGCGCGATGACGTAGGCGACGGCGGTGAGGATCAGCTTGCGGCGCAGGCGGCGACGGGCGCCCCGGTCGCGCGACCGTGCGGCGGTCATGCCTGCGCTCCCTCGGAGAGGTTGCTCGCTACGAAGCGGACCAGGAAGATGGCCACGATGTTGGCCAGGATGACCGCGAAGATGGCGATGGCCGAGGCGGTGCCGATGTCGTACTGGAAGAACGACTCCAGGAAGATCAGATAGGGGAGGTTGGTGGTCGCCATGCCGGGGCCACCCGAGGTGGTGGCGTAGATCTCGGCGAACTTGGTGAGGAAGAAGATGCTCTCCAACATGATCACCACGTAGATGGTCTGCCCGAGGTGGGGCACGGTGATGAACCGGAACTTCTGCCAGGCGCTGGCGCCGTCGAGCGATGCGGCCTCGATCTCTTCATTGGGCAGCGACTGCAGGCCCGTCAGCAGGACCAGCAGCGCGAACGGTACCCACTCCCAGCTGATCATCGCGATGATCGAGGACATCGGGAAGGTCGCCAGCCAGTCGACCGGCTTCAACCCGAAGGTCTTGAACAGCTCCGCGAAGAGCCCGTAGACGGGGTGCATCAGCATGTTCTTCCAGATGAGCGCGGTGACCACCGGCATCACGAAGAACGGCGAGATCGCCAGCGTGCGAGCGACGCCGCGACCGAAGAACTCGTTGTCGAACAGCAGCGCCAGCGCCAGCCCGATCACGACGGTGAGCACCAGGCAGGCCACCACCAGCACGAGGGTGTTGTAGAGCGACGTCCAGAACGACCCGCTCGTGAGCAGGTCGGCGTACTGGTGGAAACCGACGAACCCCCTGCGGCCGGGGGCCAGCAGGTTGTAGCGCCGCAGCGAAAAATAGAGCGTGAGGGCCAGCGGCACGATCATCCACAGCAGCAGGAAGCCGACGGACGGCCCCATCAGGAGGGCCATGTTCGGCTTGCGCCGGCTGCGTGCGCCGCGTCGACGGGGCATCGCTTCGGAGGTGGCCGTGGACATGTCCGGGTCCTCTCGTGGTGCGCTTGGGTGCGGCGGGGGGCTGCGGCGCGGCGCTCGTGCACGCGCGCCGCGCCGGCGGAAGGAGCGTGAGGCCCGGCAGCGGGCCTCACGCTCGGACGGACGCTACTTGATGTAGCCGGCGTCCTTCATGGTCTTGGTCACGTAGTCCTGGGCCTGCTGCAGACCGTCGGTCACGCTCGACTTGCCGGCGGCAATGGCCGCCAGGACCTGTCCCACGCGGGTGCCGAGCGCCTGGAACTCGGGGATGCCGACGAACTGCACGCCGGTGTAGGGCACCGGGTCCATGGTGGGATGCGTCGGGTCGGCCGTCTGGATGCTCTGCTCGACGATGCTCGCGAAGGGCGCGGCGGACTGGTAGTTGGCGTTCTGGTAGGTCGAGTCACGCGTACCCGGGGGCACCGAACCCCAGCCGTTCTGTTGCGCCACCAGCTCGATGTACTGCTTCGAGGTGGCCCACTCGGTGAAGGTCTTGGCGGCAGCTTCCTTCTTGGTCGACTTGGGGATGGCGAGCGACCACGACCAGAGCCAGTGCGAGCCGTTGGTGGTGACCTGGTGCGGGGCGAACGCGAACCCGACCTGGTCGGCGACCTTGGAGTTGGCGGGGTTGGTCAGGTAGCCGGCGGCGACGGTGGCGTCGACCCACATCGCGCACTGGCCGTTGGCGAACAGCGTCTCGTTCTCGGTGAAGCCGTTGGAGGTGACGCCGGGAGGGCCGTCGGTGGTGACGAGATCCTTGTAGAAGGTGGCGGCGTTCACCCAGGCGGCGCTGGTGAGCTGCGGCTGCCAGTTCATGTCGAACCAGCGCCCCCCGAAGGCGTTGACCATGGTGTCGAACACGGCCATGTTCTCGCCCCAGCCGGGGAGGCCGCGCAGGCAGATGCCGTAGGTGTTGTTGCCCGGGTCGTTGAGCTTGGTGGCGAAGGACTTGATCTGATCCCAGGTGGGTTTCTCGGGCATGGTGAGCCCGGCGTTGGCGAACAGGTCCTTGCGGTAGTACGTCATCGACGACTCGGCGTAGAACGGCAGCGCATAGAGCGTGCCGTCGTAGGAGAGGCCGTCACGGACGGGCTTCAGCAGGTCCTGAAGGTCGTAGCTGGCCGGCATGTCGGTGAACGGCAGCAGCCAGTCGTTCTTCGCCCAGATCGGGACCTCGTACGTTCCGATGGTCAGGACGTCGTAGGCGCCCGCGTTGGTGGCGATGTCGGTGGTGACCTTCTGGCGGAGCTCGTTCTCGGGGAGCACCACCCAGTTGAGCTTGATGTCGGGGTGGGCCTGCTCGAACTGCGGCGTGAGCTTCTGCATCACCACCATGTCGGGGTTGTTCACCGTCGCGATGGTGATGGTGGTCGCCGCGAGCGCCGCGCTCGCGGCCGACAGCAGGCCGATCAGGAGTACCAGTCGTCTCATGCCTCTCGTCCCCTTCCGTTCGAGGGTTCCGCCTCCACCGCCCAGCGCCGGCCGGCGTCACGGGAAGGCCGGTTCGGCGGTATGGCCACGTGGCCATCTGTGATTCCGTTCACGACACTCCCTTCCGAGGGCTTCAGGCCAAAGAACACCCTTCCCGACGGGAATCGGCGGATCGATACGGCCTTCACCCTCCCCCGCGACGACGAAATGGACTCGTGGCCATGACCATAGGGGATGGCGGGGCGGCTTGTCAAGACCCGGGTGGTAGCATGGCCTCGTGGCCACCATCAAGGACGTCGCCCGGCGCGCCGGCGTCTCCCCCACCACCGCCAAGCGGGCGATCCGCGAGCCCGAGCTGCTGGCGCACGACACCCTGGCCCGCGTCCGGCAGGCCGTCGAGGAGCTGGGGTACGTCCCGGACGCCGTGGCCGGCGCGCTCAGGCGGGGTCGCACGCAGACCATCGGGCTCATCGTCGGCAACATCCTGGAGCCCTTCTTCACCGAGCTCACGCGGACCGTCTCGAAGCAGCTGCACAACGCGGGCTACAGCCTCCTGGTCGCGGACAACGAGTACCGTACCGACCTCGAGCTCGACGCCCTCCAGATGCTCCACAGCCAGCGGGCGGCCGGCATCATCCTGCGCTCGGGCTACGGGGAGCCCAACCTCGCCTACCTGCAACGCCTCCGCGCCAACGGCACCGCCGTCGTCGAGGTCGACTACCACTACCCGAACAGCCCCTTCAGCTGGGTGATGCTCGACAACGCCGACGCGGTGGAGCAAGGCGTGCGCCACCTCGCCGGCCTCGGCCACCGGCGCATCGCCGCGCTCGGCGCGTTCGATCCCGAACGCAACCCCGAGGACCGCTCGCTCGGTTTCGAGCGCGCGCTCGCCGACGCCGGGCTGCGGGCCCGGCCCCAGTACCGGCGCGTCATCGCGCTGACCGAGAGCGAGGCCTACGCCTTCACGCGCGACCTCCTGGCGTTGGCCGAGCCGCCGACCGCCCTGCTGGCCCTCACCGGAGGGCAGGGCGCCGGCGCCTACCGCGCCATCCGCGAAGCGGGCCTCAGCGTGCCGCGCGACGTCTCCCTGGTCACGTTCGACAACTACTCCTGGACGCAGCTCGTCGAGCCACAGATCGACGTCATCGAGCAACCCGTGGAGGCCATGGCGCTCGCCTCGATCGAGATCCTGCTCGACCTGATCGAGGGGACGCCGCCGGCCGAGGAGCCGGTTCGGCGGGTTTTTCCGGCCCGCTTGCTGGTGCGAGGGAGCTCCGCGCCGCCCCCGCGGGGCTGACCTCAGCGCCTCCCGCCGGCGGAAACCCGGGAGGCGTCCTCGCGCGCCCATCCCACACACCCGCCCGGCCCACACCCCCCC
>Ga0102962_1000773_pt1 | contig 13748 bp, 13 predicted proteins | sample SalPonF2_C_D2_MG_FD_84519 | JGI IMG/M metagenome (GOLD analysis project Ga0102962, IMG submission 84519) | Salt pond soil microbial communities from South San Francisco under conditions of wetland restoration - Salt Pond MetaG SF2_C_D2_MG ...
ACCGACGCAAGCGACGAGAACGACGCGGTCCAGGAGGACGGCGTCACCTTCGACGAAGCGGGGGACGACCGCGGCGCGGCCGACGAGACGCCCGACGACGGCAGCGTCACGTTCGGCGACGCGGAGGCGGACGCCGGGGAGACCGACGCGTCGGCCACCGAGGAAGAGGCCGTCGACTCGACCGACGACGGGCGTCCCGAGGGCGCGTCGGAAGTCGGGGCGGAGGCCTGGGATCGGCCGAAGACGCCGGACCTCGGGCTGGCCGATCTGGACGAAGCAGCTACAGACGACGACCCGGCCGACCTGGACGAGGCCTCCGTGGGCGAAGGCCCGAAGGCCGATCCCGTCCCCGACGTGGACGGTGAGGTGACCGAATCCGAGACCCCGGAAGACGCCACGACGGGTGCCGAGGCACCCCGCGCTGGAGACGATACCACGGTCGGCGTCGACACGGCGGACGGAGAAGTGGCGGGTGCCGAGGTCGACGCCGTCGAAACCGACGACCGCGACTCCGTCGAAACCGACGACCACGACGCCGTCGAAACCGACGACCACGACGCCATCGAGGACGAGGTGGCGTCCGTGGCGGCGGCACTCGCGGCCGAACTCGAGTCCGGTGAGGTCGCCGCGGACGACCACGAAGCGATCAAGGAGGCGCTCGGTGCGGAAGACGACGGGAACGCGACGGTCGACGACGACGTTGCGGACGAACCGGCGAGCGTCGCCGTTCGCGTCGACCACCTGCAGTCGCGCGTCGAGGAGTTCGGCGCGTACGCGAACGCGCTCGAGGCGCTCATCGACGACTACGGGACCGCCGACGCGTTCGCGGCCCAGACCGAGGAGTCCATCGGGGACCTCGACGACCGCGTCGCCGACCTCCAGGCGGACGTCGCGGCGCTGGACGAGCGCGACGACCTCGCGTCGAGCGAAGACGTGGAGGGCGTCCGCGACGGCGTCGAGGCCCTCCGTGAGGACCTCGCGGACCTCCAGGCGGACGTCTCGGAGACCGAGGCCCGCCACGACCGGCGGGTGTCGCGCGTCGAGGACGACCTGGACTCGCTCGCGACGGACGTGCGCGACCGGCAGGACGACCTCCGCGAGACTGTCGACGGCCTCCGCGACGACCTCCGCGACCTCCGCGAGGACGTCGACGACGTCGCGGCCCTCCGGGAGAACCTCGCCGCCGCGCTCGGGTCCGGCGTCGACGTGGGCGGGCGACGGGGCGGACGGACGCGGCGCGCCGACGACCGCGACGCGCGGTGAGTCGGCGGACCAGCGACGCCCGGCGAACCGCGACTTCTACGAGCCTGACGGGCCCCCGCGGGGCTCGCGGTCCGGCGTGATCGAGAGGGGCGAGGCGACCCCAGAGGCCTCGATCCGGAAACTTCGCCGCAAGCTACCGGCAGCGACGCCCGGGTCCGAAACGGCCGTGAGGGGGCGGGACGACGGGCGATCCATGGCATATGGCACGGCCAGTACGAGCGAACTCGAGTCGGTGATCGAAGACGAGAACGACGACGTCTGGTTCCTGAAGGACGCCCTCGGGACGACGCACGTCGGCGTGACGATCATGGAACTCGACCCCGGGACCGACGGGTTCCCGCACGACGAGTCGGAGTCCGGCCAGGAGGAGGTCTACCTCTGCGTGCGAGGCGAGGCGACCGTCGAGGTCGAGGGCGACGTGGTGACGCTCGGCGAACAGGAGGCGATCAGGGTCGACCCGGAGGACCACCGCCAGGTCCGAAACGAGGGCGACGAGCGCCTCGAACTCGTCGTCGTCGGCGCGCCGCTCGACGGAGACTGACGCCTTTTTGGGACGGGCGGCCCTTGCGGGACGTATGCGCGACCTCGGGACCCCCGTGCTCGACGACCACCTCCACCTCGACCCCCGCCACGCGCGCGGCGTCGAGGCGGTTCGTGACTTCGCGCGCAGCGGCGGCACGCACATGCTCGTCGTGAACAAGCCCTCCTGGCACCTCGGCGTCGAGGCAGAGACGGGCGAGGACTTCCGCGCGGTCTTCGAGGAGACGCTCGACGTCGTCGCCGACGCGAGCGGGGCGCTCCCCGGCCGCGCGTGGGCAGTCCTCGGTGTCCACCCGGCGCTGCTCTCCCGCCTCGTCGACGAGCGGGACTACGCCCCGGAAGCGGCCGCCGAGTTGCTGTGCGACGGGCTCGACGTGGCCGCGGAGTACGCCGCCGACGGCGACGCGGTGGCGCTGAAGTCGGGCCGCCCGCACTACGAGGTCAGCGACGCCGTCTGGGACGCGTCGAACCGGGTGTTGCGACACGCGCTCGCGCGCGCCGCCGAGTGCGGCGTCGCCCTGCAGTTGCACACGGAGGAGACGGAGGACCTGACGGACGTCGCGGCGTGGGCGGAGGCGGCGGGACAGCCGCCGGAGCGCGTCGTGAAGCACTACGCGAGCGGCGACCTCGCGGGCGTGACGAAGAGCGTGATGTGCGAGAAGGCGTACCTCCGGCGCGCGGTCGAACGTGGGGAGCCGTTCCTGATGGAGACGGACTACGTGGACGACCCGGAGCGACCGGGCGCCGTGATGGGGCCGAAGACGGTTCCCCGCCGCGTCGCCTGGCTCCAGGAGGGCGGACACGACGACGCCGTCCGACGGGCCCACGTCGAGACTCCCGAGGCGGTCTACGGGATCGACACCGAGGCGACGCTCGATCGGTCTCGGCGATAGGAAAGGCATTAGTCCCGCGCACCGGACGGGTACAGTATGAGCGACACCGAGGAGGAGTTCTACTCCGCGGAGCGCTGGCAGAACTGGCTCGACAGGCTCAGGGACGAGGAGCTCGACCCCGAGGACGAGGACTCCGCGCGCCTGCTCTTCAACCTCCAGGACGACGTCGCGATCGCCGTCGCGAAGATCGTCTCCGCGTACCAGGACGACGACCTCGAGGACGAGGCCGCGCTCGAGGAACTCGAGTCGATCCGGGAGGTCGTCCTCGCGGAGCCCGACTTCGACGACGCCGACAAGCGGATGCTGGTCGAGGGCGTCCAGACGAGCCTCGTCGCGGTGTTCTACGCGGCCGACGTCTACGTCTCGAACGGGCCGGCCGAGGAGGCGAGCGTCGACGAGTACGTCGAGGCGGCCGCGGAGGCGGAGGTGGCCGAGGAGTTCGACCGCGCGCTCGAGCTCGCGGCCTGCGCCGGCTCGCAGCTCTTCGACGGCGCCGAACTCGACATCTCGATCACGGAGGAGCTCGAGTACGGGCCCCTGACGGACTGGCTGAGCGGACTCGACAGCCTCCAGAGCGCGCTCGCCGATCCCGAGGTCATCGAAGACGACGACGCGTGAGGCCGGCGCGTCGTGCCGACGCGGACCGTCGCCGCACCTCGGTCGTCGCCGCGTCGGCGGACGCGTGCGGAGGCCCCAACATACTTAGCGTCCGAAGGTCTTGACTCGCCATGGCTGGGCCGGGGGGCGATCGAGGGCAAGCGATCCAGGTCGGTGCGATCCTGTTGTTTACGATCCTCGTCATCGCGCTCGCCGTCCAGCAGGCGTACCTCGTCCCGAACCAGGACCGCCAGGTCGAATTCGACCACTTCACAGGCGTCCAGAACGACATGGAGCACCTCCGGAACACCGTGATGACCGCGGGACAACAGGGGCTGACGCTCCCCGCGGGCGTCACGCTCGGCACGAGGTACCCTCCACGCTTGCTCACCGTCCAACCGCCCGGGGCGTCCGGATCGCTCCGGACGCACACGATCGGCGGCGCCGGCGACGTGATCAGACTCGAACACACGAGCGCGAACGTCAGCAAGATCTGCGGGTTAGGCACTCTGACGACTCGCACCGTCACCTACACCCCGCAGTACAACTACCTCCACTCGGTCGCGAACGTCACGTACGAGAACACGGTCGCGTACACGACCGGTCGATCGGGCGGCCGGTACGTCCAGACCGGCCAGGCGATCGTCAGCGGGACGACGATCCACCTCTACCCGCTCGTCGGCCCCTACAACCAGTCGGGAAGCGGGACTGCGTCGATGACGCTGTACGGCGGAGTCACGGGGAAGAACGACTCGGTCCGCGGGCCGTTCAGCCTCCTCCTGCCGACGCGCCTCTCGGCCGGTACGTGGCGCAATCTGACGAGCGGACAGTCCACGGTGCAGTCGGTCCCCGGGTCGGAGGCCGTGAACATCACGTTCTCCGGGGGTAAGAACTATACCCTGAAGTGCTCGCCAGTCGGGGCCGGAAGTCCACCGGGCAACACCTCAACGGCGGGAGCCAAAACGAACGACGTCAGCCCGAGTTTCGGTTCCCACGTCACACTCCGACACCGGAGAGGACCGGACCCAGTACGTCGCTCTGACCGACTCGGGGTCGACGAACGGACGTGGTACGGATGAAGGGGCGTGAGAACGGGCCGAGGGAGAGGTCGGCACGCACGGCCGGAGGTGGCACCCGTGCGGAGTCCGCGTAGCGACCGCAGCCAGTCGGAGGTGATCGGGGTGATCCTGCTCACCGCGATCGTGGTCGTCCTGGCGACGATCGTGGGCGCGGCGACGATCGGCCAGATCATGGACCGGGCGAACAGCGGGCAGTCCGCGTTCGGCTGCAAGGTCTCACTGGACGGCGGCCAGGTCACCGTGACCCACACCGGCGGCGATCCGATCGAGACGTCACAGTTGCACGCGGTCCTCCAGAACGCATCGGGGTCGACGCGTCTCCCCTTCCGCGTCACGAACGGAAACGGCAACTCGGTGTTCGAGACCGGCGAGGTCGCCCGGTTCGGGTCCATCGGCTCGAGGACGACCGTCGTGGTCGCCACGCAGAATAGCGTCGCGTGCCGGGCCGTCCTCTCGCCCGGAGGGTCGACGACGAGTACGACGTCCACGTCGACCACCTCGACGACGAGTACGACGAGTACGACGAGCACCACCACGACCACTACGTCGACGACCAACGGGGGCGGGAGCACCCCGCCGACGATCCGGATGCGCGTCGACGACCTCTCGAGTGTGGACCAGAGCCACCTCGACTACGTAGCCTCATACGTCGTGTCGAACACTAACGCCTCCTTCGACCACGTTCGAGTCAGGTTTGGCGACGCCGCCAGCCCGAGCGCGAACGGGACGCGGACGAACACCGGGACGCGCGGTAGCGCCGAGTACACGCAGACGTACGGCTTCGGCGACACGTGGCACGTGCACGTCGACGTGATCTACACCGACGCCTCGGGGAACCAGTACGTCGCGGCGACGAAACAGCTCACCGACTCGCCGGACGCGATCGACCCGTCCGGGAACGCCAATCTCTCTAGCGCATCGAGCCCGACCGTGTCGTCGTTCAGCGTCACGGACAAATCGAGCAGCGGACAGGGCCCCCGGTACACGCTCTCCTACTCGCTCGCCAACACGGCCCAGTTCGACCACGCTCGGGGCGCGCTCCTCAACGTGGGCGGTGGCGGAGGCTACGACATCCAGTCCTCGACGAGCACGTCGAACACGTTCACCCTCTCCACCTACGGCTACGGGAACCAGTTCGTCGTGAAACTGCTCGTCTACGACTCCGACGGCGTCGTCGTCGGATACCGTGTGACCCCCCAGGACACGGCCGACGGATCGGGGCCCTGAACCGGGGTTTCGTCGGACGTCGAATCGACGATCGACAAACAGATAAGGCCGGTTCGAGATACGGCACAGTATGACAGCCGTCGGCATCGACGCGGTCGAGATCTGGACCGGGAAACTGGCGCTCGACCTCGCCGAGACGTTCGCCCCGCGGAAGGGCGACGACCCCGAGAAGTACACGAAGGGGCTCGGCCTCCACGCGAGTTCGTTCCCCGACGCCTACGAGGACATCGTGACGATGGGCGCGAACGCCGCCTATCGACTGATGGAACGCGAGGGGCTGACCCCGGCGGACGTCGGCCGGATCGACGTCGCCACCGAGTCGGCCTTCGACAACTCGAAACCCGTCTCGACGTACGTCGCGGGCTGCCTCGAGCAGGTCTACGACGGCGACTTCCACCACGCGAACAAGGGCGAGCGGAAGTTCGCGTGCATCGCGGGCACGCAGAGCCTCGACGACGCGTGCAACTGGATCCGCGCGGGACGCAACCGGGGCCGCGGCGCGCTCGTCATCGCGAGCGACACCGCGCTCTACGCCCGCGGGGACGCCGGGGAGGCGACGCAGGGCGCGGGCGCCGTGGCGATGTGGGTCACGGAGGACCCCCGCCTCGTCGAACTCTCCGTCGAGCAGGGCTACGGCTCCGCGGACGAGACGGACTTCCTGAAGCCGAACCAGCAGTTCCCCTCGGTCGACGGCAAGCGCTCCATCCAGGTCTACCTCGCCCGAATGCGCGAGGCGCTCGTCGACTTCGAGAGCGTCGCGGGCCGCGTCGGACCCGAAGAGTACGCCTTCGCGCCGTTCCACACGCCGTACCCGGGAATGGTCCGGAAGGCCGCCCTGCTCGCGTTCCGGCACATCACCCGCGACACCGAGGTCGAGGAGGAACTCGCCGAGGAGATCGGTCGACAGCCACGTCGAGGGTCGTACGACGACGAGGAGGCCTTCGACGAGGCCATCCGGGCGTACATGGACGACCTGAAGCGCCAACCCGCCTACGGCGAGTGGTACGAGACGCGCATCGAGCCGACGCTCGGGATCAGCCAGTACGTCGGCAACTGGTACACCGGCTCGGTCCACCTCGCCAGGATGGCCGCCCTCCACGCGGCCGCCGAGGCCGGCCGCGACCTCGCCGGCGAACGCCTCCTCCTCGGTTCCTACGGGTCCGGCGCGCAGGCCGAGATCCACGCCGAGACGGTCCGCGACGGCTGGCAGGACCAGCTCCACGCCCTCGACGTCTTCGAGCGGATCGAAGAGCGCTACGACCTCTCCTGGGCGGAGTACGAGCGCGTCCACGATCGACACAACCACGAGAAGCAGTCCGAACTCGAACCCTTCACGACGCCCGCGGACGAGTTCGTCTTCGACGGGTGGGGGCCGATGAACGAGCGGAAGTACCGCTACGTCGAGTGAGGACGCCGACCGGATCGCACCCGGCCGTCGCCCCACTACCGGTTTCTCCCCCCGACCGTGCCGACCTGTCGTCGATCACCGACCGCCGTCTCGGCCGCCGGTCGTCGCGTCGAGCAGGCGGGCCTCGCACGAACTGCACGTCGCGGTGACGACCTCGCGCGCGCCGGCGGTCGACTCGCCGCGGTCCGCCCGGCTGCCGCCCTCGCGGAGCGCGACGTCCCCGCCGCAGAACGGGCACCGCGAGACGTGCCGACGGAGGGCGGCGAGCAGGCGACTGCGCTCGGCCGCTGGGCGCTCCGACCACGCCGCGTCGACCGTCGAGACGACTGCGACGGCGGCGGCGTCCGCGAGGAAGGCCGCCCGCGACGGCCAGGTGGCGAACGGATCGCCGTCCGCGGCGAGTACCGTCAGGGTCGAGGCGTGCGTCAACGTCACGTCGCGGGCGTCCTCGGGGACGTCGCCGGGTTCGAGGAGTGCGTCGAGGGCGTACTCGTCCGGGGCGTCGCGGAGTCCGGGGACGCGCTCGCGGTACGCCGCGCGGAAGGCCTCGGCCCGCTCAAGGCCGGAGCCATCGTCGCGCGGGCGAAGGATCCCCAGGTCGACGAGGACGGCTTCGGCGTCGAACGAGTCGGCGGACGGCGTCGCGCGCACGGTGTCGGCCGAGTCCCCATCTGGCGCGTCGGCCGCGGCGGGCGCGTCGGCCGCGGCCGGAACTGGAGCAGCGTGACTGGGTGACGACCCGCCTGGGGTCTGTCCACCGGCGAAGCGGGCGAGGGACGCGACAGCGACGACGGCGGAGACGACGACGGCGACGACGACGACCCAGGAGGCCGGCATGCGTGCACGCTGGCGTCCGACCGAGTTAAGTCGTCCCCTCGGGTCGGTAGCGCCAGTCCCGGAGGGACGGGCGACGAGACGCGGGCGGACTAGCGGTCCGTCACTCGGCGATGGCCTGGAACGCCTCGAGGACCTCTTCGAGCGGCGTCGTGCAGACGGCGAGCGAGAAGCCGTCGCGCTGGGCGAGACGCGGGGCGTGCTCCCAGAGGTCGTCCTCGTCGATGCCGTGGAGGAGGACGGCGTTCGGGGTGGGGTTCACGACGCGGAGAGCGACGAGCGGGCTCTCGCCGCGCGAGACGGCCGTGAAGCCGAGGACGCGGTTCGTCGACTGGCCGTAGAGGCGGTAGAACTCGTCGCTCGAGAGGCGGGTGATCGCGCGGATGCTGTCGATGAGCGTGTGGCCGCTGACGCGCTCGCGGTCGCCGGAGACGACCTCCGTCGCGCCGAGGGCGTCGTAGACGTCCGCGAGGGGAATGGTCGTCGAGTACTCCCTGAGGTCGAGGACGACGTCGCTCTCGAACCCCGCCGAGAGGACGCGGGCGTACTGGCGGATCCGGTCGCCGCCGCGGCGCTCGTCGATGTCGAGGAGCGCCGTGACGAGCCGCGAGACGAGGCCGATTCCGGGGCTCTGCCGGCGTCCGCTCTCGTAGTCCGAGATGACCGAGGAGGAGACGTCGAGCTGTTCGGCGAGTTCGGTCTGCGAGACGTCGAAGTCGGTTCGCCACTTTCGGAGCGTCGCGCCCGGGTCCTCGCTGAGGGTGACCTCGCCGGCGATGCGTTCGGCGAGTCCCGCGCGCGCCTCGGAGTCCATACGACACTCCTTCCGGGCGCGACGCCTAATGCGTATCGAACCCCGGAGTCGGCCGTCCGCGGCCGTCGTCAGCGCGTCGCGCTCGCCACCCAGCCACCGATCCCGCCGAGCACGATCGGATAGAGGACGGCGGCGAGCAGCGCGCCCGTGACGGGGTCGGGGCCGACCCAGGAGCCGCCGCCGGTCACGCGGAACGCGAAGAGGCCGATCCACGTCAGGACCGCGTAGCCGACGGCCACGCTCGCGCCGGCGACCGCCCCGCGCGAGCGGTCGGTGGTTCCCGCGTACCGGCCGACCGCGAAGCCCGCGAGCAGGAGGCCGACGACCGGCACGAGGTAGAGCAGCGTCGGCGCGTTCCCGTTCGCGATCAGGTCGAGCGCGGTCCGGCTCCCGCCGATCGCGGGGTAGGTGAAGGCGACGAAGTGGGCGTCGTAGAAGAGCCAGCCGACGCCCGCCCACGCGGGGACCGGCGTGCCGCCGAGCAGCTGGATGATCGCGTTGATCCCGCGGAGCTGTCGACGGACGTTCCCGGCCTGCCAGAAGTAGACCGCGAGGTACTCGAGGAGGAAGGCGACGGCACCGGCGACGGCGCCCGGGACCCACGGCACGCTCCGGTTCGACGCGGTGGAGGGCATACCGGCCCCGTTCACGCGAGACCGCGAAAGTCGTTGTGGCCGACGGCATCCCGGATCCGGCGACGACGCAGAGGACGGGCTAGCCCCGCGCCGGGGCGGTCGCTTACGTCTTCGGGACGCGAACACGCTGTCGCGAACGATCGGGAGAACGCGCGATGTACGAGGCGAGCACGTTGCAGCGGGCGCGGATCAGACTGGACGCCCTCGGCGCGACTCGGGCGTCACGGGCGGAGCTCGAGCGCCGACAGCGTCGCCGGCTCGGGAGGCTCCTGGACTTCGTGACGCGCCAGTCCCGGTTCTACCGGCGCCACTACGCAGACGTGGAGCGTCCCCGCGCCGACTTCGAGGAACTCCCGCCCGTCACGAAACCGACCCTGATGGCGAACTTCGACGACGTGGTCACGGATCCCGCGGTGACGAGGACTGCCGTGGACGCCTTCGTCGCGGACCGCTCGAGGATCGGCGAGCGTTTCCTCGGCCGCTACCCGGTCTGGCTCACGTCCGGGACCACGGGCGAACCCGGCGTGTTCCTGCAGGACGACGTCTCCTTCACGGTCGGGGACGCGGTCGGCGACCGCTGGACGCTTCGCGCGCTCCTCGACCGCACGGCGATGGCGCGCCTTGTCCGGGGCGGCTTCCGGGTCGCGGAGATAGCGGTCGGTGGCGGCCACTACGCCGCCGCCTCGGGCGTCGCGATGGTCGGACGCGAGCACCCGTTCCTCCGCGACCGGATGCGGTTGTTCTCTCCGTCGCGCCCGCTCTCCGAACTCGTCGAGCGCCTCGAGGCGTTCCGGCCGACGATCCTCGTCGGGTACGCGACCGTGCTCACGGAACTCGCACGCGAGCAACGGGCGGGACGTCTCGACCTCCGGCCGGCGCTCGTCCAGCCGAGCGGCGAGCCGATCGCCCCGACCGAGAAACGGGAGCTCCGCCGGGCCTTCGACTGCGTCGTCCGCGAGATCTACGGGTCGACCGAGTGCTACGCGCTCGCGCTCGAGTGCGAGCGCGGCACCCTCCACGCCAACACCGACTGGTTCGTGATCGAACCGGTCGACGAGGACTACCGGCCGGTCGAGCGCGGCGAGCCCTCTCACACCGTCCCCCTCACGCACCTGGCGAAGCGGATCCAGCCCCTCGTCCGGTACGACCTCGGCGACAGCGTCACGCTGTTCGAGGAGCGCTGTCCGTGCGGGAGCGCCTTCCCCGCGCTCCAGGTCGAGGGTCGGCAGGGCGACGTCCTTCGGTTTCAGACCGACGACGGCGCGGTCCCCGTCTTTCCGATCCCGCTCGCGAGCGTCGTCGAGGCGGTCCGCGGCGTGCGCCGGACGCAGATACTGCGGACGGGCCCGTCCGCCCTCAGCGTTCGCCTCGACCTGACGACCGACGCGGACCGGGAGGCGGTGTGGACGCGCGTCGAACGCGACGTGAACGCGTTCCTCGAGTCGCAGGGCGTCACAGACCCGACGGTCGAGTTGGCCGACGAACCGCCGCGGCGAGACCCGGCCGGCGGGAAGTTCCGCCACGTCCTCTCGGCGGTCGACGGGGACTGACGGGACGACCACGCCCGCCGTCGTCGGACGCTGCGAGACGACCGCGCGGTCGTCGCGTCCTCGGTCACGGGCCGAAGAACTCGCCCACGTCGTAGCGACCGAGGTCCCGAGTGACGGCGCCGACGACGTCGAGGTCGACCCCCGCTTCGCCGCCGTGGAGGCTGAATCCGGCGGCGCGCGTGGTCTTGTCGTTCTCCACGATGCAGGTCTCGGCGCCGTTACAGGCCTCCTCGACGACGTTCATGAGGTAGACGCCGTCGCGGAGTTTCACGTAGACGGCCGGCGCGGACCACTGGGTGCCGAGGGTCTGGTCGTCGGTGTAGATCGTCCAGGCTGTCGAGTGGGGCGTCGTGTAGAGGTGCATGGACGTCATCTCGTCGGAGTAGGTCCTCGTGAACCCGCGACCGACCAGTTCGTCCGTGAACTCGTGGCGGACGTACTGTGGGGCCTCGATTCCCGCCATCTCCGCGACGCCGAAGTGCGCGTCGTAGGAGACCTCGTTCCCGTAGTACGCCGTCCCCATCTCAGAGTGGACGCACGTCGTGAGACCGTTCGTCAGATCCAGGGCGATCTTCACGCACGCGCGGGGCCGACTGCCGCCGTGCAGGTGGGAGAAGAACACGAGTCGGTCGTCGACCTCGAACGCGCGGTAGGGTTCCTCGCGCCACGTCTCCGCACCCTCCGGTCGCCACCGGAGGCCGGACTCGTCGGCCACCTCGTACTCCCACGCGGGGCCGTCGTCGTCGTACCGGAGAGTGAACGTCTCGCCGACCAGCAGGTCGCTGAAGGGCGGGGGGTTGCCCGACAGCATCCCCGCCATCTCCCTGGGAACGTCGTCGTAGTCGTCCGGGAACGCGACGGTACGTTCTTCGGCCGCCCTGTGGACGTCCGCGTCCGTCATGTGCGGGAGTGATCGGGCCGGGCGGTACACCGTCCGCTGACCCCTCGGGGCGTCCGTGGCCCGGTCACCGTCGTCGCTCCCGTGACCGCCGCCCCGTCCGTCCTCGTCGAACGGCGCCAGCGAGGGCAGGTGACCGACGACCTCACCCGATCCCCTGAACACGTAGTACTCTAGCTCGTCGTTCTCGTCGAACCCCAGTCGCACCCCGACCTGGGTCTCCGAGTACAGGTCCATCGCGTAGGCGGTCAAGACGCCGGAGAACTCGCACTCGGTCCTGTCGTAGACGAACGTCCGGTCGTCGACCATCACGTAGTCCGACGGGCCGCAGTACCCCAGGTCGTCCGCGTGACGGGTCAGTTCGACGAAGTTCGACGAGACGACCGACGCGTAGAACTCCAGGGTCTCCACGCCGGTGTCCTGTTTCCAGTAGAGACCCGTTCCTTCGAGTCGGTTCGTCGGGTGGTGGGAGTCCGCCGGCGGGTCCTCGCCCGCGCCCGCGACGCGGCCGAAGTGTATCTCGCGCTGGACCTCCCGGCTCTCGACGACGACCGACTCGCCGGTCGCCGTGGTCTCCTCCCTGTCGCTCGGAAACCAGACCTCGATCACGGTGACGAGGCCGGTGTCGCGGTCGAAGAACACGTTGTATCCCGTCCGCTCCCCCGGGACCACGTGGGAGAAGAAGACCAGTCGATTCAGCGTGAGCGCGCCGTATCCGGCCCGGACCGTCGTCCCGCCGTCCACGGAGACCGCCAGCGTGGTTTCGTCCTCGAAGGCGTACGCGAGCGCGAGGCCGTCCTCGGTCGCGATCTCGAGCGCGCGGCCGACCAGTGCGTCCGATAGCTCGGACGCGCAGTCCGGTCCGGCCTCGGCCTCCTCGAGCTTCCGATCGATCTGGGCCGTCGTCAGATCCGTGTAGTCGAAGCGGTGCATCGGCGTGTTCATCGGGCTTCTCCCTTCGAAGAGAGCGATCAGTCCTAAATATGTACGCACCGGGGTCGTCGTCGAGACGCGGAGACGCTCACGTGGAGGGTACATACGCGCGCGTACTCGGGACCGGTGCCGATCGGAGGGTGACGAGCGGAACCACTACACGCGCATCGCACCGCCCCTCGTTCGTTGATCGACCGGACGCCGAAGTGCGCTACATCGTGTGCACGACGTGTGCGTCAGTCGAACGTGACTGTGCAACGGCGGCGTCATTGTCCCCCGACTCGTTCGGCTCGCAGATGGGTTTACGAAGGCATGTGGGGAATATTCATACGTATACCCACCATACGGTCGGGTATGTCCGAAGCGACGCTGGACGACCGCGGTCGCCTCACGCTCCCGAAGGAGATGCGAGAGCGATACGGCGACCGCTATCACATCGTCGAACTCCACGACGGAATCAAGTTGGTCCCCGTCTCGGACGACCCGCTCGACGCGCTCCGGGACGAGTTCTCAGACGTCGAGAAGACGCCGGCCGAACTGCGCGAGGACGCGCGCGAAGCGGCACTCGACGAGGCCGGGCGCTGAATGTACGCCGAGACGGATTTCCTGCTCGCGCTCGTCAAAGACGAGGACTGGCTCGGAGACGCCGCCGAGGACGTCTATCGTGATCACCGCGACGAACTATGGACGTCGCAGTTCACGCTCGTCGAGCTACTGATGGTCGCCTATCGCGAGAACCGCGACACCGAGCGAGTCGTCGCCAACGCCGCCGAACTCGTAGAGGTGCGGGGCGACACCGAGACCGTGGTCGCGGCGGCGACGTACGTCGAGGACCACGGATTCACGCCGTTCGACGCGCTCCACCTCGTCGAATCGAGCGGTGATACGATCGTCTCCAGCGACGAGACGTACGAGGGGTTCGCGCCGCGTCTGGACCTGCGGGCTGTCGACGAGGAGTAGCGCTCCGCAACCACTAAACGCACCTCGCGCGAACCACGATCCAGATGGCCGACTGGACGGAGACGTACCGCCCGACGACGCTCGGCGAAGTCCGCGGGAACGACAAGGCCCGCGACG
>Ga0102962_1000774_pt1 | contig 13729 bp, 13 predicted proteins | sample SalPonF2_C_D2_MG_FD_84519 | JGI IMG/M metagenome (GOLD analysis project Ga0102962, IMG submission 84519) | Salt pond soil microbial communities from South San Francisco under conditions of wetland restoration - Salt Pond MetaG SF2_C_D2_MG ...
GCAAATCCGCTGCAGAGGATTCCCAAGACGGGTAGCGCCGAGAGCCACGGATCGAGCACTGCCAGAGGCGACAAAAGCCCCAGGATCAACCCGATCATAGCCGAGCTGCTCAGTGCATGATATTCGTCGACCTGATCGTCCTGGTAATCGGTCAACTGCAGGTCGGGCAATCGAAGGTTGGAGTGGTCAACCATCAGTTTGCATTCTTGCGAAGAGTTCCCTGAGTCCTCATTTGAGATTCGAGAGCGGCACGCCGGGTTGCATACTTGGGCAAGAACTGAGCGTCGGGATCGAAGACGGTCTTTTCATTCACACCGGCTTCCGTGCCCGATCGACAAAACGCGCCGAGCGACATCCGTTGCGTGAAACCGAGCCATTGGCGGTCGGGGCCGGCCATGCCGAGAAACATGGCTTCTTTCTCCGGCTGGAATGCTCCGTCCATCGGGTTGCGTGCCAATGGGGCCGTGTGCAGCGTCATCATCAAAAAACAAACCATCACCCAACCGGTCCACACCGAAAGCAGCAGCCCGCCGACGGTGTCGGCGATACTGGGAAACCGCATCTTCACCTTCGAGAGGAAGTCCGTGGCCAGGCGAAACATAACCATAAAGAAGACGAAGAGTCCCCACAGAACGACGAAGTCGATCAGGTATGTATAGGAACCAGCTTGGCCTTCCGCCCACCCGGCGACCGGTTCCCAGAGCGATGTGGCCAACAGTGCCGACGTGACCACGTTGATCAGCCGAATCGCGTTGCCCCACAGCCCCTCGGTATAGAGGCACGCGATGCACGCGAAGAGAATCGCCAATTGTGCGACTGGAAGGACGTATGACATAACAGAACCCTATGCGTTAACTCTCACTTCACGTTCTTACTTCAACACTCGCATCAACTCCGGCAGCGACGTAATCCCTTTGGCTACCATCAGAATGCCTTCCTCCTGGAGGCTCCGGTAGCCGTCCTTGCGAGCGGCTTGTCGGGCCGCATCGAGTTTGCCGCCGGCGGCAAGCACTTTGCGCAGCGTGCTGCCGACGACCAGCAACTCGAAGACGGCGGTCCGACCGATGTAGCCGATGCCGCCGCATGTCTCACAGACTTCCTCGGGCTCTTGCGGCGGCCGATAGAAGGCTTCGACCCGGCCTTGCGGAATTCCCAACTGCTGCAGAACCTGCGGCGTCGGAGCGTAGGCTTCTTTGCAGTCGTCGCACAGTTTTCGCACCAGTCGCTGATTGAAGACGGCCGACACGCGCGAGGCGAATTTCTTTGCATTGATACCAAGTGCCAGCACGCGAAGCAACGCCTCGACGCTGTCTTTTGCCCGAATCGTACTCAGAATCAGCCGATCTTCGTCGATCTCGTCGCAAAGGGAATCGACCGTCTCTCCGTTGACCAGATCGCGAATGACGATCACCTCGGGCATCATGCGGATCACCTTCGGCAGTATGGTGACCGGTGTTTCGCCCTTGGCGGCGCTGTAGGTGTAGACCGGGCAGTTCTCGATGTCCTCGTATCGGGTCGATTCCTCCTCGATGGCAACGAACTCTCGCGTCAGCCGGTCGGTGTGCCGAATGACCACATCGGCTGTGGTCCGCAGTCCGGTCGCCGGCATCGTTGAGAACAGGATGAACCCTTTCTCCAAATGGAACAGTTCCCTCATCTGCTCTTCGATTTTTGGCCGCATGCCGAGTTCTCGGACCTCCTCGAAGTGAATCTTCGGGTCGACCAATTCGATCATTGCCCGTTCGCCCGTCTTCGTCCCTTGCGTGGTGAGGGTGCCGTTGTATTTGTTCTTTTCGAATTCCGCGCCGAAGGTCCCTTTCTGGCGGCTTTGGCGATCTTGTGGGTTGAGTCCACAGAGGGTCTTCAGGCTCTCGATCAACGGGTCGCCGTACTCGCGTTCCAGCGGTTCGCCGTTGTGCCACACGCCGTCGATCATCAAGCGTCGAGCCACGTTCTGCTGGGTGAATTCGAGCATCAGTGCCGTGGCCCGGCGCTGCATGCCGTCGGCCAACACCTCGCGCAGCGGCAGCAGGCCCTCGGTCTGCCGCGCGGCCAGCAGTCGGGCATTGTTCTCGGTGTCGGTCTCGGCCCCCTTGCCGGTCAGCTTCACCGGCGGACCCTTTTCGTGCGGGTCCATCGGCTCCGCTTGGATCTTGATCCCCAACGGCGCCAAATGGACCGACAACCAGTAGCGAATATGGTCCGGCGTGAAGACACGCTGGTGCAGCATCACCACACGATTGCGCTGGACGACATAGGTGATGAACGGCGCAAAATAGGCGATCACCAACAACGGGAAGCCGACCCAGAAATAGGGGATCAGCCAGACCAGGATGAAACTGGCCAGAAACGACCCGAAGACGATCCCGTTCCATCGCAGATATTTCATCCGCGTTTCTTGGCCGTCGCGATTGATCCAATCGCCCGTCCAAACCCACATCAAAAAGACGAACCAGCAGCCGAGGATTTTCAGCAGGCTGAGATAAAATCCCGGCCCGCGCCAACCGGCCTTTGGCAGCGTCATCGATTCCCACTGTTCCTGGGCGAACAGTTCGGAAGCCCCCAACGCGATCGCGGCGGTCATGACGATCAGTATCAGCAGCAGTCGAAACATCATAGCATTGCAGATTCAGCGAGGTTGATACCCTTCAGCGCCATTTTCAGCGATTCGGGATTGGGTGCCACTTCGAACGCGGTTGCCCGATCGATCAGGTCGTCGTCGATCAATTGCTTCAGACTCATGGTGAAGTCTTGCATTCCCTCTTCCTTGCCGATCCGAATGGCATCGATCAGTTTCTCGTCCATCCCCTCCATGATGAGCTTTCGGATCGTGGGCGAGAACTTCATGATTTCGACCGTGGGCACTCGGCCGACACCTTCCTTGATCGAGGGAAGTAGTTTTTGGGCAATGATGCCCTTCATATTGAAGACCAGTGCACTGCGAATCGCGCCGTGCATGGCCTCGGGAAACAGGTCGAGAATACGACCGATCGTACTCGGAGCGGTTGAAGCATGGATCGTGCCGAACACCAGGTGGCCCGTCTCGGCCGCCTGAATGGCCGTCTCGAACGTTTCCCGATCGCGCATTTCACCGACCAGGATGATGTCGGGGTCTTCACGCACCGCGTGCTTCATGCCGATCGAGAAGTTTTTCACATCCATGCCGATCTCGCGCTGGTTGATCAGACACTTGTGCTCGGTCATCGTGAATTCGATCGGGTCTTCCAGCGTTAGAATGTGCTTGCGATAGTTCCGGTTGACCCAGTCGAGCATCGAGGCGATCGTCGTACTCTTTCCGGAACCGGTAATGCCGGCCAGCAGGATCATGCCCTGGGCGTGCTTACAAAGGCCTTCCAGTCCGGGCGGTAGGTAAAGCTGCTCGAAGTTGGGGATCCAGTTGTTCACACGCCGAGCGACCATGCCGACGTGTCCCATCTGCTGCAGCACATTGACGCGGAATCGCCAGGTCGTACCGTCCACATCGAGCGAGTAGGCGAAGTCGGCTCCGCCTTCATCGTCGAAGATCGATCGGCGCCGGGCGTCCATGTTCAACATCGGAAAAATCAGCGAGACCATCTCGTCGTCGTCGATCGGCGGCCGGTCCAAAGGACGCAACGATCCGTTCACCCGCACGTAAGGCGCGCAGTCGACCTTCAAGTGCAGGTCGCTGCCCTCTAGCTTCACCAACGCGCGGAAAAGCTTGTCGATCGGGAAGTCTTCCTTCTTCGCAAGGAATCTCGCGCCGTCGGTGTCGTCTATGGTTGCCATGGTTCGTCCCAAGAGGGGTTGCTGGATCGAGGTGTTTTTCGAGTGGAATCGGGTTCTGTGTTGGCTCGGTCCCACCGACCACAATCGGTGGGCTTGGTTCTTACGAACGTCGACCGTTAGAGTCGAACGGGGACTCCTCTGGCTTGCATGATGCGTTTGGTTTCTTCGATGGTGTATTCGCCGTAGTGAAAAATGCTGGCGGCCAAGGCGGCTTCGGCTCCGCCCTTGAGGATCGCGTCGGCCAGATGGTCCGGACAACCGGCTCCTCCGCTGGCGACGACCGGGATCGTCACGGCGTCGGTCACCGCACGAGTGATTTCCAGATCATAGCCGTCTTTCGTCCCGTCGGCATCCATCGACGTCAGCACGATTTCGCCGGCGCCGAGCCGCTCGACCTCGCGTGCCCAAGCGACCGCTTCGAGCCCGGTGCCGATGCGCCCGCCGTTGATATGGACCTCCCAAAACTCTTTACCGTCTTTCATCACGCGTTTCGGATCGATGTTGACCACGATACACTGGCTGCCGAACCGTCGGGCGGCCTGCCGGACCAACTCGGGATCGCGACAGGCGGTCGAGTTGATCGAAACTTTGTCGGTACCGGCGTTCAACAACGCACGAATATCGTCCAGCGTGCGAATCCCACCGCCGACGGTCAACGGCATGAAAATCACCTCGGCCGTACGGCGAACAATATCGAGGATAATGTCGCGGCCCTCATGGCTGGCAGTGATATCCAAGAAGACCAACTCGTCGGCCCCCTCTTTCTCATAGCGCGCGGCAACCTCGACCGGATCTCCCGCATCGCGGAGATTCAGAAAGTTCGTACCTTTAACGACCCGCCCCTCGTTAACGTCGAGACAGGGGATAACCCGCTTAGCAAACATGGAATTCCAGGGAGGAAGTGTTCCGGAGCCTGTCACCGGCCGAAGCCAACCCGATTGGGACCAACAAATTGGAACAAACGGACCGACCGATAGCCAACCTTTTACTCTAATTTCAGGGTGGCGCCGGGTCCATACCCTAGTTCAGGGGGGGTGAATAAACCGCCCACCCGCCGACGCTTGGACACGGGAGTCGCGATCTCGTCGGCCTGCCGGGCGAGACCCCGTTGCTGATCCAGCACGGTTAGTCCTGAGCGTCCAAGAAACGAGCCCATTTTTCGCAGTAGTCTACGGACGCACTTTCGGAAGTGTGGTCAGTCGAACCGACCTACCCAAGAAAGTATGGGGGTTCCTTGGTATTCCGCCAGGTGCCGGTGTTGGTTGGCATGGGCAGCTTGCCTGCCCTTGGTTCGTTGTGTTTGGACGGCCAAGCCGCCCGTGATACCCGAAGGGGCACGACACTGTATTATGGTTCATCCGGAAACATCCAAGCGGCCGATTGCGACAGTTGTCGATTGTGCTCAACCGAATTGCGTCGCTAATTCGCCCGCGGATGGGCCTTTTCGTAGGCTTCGCGCAATGCCGATGTGCTCACGTGGGTGTAGATCTGCGTGGTGACCAGGCTCTTGTGGCCGAGTAGCTCCTGGACGCTGCGGATGTCGGCGCCGTGGTCCAATAGATGGGTGGCGAAACTGTGGCGTAGCGAATGGGGTGTGGTGCGATCGTCCAGGCCGCTGAGTTTTAGGTACTTTTCGAGCATGCGGCCGATACTGCGTGTGGTGATCCGGCGACCGAACCGGTTGACGAACACCGGTGCCTCGGGCCCCTTCGGTTCCTTGGCGTGAAGCTCGCGCACATGCAGCCAGCGGCGCAGCGCCTGGGTGGCGTAGCTGCCGACCGGGGCCAGACGTTCCTTGCGTCCCTTGCCTCGCACGCGAAGGATGCCGGCCGCGAAATCGAGGTCGCCGTCGTTCAGTCCCACCAACTCGCTCACGCGCAGACCGGCCGAATACATCGTCTCGAGCACAGCCCGATCGCGCAACCCCATCGGCTCGTTGGCCGGCGGTGCCTGAAACAACCGCCCGAGATCCTCGCCCGAAAGAAAATGCGGCAACGAACGGCCCTTGCGCGGGTTGCGCAGCGGTTTGGCCGGGTTGACCTTCGTCCAGCCTTCGCGCTGACCGAATTTGAAGAAGCTGCGCATCGACGCCAGCCGTCGGGCAATCGTCGATTTGGCGTAGCCCGACTCGTGCAGCGCCGACACGTAGCCGCGCAAATCGAGCACGGTGATCTCGCCGGGAGCCGGGCAAACGTCGCCGCGTGCTTCGGTCAGATACTCGGCCAGGAAGGTGAGATCCTCGCGGTAGCTCTTCTCGGTCAGCTCCGAGGCATTACGCTCGACGCGCAGGTATTTTAGGAAACGACCGATTGCGGTGTGCATTCGAGCAACCGATGAGCGTTTGGGCGATTAGCAGAATTCGTCGGTATCGGACTCGGACGGCATCGGCAGATCGAAACGGGAGGCGACCGTGTGCTTCTGGCTCTCCTGGCGAATCTTCTGGCTCAGAACGGCCGCATCGTACCAGGTGAAGCTCAACTCGGGGTTCGACGCGTAGCGCCCGAGCGTGCGCAGTGTTTCCGCGCGGCTCGAATCGTCGTACAAGAAGACGTAACGTTCCGAACCCTTCACCAACGCCAGTACATTGATGTCTTGACCCACAGCGGTATTCTCCTGAAGCGGCGTGTGCAACGCGTCGAGGCGGGTGACCATGCCGGAGGCCCGATCGGGTCGGGGCCAGCAGCGCCTAATTCTCTTATCGGATGGTTGGCCACCGCCACACCACTCGCGTTTCGCCAACGCCGCCGCGGGCGCTGAGTGTCTCGGCAATATGCATGTGGCAACAAAAACGGATAAAGTCTTCGCTGCGTTGAAGATAGGCCTGCCACCCCCCGAATCGGGCTTCGTCGCGGAAGTAATAGTAGCTCGCCAATGCCTCGGTGAATTCCATGTCGTTGCCGTTATAGATCCGTGTGTGGCTGATCACCGGCTCGACCGTTTCCAGCGGCGTCGGCGGAGCAACGCGTGGCGGCGGGGGAATAAACCCTCGTGCATCCGGCCAATTAGGGGGAATGCCAACCGGCGGCATACCGCCGACATCTACCACCTCGACAGGCCCGGTTGGTGAGAATTCCTCGGCGATGCCGCCGTCGGTCGGAATCTGTTCGGCCAAGCTCTCGTCGACCGCTTCCCCTTCGCTCGTCTGGTCATCTTTGCTTGTCTGGCCATCCTGTGCAACGTGCTGCACCGCTTCTACGCCTTCTTCCCAGTCGGGACCGTGCCACCCGTCGTCTTGCGGCTCTTGCACTTGGGGCGTTGATTGCAGGGGCTTTGGGACCTGCATCTCGGGCACAACTCGTTCGTAGGGAGGAGTTTGCGTCGCAAGCTGTTCTTTCGCCAGGGCCATCTCCGCCTCGAAGACCAGCGGGGCGGGGATGCATTCTTCCTCGGGCGTTCCCCATGGCAAACCATAGCCGGGCGGGATCGGATGGAAGGCCGGATTCGCGGCGTACCATTCCACCTTCATACCCATTCGGGGTGGATAGTAAGGATCATAATCGGTCACCGCCCCGACGACCAACACATCGACATCGAGCAATTGGGCCAAATGCCGAGCGTCGTTCGGTCCGGTCAGGTCGAGGTTGTGCGTTTGCATCGCCTTTTGGACCACGCCGACCGGAACCACCTCGAAACCGGGAATCGCCTGCAACTCGTTGTAGTAGGCTAGCGCCACTTCGGAGCCATTGACCGTTGGCTCCTCGCTCAGATTGAAGAACGGCGCAACCGCCACCTTCGAGAGCTGTGGAAACGGATTGTGGAATGTCGGCTGATGGGCAATGTCGGGCAGCGCCGAACAGCCGGTCGACAGCAGGCATCCGAGCAGGATTAGGTTGCGTAACATCTTTATCAAAAACCACTTATGAAGAAGGACCCCCCCTCTTCAACGCCCCTCGACAGCAAGGTACGCTGCGCGCACACACGCCGAGAAGGCTAGCATCGTCCGCCTTATCGGCAAAGTCGCTGTAAATACTCCAGGCTAAACCTGGAATCGGCCCAATATTTCGCCGGGCTTGAAGTAACTCGCGATGATGCGAGAATGATGCCAGGAGGGGATTGCATCGCCGCCGTGGTTTGGCGGCTGGGCTTGCCCGGCGCGTTTTTTTGCTGGCGGCCACAGAAAATCGAGCCAACCAAGATTTCGGGAAAAAGGGAAGGTTGGAAAAAGGGGAAAGAAGAAGAGAGTCATCCCGTCCTTTCCTTCGTCCCCTCTTCCCGCTCCCTTTTGTCTCAATGTTCTCGATGCCCGGAGAGAAGATGGCAACAACCGATCCCAATCCGTATCAACTTCCCCGAAACCCGACCCGATCGGTGCGCATCGGTAGCGTGATGATCGGCAACGGCCATCCGATCATGGTGCAAAGCATGTGCGCCACGAAGACGGTCGACGTCGAGGCGACCGTTTCCCAGGTGAACCACTTGGCCGGTGCGGGGGCCGGCGTGGTGCGGATTGCGGTCGATACACAGCAAGACGCTGAAGCTTTGGCCGAGATCCGCAAGCAGACGGACGCCAACCTGTCGGTCGACCTACAGGAGAACTATCGATTGGCCGCCGACGTGGCCCCGTTGGTCGACAAGATCCGCTACAATCCGGGCCATCTGTTCCATCACGAGCGTGAGCGGCCGTGGCAGGAGAAGGTCGAGTTTCTGGCCAACGTGGCCGGCGAGCACGACTGCGCAATTCGCGTGGGTGTGAACTGCGGTTCGGTCGATCCGGCCAAGCGGGAAAAGTTTGCCGAGAACGACTCGATCGGTCCGATGCTCGAAAGCGCAAAAGACCATTGCGAGCTGCTCGATCGGCTCGGCTTTACGCAATACTGCGTCTCGCTGAAAGACTCCGATCCGGCCAACGTGATCGAGGTCAACCGCCGATTCGTGCTCGATCGGCCCGATGTGCCGTTGCATCTGGGCGTGACCGAGGCGGGCATGCCGCCGGAAGGGATCGAAAAGACGCGCCTCGCGTTGGGCCATCTGCTGCGCCGCGGCATCGGCGATACGATCCGCGTTTCGCTGACCGTGCCCTCGGCCGAGAAGGGCCAGGAGATCGAGGCCGGCCGCCAGATTCTCGAGGACGTGGCCGCCGGACGGATTCACGACGATGTGGGGACGAAGGAACAAGGGCTGAACATCATCAGTTGCCCCAGTTGTTCAAGGGTCGAAAACGAAGCGTTCGTTGAACTGGCGCAAAAGGTGCGCAACGCCACCCGCTACGCGGCCGACTATCCGCTGACGATCGCCGTGATGGGCTGTCGCGTCAACGGCCCGGGCGAAACGGACGACGCCGACCTGGGCCTATGGTGCGGCCCAAGCTTCGTCAACCTCAAACGCAACGGAGCGAGGATCGGCGCCTTTTCCTACGACGAGATCCTCCCGCGGATGAAGGAGGAACTCGACATCCTGATCGCGGAGCGGGCATAGAGGTTTGGCATTGCAGCGCAGGGTCAACTGTCTTCTGGCCAACCTCGAAAATGCATCACCGCAAACAGGATACAGCCGAAGATAACCAAAAATGCTCCACCGCCCGATAAGAAGAATGTCCAAACATCTGTTACGAACAGACCTGCCACACTTATCAGCGCCCCGCCCACTGCAGAGCGATGGTTGTGAGCACATTGGCTGGTGTCACGCTCCTCTTTGCTTGTTTGATAGCAATGTATCTTGGATGCAGGTCATCCAGACGCTTCTGCAACTCATCGCAAGCCTCCACCAGACGTTTGTTCTCTTTTTCAAGACGTTCTATCGTCCTTTCGCGAAGAAGAATGACCTGCTTCGTCGGTGTAAATTCTGCAATCTCACGAGCTTTTTCTAAGGCTCGTTCTTCTCCTCGCGTTTGCGGGTCGGACTCCTCCGACGGCGGAGCAGACGCCTTGATGTCTGCGATATCTCGCTGATCGTTACTCTTATCGTGGGCGGGGTGGTTCATGGACTATTCGTGAAGTGTCTGCGAATCATCTCCTCCGGAATGTCCGTCCCCTTTGGCGGATTACCCGAATACTCTTGAAACACCTTGTCCCACGGCGAGTTGGCCTTATGGGTCATCTTGGAAAGCTGGACAGCAGTAAACCCCTTGTACACATCCCATACCTTATTCAGAATCGCCTTTGTCCGTTCAACATCACCGGGTGCACCAGAGGCTTCTTTGTCGATAGATGGTGTTGTGATTTGGAATTCAAACGGTGGACCTTGCTTCATCCGAACATGTGTTGCTCGTCCGGAAATCGACTGGTTTCCAAACTCTTTGAATTCATGATAGAGAGACCTGATAACCGGCCCCCATTTCCAGGCCTCGATTTGCTCATGGACAAGCGGTGCCCCCGCGATGGCCAAATGCCATCCATGGGCAAAATAGACCAACTTTTGTAGCTTCATTGGCGATAGGTGATTTCCCTCACCCTCCGCCAGATCGAGAAAATAGTTGGCAACAGCCTTTGAGGAATATGCCATAGAACCGCACCTTAACCAGACGCATGTACACTGCCTCGCCAGGTTGTATTATACCTCCTAGCTGCCAGGGAAGCAAGAGCCATGCACCCCGTTTCAAAATCACCCTCAGGCGATCAGGCTACGCCGTCTGCTGTTTCGCGGCCATCAGTGTGTTGTGCAGCAGCATGGCGATGGTCATCGGGCCGACGCCGCCGGGGACGGGCGTGATCTGGCCGGCCACTTCTTTGACGGCTTCGTAGTCGACGTCGCCGACGAGGCCTTCGTCGGTGCGGTTGATGCCGACGTCGATCACGACGGCGCCCGGCTTGACCATGTCGGCGGTGACGAACTTCGGCACACCCATGGCCACGATCAGGATATCGGCCGCACCGGTGACGGCCGGCAGATCGCGGGTGCGGCTGTGGCAGATCGTCACCGTGGCGTTCGCTCCCTTGGCCTTCTGCACCAGCATCGACGCCATCGGCTTGCCGACGATGTCGCTGCGGCCGAGCACCACCACGTTGGCACCGGAGGTCTCGACGCCCTTGCGGATCAACATCTGCTGGATGCCGTGGGGCGTGCAGGGCAGGAATCGGGGACGACCTTGGGAGAGCAGGCCGACGTTTTCCGGATGGAACGCGTCGACGTCTTTCTTCGCGCTGACCGAGTCGAGCACGCGCAGTTCGTCGATCTGCTTCGGCAGCGGCAGTTGGACGAGGATGCCGTGGACCTCTGGGTCGTTATTAAGTTGGTCGATTAGCGCCAGCAGTTCTTCGGTCGTGGTCTGGGCCGAGGGTCGGTGCATTTGGCTCTTGATGCCGGCTTTCTCGCAACCTTTTTGCTTGTTGCGGACATAGACCTGGCTGGCCGGATCTTCGCCCACGAGCACGGCGGCCAGACAGGGCGTCACACCACTTTGCTCGACGAATTCGGCCACCTGCTGGGCCACCTCGGCTCGGATTTCTTGCGACAGGGCTTTGCCATCGAGGATTGCAGCGGTCATCGGCATCTCTCCACACGAATTCAGGGTATCGGAAGGGTCATTGAAAATCGACGGTAAGACGCCATTTTAGCAGGTCAGCCACCCGGGGCTAGGGGGGCAAGCTTGCCGATTGTGACGCGGTAAGCCGCAGTCTATGCCAGACTGCTCGAATCGCACTGAGAACGCCTTGACAGACCCCAGGTGTTTCGATACTTTTCCCCAGTCCAATTTTGCGAGTTGCCGATCTGCCAGCGTCCGGCTGCCGAATTCCAATTCCTCACGAGGAGGCGATTTCATGAAACGCCTATTGTTTGCTACTTCGGTCATCATTCTTGCAGTCGCCGGTTGCCAAGATCGCCACTTCATGAGTGCGGACAGTCGCCCAAGCGGCGAGAAGGTGGTCATCCCCAAGGAATCGATCCAGGGCTTTGCCAAAGAGTATGGTCTCTCGGAAGCAGAGGCCGCCGAGTACTTTCGCAACGGCCAATCCTTCCCCAAGAAGTCGCAGCAGGTTGCCACCGATCCGCCCGTCGACAGTGGTGTGAGGAGAACCAGTTTCACCGAGACGGTTTCGCCCAGCGAGCCGATCGGCGAAGCGACCGCATCGGACGCCTCGTCGGGATCGCTCGAACCACCGCAAAGCGATCTCGGTCCGAGCATGATCCGCACGACTGGCCGTTTCGGGGCGAAGACTTACTGAGCGGCGACGTATACTGAGCAGCCGCCCCTGTGAGACGCTGATTCTTCGATCACGCGTCGTCCAATAGCCGGCAAACGTATTGCGCGTAGTTGCCCTTGCCGAGTTGCGATGCGCGAGCTCGGAGAGATTCCTTGTCGATCCACCCACCGGCCAGAGCAATCTCCTCGAGACAAGCAATCATCATGCCTTGCCGCTCTTCGATAGCTTCGACGAAATTGGCGGCCTGGAGCAGCGAGTGGTGTGTTCCCGTGTCGAACCAGGCGATGCCGCGCCCCAGCACCGTAACACGCAGGTCACCTTGCTCGAGGTACATTCGATTGAGCGTGGTGATTTCCAATTCGCCGCGAGCCGAGGGCTCGACCTTTTTGGCCAACTCCGCCACTCGCTCGTCATAGAAGTAGATTCCCGGGATTGCATAATTGCCCTTGGGTTTGTCGGGCTTTTCTTCCAGGCTGAGGGCACTCCAATCGGCGTCGAATTCGACGACACCGTAGCGGCGGGGATCCTTGACCGCATATCCGAATATCGTCGCGCCGCGGGTCTGTTGCGAGGTCTCCCGAAGCAAAGGGCCGACCGAGTTGCCATAGAGAAAATTGTCGCCAAGCACCAAGCAGGCGGGCGAGCCGTCGAGAAACTTCTCGCCGATCAGAAACGCTTCGGCCAGTCCCCGAGGCTCGGGCTGCTCGGCATACTCGAAACGCATGCCCCACTGCGACCCGTCGCCGAGCAATCGCCCGAACTGGGGCAAGTCTTCCGGTGTCGATATGACCAGAACTTCCCGAATGCCGGCCAGCATCAGCAGCGACATGGGATAGTAGACCATCGGCTTATTGTAGACGGGCAGCAACTGTTTGCTCAGGGCAGCGGTCAGTGGATAGAGCCGCGTTCCGGAACCGCCTGCTAGAATGATGCCTTTTCTCATCGTATCGGTTTCCACCACCACTCGTTGTTCGAATACCACTCGACCGTCTTGCGCAAGCCGGTTTCGAAGGTTTCCTCGGGTTTCCATCCCAACTCACGCTGAATACGTGAAGCGTCGATTGCGTATCGCATGTCATGTCCGGGCCGGTCGGGCACAAAGGTGATCAGTTCCTGGTGCGGCCCGTCGCTGTGCGGCCTGAGTTCGTCGAGAATGTCGCAAATTGCTTTGGCAACGCTCAGATTCGTCCGCTGCGAGTTTCCGCCGATGTTATACGTTCGCCCCGGCCGGCCTCTTCCGACCACCTGCCATAACGCGCGCACGTGATCCTCGACGTACAGCCAATCACGCACATTCTCGCCCTTGCCATAGATGGGCAACGGCTTTCGTTCGATCGCATTGAGGATCAGCAGCGGCACCAGCTTCTCTGGAAAATGGTAAGGGCCGTAATTGTTCGAACAGTTGGTAATCAATACGGGCAAACCATAGGTATGGAACCAGGCTCGCACCAAGTGATCGCTGCTCGCCTTGCTGGCCGAGTAGGGGCTTCGAGGATCGTAGGGCGTCTCTTCGGTGAACAGCCCTTCCGGCCCCAAGCTGCCATAGACTTCGTCCGTCGAGATGTGGTGAAAACGGAATCCGTCCCGTTGCTTGGAAGGCAAGCCTTGCCAGTATTCCAACACGCATTGAAGAAGTTGATAAGTACCGACAATATTGGTTTCGACAAACGCTGCCGGACCGTCGATCGAACGGTCGACGTGACTCTCGGCCGCCAGATGCATGATTGCGGTAGGGCGAAATTCGCGCAAGGCCTCGGCAACTCGGTCTCCATCGCGAATGTCCGCCTGTAGGAACTCGTAGCGGGGGCTCTTGGCAATCGTCGCCAGCGACGCGAGATTGCCCGCGTAGGTCAGGTTATCGACATTGAGAACCGTCGCAC
>Ga0102962_1000776_pt1 | contig 13706 bp, 9 predicted proteins | sample SalPonF2_C_D2_MG_FD_84519 | JGI IMG/M metagenome (GOLD analysis project Ga0102962, IMG submission 84519) | Salt pond soil microbial communities from South San Francisco under conditions of wetland restoration - Salt Pond MetaG SF2_C_D2_MG ...
ATGACAATGATGCCGTTTTTGCTCAAAGGTACCTGGTACATATCTTCACCGTCAAGGAAGGTACCATATACATATGGAGTAGCACCCGACTGGTTTATTGACTCAAAGAACTCCGTTCTCTCCATATAGATCACCCTGACACGAAAAATGGCTCCCATTGTAGATTGTACTACTTTCGGATTATATTGATCAACACAGTCTGGAGTGCAAAAGACAGTTCGAATACCAAACCAGTCGGCCATACGTAAAATCGTACCGAAATTACCGGGATCCTGGATGTCCTCAAGATAGAGTGTCAGCTCACTGTCAAAATCAAATGCAGTATCTTCAAAATCTTTTTTTCTTGCAATGGCAAGTACTTTATTTGCTGTTACAAGTGTAGAAATATTTTTTAATTCTTCTTCAGTAACTTCTTCGATGTTCATTTCCCCGGGGCTGGCAATAACTGTATTCTTTTTCAACCATTGCGAGGTAGCAGCCAGTAGCTCAATCCCCTGTCCCCATTCAAGTAATTCACCAACGAGCTTTTCTCCTTCTACAAGAAAAAGATTGTGTTTGTCACGGTACTTTTTTGTCTTGAGTGAATTAATCAGTTTTGTTTTGTTTTTGCTCAGCACGACTTTATATTTTTTTTCGTTATAAAATTAAAAAATATCAGTTTAATAGAAATTGTTATCAGAATTTCCGTTATTTAAAATTAAAACAAATCCTGGTCTTATATAAAATACATTTTTACAGGATGTTGCATGAAAGTTTATGTTTATTTCAGCAAAATATTTCACAATATGTATCTTTGTGGGGTTATCAGTATAACACTATGTGAAATAACCGGTGGCAGAAAAGGATAATGATTAATTTCCACCTGATTTTCCTGAAGGGAGTACCGAATATTTAATACCATAAAATAACAGTTAAAAAGCGTTGAACAGATATCATCATAAAAACAAGCACTTTCGTATTTTCAGTGGTTTATTCTGGATGGTGCTTGTTGTTCTTACAGCCTGTAATCCAACCAAATATGTTCCCAGGGGCGAATATCTGCTGGAAAATTATAAACTTGAACAAACACAAAAGAAAGTAAACAAATCGGAATTGGAAAGTTATGTGAAACAAAAACCAAATAAACGAATTATTGGTTTCCGTTTCCATTTATCAATGTATAATCTGGCGAATCCGCAAAAGGATAACTGGTTCAATAACTGGCTGCGGACAATTGGAGAAGAACCTGTTATCTTTAATGAGATTGCCACTGAGAAAACTACAAACCAGCTCAGTCTTTATATGCGAAATAAGGGATATTATGATGCCCGTGTAAGAGATACAGTAATTTATAAGAAGAAAACTGCTACTGTTGTTTATAAGATAAAACCTAACGTTCCCTATCGCATCAGAAATATCAGCTACTTTTTTGAAGATACAACACTCAGGGAGCCTGTTTTGAAAGATACGGTAAATTCGTTGATTCACAGGGGTGGATTATTTGATGTGAATCTACTTCAGCAGGAGAGAGAGCGAATTGAAACGCTGCTTAAGAATAAAGGCTATTACTTTTTTACTAAAGAATTTATATATTTTGACGCTGATACTTCTTTGATGGATCATAAGGTTGATCTGGTAATGGGAATTAAGAAATATGTAATTCGTAACAGAGACAATTTAAGCCGGTCTGTCAACCATAAAAAATACAAGGTCCGTAATGTAAGTATTAATATGAACTATGAGCCGGGCATTGATATTGAAGAGGGAAGGAAGATTGATGTGCATAAGATTGATACGCTTAAGTATGATGGATTACGTTTTCTTTATATCCAAAAACCTCTTGTAAAGCCTCAGGTACTGGCCCAATCAGACTATATTTTGCCGGATGACCTTTACAGGCTTGATAATGTGAATAAAACATACAATCATTTAAGCTCTCTGCGATTATTCAAATTTGTTAACATTCAGTTTTATGAAGTTAACAGTAAAAATACTTATACACAGGCAGATACGGGTCAGTTAGATTGTATAATACAACTTTCACCTTTTACATTACAATCATACACTGTTGAAGTTGAAGGAACAAACTCCTCTGGTAACCTGGGGGTTGCAGGCAATGTTATTTATCAGCACAAAAATCTATTTGGCGGAGCTGAAGCGCTTGATTTTAAAGTGAAAGGAGCCATCGAAACATTGCAGGAAGCTTATGGAAAGAAGTTCAATAATACACTCGAACTCGGAACAGAGGCAAAAATTAGTTTCCCCAAGTTTTTACTACCTTTTCGAACAGAGGGTTTTATCAAAAAATTCAATCCAAAAACATCTTTGACATTTGCTTATAATTACCAGCGTCGGCCTGATTATACACGCACCATTGCCAATGCTTCCTTTGGTTATTACTGGCATGGTAATAAATATCTTGATCACACTGTAAATCCTATAGAGATTAATCTGGTTAAGCTGCCCAGTATCTCTACTACATTTAAAGATGAAATTGCGGGGACCTATCTGGAAAACAGCTATCAGCAGCATCTCGTGGCTGTATCAAATTACAGCTTTACATTTAATAACCAGAATATCAAAAAGAATACAGATTTCATGTATTTCAGATTTACATTTGAAGAAGCCGGTAACCTGTTAACTGCATTCAATGATATTGTTGGATCAAATAAAGTTGACGGAAGTTATCAACTTTTTGGTACACAGTATTCTCAATATGTAAAATCTGATGTTGATTATCGGTATTATCAGCAAATTAATGAGTCGGATAAAATGGTGTACCGCTTTTTTGCCGGTGCCGCCTATCCATACGGAAATGCAAAGGCCATACCTTTTGAAAAGGAATATTTCGGTGGTGGTGCGAACGGCATCAGAGCCTGGCAGGTAAGAAATCTTGGTCCGGGTTCCTATCATGAAGAAACACCCTCAGCGTATCCCAATAAAATGGCTGATATTAAACTGGAGGCTAATCTTGAATACCGATTCAAACTTTTCTGGGTGCTGGAGGGCGCATTGTTTATGGATGCCGGAAATATCTGGGCTATTACCAGTGCAGATGAAAGGCCGGGTGCACTTTTCAAGTGGAATAAGTTTTATAAGGATATTGCAATCGGTGCCGGAGTGGGTACCCGTTTCGACTTTTCATTTTTTATCTTCAGATTCGATGTTGGTCTGAAACTGCGGGATCCTTCTTTGCCTCCCGGTTCAAGATGGATCCCCGGCTCACGTCCACTTAATGCCGACGATTTTGGGTTTAATATAGGTATCGGATATCCATTCTAAATAGTGTCTGTCCATAATGTCCGATAACTGCGTTATTGCAAAAATTCTAATTCCTCATAAGCATTAGACGCTTAGGAGATAACTTTTACCAACATGTTGTTCAAATTATGCATCAGTTACTTTTCCGCAGGGTTTCAATTGCCAATTGCTAATTGAAAAAGTATACTGTGGATTAAAATTTTTGCACGCTCCCGTTTAGAACGGAACAGGCTTTGTTCTCGAACATTTTGATCCAGACACTCGACTTTATTGACAAACTCTATTTAATGTGCATATGTTCCTGGTCAGTTATCTTTTCGCAATAGTGACACTTTAAGGCCACCTCTTTTTTGGAGATAACAGAAAACCTGGTTGTGATGGCTTCGTTATTGGTGATGCATTGCGGATTAACGCAATTGGCAATACCTACAATTTTATCAGGAACTTCTACTATCTTTTTCTCCTGTACCAAATAATCTTTAATTATATTCAGTTTGGCTTCGGGAGCAACAAGGGCGATACGGTTAATATCGTCATCCAGAAAGTAAACTTCTGAAATCTTGATAATGGCCTTTAACCCCATTCTTTTACTTTCCAGGTTAGTACCAAAAGTTACCTGGGTTTCAACCTTGTCAAGTCCCAGAATATCAATTACCTTAAATAGGCTTTTTGTAGGTATATGATCGATTACAGTACCATTTTTAATAGCACTCACTTCTAAATGTTTTTTGTCGTTCATCATGGGGGTATTTTTTATTTCAGTCCGAGAATTGATGCAATAATAGCCTGACGGGTATAAACACCATTCAGTGCTTGTGTGAAATAGTATGCTTTTTCATTATCATCCACATCCACATTGATCTCATTAACCCTGGGCAGAGGATGGAGGATACGCATGTTGTCACGGGTATCTTTCAGCATGTGATTCCGCAGGATAAAAGCATTTTTTGTTTTTTCGTATTCAATGGGATCGGAGAATCTTTCTTTCTGCACACGGGTCATATAAATGATATCTGCTTCATTAATAATTTCTGTAAAATCCCTGAATTCGTGGTATTTAAGTCCAAGATTATCGAGGTAAAGTTTGTACTCGGCAGGCATTTTCAATTCGGGTGGAGAGACAAAGTAGAATGTGGGATTAAATTTTGACATGGCCATGAGTAAAGAATGTACAGTACGACCATACTTCAGATCACCTACCAGGAACAGATTCAGGTTTTCGAGTGTGCCCTGCGTTTTGTAAATTGAATACATATCCAGCAGGGTTTGTGTTGGATGCTGATTGGCTCCGTCACCGGCATTTATGACAGGCACTCCGGCAACTTCACTTGCATAACGGGCACTCCCCTCAAGTGGATGACGCATTACAATCAAATCGCAGTAATTGCTCACCATTTTAATTGTATCCTTAAGTGTTTCTCCTTTGGTGACACTTGAAGATTGAGAATCGGAAAAACCGATTACTTTACCCCCCAGCCGGTTTACCGCACTTTCAAAACTTAGGCGTGTGCGTGTAGAAGGTTCAAAGAACAGGGTCGCCACAATGGTATTGTTCAAAATATTCTGCCTTGGATTTGCTTCAAATTCGGCAGCAATCTCCAGGATGCGCAGGTATTCATCCCTGGAGTAGTCGTTTATTGATACAAGACTTCTGTTTTTCATTAATTTATCTGTTTTTCATGATTGATACTGTATCATTATATTCAAATGGTTCTTAGGTATTCAGTTTTTACATTTTCTATTATATTTAACCGATCAAGAATTCTTTGTTTACCAGAAACAGGCAGCGAAAGAGTAATCCTGCATTCAGTTTCAAATTCATATTTTACATCTTCCGGGTTTTCTTCTTTCATTATCCTCATCACCTCATTCATTTCAGGATATCCAAACCGGATCATATATATCTCTTTTATCAGCTTTGTGAGTATTATGGCATGTTCGATGGCATCGGATGCTGCTGAACGATAAGCATTTATCAGTCCTCCTACGCCCAGTAATGTTCCTCCAAAATAGCGGATTACTACAATCAATACATTGGTGAGATCATATGAAACCAGCTGGCCATGAATAGGTTTACCCGCTGAATTTGATGGTTCTCCATCATCATTTGTTCGATATACATCACCGCTCATGCCAAGCCGGTAAGCATAACAATGGTGCCTTGCATCATGGAATTTATGACGAAGCTCTTCCAGTAATTCTTTAATTTCTTCTTCTGAAGAGACGGGGAAGGCGAAGGACAAAAATTTGCTGCCCCTGTCTTTAAAAAGGCCCTCAGATGGCCCGGCGATAGTCCTGTAATGTTCAATGGACGTCATAGTTGCCTGATTCTTTTTATGCTCTGCTTAACAATATTATAGAAATTAATGAAATGGCTATGCCTGCTTTATTATAATTATTTAATTTTTCTTTGAATATTATGACTCCTGCAATTACTGAGAGACTCACAATTCCAATGTTATTTATCCCGAAGACTATTGATCCGTCAAGTGTATGTCCTTTTAAACTCCGGTAATTAAGAGCTTTTATAACAAAAAATATTGATCCGAAATTAAAAAGGCCCAGCAGTATTCCCCAGAATGTAACAGCCCTGGTGAAAAAACTTTTTATTGAAAAACGCTTAAAAATGCTGACTACAGCACCGGTAAGGGCTGAAATTAAGAATAATGAGGCAGTGAATACGGGCAGTATCCCGTCATTTATATAGCGGAATTGAGAAAATTTTACCAGTGAATCAACAACCCCCATCCCAAAGAAAAGAATAACAGGAAGATAAAAATAGCCGGGATTCAGGTCAATGCTCTTTTTACGGTAAATTGTAAGGAAAACGGCAACCAGAGCAAGAAGTATCCCGACTATTTTCAATATATTTAATTCATCAGCCGGATCATACATGATGGAAAACAGTACCGGTATGATAACTGACATTTTAGAAGCTACTGTGGTAACTGATATACCTGCCTTCTGAGATGAGAGTCCGATAAGATAAAACATCACGATGAAAAGAATCCCTATGATGATGGCGAGTCCGACCCAGGGAATACCGGCAGAAATCAGTGAAGTTGTTTCACCTGAAGCCAAAAAAAAACCTACCACTGAGGCAACGAAATAATTAATGACAATAACCCTGAAAGTATCAACCTTATAATGGTCCAGATAGCGAAAAATTACAAACAATGCGGTGGATGAGATTATGCTGGCCAGTAAAAATATCATTTCTTCAGTTTCTTCGGTCAATTAACAGAATTATTTTCAATGGGCAAAAATATTAAAAAAAAACAGGTTCGAAGTTTAGAGAACCTGTTTATTTTTGATTTATATCTTTAGTTTCTTTTCGATCTCGTCAATTTGTAACCGGAACGATTTATCGGTTTCAATCAGATTATTGACTGTTTTACAGGCATGCAGGACTGTAGCATGGTCTTTACCTCCAATTTGTGATCCGATTGTAGCCAAAGAAGCCTTGGTAAGGTTTTTACTGAAATACATGGCTACCTGCCTTGCCTGAACGATTTCCCGTTTCCTGGTTTTTGACTGTATCATATCAACTGCTACATTAAAATAATTGCAAACAACTTTTTCAATATAGTCAATTGAGATTTCTTTCTTGGTATTTTTAATAAGCTTGTCAATCATTTCATGGGCCAGGTCGATAGTGATCTCTTTTTTGTTAAGAGTTGACTGGGCCAGCAGTGAAATGAGTGCTCCTTCCAGTTCCCTGACATTGGTGGTAATATTGGAAGCAATATATTCGATAACCTCATCCGGCATTTCAATGCCATCTGCATAAATCTTTTTCTTCAGTATTGAAATACGTGTTTCATAATCAGGAGTTTGCAAATCTGCAGACAATCCCCATTTAAATCTTGACAGCAGGCGTTGTTCCATACCCTGTAATTCTACAGGGGGTTTATCTGAGGTGAGGATAAGTTGTTTGCCTGACTGATGCAGGTGATTGAAAATATGAAAAAATACGTCCTGGGTCTTTTCTTTTCCGGCAAAATGATGTACATCGTCAATAATCAGCAGATCTATCATCTGATAGAAATGCAGAAAATCGTTCCGGTTATTATTTTTAACCGAATCCACAAACTGAGTTTGAAACTTATTTGCATCTACATAAAGAACTGTTTTATCCGGATATTTTTCTTTTGCCAGGATTCCTATTGCATGAGCAAGATGCGTTTTCCCCAATCCTGAATCACCATAGAGCAGCAATGGATTAAAAGCTGTTCCTCCCGGATTGTTTCCAACAGCATATCCAGCTGAACGGGCCAGTCGATTGCATTCTCCTTCAACAAAGTTTCCAAATGAATAGGCAGGATTTAATCTGGGATCTATATTAAGCTTTTTAATGCCCGGGATAACAAAAGGATTCTTTATAGATTCATCCTCACTTAGGGGCATTGGAATAGGTTTGTTGCGCAAGCTGTTGCTTGAGTCTTTCTCAGGGAAGTTTATTGTTACAGGTTTTGAACTGGATAATGAATTATTTTCCATAACAACGCTGTATTCCAGTTTGGCATCATTACCCAACTCTTTACGAAGTGTTTTGCGCAGGATATCAATATACTGTTCTTCCAGGTATTCATAGAAAAAAGGACTGGGAACTTGTATGGTAAGGATATTGTTTTCAAGTTTCAAAGGAACTATTGGTTCAAACCAGGTTCGAAAACTAATGGATGGTACGTTGTCTTTGATGATGCGTAAACAATTATTCCAAACTTGATCGTGCATTTCGTAAATGTTTGTATTTAAGTAGGGTTAGGTTTTTTATCTTTCTATCAAAACTTTAGCTAAGATTGTGAAAAAATAAATAAAAAAAAAATTGATTTGCTCTTGCTTTTTCCTGTTTGATCATATTATAATTATACCCAGTAATTTAAAACCTTAAAAATTTAGTAAAAAAAATTAAAGTTCAGTATATCAATGTTATAGGGTTAATATGGGTTAATAAATTGTTTACTAAAGGTTTATTTAAGATTAAATTTTTAAAAGAATAAAAGTTATTTCATTCATCAAAAAAAACCGGCATTTAGTCAAAAGATACCCTAAATTACCGGATGAAAAAAGATAAAGATAAGTTGAGGTGAATAAAACACTCTGTAAATCAATTTATTACATCGTTCACCTGATTAATAGATTTATTTTTTCTTGCCGAACAATGAAAAATGAACATATCTTTTCGGATGTTTTTTCAGATCAATTAACAATTTGTCGAGATTACCGGATGCTGATTCTAAATTATTATACAGAGAATCATTTTCCAGCAACATACCCAGGGAGCCTTCACCATTGTTGATCTTTCGGAGTATATCAGATGTTGATGACATAACCTGAGCAGTCTGATCAATTGTAGCTTTCAGATCAGAACGTGCAATGGAATCACTGATATCAGCCAGGTTATGCATCAGGTATGTAATCTGTTCGTTATTGTCTTTGAGATTATTACTAATTGATTCCACATTTTTAAAAATATTTCCAAGTCTGCTCTTCTGCTCTTTCATCAGACTGTTGAGTGAATCTGAAGTTTCTCTCACATTCGCTATACTTTGCTCGATATCATTTCGTGTCTTTTCGTTCATAATCTGATGGGTCACCAACAGAATGCTGTCCAGCGAATTGATTACACTTCCTACTTTTGAGGTAAGGGGCTCAATTTCATCACTCAGTTGCTCTATCAGATCGAGTTTTACTTCGGCAGCTAATGTATCTCCATCAGCAGCAAATACTGTAGATTTCCCGGGAACGAGATTAATGGCTTTTGTTCCAATCAGGTCACTCGATATGATCTGAGCTTTTGTATCTTTTGGTAAATCAACCGGGGCTGTCAGGTCAAACTCAACTACGAGCCTGTCTGTGGTTCCCGGAACAAACTCAATGGTATTTACCTGTCCAACCTTCAAACCACTAAGCAATACAGGATTTGATTCTGATAAGCCGGCCACATCATGATATACGGCATATAATTCAGTTGTAGATTTAAAAAGATTTCTTCCTTTCAGGAAACTTAGTCCCCAAAAGAAGAGTGCAAGTATAATTACTGCTATAATACCTATTTTAAATTCTCTGGTAATTTTCATTTTTCGTAAATGGGTTTAATTTTTGTAATTCCTGATATTTTATTATTTATTCTGATCTTTCAACGCTTCATATATCGGAATGATAACTCCATCTTTTACTGCTATAATAAAAGCATCAGGAAAATATTTTTTTATTTTTTCATTCAGATTTTTAATTTCTTCATAACTGGAAGCATTCCCAATAGCGTACTTATAAGAACCTGAAACTGGAAATTCTTCCAAATGATCAAATCCGTCCAATTTTTTGTAAGGTTTAAAAAAATCAGATTGAAAAGGTATTGGATTGCTGGATGCAGTGATTTGTACTTTGTATCTGATGTCACCTTTATTGCTGGAAACTATTGTTTGAGGAATGCTGGCTAATGAATCCTTACCGGAATCAGGATTATTATCAGTTGTATTTTTATTTTCGGTGATGGAGGATTGTTGGGGAGGAGCACTGATAGCTACAAAATGGCTTTTACTTTCAATGTTATTTTTGTAATCTCTGAAAGCCCTGAAAATTGCTGATGCGATGTAATCCTGGCCGGTTTCTGAATTCAGGAATTTTTCCTCAGAGGTATTGGAAATAAATCCTGTTTCGACCAATACACTGGGCATTGATGTTTTCCATAATACCAGAAATCCTGCCTGTTTCACCCCCCGGTCCAGTCTTCTGGCCCTGTCCTTGAACTCTTCCTGCACGAATGATGCAAAATTCAGACTTTGAGAGAGAAATGTATTCTGCATCAGAGAAAATATGATATAGGATTCAGTTGAGTTTGGATCAAACCCTTCATATCTGGTTGTATAATCATCTTCCAGGGTAATTACCGAGTTTTCCTTTTTTGCTACTTCCAGGTTCCGCTCATTGGTGTGCAATCCCATCGCGTAGGTCTCAGTTCCATATGCATTGTGGTTGTCATTGGCATTGGCATGGATAGATATAAATAAATCGGCATTATTCTTGTTTGCTATATCTGCTCGTTCATGTAAGGGTACAAAAACATCTGAATCCCTTGTATAAATTACTTTAACGTCAGTAAAATTTTGTTTGATGTATTCACCCAGTTTCAGGGCAATGGCAAGTACAACATCTTTTTCATAGGAAAAGCTGCCCAGGGCTCCGGTATCCTTGCCGCCGTGCCCGGCATCAATCACAACAGTTTGGATCTTAGTTTTATATTGTTGTTGTGAAAAAAGTGGTACCTGAGAATTTATAATCAGGAGCAGGGATGCAAGAAAAAGTGTTTTGACACGTTTAATGTTATGAATTATATGATGGGTCATGGCAGACATTCAATCCTATTTAATTTTTGCTTAGCTTTGCGCTTTCAAAAGTAAACTGTTTTGGTCACAAAAATAGTATATTAAAATTGTATTTAAAATTAGTTCAAAATCTTTTTCTGTTAATGTTTCCGGCTGTTTTGCTGCACGGACAGACAGTCAATGATTCACTGGTTAAAGAAAATCAGAGTAACCGAAGGCTTACTGAACTCTCTGATTCAACACTGGCAGCTGTTTCCGATACTACGCAACAGGATTCTTCCAAAATAAGCCCCATTGATTCACCGGTGAAATACCAAAGTAATGATTCACTGGTATTTGAAATTGATAGTCAAAAAATTTATCTGTATGATCAGGGACAGGTGAATTACCAGGAAATTGAACTAAAGGCCAATTACATTGCTTTTGACATGAGCAAAAATGATATTTATGCCAAAGGCATGCCTGATTCTGCAGGTGTTATTCAGGGTAAGCCTTCTTTTAAGGATGGTGGTGAGACTTTTGACTCCAAAGACATGACCTACAATTTTAAGACGAAGAAAGGATATATTGAGGCTATTAAAACAGAGCAGGAGGGAGGATACCTACACAGTGAAGAAACCAAACGACTGGCAAACGGCAATATCAACATTTTACATGGGAAATATACTACCTGCGACCTGGATCACCCGCATTTTTACCTTGCTTTAACCAAAGCACAATCGATTCCCGGCAAGGAAATAATTTCAGGACCTGCTTATGTGGTGCTGGAAGATGTTCCTCTTCCTATAGGTATTCCATTTGGTTTTTTCCCCAGCACAAGGACCAGCACTTCCGGTATATTGATCCCGTCATATGGAGAGGAAAATAATAGAGGTTTTTATCTGAGGGACGGAGGATATTATTTTGCAATTAATAATTATCTGGACCTTAGGGTAACAGGTGATGTTTATTCCCATGGGACCTGGGGAGCCAATATTTCATCGAACTATAGGGTAAGATATAAATTCAGCGGAAATTTTTCCGGCCGTTACTATACCAATGTTTCAGGTGAAAAGGGCCTGGATAGTTATTCAAAATCTCATGATTTTTCTATCAGGTGGTCGCACAGGCAGGATCCAAAGGCAAATCCCACACAAAATTTCAATGCAAGTGTGGATTTTAGTTCTACTACTTATGATAAAAATTTCAGTCAAAATATTGATAATTATTTAACCAATACAAAGCGATCTTCTATTTCATACAGCAAAAACTGGCCCGGTACACCATTTAATTTTTCTGCCAGTTTGAATCACAGTCAAAACAGTCTGGACAAAAGTGTTAACCTGAGTCTGCCCAGGATGGCATTTAATATGAATACGATTTATCCTTTTAAAAGGAAAAATGCCGGTGGAGATACCAAATGGTACGAGAATATCCAGTTAAGTTATTCTGCTTCTCTTGACAATAATATTAAAACTAAAGATTCCCTGTTGTTTACAAATCATGTGTGGGACCATATGGATAATGGGTTTCAGCAGTCCATCCCATTAAGTACAAATATAAAATTGCTGAAAGTTTTTAATATTTCACCCAGTATCAATTATAAAGGTGTATTATACACTCAAACTATTCATAAGCACTGGGAAAATAATTATTATGATGCAACAAATAATACTACTTATCCGAAACTGGTGACAGATACAATAAGTGGATTAAAATACGGACATTCATTATACCCGTCTTTTTCCATGTCGGCCAATCCAAAGTTATATGGTTTGTTCCAGTTCAAAAAAGGTTCCCGTGTGCAGGCCATCAGACATGTAATGAGTCCATCGGCCAGTTTGAGTTTAACTCCGGATGTAAGTAGTTTTATGCCTGATTATTACCGGGAGGTACAGTCTGATACGTCGGGAAGAAAACAGTCATATTCTATTTTTGAGGGTGCGATGTATGGTACGCCAAGTACCCGGGGCAGGAGTGGCCGGGTTTCGTTAGGTTTGCGCAATACGCTGGAAATGAAGATGATACCTAAAAATGACACCACCGGAGAACCAAAGAAAGTAAAAATTCTTGAGAATTTTGACTTCAATACCTCTTATGATGTCTTCAGGGATTCTCTTAACTGGAGTAATATCAGTTTTAATACAGGAACAAGATTGCTGAATAATAAGCTGAATATCCGGGTATCAGGTAATTTTGATCCATATGCATATGTAAAAAATGGCAATAGCAGAATACGTATTAATCAGTTTGAATTCCAAAAAAGCGGGCGAATCGCAAGGCTTACGAATGCTAATATTTCCATCGGTAGTTCTTTTCGCTCCAAAGCCGGGGATAAAGGCGATGAAAATTCTGCGGCAGCTAATGAGCAGAATGATATGCAGCAAAACCAGAATTATGACGATAATTTATATCCTGAAGCCAGCCTTGGTACAGGTAATTATGTGAACTTTAGCATACCGTGGAGTTTTAATTTCAGCTATACCTTCAATTATTCAAAACCATATGACCAGTCGAACATCACCCAAACTTTGTCTTTTGGCGGTGATTTAAGCCTTACACCAAAATGGAAAATAGGTGCACGGTCAGGATACGATTTTACGCACCATAAAATGAGTACCACCAGTATGAGTATTCACAGGGACCTCCACTGCTGGGAAATGAACTTTACAGTTGTACCCTTTGGATACAGACAGAGTTATGAATTCAGGATAAATGTAAAGTCCGCCATTCTTAAAGATCTGAAATATAACAAGCGTAAAAGCTGGTATGATAGATTGTAATATTCTTATAATATAATCCAATTTGTTTTCTTATTTAGTGTCCGATAACTGCGTTGTTGCAAAAATTTTAATTCCTCATAAGCACCAGGCGCTCAGGAGACAACTTTTACCAACATGTTGTTCAAATTATGCATCGACTACTTCCCCTTAGGTTTCAATTGCTTATTGCTTATTGCCCATTGCTAATTGCTAATTACTAATTACTAATTACTAATTGCTAATTGCTAATTGCTAATTACTAATTGCCCATTGCCGATTGCTTATTGCTCATTGCCCATTGCTCATTGCCCATTGCTCATTGCCCATTGCTCATTGCCCATTGCCCATTGCCAATTGAAATAGTATACTGCGAATTAAAATTTTTGCACGCTCC
>Ga0102962_1000778_pt1 | contig 13673 bp, 7 predicted proteins | sample SalPonF2_C_D2_MG_FD_84519 | JGI IMG/M metagenome (GOLD analysis project Ga0102962, IMG submission 84519) | Salt pond soil microbial communities from South San Francisco under conditions of wetland restoration - Salt Pond MetaG SF2_C_D2_MG ...
AATTTAGGTGTCGTTATAAAATCGCAAATTAAAAAAACGATGGGAAGCTTTGTTTTTTATTGTAAGTCTAATAATTTCAATTGCAATGCCTTTGATACGATCTTACCCCCCTTAATCCCCCCTAACATTAGGGAGGACATTTGCTTATAAGTTATAGCATTGTTCCTAAATTATTTAGGTTTCCAACTTTAATAAATACACTTTGGGGACAGCTTCAACGAGGTTTCCTTGTCTTTACTATGGTTTTGCTACCAAAAATTCGTAAACCTGCCGGGTTTTCTTGAATAATGTATAGGATAAGTGGTAAGCGCATAGGTCTTGATTAACAGATAAACCCGGCAGGTGGGGTGTAAGAAATCAGAGTATTCACAAATTTTATCTCATCCCATATTTTAAACAATGATTAATTACGATAAAATCGTTTTTCAGTTTAATTGTTTGTTTTATATAAAATATTCTAAGATTTAGATATGATTTTAAACCACAAAAAATAGGGAGAATCAATTTTTTTAAAATAGTACATTTTTAACACCCCACCCGGCAGGTTTTTTACCCCGGTTTATTCACGTTATTAACAATAAAAATATAAATATTATATTTACACTTATTTAAAATCGACCAAACCTCAATTTTGAGTACATGAATGGAAGCTGCGAAAGGTTGTAGTGCTCTGCGTTGAAGAAAAAAATGTTTATTCAACGTATTCAGATACGTTTCATGCGCATTTTTTCCTTCGCCTTGATCACGACAAAATTTCTTGGTGAATAATCCGGGTTATTGAACTAAAAAAAACTTAGCCATGAAAACCATCTTTAGGCGGATGCATATTCTTCAAACCAATCATTTTCACAAGATCTCTGTAGGTTACCAATTTGACATGCTTTTCTTGAAGAGCTTCTTTAAACTTTGGAGAAGTTAAGGCATTTAAAACAGCTTGCCGGTTAGCACCAACATCTCGTAATCCTCCGGAGGCATCTTTCATAGCTTTTATCTCAGGATTATCAATGGCGACATGGGTATTGATCGCATTTAAACCTGGTTTAAGATTCATGACTTCGTTTACTAAACTGTCGGTTTTGGCGTTAACAGGAGCGGCATATTGTGTATGTTCATATTTCTCACCAAAAAATTCGGCCATACCCAAATGATATTGTTTTGCTAACTGTTCAACAATTCTCAAGATTTGTGGATTATCACAAGCTGTCAGCATATGGTAATCCACATAATCGATTTTCAAACCGGAATGGATAGCACGTTCTATTTGTGCACGGAGTTCTTTTCTAACTTCGCTCATTTTAGGATGATTATCATAAAAGGCCTTGGTAGAATGGAAAAAGTAACCATTTGTGTCAACAAGCGAGGGTACGGCCGACCGGCCGGAAATAGGTCCCCAGCGATATATACTCCACTCGGAATTGAGCGTTAAATGTACACCGACAGAAACATTGGGATGTTTTTTTAATATTTTTACGGCTTCCTGATACCACGGACAAGGCCACATAACAGACACAGAAATGGGAATTCCCGTTTTTAACAAGCGTTTTAATCCCATATCAACAGCATGACTCATTCCAATATCATCGGTTCGAAGCAGGAGATAGGTTGTATTCTTCTTAAAGGTCTCTTTTTCACCCTTAGGTTTCTTTCCCTTTGTTAGCAGAGGATTTGCTACACTTAGGGAACATATACTTAATATCAGAAAGATCGTACAAACAAATAAAACGTATTTTTTCATGATAAATTAGCTTTAGTCTGTTGAAGATTGAGCATCATAATAAAGCGCAGCTGCGCCTAAAATCCCTCCGTGTTCAAGATTCGATATTTTGATATCGAGTCCTTTTAATGAATTTGCATAAGCAAAGGTCTGGATTTGATCCCACATACTTTTCTGGAAGAAGGAGTAAGCTTTACTAACAGACCCGCCAAAGACAATACATTCCGGGTCCAAAGTGTATAATATCATTTTGATGGCATTACCGATATGTCTTCCTAAATCCTGAAAAATCTGTAAAGCAGATTCATCTCCATTTTGAGCATTTTGGTAAACTTTCTCACCATCGGTATGATGAACGTGTTCGAAAAATTGTCCGCTGCCATAATATTCATAATTTTGATCGAGATAATCGACCATTCCAAATTCTCCTGCACCACAATTCGGACCAGCATATAGTTTATCATGAATGATGATACCGGCACCCATTCCGGTTCCAATGATCAGACCGATGAGTGAATGATAATCTTGTCCCTCACCAAAATATTTTTCACCAACAGCGAAACAATTTGCATCATTATTGATAAAAACGGGGATATCGTAGCGTTTTTGAAGGATCTCTTTTAAATGTACCTCTTTCCATGAAGGAATATTTTGCACATCGTAGACAATGCCACGTCTGACATCCACGACACTTGGAACACCGATACCAATAGCCTCCATGGACGAATTCATTGATTGATCGATTAATTGAAACAGATCGTCCAGTACATCATCTACGCTGCCATCGGCGTTAATTCTACGGGAATTAATTTCCTGCAGTTTATCACCGACAACCTGGCCGGCACGTACATTGGTTCCTCCTAAATCAATACCTAATATGTTATGTCTCATCATATTAATGCAGATTACGCGTTATCAGCAAGTTTTTCTTTTTTGGACATTTGTATGGTTTTATTTGTGACAATAGGATGTGCCCAAAATCCGATACTCAGGATAAAGCCCATCGTGACATACAGAAATAACATTCCATACCGTAATCCAAGGTGTTCACCTAACCATCCGATAATGAGTGGCACGATGGCACCACCTATAATTGCGGTAACCAGAATACCTGCAAAAGCTCCATGATGTTCTTCTAAAGAATTCAAAGCTAATGAGAAGATGACAGGATACATTACAGAGGCAAAAAATCCGACGGCTGGAAACGCATAAAGTGCAACGGTTCCACTTGAAAAGAGCGCGAAACTAAGACTGACAATAGCAAGAATGGTAAAACCAATCAGTACCTTACGGCTGTCCATAATTTTTAATAAAAACAAACCAACAACACCGCCAGCAGTCATCAAACCCCAGAATCGGGACACTTCATCCGCACCAGTCGTTTGTGGGTTAAATCCGTGATATGTGGATAGAAATTGTGAGATCCAGTTGGCAACTCCCTGTTCCGTGCCAACGTAGCAGAAAATGCCAAAGAAAAACAGGATTACGATCGGGTTTTTCAGAAGTTCAAGATATACATTAACCGGCTCAACTTTTTCATCTTCACTGAGTTCTACTTTGGGGAAACGTGAAATGAGAATGATAACAATCATAATCAGGCAAATCACGGTAAACAGCCAGTAGAGTGAAATCCATGGTAAAGATTGGGGAACAAGCGATTTTAATGTTGAAAGGATGACATCCGATGATGGCACGGTATTTTTTAGATTTAATACTAAATAAGAATAAACCAATGGACTGACAAACGAAGCGAGTCCGAATATTAATTGTGCTAAAACAGAATTGAACGCATAATTCTCTTCGCCGCCCGCTGTTCGCAGTAGGGGATTGATCACGACTTGCAACATGGCCATTCCCGATCCGATCAGGAATAATGAAATGACAGCAGTTAAATAATTGGGGACTAAAGCAAGTAGAAGCGCTCCAAAAAAAGCCACAATGAAAGCGGCCGTCATAACTTTCTTCTCTTTATATTTTTCAATTAACATCCCTGATGGAATCGACATCACACCATAGGCAATGAAAAAGGCAAATGGTAAAACAGCAACTAACGTTAAATTCAGATCAAATCCCTTAATAATATCCGGAACAAGAGGTCCGATGATATTGGTCAGGAAAGAGATGACGAAAAAAGTCAGCAAGATCAAGCCAACAATGTAATAATTACGCTTCATATAAATCCTCTGTTTTAAATTGAAGTGAAGGGCGGACCGGAAAGCTTACGGTCCGCCAAATTGATCATTAAAGGGGGTATTTATGATTTATTTTATATTCCAGCCACTTATTGTTACCTGAGGATTCGTACCATTCAGATCTTTTGTATGACAATAACCGGAAATGGTTCGTTGTTCACCGGGTAGTAGTGTGATATAATTATCATTCCAGAAAATAGGAGTGACGGAATGTCCGGTCTGGCTGTTCTTAAAATCAAGGTGAACCATAAAGGCCAAATGTGAAGATGGATTTTTTATGGTTACATTGGCATACGTGTCATCACCTCGCTGTACAAAATGTTTTTGAACAGAAAGATTAACCATTGGAAGTGATTGTAATTCTTTCAGATTTGCAAACTGCGTCTGCGGAGTGATATACCAGGTAGCTTTTGATGGATCAATTTTATCTTTTTGAGTAGAAAGGACATAGAAATTTGAACTTATGACCTTGTGATGCCGGTTTCTTAATTTCAAATCCACAAAGTATGTTTTACTTAGCGACAGATTCGGTGAAATATTATAGGCCTGTAATGTATATCGGGATGGCAGATTCCTGATCTTTATCATTTTCTTTACTACCGGTTTCAGATTGAAATCGAGTACCTGAACTTCAGCTGAGAGATGACGACGCCTGTTCAGCGTGTTGTTCATGATATCAATACTGTTTTTCCCATAATTATAAGAAATGTGCACCGGTTCATTTGCTTTTCGGGCACCATAGAACGCGCCAGTTGGCATCAGGTAAAAATCATAAAGCTGCCACCATAATTTAGGCCAGGATGCATTATACATCCACTGAATAATACCTGTGGCTTTATACCGGTTAGCTTCGAATGCCTCGTACATGGCTCTCATTCCTTCATAATTCAAATACTGAGCTTTTCGCTCATAATCATTCAAATCAGCCGGTTTTCCCAAACGTTTATTCATGGCCTGATTGTAATGGGTCAGGTTATGAAAATTATAACGTGCTGCGTGAAATAACCAGGAACTGCTGATAGGCCAGAGGGAATCAGCCGGTATCATTTTCTTTAAGCTTTCCAGAACAGGCACTTCCACACCCGGACTCGTTTCGGTGTTGTAGCCAAAAGCACCGCCGTTATGCGTGTCGACATACCAATAATCAGGGGGCACATAGTCATAAGGACCTCGCATTTTTACAGCCGTCGGTCCCGTAATTTTACTGGTCCATTCGGCAGCAGAGGCAAGAGAAGGCCTGGTAGGATCGTATTTTTTAAGAATGGCGAGGTATTTTTTCTCCTGAGATGGACGGGGCCATTTGTCACTCCCGTACATCCAGACAAAAATACTCGGATGGTTTCTCAGCCAAATAACCTCATCTTTGAAAGTTTGAGCTGCAATAAATTGTTGTTCCGGTAAAATGAGGCCACTATGTTTATCAGCAGGGGTGCCAATATGTTCCGGCCATTCCCATTGGCAGCTAATCCCGACCTGTATGAGAATTCCCTTTTCATCGCACAAATTGTACAGATGCTGATTCTCTCCCCAAAACCCTTCCATGCGGATGGCATTTAAATTCATTTGGACCGCATAGTCGATACCTGCTTTTTCATAATCGGAAGAAGCATTGAGCAACATAGGATCGGTCCAGCCCCCGCCTTTTATGAGTACCTTCTTTCCATTCAGACGAAAGCCTTTAAATCCGGCTTTAGTAAAATATTCGGAAACGGATCGTACTCCGAACTGAACACTCTTTTTATCTGAAATCCGGTTTCCAATATTAAAATGGAGATGCAAATGGTAGAGATAGGGATCCCCAAGCTCATGGGTCCACCACAAATGGGGATGATTCATGCCAAGTTGAGAATACTCATCAGGAGTAAAGGCCACTTTTTTAATTTGATGAGGAGCAAGAGAGACTTTTTTACTTATCTGAATTTTGGATCCGATGCTGCCATTTAAAGTTCCTTGAATGGTTTGATCGGAATAATTATGGACATAAGCACTTATCGTCAGATCCGCGTGTTTAAGAGTCGCGGTATCTAATTTTGTTTTTACATAGGGCTCATCGATTGATACAGGTCCGGAAGTTAAAAGATGAACACTTCGCCAAATCCCCATATCATGATCCGCGGGTTCTGGATTCCAGTCAACGAATCCGATCGTAGGGTCACCGGGATAGGGGCGTGTTACTTTAACGGCAAGTACGTTTTTTCCAGCCTTTGTATATTTTCCAATATTCAGGGTGAATCTGCGAAAGCTTCCACACAGCGTATCCGAGGAAGCGATTTTCTGACCATTTAACCAAACATCCGCACGATAACTAATGCCATTGAAGCGAAGACGATAATTTTGGCCGGAATTCTTTTGAGGAATTGTAAATGTTGTTCGATACCACCACGGGACATTAAATCGATAAGGTTTTATATGGGTTAAGTTACGGTTGAAATAAATATTCTTATAAACGCCATCTTTAACTAATGCCGCTAAAACGGTTGTAGGAACTTCAGCTGTATACCATTTTTGGGGTTGATAGGATGCAGATGAAATCACTTTGCCGCTTGCCGGAACTTTTTCAGCGGAATGTATTTGCCAGCCTTTTTTCAGCTTTTGATCACGTGGCATCCAGGATTGTGCTTGCGCAGTAGCAGGTATGAATGGATAAAATGAACATCCAAACACGACCATAAAGATCAATTTTAAATATTTCATAGTCGTAAGAGTATTTTAAATATGTAAAATATAGATGAAGACTATGCCAAACCGTTCTTTTCCCCAATCTCTGTATTTTCGCGAATTCGATATCCTCGAATCCCGAAAGCATTCGGGATGTTGCGGTTCCGAAGTCGCTCAGGCTTTGATATTGAACAAAATCCCTGGTTTTGCAAAGTCTTATAGAGATATCCCTATACAAAATATACGATGCAGAACTTCAGTAAATCTATTAATAGTAAATATTTGCCAGAAAGTCATTTCACTGTTTACGCAAAGATGCTCTGTCACCCATCAATTAACAGCATTTAACTATTTATAAATAAGAAATAGAGTGTTTAATCATTCATAATGAAAGAATTATCTGACTTTTAGAAGACCATTTGTAAAAATATATAACCAATTATTTATAAATATGGAAGCGATTTTAATAAGAAAATTTGCATAAACAGATTAGGGGTTATTTAAGGTATGAAAATTAAGTGCAAAAAAATAAGATTGAAAGAAATTATTGATATTAATTAAGGTAAAAGTTAATAAAAACATAAACATTTCAAGATTATTAATAGGGATGCGTTATTATTTATTGAATCCATTAAAGAAAATCGTATAGAGATAATCTTATGATATTCTATAGAACATTAAATTTTTACTTCTTTACAAAAAAAATATTATAAATAGGAGGACACATAAGTGATTTATAAATATAAGTTTATAACTATAAAAATATTAATAGGCTATATATCTATAAATAACTGAAAATTGATTTAAAACAATTAATTATTTAAGATAAATAAACCTTAAATGAAATTAGAATTCCTTCAGTAAATGGAATTTTAATAAACTTCAATTATGTGGAAGGGAAGGCAAAGGTATATGAAAAAAATATTACAACTATGGTCCTTTTCTGAAAATTCATATGCAAAATGGATTTTCAGTTTGAGTTGTTGCCTGCTTATACTGTCAATTAATAGCATGGCATACAGTCAAAATACATTTCAAGTGTCAGGTACAATAACTGACGCGACTACCGGGGAAGCGCTTCCGGGGGTCAATATAATCGTTCATAGAATGACTATAGGTACCGCTTCAGATGCCAATGGTCATTATTCGTTGAACATACCAAGTCCTACCGATACGTTAGTATTCTCCTTTGTTGGTTATACTCGTATTTTAGTACCTGTTGAAGGCCGGCACACTATCAATGTTAAATTAGTTTCGAGTACGATTACGGGACAGCAAATGGTTGTCATCGGGTATAGTACTCAGAAGAAAAAGGATTTAACAGGATCTGTTGCTGTCGTTAACACTCAAAACATGATAGCACAACCTGTCGGAGAAGTGACCAAGCAGTTACAAGGACAGGCTTCCGGGGTCACCGTCGTATCATCTGGTCAACCTGGTGAAGCTCCACAGGTTCATATTCGGGGATTCAACACTTTTGGGAACAATACGCCATTATATGTTATTGACGGCGTTCCGACCCAAAATATTTCCGATTTGAATCCGGGTGATATCGAATCGATGCAGGTTCTGAAAGATGCCTCTTCATCCTCTATTTATGGTGCGAGGGCATCGAATGGTGTTATCATCATCACGACCAAAAAAGGCCGTGGTAAGATCAATGTTAGTTATGATTCTTACTGGGGCATGCAATATCCGAAAAGCGGAAATGTATGGCACATTCTTTCCCCACAAGGGATGGCCGATCTTGCATGGCAGGCCTATGCCAATTCGGGAATAGCAGTGGCAGATATGCCTCCGGCTTTGTTGTCACAATACGGAAGTGGTTCAAAGCCTGTATTACCGGATTACATTAAACCCGCAGGTGCTAAAAAAGGAGATCCGTCGGTTAATCCATCGTTATATTATGTGGATCCGAACTATACGGATCCTGCGCAATTAAATGGTTTTTATCAAATTATGCCCGCAAATAAATCAGGTACGAATTGGTATTCTGAAATCACCAAGCCTGCACCTGAATATAATAGTAATATGACCGTAAGCGGTGGGGGAAACCTTGGTAATTATCTCTTTTCATTGAATTATATGAATCGCCAGGGGACACTCATTTATACCTATCTGAAGAGATATGCGATAAGGGCTAATACGAATTTTAACGTGAGTGATAATATTCGTATAGGTGAAAATCTGGAATATTCGACTACGAATAATCCACAATCAAGCGTCTTGAATGAAGGTAGCGCTATTGGTTTTTCGTATCGTGAACAACCCATCGTTCCGGTATATGACATCAAAGGGAATTTCGCCGGAACACAGGCTCCCGGACTGGGAAACCCTCAAAATCCATATGCCTATATTTATCGATCCCGTAATAACAAAGGTAGCGCAAATCGCCTGTTCGGGAATATGTTTGCCGAGGTCGATGTTACGAAAAATCTAACGGTACGTACCAGTTTTGGTGGCGAAATTTTTAGCAATGATTATCGCCAATTTAATTATCCGACCTACGAGAATGCTGAAAACACATTATCCAATTCCTATGCTGAACAACATTATGCAGGTCATAATTATACCTGGACCAATACAGCTACTTTCCAAAAAACGTTTCTTAGGAACCATGATGTGAAAGTGGTATTAGGTACGGAGGCCTATGATAATAACTATAACAATTTAGGCGGAACAACTCAGGATTATTTCTCATTCAATCCTAACTTTACTTCACTAACAACAGGTTCCGGAACGACTACCAATTTCAGCAGCAGAGGTGAGGATAAATTGTTTTCGCTTTTTGGAAGAGTTGATTACAATTACCGGGATACCTATCTGTTAAGTGCAACACTTCGTCGTGACGGATCCTCAAAATTTGTGAATAATCGATATGGATTTTTCCCAGCCGGTAGTATTGGGTGGCGTATTTCTAATGAAAATTTCATGAAAAATATCACTTGGTTAACCGATCTTAAATTGCGGGCCGGTTACGGAGTCATGGGAAATCAATTAAATGTTGATCCTAATAATGGATATTCCTTGTATGCCGGTAACAAAATGATGGCTAACTACGCATTAACCGGTAGCAATCAATCAACGGTAACTGGTTTTCAGCAAACACGTTATGGAAATCCGGACGCCAAATGGGAAAAAGACGTCAATGCTGATTTCGGTATTGATGCTACAATATTTAATGGACATCTGATGTTAACCGGTGATTACTATATCAAAGACATAAGAGACCTGTTATACAATCCGCAATTACCTGGAACAGCTGGACTTGCTTCCGCACCATATGTGAATGTGGGAAGTATGAGAAACCGGGGATTCGATGGATCAATCGAAGGAAGAGGAACGCTTACCGGAAAACTGAAATATGATGCTACGTTAACTTTCACAACGTACACGAATAAAATCATAAAAATTGCGAATAACGTTAATTACTTCGATCAGGATGGTCGGAGATTTAACAGTGGTGCCATTATCAGGAATGCCGTTGGCCACCCGATGTCTTCTTTTTATGGTTACAAAATTGCAGGTTTCTGGAATTCTCAGCAAGAGATTAATAACGCTGATGCTGCGGCTCTAAAGGCGAGTAACGGGGATGTATCGGTTTACGAGCAGGATGAAGGAGTTGGTCGTTTTAAATACGTCGATACCAATGGTGACGGCCATATTACACCTGCCGACAGACAATTCCTTGGCAGTCCCAATCCTAAATACACATATGGATTTAACCTGGGCCTGAACTACAAGAATTGGGATTTCAGTATGTTCATATATGGTGTCCAGGGGAATAAAATATGGAATCAGGTAAAATGGTGGACCGATTATTATGTATCCTTCCAGGGAGCTAAGAGTACCACTGCACTAAATGATTCCTGGACCCCTCAGAACCATAATGCAACCGCACCTATACAGGAAGCTGGTAGCTACTTCAGTACCAATCAGGTACCGAATTCCTATTACGTTGAAAATGGTTCTTATCTGAGAGCCAAAAACATACAAATAGGATATACGATACCAAGTAATGTTGTCGGACAATTCGGAGTAAGCAGCCTGCGGTTTTATGTTCAGGCAGCCAATCTTTTCACGATTACCAAATATTCTGGCTTAGATCCCGAAGTAGGATTTAACCAGGGAGCTGGCAACTCGGGTAGCTATACTGATTTCGGAGTCGACGAAGGATCCTACGCCACTCCAAAAGAAATCATAATTGGGGTCAATCTCAAATTCTGAGAAATTTTTCAATAATTTAAAAGTGCAAGAATATGAAAACTCTAAGATATTTATTTTTTTGCGGAGTCATAGTAGCAGGTATGATTGTCGTATCCTGCAAGAATTATTTGGATGCACCGCCACAGGGTTCTTTAAGTAGTCCTGTATTGCAAAATAATAAAGGGGTTAAAGCACTTCTGGTTGGTGCTTATGGAGCCCTGGATGCAAGCGGTCAATATAATGCTAATGATATAACCGGTTCGTATTCACCTTGGGAGGTATCACCGGATAACTGGATTTATGGTGATGTAGCTGGGGGGACTTTCCATAAAGGAAGTGATCCCGGCGACCAGGGAACAGCCATCAATCCTATTGCAAGGATGACAGTGAATCCTCAAAATGGCTTTCTTGATGCCAAATGGCGGGCCGATTTTGAAGGTGTTTCACGAAGTAATCAAGTCATAACGACCGCCAATCAAACAAGTGATTTGAGCAGTCAGCAAAAAAATGAGATGATTGGTGAAGCCCGGTTTTTGCGTGGTTACTATTATTTTGATCTGAAAAAAATGTTTGACAAAGTTCCCTGGATCAGTGATAGTACTACCAATTATCAGCAACCGAATAATAAAGATATCTGGCCGAATATTGAGGCAGATTTTAAATTTGCCATGGATAATCTACCGGGTACACAAAGCGATATTGGTCAGGCAAATAAATGGGCTGCAGCAGCTTTCCTTGCGAAATCATATATGTTTGAGAAAAAATTTCAGGAAGCTGACGCGCTTTATGATGAAATCAGACAAAACGGAACGAATTCATTAGGTGTGAAATATCAATTAACGCCTAATTTCGAAGATAATTTCCGTTCCACAACCCAAAACAATAGCGAACAGGTTTTTGAAATACAGCAAGTTGCCAACGACGGGACTTCGACTATCGCTAATGCCAGAATGGGGGATATGCTGAACTTCCCGTATAATAGTCCTTTTGGATGTTGTGGCTTTTACCAACCGACGCTTGATTTGGTAAATTCGTATCGTACGGATGGGAATGGTCTCCCATATATAAGTGAATCCAATAAATTCGCTTATGATGATACTATGGTAACCAATGACCAGAATGTCGCACCCGATGCTCAATTCACTCCTTATCAGGGGCATCTCGATCCTCGTTTGGATTGGACTGTTGGACGTCGTGGAATTCCCTATCTCGATTGGGGACCGTTTCCCGGAACGAAATGGGTACGAAATACGGCCAATGGTGGACCTTACGTAGCCAAAAAAATAATCTACTGGCGTTCTCTGGAGTCTGTTGAGGCTGATCATAGTACGTGGGCACCGGGAACAGCTATCAATGTTGTGGTTATACGTTATGCCGATGTACTTCTTATGGCTGCTGAAGCCAAAGCCCAACTTGGAAACCTGGATGAAGCCCGTCAGTTGGTTAATCAGGTTCGTGACCGAATGATAAATAATCCTCAAAATTGGGTTAATTATAAATATAATGAGGCCTATGCATTAAAAACGGTGGATAGTCAGGCCGCTATGCTGGCTCTGGATGCCATAGCCGGTGATTATGTCGTAAGAACTGATACGAAATCAACATGGGTACTTTTGAAAGGTGATCCGTCTAATATTAATAATTGGAATGAATACAAAGATCCCAATTATAAAATTGGCGAATACCCACCGGGTTCGTTCACAAGCAAGCAAGATGCGCTGACAAAAATTTATTTTGAACGTAAATTGGAATTAGCGGGAGAGGGACATACTTTCTTTGATTTGGTTCGTACCGGACAAGCTAATGAACAGCTGAATCATTATTTCCAATATGAAGGTCAGTATGTGAGTGATATAAAGGGAGCCAAATTTACTGATACTTATCAGTATTATCCTATCCCACAAAATCAAATCGATATTATGGGGAAAGACGCGAATGGTAAACCAATACTGACGCAAAATCCTGGATATTAATTATATACAAAATAAAACGTCAAAGGGGAGTTAAGTTCATACTTACTCCCCTTTTTTGTGATGAAATATTAACCCGAATTATTCACGTAACCCATGAGAAGTAATATATATCATATTGTTAATTAAAGTACTTATAAAAAATAAACCGATCCTCGATTTTGAGGATACTAAAAAGAGCTGCGAAATTTGGCCGTGCTCTTCGTTGAAATTAGAAATGCTTAATCAAAGCACCAGGGTGCCTCTCATGCGCATTTCTATCCCGAAAGTTTTCGGGACACGACAAAATTTCTGGGTGAATAATCCGGGTTAACAGAATAGTGGATATTTAATTAATTCTGCTATTAAAAATACGTGAGTAATAAAAAGTAAATTCACTAACCACAAAATGGATTTACCAATAGAAGGCTATGCAAAACCGGTCTTTTGCTCAATATCCGCATTTTCGCGACTTCGAAATCCTCACATAGGGCTAATATGCTGTGGTTCCGAAGTCGCTCAAGCTTTGATTTTGAACAAAATCCCTGGTTTTGCATAGCTTTCCAATAATAATATTTTTATTACTCACCGTATTAATACAATTAGCAAATAATAAAATAACGTGAGGTTTGGATAAGAATCGCAGCGTTGTAATAATTACATTGAGAATACTGAGAATACTGAGAATATTGAGAATATTGAGAATATTGAGAATATTGAGAATATTGAGAATACGACCTGTGAAAATCTTGACGACGGACCACTGACCATCGACGACACAGAGCTGTTTTGATGCATAAAGCATGATTCCGATACCGAACTCACGTTGATGATACGGTTTTTCAGAATAAATAATATTTAATTAACGTGAATTCGACATAATTTTCTACTTATTTTGTTTCCTATCCACGATTGGAAGATCTCTCACCCAAAAAGCGGGTTCGAGATGACGCC
>Ga0102962_1000779_pt1 | contig 13668 bp, 12 predicted proteins | sample SalPonF2_C_D2_MG_FD_84519 | JGI IMG/M metagenome (GOLD analysis project Ga0102962, IMG submission 84519) | Salt pond soil microbial communities from South San Francisco under conditions of wetland restoration - Salt Pond MetaG SF2_C_D2_MG ...
CCGGTATGCGGGGGCCTGAGCCCGGCGGTGGGTTAATCCTCTTGATCCGGGTCTTCGGGTATTTTTCATGAAACAAAGTGCCGGTGGCGTATCCCGTGTACCCCAGATACACGTATTTGGAATGGTTCAGGTCGGATAACGTGTGGATCGGGCTGGCCGGGCGCACCACGTAGCACGTGCCCGAATGGTCGTACGTGACGAAGCCGATCACGTTTTTGCGTTGTTTTGTCTCGAACAACGCGGCATCAGCAATCTGGTATTTATGCGATACCAGCCCGGCGACGATCGTATCCCAGGTCGCATCCACATAGTGGAGTCTCACGTGCAGTGCCTTCGCCGTCGCCTGCGCCACAATGGCTGCCGGGCCGATATATTGGCCGGTCTTGGGATTCTGAAGCAGCCAAGGCGCCAGAATGGTGGCGCCGGCATCCAGCACACCGCTGGATTCGATATGGTCGATGGTGGGACTCTTGCCTTTGGCGGGTATCTTGATGCTTTGCGTCCCGGCGCTGATCAGCGGATAACACAGTAGCGAAACAACGATCAGCAGGGTGGATGAGCGTTTCAGTCGATGCATGGCCTAGTCTCCTGCGCACCAATGGGCGATGAAGAGTGCGATTGCCTGCGTGTTCTTGAGTAATGAGTCGAGGCAAACGCGCTCGTTGAAGCCGTGAATATTGTCCGCCGTCACCCCGTAAACCAACGCCGGAGTCTGGTCAAAAACACCGAAATAGCGGGCATCCGTGCCTGTCGTGCTGGCGAAGCTCTGCAGATCCGCGCCGTAGGCCCGTCGATGGGCTCTGCCAAGGACCGCCTTGGCGCGCTCGCCTTGCCGCCCCAGGCAGTATCCCGGGCCATGGAGCCCGGTGTAGCTCACGCTGGGCGGGTTGTGTTCCAGTTGTGGGATCTTCCTGGCCGCCTGGGCAATGCAGTGCTCGATCTCGCGTTTGGCCGCCTCCAGATCCTGGTCGGGAAACAATGCGGCACGTACCTCGAAAGCGCACCACGCGGGCACACTGGACGGCCAGTCCCCGCCTTCGATGCGCCCGACATTGAAGGCCAGGGGATGCTTGAGATCCGCATAAGCCGGGTGCCGCCTGGAGGCAGCGTTCCATTGCGCTTCCAACTCGCGCAATGCATTCAGCACGGCCAGAGCCGCCTGGATGGCGTTGCTGCCGGTCTCCGACTCCCGCACATGCGCCGGGCGTCCCCGGATTTCCACCCGGAACCACAACACCCCCACTTGACAGGCAACCAAGCGATCCCACATGGGCTCGGTAATCAGCGCAACATCGGCGTGGTAGCCCCGCTGCACGCAGGCCAGCGTGCCGTTACCGGTAGCCTCCTCCTCGACCACGGCTTCGAAGACCGCACCGGCGCACAGGCGCTCATCGATGCTGCGCAGCGCCTCCAGGGCAAAAAGGTTCGCGCCGACGCCGGCTTTCATATCACCCGCCCCACGGCCATACAGCCACCCGTCTTCGATGTAGGGTTCGAACGGGGGGCGCCGCCACATGGACAGGGGCCCCGGCGGCACCACATCCACGTGACCGTTGAGAATCACCGAACGCCTGGAATCCTTTGCCGAAGGCAGCCGCGCCACCACGTTCTGTGCTTTCTCGTAGCTCACCGTTACCGGGGCGAAGCCGGGCTTGTCTTTTATGGCATCCACATCCAGGGGGAATTGATCAACGTCATAGCCGCGCGCGCGAAGCTCCGATGCCACATGCGCCTGACATTCGGCTTCCTCACCCCGCACAGAGGGGAAACCCACCAGCGCGCGTGTAAACGCCAGCTGCTCGTCAAACCGGGTTTGCACCGCCTCCAGTATCCGCGCTTCGAGGGCAGTATCGACCGTCATCGTCTCCACCATGGCAATTGGTCGGCCAATTTATTTTTAGATTGCATATTGGTTTATTTTGGTATAGATATATTCCATCGGCTTGTCAAGGCGACTGCTGGCTGGCTCGATTCGCGGCGTGTCCTATTGGCGTGGTATACGGCTCGGCGCGTAGGGAGCGCTACGGCCGATTACCGGGGATGTTCAGAGGCTGTCTTGAACTCGCAATCAACTGTTCAGCAACGCATTTTGGAACTGACGCACTACTTGGAGGCCAAGGTCGCCTCGGGGGAGTGGGGCCGCGGAACGCGGTTGCCGCCGGAACGTGAGTTGGCGCAAACGTTCCAGCTTGGCCGCTACGACGTGCGGCGTGTGCTCACCCAGTGGGAAGCGCAGGGTAAGGTCAAACGCCACGTCGGTCGTGGCACATTCCTTGTCGATCCCATGCTGGGGCAAGCGGATCCGGCTTCGCTCGGAGAGCCGGACGCAAGCCCCGCGGAACTGATCGAACTGCGGCTGCTTTTGGAGCCAGCGGCTACCGAGCTGGCAGTGCTGCGGGCCGCCAACGCCGATATCGCCTTCCTGCGTAAGTGCGTGGAGAGAACGGCGGGCGCGAATACCTGGCAGGAGTTTGAGCGCTGGGACGTGGCTTTTCACGAAGCGATCATGCGTATCACGCGCAACAGCCTAATTTTGAAAATCTTCTACTTCATGTCCCAGGTCCGTCAGCAAACAGAATGGGGACGTATGGAAGAAGCTGCTCTCACCAACGCGCGCAAGAAAGAGGTCATTGCGGAGCACAAAGCGATCCTCGACGCCATTAGCGAACGCGACGCGCCGGCTGCCGGAAAGGCGGTTGAAGCGCATGTTAAGCACGTACGCAACGCACTGTTCGGGGCCGTGCCAAGCCGATCGCACTCAGATGAAGACGAGCGAAGGGGGGCTCAATGACGCACCGGCCGCCCGCGGTGGAACCCGGTTGTGCTTTGGCCACGTTCCCGATCAGAGGGTGGCCTCGGTTGCACTTCACAAGCCCGCGTTAGAAAAACAACGGAAGTTTTGGTCAGCTATGGTCAAGCGTAGCTGGGCAACCTGAAGCGGCACAAACGCCCTTCACCCGCGTCTGGGCGACTCAAGCCCCGCCCGGGCCCATCTTGCCAAGCCCGCCGGAACGGGTCTCCCCGCGTTGGCGATGCCATGCCACCTCAGCGCGAAGCTCGTCGAATCGCCTGGCAACACCTCACGTTGGCGATGTTAGTCACTGGCTGCCACATTGATTCTTGTCATCAAAAGATTCTTGTCATCAAACAGTGCGCACGACCAGTGTACTTTAGGGAGACTTGCACGGATCGGATGGCGCGCCCCGCTGCATTCACCGGGCGGCGTTTGATGCGACCGATCGGTGATCGCGACTACCCTGCGCCCGCGCAGATCAGCCATAAAGGGTTTGTATGAGCGTGGCATCATGACGGAAAAGGCACTCATCCTTGACTCGCTCGGCGAGCGAACGCTGTTGCTGCCAAGTCTGGTCAATATGGCGTTAGCCGCCAACGATCGCATCAAGTATCGATTTACGCTGTTGCAGACAGCTCAAGCGCATGCCCAACACCCCAACGAGCCGACGTCGAACCTGCGCACGGAACGGCTGGCCGCGGGGCTGCTCGACAGTGCTCTCGACCAGGTCGTGAGTGGCGCGCAAAAGCTCGACTCGAACCATTACGCCATCCCCGAAGCTTCCCGCTTGCTCCACGATATCGGCAACGATGCGGGCGAGATGCTGGAACCTCTGAAAGCCGCCAAAGTCGATGGGGCGACGGCGTTCGCGCAACGCCTTGACGCTCTGCGCCCGCCCGAAACGCGCGAGGACGTGGTTTGCGGCGAAGCGGTCCGCGCGCTTACCTCCGGCGATCGCGAGCAAGGCGACAGCTTGCATCTGCTGGTCATGGACATGCACCGTGCGCTGAACGCGCTGCAGTCGAGCATCGCCGGCGAGAACATCGGCGGGTGCCAGACCTATGGAATACGCGATGCCGACCGCGCCCTCGTGGGCGCTTTCATGGCCGGCGTCAACCGCACCGCACCGCTCAAGTTCGATCACCCCGGTCTCGCGGCGACGGCAACGCGGGTGGACGATAAGTTGGTGCTACAAAACGATATCGGAGCCACCGACGCGCATGTGCTGGTGGTGCACGTGCGCGAACGCACGGCTACGGTCACATACACCGACGTGCACTTGCGGCGCTTGCTGTTCTTCCAAAGTTTGTTTGATGCCTACGAGGTCAACTGGAGCGACACGCGTTCGCGCAACGACGTGTCTATGGAAGAAGGCGTGTACCACCTCTGTCTGGGCACATTCAACGCCCAAAGCGACGCAGGTTTGCGCGATTATCTGGAATATCTCGGGTCGCGACTGGTATTTCTGATCGATTGGAACCGGGCGCGCAAGCGCCTGCGCCTGTTCGTATCCCAGCGGGCAGCCATCGAGCTGCTGGGCTGGGCGGCTGAGCGCAACACTGGCCATATGGCGTGGCTTAAAGCCGGTGGCGAGCACTTGGTGTTCGATGCAATGAGCTTCGCCTATCGCGGGCAGTTCAAGCCCGGCGAACGGCTGGACTCATTGCTGGGCGAGAGCGGTGCGGTTGAGTTTCTGCGCTCTAATCTCACCACTGCGTTCGAGGGGTTGCGCCATGGGCGCCCAGTGTCACTGGTCGCGGATGAAATCCGCAGCGAACTCGCCTCCCGCGTGGGCTCCAGCGAGGATGCCCTGCTAAATACCGCCCTTGAGCAGGCGGGCCTGATCGTGGAGCTGGCTGATACGCTGCGCAGTGCTCTGGTCGCGATGCACAGCGGCCACCGCGAAGCGCTGCCGCGGCTGGCCGACAAGGCCAAGACGTGGGAAACGGCAGCCGATCAGGAACTCAACAGGGCGCGTGCATCTCGGGGCGACGGCGCGCATTTCCTGGTCGCGCTCATGGGTGCGGCTGATGACGTTGCAGATGGCTTGGAGGAGGCAACCTTTCATCTTACCCTCTCACCCGAGGCGCCCAGCGCCTCGATCGTCGCGCTGCTCAAGCTCGTGGAGCCCGTCTCCGAGGCAAGCCGGGAACTGGTGAAAGCGCTCGCGGCATCGGGCTACGTACGCCGGAGCGCGCCACACGAGGACATTGAAGATTTCTTGCAAGCCGTGCATGCGGTGCGCACTCTGGAGCAGGCTAGCGATCTGGCCGAGCGCGACGTGAAACGTTCGCTCTCCCTGGGCTCGCAACCGTTTGCCCACGTGTTCGGTGTCGTTGAGGCGGCCCGCAATCTTGAGCAGGCCGCCGATGGACTTATGCATGTCGCGCTGCGCCTGCGCGACCATGTCATGGAGAAGCTGGAACATGACTGAAAGTGGCGCGGGAATGGCCGAGGCGCTGCCGGTTTTCGATCTCAACGCTTGCGACGGCGTGCAGGACAAGCAGGCATGCGGATTTAAGGCGCACAATCTGATGCGCATGGCCGCTTTGGGGCTGTCCGTGCCCACAGGATTTGTGCTCGGTACCGCGTGGTGCCAGGCCATGCGGTGCAAAGCCACCACTGCGGATCGCTTGGCCGGCGTTTTGGAAGATCGTATCCGATTGCTCGAACATCAGACCGGGCTTGGCTTCGGCAGCTCCCGCCGTCCGCTCCTGGTGTCGGTGCGCTCGGGGGCACCAGTCTCCATGCCCGGCATGATGGATACGGTGCTAAACGTTGGACTGAACGAGGACTCGCTGACGGGACTGCTGCGAGTGACTGGCGATCACCGGCTAGTATGGGATTCCTACTCACGACTGATTATGGCGTTCGCCGAGATTGTCGCGGGCGTTTCCGTTGTACCATTCGAACACGCACTCAACACTGCGTTGCGGCGCAGCGGAGCGCAGACCTCGCGAGAGCTGGATTTCCGCGCCCTGCGAGAACTCGCACAGACTTTTCTTGCGCTCTATCAGGAACACGCGGGCGCGGATTTCCCTCGGGATCCCATGGAGCAGCTAAGGGCTGCGACCGCGGCTGTGTTCTCCTCATGGACGTCGGAGAAAGCGCTCGCGTATCGCAGCCTCAATGCGATACCGGATGACATTGGCACCGCGGTGACGGTTCAACGAATGGTATTTGGCAATGCCAGTGGTAATTCCGGCGCTGGCGTGGGGTTTACCCGCGATCCGGCGACGGGGGAGAACCGCCCGTACGTGGATTGGCTGGCACATGCGCAGGGAGAGGACATCGTCTCCGGTCGTCGCCGGGTCGATGTCGAGGCGCAAATCCCGGCTTGGCTCATGCAAAAACTCGGCAAGATTGGCGACACGCTTGAAACGGCGTTCCGTGACGCGCAGGAATATGAGTTCACCGTCGAAAACGGCGAATTGTTCATGCTCCAGACGCGCAGCGCTAAGCGGACCCCGCTCGCGGCCTTGCGCATCGCGGCCGATCAGCTCGAGAGTGGCTTGATCACCCTTGAGGAAGCAGTTGCCCGCGTCGCCGCGATCGAGCTTGACGAGCTGATCATCCGTCGGATTGAGTCTAGCGATGCCCCGGTCGGCTACGCCACACCGGCGGGGGTGGGCGTTGCATGCGGGCCGGCCGCCCTCTCCCAAGATGCCGCGAAACGCTTTGCGGACCTTGGCGCCCCACCCATTTTGATTCGCAGGGAGATGGCAACGGACGATATCAACGCGATCACTACCGCCAGTGGCATCCTAACCGCGGCGGGGAGCCGCACGGCGCACGCGGCGGTGGTGGCGCGGCAGATGGGCAAGGTTTGCCTAGTGGGCTGTCGTGATTTGATCGTAGATGAGGTGGCGGGGCAGGCGCGTGTGGGACAAACAGTGATCTCGGAAGGGGATCCGATTTGTCTGGACGCAAGCGCGGGAGCGATCTATGCCGGTTCGCCCGGCATCGTCAGTGAACGGCCCACGGAGCTGATTGAGCGAGTCAGGCGCTGGCGCGCCCGTGCGGCCAGCGATTAAGCGTGGCTTTAATTGCGCTCCCATCCAGATAGGGACACGGGAGGACGATCCTCATGACGACGCAGCCTGCGGATTCGGTTGCAAAAGACATCGAAAACGGCGTCGAGCAGCTGATACACGAGTCGCATATACCCTTGACCAAAGAGGATGTGGAATCCATCTACCGTGAGGAGTATGCACGGCTTCGCAGCAAGGCCCGGCTCACCGATTACCTCTACGTGCTAACCCACCGCGCCGTAATGAAACGCATGCGCCAACGTGTTGCGCAAGATCCGCCGGCGTCACAGGAGACACTGTCTTAGTCGGCTCGGCAAAAGCTCCACTAATGCTCTGCGCCAATCAGTCGGACGCATGATCGTGCCAATGTCGGATGGCATCTGCCGCTACAGCTCGACCCAATCTGTAGCCATGGTGTAGGTTCTTCGGGCTTTGGCTGAAACGCCCACTCGCAAACTCCCGTGGCGGGCAGACCTGATGGATTCTGACCCCGCGGGGCGGATCCCTCATGAGCTGAATGGCAGCATCAAATCTTGCGACGCGCTGGCGCATGGTGCGCACTAGTCGCCCATGGTCCTTTAGCCGCCAACGCGCGAGTCTGTGCCAAGCAGTGTCCTTTCTCACATAGCCCTGCCAACGTGAACGCACGACCATGATACGGGTTGCGCCCAGTCGTATTGCCTCGGCCACGGGGATGCCGTCCGCCACACCGCCGTCGGTCATCGCAGTGCCGTCCACAAGCGGGAAATCGCGGTAGACCCAGGGCAATGCCATGGAAGCCTTGAGCACTTGCTCCAAATTCTGCGCTGTCGCCTGGATGTAGACAGCCTCGCCTGAATGCACGCCCGTGACGGCTACGTAGAATGGTCGCCTGTGTCTCAAAACTTGATAAGGATCCAAGGGATACTTCGCATTAACAGCCTGCGTAAGCCAATCCAAATCTATCAAATGACCGCCACGCAGAAAGCGCCAATAGCTTATAAACTCACGGCTGATCGCGACCTCAGTGAAGATTCGCAGGCTCAACTGAGGTGGACCCCGGTGGCTGGACAGTAATTGGAAGGAGATAAGTGTCTTCCTTCAGAATGGGAGAAGATCCCTGGGAGAGAAGACGATGAGCAGAAAGAGGCGCAATCATTCCGCTGAATTCAAGGCCAAGGTGGCGTTGGCAGCGTTGAGAGAGGAGCACACGCTGGGCGAGTTGGCTCAGCAATACGACGTCCACCCCAATCAGATCCAGAGCTGGAAGCGCCAGTTGATCGATAGCGCCGGTGAGGTCTTTGGCCGTGGTGGCCAGCGCAAGGCCAAGAGCGAGGCCGAGCTGATCGCGGCCCTGCAGGCCAAGGTGGGCCAACTCACGATGGAGAATGATTTTTTAGAGCGCGGGTTGGAAAGGATTCACGGGCCCAGAGGCGACAAATGGTAGATCAGGAGGATCTACTGCCTGTGGTGCGCCAATGCCAGCTGCTGGGCCTCGCCCGCTCCAGCGTGTACTACACGCCCAAGGGCGTCAGTGACGAGGAGTTGGCCCTGATGCGCCTGATCGATCAGTGCCACCTCAAGCACCCGTACTACGGCTCACGGCGCATCCGCGACTGGTTGGAGGATCAGGGGCATGCCGTCAACCGTAAGCGCGTGCAGCGGCTGATGCGGCGCATGGGGCTGGTGGCGATCTATCCCAAGTGCAATCTCAGCCGACGCCATCACGCGCACCGGCTGTACCCGTATCTGCTGCGTGGCCTATCGATTGATCGCGCCAACCAGGTCTGGGCGGCGGACGTGACCTATGTGCCCATGGCGAAGGGGTTTGCCTATCTGGTGGCCATCATCGACTGGTACTCGCGCAAGGTGCTGGCCTGGCGGCTGTCCAACACCATGGACTTGGGCTTCTGTGTCGAGGCGCTGCAGCAGGCCATCGCTGACTACGGCAGGCCGGAGATTTTCAACACCGATCAAGGCGCGCAGTTCACCAGCGAGGCCTTCACCTCGGCGCTCAAAGCGCACGAGATCCGCATCAGCATGGACGGCAAGGGCCGCTGGGTCGACAACGTTTTCGTCGAACGGCTGTGGCGCAGCCTCAAGTACGAGGAGGTCGTGTGCTACGAACGTAGCCGTTGCGATACACAGCGGTTGCGGAGCTTTACCAGAGATGAGGGTCGGCCCCTCGAAGTCGGCGTACGGGCGCAGGCTTCAAACCGCCACAAGCTGCGGCTATCAAGAGTAGCCGTAGTGAGCGTTGCTGGAAAAGGCGGCGGCATACGCCGTCAGGTAGGAAACAAGGAGACGAGCGCGAGCGAACCGCTGATGACGTGTCGTAACGTACAAACTGGTGTCGAAACCGGGGTCCGGACTTCTACCCCGTTACACAGGCCGGGAGGCAGCCCGTTGACTGCCCGGCTGGCGCCCGGCATGAAGGCGGCGTGACCTTGTTTCAGGCTCTGGTAAGGAACGTAGGAACCTGTCGTCCCGATGCGAAGGGAGCCATCCAAGCGGTCAGTCGCCGCAAGGATCAGAGTACCAATGCGGGGCACAGGGGCGGAAACGCCCGTAGTAGGGAAGAAGGCGCTGTAATGGCGCTGGACCGAAGGGGCGTTGTCATCTGGGCTTATGCGCTCGGCAACCTATACGGGGATGACCGGGATGGATAAGGCCAAGCCGTTTTGTATAGCCAAACGCGATGTGTGGGCGGCATACAAGCAAGTGAAGGCCAATCGGGGCGCGGCAGGTGTCGACGGCCAGTCGCTTTCGGATTTTGAGCAGGATCTGAGTAAGAACCTGTATCGAATCTGGAATCGGATGTCGTCTGGCAGCTATTTTCCGCCACCCGTGCGGCGAGTGGATATTCCCAAAGGCAACGCCGGCGCGACGCGACCATTGGGCATACCGACCGTTTCGGACCGGATTGCCCAGATGGTGGTCAAGCGCTATCTGGAACCGATTCTGGAGCCGGTATTCGACAAGAATTCCTACGGATACCGTCCGGGTAAATCGGCGCATGACGCGCTGGGCCAAGCCAGGCGCCGTTGCTGGGAGTACGACTGGGTAATCGACCTTGACATCAAAAGCTTCTTCGATGAAATCGATTGGACGCTGTTGATAAAGGCAGTGCGACACCACACGGATTGCAAGTGGGTGCTGCTCTACCTGCAACGCTGGTTGGAGGCCCCTGTTGCTCTTCCGGATGGCTCTTTGGAGTCGCGCACCAAGGGAACGCCACAAGGCAGCGTCGTCAGCCCCGTGCTGGCAAACCTGTTTCTTCACTATGCTTTCGACCGTTGGATGCGTCGGAAATATCCGACGATCCCCTTCGAACGATACGCTGACGATGCCATCTGCCATTGCAGCAGCTCAGCGCAGGCGCATGAATTGCGTGAAGCGCTGGAGCAGCGGTTTGCGGAATGCGGTCTACGGCTGCATCCGCAAAAGACCAAGGTTGTCTACTGTAAAGATGCCAACCGCACCGGAAGTCATCCGGAAACGTCGTTCGACTTTCTTGGATATACGTTCCGGCCGAGGATGGCGTGTAGTCGGCGAGGTATCCGATTCGTCGCCTTCTTGCCGGCCGTGAGTAAAGCGGCAGGCAAGCGGATGCGGCTCCGGGTACGCCGCTGGCGATTGCACCGGCGTAGTGATCTTGCGTTGGCAGAGGTCGCCGATTGGATGCGCCCTGTCCTTACGGGTTGGGTGCGCTACTACGGCCGCTTCTACCCTTCATGGCTGCGCAACGCGCTTCGTACGATAGATGCTTATATCGTGCGGTGGGCCAAGCGCAAATACAAGCGGTTCCGCGGCCGCACAATGGCCGCATGGGATTGGCTGCGGTCGCTCAAGCGACGAAGGCCCAATCTGTTTGCGCATTGGCGTCTCGGACCAACGGTCGGATGACGGGAGCGGTATGAATCGAGAGGTTCACGTACCGTTCTGGGAGAGCGTGGGGCTGCGATGCCCCGCGCTACTCGCCTATCTCAAGGCCTACGAGAGCCTCTCGCAGGCCAGAGCTGGCATCGCCTGGTATATGAACTTCTTCAACGCCGAGCGGCGACACTACTCGCTAGAGCGCAGAATACCCGATGCCGTGTACTATGAATCACTCGGCCAACGGAGGGCCGCTTAACCGCAAGGACACTTATCGCCCTGTCCAAATTCCGGGGTCCACTTCTAACCCGCATCTGCCCGCCAAATAGACCGCGAGATTATACGCGCCGGCGGACACGCCAACATACGCGTCAAACGGGTTGAATCCCTGCGCCAAAAAACCATCGAGCAAGCCGGCGGAGAAGATGCTACGCATTGCACCACCTGTAACGATCAAAGCGCTTCTCACTGTCATGGGCAAGGCACCGGGCGCCAGCTAAACGCCCCGTCTTCGCTTCGCTGTATCCGTAGGGCGAGGCCGTTAGCTGGTCTCCTTAAAGGTAGTCGCCCTGACTTTGACTGAGGCAGTATGCATCCTTATGACCTAGACCAGCGCAGGGGTCAACGATAACGCGGCCGCTTCAATGTCGACCGCGGTCGCCCGGAAGCGTTGTGTGGCCGCTGCACGCGCGGTGCACCGTGCCGGAGGGCGTATAACGGTAGCGCGCCAGCCAGCCTGCCCCTTGCGCATACGTCTTCGCCTACCGACCCGCTGTATTGCGCCATCCACGGGTTCCCTTCCACAAGCTCCCAGCGCTCCCCATATATCAGAAATCGGAATGCCTCTGCTCGACCGACAACGCGAGATTTTACGGCGCCCTCATCCTGACGCCGACTCGGGATCCGGTTCTACTGAATGCGCCGGACCTGAATCCATGTATGTGTCGCCCAATTTTCACGGATATACGTATCCTGTATCTGGTCAAACATCCATTCCATTGGCCCTCAACCCCCTGCGCCTCGCCACGCGTGCAACGGCCCTCCGAATGGCTCCGAGGGCTCCGTCAGCAGCCGTTCCAGGGTTAAGGCTGAATGATCGTTTATGGCCGTTATATCGGAGTGGTCACCGACTTCAGCGCTTTGTGTTAACCGCGCTCGGCACTATGGAGAAGGCACTCAGCCGCGCGCAACTTTAGACTTCGTGCACAACAATCCCACACGTGTAATATATGGAATCCAAACGAGATTTCCGACGGGGAGGCGCGGGTGAGTTTAGTACTCACTGTCGTTGACCAGTGGGTGGTCGACAACCCAGGACTGCGTCGGTTTTCCCGGGCCGCTAGCCGTCGGACGTGCGCCGGAACTGCTCGGGCTCCAGATGGTGACGGCGCAGTAGCTTGTAGAACTCCGTGCGGTTGCGCTTGGCCATCTGCGCCGCTTGGGTGACGTTGCCCTCGGTGATTTGCAGCACTTGCATGAGATAGTCGCGTTCGAAGCGCTCGCGCGCTTCCGCCAGCGACTCCACCTCGCCGGGCTGCTCGCGCAACGCGCGACTGACCAGGGACACCGGGATCAGCGCCGTATGCGAGAGCACGGAACATTGCTCCACCACGTTGCGCAGCTGGCGCACGTTGCCGGGCCACGGCGCGCTAATCAGCTGGTCCATTGCGTCCGGGGCGAACCGCTTGGGCGCCTCGCCGCCTTGCTGGGCTAGCTGCTGCAGAAAGTGATCGGCCAACAGTGGAATGTCCTCCGGGCGCTCCCGCAGTGGCGGCAGTCCCAGTTCGACGACATTGAGGCGATAGTAGAGATCTTCGCGGAAGCGCCCCTGCTCCACCGCTTGGCGCAGGTCCTGATGCGTGGCGGCGATCATGCGCACATTGATGGGCACCGAACGCGACGCCCCCACGGGTCGAACCTCTTTTTCCTGGAGTACCCGCAGCAGCTTGGCCTGAAAGCCCAGCGGCATATCTCCGATTTCATCGAGAAACAAGGTGCCGCCGCTCGCTGCCTGAAACAAGCCCGGATGATCCCGCGTGGCGCCGGTGAATGCCCCCTTGCTGTGGCCGAAAAGCTCGGATTCCAGCAGCGACTCGGGGACAGCACTGCAATTCAGGGCCATAAACGGGTGCTGGGCCCGCGAACTCTGATTATGGAGCAAACGCGCCAGCAGCTCCTTGCCGGTGCCGCTCTCGCTCTCGATGAGAACGCTGACGTCGCTGCGGGCCACGCGTTGCGCCTGACTCAGGATCTCCTCCATGTGAGCACTACGCGTTATCAACCCGTGACGCCGCCCGGTGTCGACTCCTTCTTCCCCAGAGCCGCCGACCCGAAGCGCATGCGCAATCTCACGCAATAGCAGGCGGCTGTCGAACGGTTTGGTGAGATATCCGAAGGCGCCTTCCCGGGTTGCTTCAATGGCGTGCGGGATGGATCCGTGAGCCGTCAGCACGATAACGGGCAAACTGGGATTGTCCGCGTGAATCTGGCGGAACACGCTCATGCCGTCGATGTCGTCCATCCGCAAGTCCACGATCACCACATTGGGGTGGAAAGTCTGGACCTGTACCAATCCTGCCTTGCCGCTGTCCGCCGTTGCCACCTCGTAGTTTTGCGTGCGCAAACGCATCGACAGCAGCTTCAGCAAGCTGGCGTCGTCATCGATCAGGAGTACACGCATCCCGCCGTTCATAGCATGCTCCCCCACTTAAGGTTCGGAACCTGACTGGCTGACATGGTTCATCTGCTGCTCGACCTGCGTCAGCGCCTTCAACTTGTGCTCCAGCTTGTCCTGCCGGGCCTGCGCCTGATGCAGCTTATCGGTGAGCTGGCTGTGCGCCGCCTTGGCGTGGTGCAAGTGCTGACTCAACCGCATGTGATCTCGTAGATGTGACAGCAAGAACAATGCCAGCGAAATCAGCCGCCCGTCCCCCTCGGAGGGCTTGGCCGTGCTCACGTACTGCTCGAGCAGGTGCTCGGCGCGCCGCA
>Ga0102962_1000780_pt1 | contig 13657 bp, 13 predicted proteins | sample SalPonF2_C_D2_MG_FD_84519 | JGI IMG/M metagenome (GOLD analysis project Ga0102962, IMG submission 84519) | Salt pond soil microbial communities from South San Francisco under conditions of wetland restoration - Salt Pond MetaG SF2_C_D2_MG ...
CAGTGTATGGCGTGAAATTATGCTCCATGCTCCATGCTCCATGCTCCATGCTCCATGCTCCATGCTCCATGCTCCATGCTCCAAAAATCAATATATTTATACATTTTTTAGAAGAATTTAATTCTAATAATGATATTTGAATTAGAATATGTTAAATTTAAGTCGTTTTCTAAAAACCAGGTATTTATCAGTATAAAGACATGCAGTTTTTATCACAAAGATCGCAATATGCAATTTCGGCAATTATTGTGCTTGCCCGTGAACCGATGGGGAAAGCTATTCCCGCATCTGAATTGGCCAAACCGCTAAATTGTCCGGCGGCATATTTGTCTCAATCCCTTGCCAAATTAGTCCCAAAAGGTATTATTGATACGAAACGCGGTCAATACGGTGGGGTATATTTATTAAAAAAACCATCTGAGATTACAATTTATGAGGTTGTTGAAACGCTTGATGGTACCGATTTCTTTGATAAATGTTTTTTGGGTATAGCTGAATGCGGAGAAATTGAACCTTGTCCGTTTCATGCTATTTGGAAAGATGAAAAGGATAAAATCAAAAAGTGGATGAAAGAAACCACTTTTTCGAATGTAAAAAACTCAATGACCGATACCTGGTTTGATTTGCGATTAAAATTCGAGGGGAAATATTCCTAAATAAATGATTTACAGCATGATAATAGAGGATTTTGCTGTATCTTTAATTCTAATATCAATATTCAAATATCGATATTCTATTTAGAGTTTAGTCATATACTATTCATGGCAATAATAACGGAAAATATAATCCTATGTGATCACTGTGGAGCAGAATGTCGCACAGCCGACATCACGTCAAGTGATAAACATTTTTGTTGCCAGGGTTGTAAAACCGTTTACGATCTTCTTTCAGATAACAATCTGTGTACTTATTACTCACTTGAAGAACATCCAGGCGAAACGATTACATCCGATCCCGATAATAATCGCTTCGAGTATCTCAATCATCCTGATATAAAAAACAAGTTGATTGAATTTTCGGATGATGATTTCAGTGTCGTAACCTTTTTTATCCCTTCCATTCACTGTAAATCGTGTATCTGGCTTCTGGAAAACCTTCACAAGCTAAGTAAAGGTGTCGAACATGCACGTGTCGATTTTATCAGACGTGAAGTATCTATTACCTATCACCCCGAAGTACTAAACCTGGGTGAACTCGTCAAATTATTGGCATCTATAGGTTATGAACCACAGATCAACCTGGACAATATTGACAAGAAAGAACGGGACCGGGCTAATCGGTCACTTTATCTTAAATTAGGCGTTGCCGGTTTTGCCTTCGGGAACATCATGCTTTACAGTTTGCCGGCTTATCTTTCACATGAGCCACTGGATCCCAATTTTCAATTTGTATTCAGTATCCTGAATATCGTATTAGCTCTTCCCGTATTGCTGTTCAGCAGTACCGATTACCTGAAGTCGGCCGGCCTGGCGTTATCACAGAAACGCATCAATATGGATGTTCCCATATCCCTTGGAATCATCGTGTTATTTTCACGCAGTATCTATGAAATTATTACCGGAATAGGACCCGGTTATATGGATTCATTTACGGGACTGGTATTTTTTCTGTTGATCGGTAAACTTTTTCAAAAAAAGACTTACGATGGCCTGTCATTCGACCGCGATTACCGTTCATATTTCCCGTTATCCGTAAAAATCAGGAAAGATAATAAAGAACAAACGGTTCCGGTCAGTTCGCTGGAGATAGGCGATTATATGAACCTGCGCAATCAGGAGCTGGTACCTGCCGATTCTGTTTTGATGTCGGATAGCACTCTGGTTGATTTCAGTTTCGTAACAGGAGAATCGACCCCGATTGAAAAGAAAAAAGGCGATCTCATATATGCTGGAGGCCGTATAGTTGGCCAGGCTGTGGAAATGATCGTATCTAAAGAAGTTTCCCAGGGTTACCTGACCCGTTTATGGAATAACGAGATCTTTCACACGGAATCACAGGATAAAGATTTATCGACTATTACAGATGATGCCAGTGTGTACTTTACTCTCGGAGTTATTTTAACAGCCGTCATATCCGGGTTATACTGGATGCATATAAGCACAGCCATAGCCGTGAGTACTTTTACATCCGTATTGATCATTGCCTGTCCATGTGCCCTGGCACTCGCCGCCCCTTTTACGCTCGGTTCAGCCATGAATATCTACGGACGAAGCGGATTATTCATAAAAAACACTTCCATTATCGAACGGATCTCCCGCATTCGCTCTATTGTATTCGACAAGACAGGCACATTGACCCAGTCCAATCAATCGAATGTCAACTGGAAAGGGCAGGAATTAACTGAATATGAATTGAAAATCATTGGGATCATATTAAGAAATTCCACTCATCCGTTAAGTAAGGGAATCTCGGGCAAAATGACTTCAGGTGAGAAGCATGAACCGGAACATTTTGAAGAACACACGGGTTTGGGTATTTCCGGCCGAATTGATGGACACACCATTCTTGCCGGTTCTATTAATTGGTTACTCAAAAACAACATTGATGTTAATCCCGGAGATGAAAAACCACGGACGGAAGTTCATATCGCTATTGATAGTCATTACAAAGGGTATTTTGTTCTCGGGAAATCTTACCGGGAGGGTTTGCCGCAGCTTTTCAATCACTTACGTAACAATTTTGAATTAGCATTATTGTCGGGAGACAATGACGCTGAGAAAAGTAACCTGGTACGTTTTTTTCGATCCGATAATCAACTGCATTTCAATCAGTCTCCCGAAGACAAACTAACATACATTAAGAATATTCAATCAAATGGCAACCGGGTAATGATGTTGGGGGACGGCCTCAACGATGCAGGTGCCCTTAAAAAAAGTGATGTAGGCATTGCCGTTTCCGACGATGTGGGATCATTTTCACCTGCCTGTGACGCTATTCTTGATGCTAACCGCATCCTTACCCTTCCAACCTACCTGAAGTTTGCACGCAGCAGTATGGTCATCATATTCATTAGTTACACCATTTCGCTGTTGTATAACCTTATAGGACTCGGTTTTGCCGTTCAGGGAATGATTTCACCACTTTTGAGCGCTGTCCTTATGCCAGTCAGCTCTATTTCAATCATTCTCTTTACTACAACCGCAACGCATCTGACCGCAAAAAAAATGGGGTTATCATCATGGAGGTAATCTTTCTGTTAATTGGATTCAGTTTACTCCTGGCAATCGGTTTTCTATCAGCCTTCATCTGGGCTGTGAAATCCGGTCAATACGAAGATAAATACACCCCGTCGGTGCGTATGCTTTTTGACGAAGAAACAAACGATTCATCATCCCTTAATCAAAACGATCCTAATCCTAACAAGGAGTAATCACTGATGGCTTTGGAAACCTTTAGATACGACAACAAAATTGTCCGAAACTTTGCCTTTGCTACCGTCTTTTGGGGTATCATAGGCTTTTTAGTGGGGCTCATCGTTGCCACCAAATTATTTGCACCTAATTTTCTGGGTTTTATACCTGAACTGACCTTTGGGCGCCTGCGTCCACTGCACACGAATACGGTTATTTTCGCTTTTGCCGGAAATGCCATATTCCTGGGAATTTACTACTCACTGCCGCGACTGCTGAAAACCGAGATGTACAGCAAGGTATTGAGCAATATTAACTTCTGGGGCTGGCAGATGGTCATCATCTCAGCTGCTATCTCACTTCCATTGGGTTTTACAACCAGTAAAGAATACGCCGAATTGGAATGGCCTATTGATATATTGATCGCCATTGTATGGATAATCTTCGGCATCAATATGCTGGCAACTATTATGAAACGGCGGGAGAAACACCTGTATGTGGCCATATGGTTTTATCTCGCCACATTTATAACGGTCGCCGTTCTGCACGTCGTCAACTCATTTGAGTTGCCGGTATCATTCATGAAAAGTTATCCATTGTATGCCGGTGTTCAGGATGCCCTTGTGCAATGGTGGTATGGGCATAATGCGGTGGCCTTCTTCCTGACAACGCCCTTTTTGGGTATCATGTATTATTTCATACCCAAAGCGTCCAATCGGCCGATTTATTCATATCGATTATCTATTGTACACTTCTGGGCATTGATATTCATCTACATCTGGGCCGGTCCGCATCACTTATTGTATACGGCTTTACCCTGGTGGGCGCAATCATTAGGCACAGCCTTTTCAATCATGCTTATAGCCCCGTCCTGGGGTGGTATGCTGAACGGCCTGCTGACATTGCGGGGTGCATGGGATAAAGTTCGTGAAAGTCCGGTATTGAAGTTTTTAGTTGTTGGTGTAACCGCCTATGGTATGGCCACTTTTGAAGGCCCGATGATGTCGCTCAAAAACGTAAATGCCATAACCCATTACACGGATTATGTGATTGCACACGTACATACCGGGGCGCTGCTTTGGAATGGCGGCCTGTCATTTGCCATGCTTTACTTCATTATACCCCGGATTTACGATACAAAGCTATTCTCAAAGAAACTGGCCAATTATCATTTTTGGTTTGCTACAATGGGTGCCTTGTTCTATGTCATACCGATGTACTTCAGCGGCATCACACAAAGTTTGATGTGGAAAGAATTCACTCCCCAGGGTTTTCTGCGTTATCCCAATTTCCTGGAAACAGTTAAGCAGGTAATACCGATGTACATGATACGGGCTTTCGGTGGTGTGTTATTTATCACCGGTGCCATTCTCATGATCATCAACCTGTATAAAACGGTTAAACAGGGATCTCTCATTGCGGAAGAGGAAGCTTCGGCTGTTCCCTTTAAACGCAACTCACAGAAGAGAAGAGAAGGAGAAGCTTACCACCGCTGGCTGGAATCGAAACCCGTACTTTTCAGCATCTTCACTTTTATCGCTATTATAATCGGTGGTGTAGTAGAATATGTTCCGACTGCTTTGATCAAATCGAATATTCCAACGATCGCAAGTGTCAAACCATATACACCATTGGAACTGGAAGGACGCGATATCTACATCCGGGAAGGCTGCAACAATTGTCACTCGCAAATGATACGACCCTTCCGTTCTGAGACGGAGCGTTATGGAGAATATGCCAAAGCCGGTGAATTCGTTTATGATCATCCGTTTTTATGGGGATCCAAACGTACCGGTCCTGATTTGGAACGCGAAGGTGGTAAATATCCGAACTCGTGGCATTTCCTGCATATGAAAGATCCAGGTTCCACTTCACCGGGTTCCATTATGCCTGCATTCACATGGTTGTATACACAAAAGCTGGATACATCGCATACAATTACCAAAGTGGATGCCATGCGGGAGTTGGGTGTCCCTTATCCCAAAGGATATGAGCACGAGGCTATGGTTGACCTGCGCAGACAAGCCGATTCCATAACAAAAGATCTCACAAATAACGGGTTCCAAATCAGATCTGATAAGGAGATCATTGCACTTATTGCTTACTTGCAACGGCTTGGAACAGATATTAAAGCTCAACCTACAACGGCCGTTCGCGACAGCATTCTGTCGGAATACTCAACTAAATAACCGGGAGAAAAAATGTATAAACACGTATTGCAATCAATCGAAGGAATAGCCGTATACCCGATTATTTCACTTGCTATTTTCTTCATATTCTTTGTCTTGCTTCTGTATATGGTGTATTCCTATGACAGAAGCTGGCTCGATGCCATGGCAAATAAACCACTTGAAGATGGAAGTAACGGTGATTCTGTAAATCATAGAAATTCGGGGGAGGATTTAAATGGCTGATAATAATAAACCTAAAAAAGAAGAAAAAACACAAATTTTTGAGGATGAGCAGGACAAGCTCTTAGACCATGACTACGATGGCATTAAGGAATTAAATAATCCCATGCCAACATGGTGGCTCTATGGATTTTACTTTTGTATTGCTTTTGCCTTCGTATATTTAATGTATTACCACGTTTTAGGATGGGGCCCGAATGCACAGGAAGAGTACAAGGCTGAAATGGCCTATGCCAAACAACACTATCCACAAGAGAAAGCGGCAGGTGATGATCATGAAGCTGCAGAAAAAGATGAGCATAAATTCGAAGACATGAAGGCGCTCACTGACAAAGCCAGTCTGGCTGCCGGTAAGAAAATTTTCGACTCCGTTTGTTTTGCTTGTCACGGACAACAGGGACAGGGAATGGTCGGACCTAACCTTACGGATGACTACTGGATACACGGCTGTAAAGTGGGAACTATCATGAAAAATATTACCACCGGATTTCCTACACGGGGGATGCCTCCGTATGGCGGTGGAAAAACCCTCGATCAAAAAGAACTGCATGATGTTGCCAGTTATATCATTTCACTGCAGGGAACAAATCCACCCAATCCGAAACCGGTGGACAAAAGCCGCGCCAAGAAATGCATACCCGGTGAACAGGACTAATACTATTCATCATTTAACGGATGATTAATATCAGAGGTTTTGATTATGTCTAATAAGGAGAAAAATTCCGAGTCGTTTCGCGACAGCATCGGTACATTAACCAAAGAAGGTAAACGAAACTGGATCTTTGCCCAAAAACCGTCGGGCCTGTACCACAAGGCCCGGGCGGTTGTGGCAACGATTTTGTTAGCTTTCTTATTTGCCGGTCCCTTTATTACAATCAACGGACACCCTTTACTGCAATTGAATGTACTTGAACGGAAGTTCACTATTCTCGGCATGGTTTTCTGGCCGTCGGACTTTTATATTCTGGTCCTTGCAGCATTAACACTCCTTCTGTTCGTAATCGTTTTTACCGCTATTTTTGGACGCATCTGGTGCGGGTGGGCCTGTCCGCAAACGATCTTTATGGAAATGGTCTTCCGGAAAATCGAATACTGGATTGAGGGAGATGCTTCCGCGCAAAAACGTCTGAACAGGGAACCATGGTCAGCAAAGAAAATTTTCAAGAAAGTATCGAAACATGGCATTTTTTATGCCGTCTCCTTTATCATTGCCAATACCTTTCTGGCTTATATCATTGGTAAAGATGAGTTATTTAAAATAATGAGTGATCCCGTAAGTGCTCATCTCACCGGTTTTATCATAATCAATCTATTCAGTTTAACATTTTATGGTGTCTTTTCAAGGTTCCGTGAACAGGTTTGCCAGTTTGCCTGTCCTTACGGCCGGTATCAATCAGTCATGATAGACGAAGATTCTATTGCTGTTACCTACGATTTTGAACGTGGTGAACCGCGTGGAAATCCGAAAAAATTAAAACGCTCTTTATTGAAAAAAAGGAATAAAGCCGAAGAATCAATGAGCAATGCCGGGAATCATGGTGTGAGTGTTGCAGATATTGCCCAATCCGGTAAAATCGATAGTTCTGAGATACCGGAATTAGGCGATTGTATCGATTGCTACCAATGTGTTAAAGTATGTCCGGCCGGAATCGATATTCGTAATGGTATTCAGATGGAATGTATACAATGTACAGCCTGTATGGATGCCTGTGATAATGTCATGGATAAGATCGATAAGCCAAGAGGATTGATCCGGTATTCATCATGGAATGGCATTCTGAATCACGATAAAAAGATTCGATTCACTCCACGGGTTATGGCTTATACTATTGTATTGCTGATTCTGGCAACCTTATTTACCGGATTGTTATTCAGCCGTAGCGATACACAATGGATCATTCTTCGTGCCCCGGGCGTTCTCTATCAACAATTACCGAATGGAAATTACACCAACATTTATAATCTCAAACTCATTAATAAAACATTTGATGAGAAGAAAATTGCTCTGAAACTACTCAGTCCGGATCAAGGCAGCATCACCGTCATCGGCAAATTGGAGCCTGTTCCACCACAGGAAATCCGGGAAGGCCGTTTCTTTGTCGCACTTCCTAAAAGTGTCATGAAACCGGAACTTACCCAGATAGTCGTTGGTGTTTACACGGATGGCAAGCTCTCAGATAAAATACAATCGTCATTCATCGGACCAGATAAACTTAACCCATAACAGGAAATCATCTCATGTCAGATTCAAAAAAGAAAACATTCAAATTTAACTGGGGATGGGGCCTATTGTTGTTTTATACATTTTTTTGTGTTGTCACCGTCTGGTTTGTGTTCTTCACAACCCATCAGGATGAAGATCTGGTCACAGAACATTACTATAAAAAGACACTGACCTATCAACAACATATTGATGAGCATAACCGGGCTCTTAAATTGAACAACCCGGTTAAGTGGCAAATAAATAACGCAAACTCAAATATCACATTCGAATATCCTGCCAGTAATGTAAAAGGACAAATCCATTTCTACCGTCCGTCCGATGCCCAACAGGATAAGATTGTGTCGATATCACCCGATGCAAACAGCAAACAACAAATCTCCCTGCAATCATTTGAACGGGGACTTTGGGAAATCAAAGTCAAGTGGGAAGAGAATGGTAAAACGTATTACCAGGAAGCACGGCTTGTATTAGAACATAACTCATAAACGTTATCATCATGATCTGGACCGGCTTTTTTATCGGTTTATTCGGTAGTTTTCATTGCATCGGCATGTGTGGTCCGATTGCCATGGCATTACCCGGTTCCGATCAATCAAGGATGCGTGTCATTATCAATCGCATTATTTATAATTTCGGCCGGGTTATCACTTATTCTCTGCTTGGAGCATTGATGGGCGTCATCGGGCGCCAAATTTCCCTGGCCGGTTTTCAGCAGGTTCTTTCCATTATAATTGGCTTCTTTATCCTTGTATATGTCCTAATACCTTCCCGGTTTGGAAACAGGATAATTCAATTATCAGGAATTCATCAAATCATCATAAAAATTCAGCATACTATAGGGATACTATTTAAGTTAAATAATCAAATGTCGATGGTAACTATCGGCATTTTAAATGGCTTCTTGCCATGTGGACTTGTTTATGCCGGATTAGCCGGTTCTTTAGTGACCGGATCTGTTTCCGGTGGATTTACTTATATGATATTATTTGGACTAGGAACAATGCCTTTGATGCTGTTAACTTCACTGATCCCCCATTTTGCAGGCTTCAAATTGAGAAGACGCATCAACCGTTTTATTCCATATGCAGCGGGTGTTTTAGGATTACTTTTTATATTGAGGGGATTATCCCTTGGTATTCCTTTTATAAGTCCTGTTTTACCGCATACGGGTACCACTTTACAACAAGTGAATAGTCATCCGATGCATCCATGACCTTTTAGCGTTAAACAATTATGACAAATTTAGATGTAAATCTCGACCTCGTAAGAAAATATGATATTCCCGGCCCACGGTATACCTCCTACCCTTCGGCCTTACATTTTTCCGAAGATATACGGCAGAAAGATATATTTGAGCAGATCAAACGAAATAACGAATCAAATAAACCCATATCACTTTATTTCCATCTGCCTTTTTGTTATTCCCTTTGTTGGTTTTGCGGATGTACACAGGTGATCACAAAAAACCAGGATAAAGGCCCGGTTTATATGGATTACCTGGACACAGAAATGAAGCAGATGGCTCCATATATCAACGACAAACGGTCCACGGTTCAGATGCACTGGGGAGGCGGTACGCCAACTTTTCTGAGGCCTGAAGAGATCCGTGACCTGGGTGAACGTATCCATTCCTATTTCAATTTCACACCGGATGCGGAAGTGAGCGTGGAAGTTGATCCCCGGCGATTGACCAACGAGCATGTGCAGGCTTTGCATTCCGCCGGATTCAACAGGGCTTCACTTGGCGTTCAGGATGTAAACCCGGAAGTACAAAAAGCGGTACATCGTATTCAATCCGATGAGCAAAACGAAAACACGATTAAATGGCTTCGTGAGGAAGATTTTCAGTCAATCAACATTGACTTGATCTACGGTTTGCCCCATCAAACAGCAGAGTCGTTCGATAAAACTCTTGATGCCGTACTGGAATATGATCCCGACCGTTTTGCCGTCTTCAATTATGCCCATGTACCCTGGGTGAAGCCGGCTCAGAAGTTACTGGATGCCGATGCACTGCCGGCTCCGGAAGAAAAACTGGCCATGTTAAAACTCATTATCGAACGGCTGACCCGTTCCGGGTATGTGTATATCGGTATGGACCATTTCGCCAAGCTTGATGATGAGCTGACAGTTGCTCAACGCAACAAAGAATTACAGCGTAATTTCCAGGGATACAGTACCTATGCCGGAACCGATATCTATGCATTCGGGATGTCATCCATATCACAAGTTGAAGATGTTTATTATCAGAATACCAAGAACCTGCAGGATTATTACAATGTCATCGATCAACATAAATCACCTATCATGAAAGGTTATATCTTAAGTGATGATGATATGATCCGCCGGCAGACGATCATGCAATTGATGTGTGATATGGAACTGAATTTTAATGAGATGTCGGATAAGCTGTACATCAATTTCCGGGATTATTTTGGTGACATTCTGAACAATTTTGGTGATATGGAAAGTGACGGTTTATTGTCGATTGATGATAATGAGCTGAGAGTTACGACCAACGGACGCCTGTTTATCCGGAACATCGCCATGAAATTTGATGCGTATATCAAACAGGAGAATACCGATCATAAATATTCACATACCGTTTGATTTTTTGCCACCGATTGTCACATATTTGTAGTAGGGACATGCCATGGCATGTCCCTACTACCACCTTTATCCCCGAAAGCCTTCAGGCCCTCCCTAACAATAGGGAGTACATTTTTTATCATGTGCCTAAATTGTTTAGGTAATTAAATTTAATAAATTACTTATTGGTCAGCCTCATGACTGGAAATTGATATAATTTTACTTTATAAACCAAATAGCAACCTAATAACATTGTTTATTGATCATTGATCACTGTTAATTGTTCTTCCTTTGATCCTTCCCCATTCTTTTCGTAATGTAAAGATATGCTATAAAATCATTTACAAATAAAGGAGAGAATATGGAAGACCACACGTATAAACTTATTGAATTGACGGGAACCTCAGGTAAAAGCATGGAAGATGCCGTGCAAAATGCTATCTCCAAAGCCTCAAAAACGATCGAAGGGCTACGCTGGTTCCAGGTCATCGACACACGTGGTAAAATTGACAATGGCGGCGTAACGCAATGGCAAGTTACGATCAAAGTGGGTTTTACGTTACAGTAAGGATGATTACAGTGATCAGTAAACAGTAAACAGTAAACAGTTACAGATTAACTCGTTCCGGGGCTTTGCCCCGGAACGAGTTATTGGACCACTCAGTCCAGTCAGTTCTTAATCTATAAATCGATTTATTATTAACTTCCGCCTTTGATTCATTTGGATGATGTCTCTTGCGGTGAATCTACACCCAGATTATGCGCGATAAACGCCCAAACATCCGTTGTTTGGGCAATACGCTTATCCGTCGGCATATACCCGTGACTTGTCTCCGTTTCGACACGTATCAATACCGGGTTATTGCATCCCTGGTCATACTGCATTTTGGCAGTGAACTTATAAGAGTGACTCGGAACCACGCGGTCGTCATGATCGGCTGTAGTAATGATCGTCGGTGGATAACAGGTACCTTTTTTCAGGTTATGTAGTGGTGAATAGGCATACAACCATTTAAAATCCTTCGGCTTATCCGAGCTGCCGTATTCGGTTGTCCAGTAATCGCCCCCTGAGAATTTTTGATAACGCAGCATATCCATCACACCTGCCCCGGCATACGCGGCTCCAAACAGATCAGGTCGTTGGGTGATTGTGGCACCAACCAGTAATCCACCATTGGAATAACCCTGAATGGCCAAACGGGATGGTTTAGTAACCTTCCGATCAATAAGATATTTGGCCGCATAGATGAAATCATTAAAAACATTTTGCTTGTGATTAAGCATACCTGCTTCGTGCCATTTTTCACCGTATACACCACCGCCGCGCAGATTGGGAACAGCGTACACACCACCCATTTTCAACCATACCGGAAGCATCGGATTGAAACGTGGAGTAATTGTGATGTCGAATCCTCCGTAACCGTACAACACTGTCGGATTATCGCTATTCTTTTTTAGTCCTTTACGTTCCGTGATAAACATCGGCACCATCGTCCCGTCTTTGGACTTATAAAAAATCTGCTTTTTCACATAATCAGACGGATTAAAATCAACTTTGGGTTTGAAAAAGACGGAGCGCTCACCGGTCTTCATATTATATTTATATACCGTAGTTGGATATAAATATGAAGTAAAGCTGTAGTATAGATCAGGAGTGTCGTTACGTGCACTAATGGAGGACACAGATCCGATACCCGGCAATGGCAAATCTTTTTCAAGTTTGCCATTCGTATCATAAATATGGACTTTGTTTTTAGCCACGATCATATTCTCAACCACAATTTTACCATCCGACATCTGTGCACTTTGTATAACTCCTTTTCCCTCAGGAACGATTGTTTTCCAATGATCGATTGAAGGATCCGAGAATTTGGCAGCCACAACTTTACCTTTGGGAGCATCATTGGTTGTTTGCAAGTAAATCGTATCCCCATCGGTACCAATCGGATCATAACTGGCATCATTAGCCGTATAAAGCGGTTTGATCTTTGCACCTATATCCGGATTCTTCGGTTGCCCAAGCTCGGCATAATACAGTACATTTTTAGATGCGGCACCATTGTACATATAGATGAAAAGATATTTACCACTTTCCGATACTCCGCCACCTATACCCCATTTGGGTTTATCCGGGCGGGCATAAATAAGTTTATCCGAACTTTCAGAGGTTCCGATTTTGTGATAATATAGTTTCTGATTTTTCACCTGCTGACTAATCATCTCCCCTTTGGGCGGTGCCGGGAAACGGGCGTAAAAGAAGCCTTTGCCGTCTTTCGTCCATGATATACCCGAGAATTTAACCCATTTAATAACATCTTTTAACTCTTTCCCCGTGGAAATATCCATCACATGAATCTCCCGCCAGTCGGAACCACCTTGTGAAAGGGCATAAGCCATATATTTCCCATCAGGGGAAACGACATAAGAAGCCAGGGCAATGGATCCGTCCGGTGATAATTTATTGGGATCAAGTAAGACACGCGGTTTGGAACCAGGGGTAGCCTGCTCATAGATAACCGACTGATTTTGAAGTCCGCTGTTCTTTCGATAGAAAAGCTTACCGGCCTCCATGTCTGGAACTCCTACTTTTTCATAGTTATACAACTTCTTGTATTCATCGTGCATCCAGTTGCGAATGGGTATCTTATCGAGATAAGAAAACGTGACTTTGTTTTCTTCCTGCACCCATTTTTTTACCTGGGGACTGTTGAGACTCTCCATCCAATTGTATGGAACCGAAACTTTGGTTCCGAAATAATTATCCACTTTTTGATCCCGGTGCGTCTTCGGATATTGCAACTCCTTTTTAACCGGAAGTTTTGCTGTACTCTTCTCCTGAGCATACAAGTTTCCTGCCCATGGCATGGCAAGAACAATTAAAATACAGATGATTTTTTTCATAACGTTTCCGTGTTTATAAATAGTTATTAAAAGATATTCTGTTAATAATATTCAATAGCAATACAATAGATAAGGGCCTTATTGAAAATAATTTTCAGGTATATCATTTTTTATCAGCTCAAATTAGCTATAGTCATCAATTAAACGAAAACCATTGATATTAGCAATTTTATAGAGGACGG
>Ga0102962_1000781_pt1 | contig 13654 bp, 5 predicted proteins | sample SalPonF2_C_D2_MG_FD_84519 | JGI IMG/M metagenome (GOLD analysis project Ga0102962, IMG submission 84519) | Salt pond soil microbial communities from South San Francisco under conditions of wetland restoration - Salt Pond MetaG SF2_C_D2_MG ...
CACAGATTGCCATTGCAGTTGTTAAGAGTCTTGACGGGGATGATATTTCTGATTACGCCTTTAAACTGGGAGAAAAATGGGGCGTTGGACAAAAAGGAAATAACAATGGCATAATGATCGTGGTAAAACCGAAAACTGCTTCTTCCAGAGGGCAAGCCTTTATTGCCACAGGATACGGGTTGGAAGGTGTTGTGCCTGATGCCATTGGCAAAAGGATTGTGGAGGCTGAAATGATCCCTCATTTTAAGCAAAATGATTATTACGGGGGGCTGGAAGCAGCTACTAATACATTAATTGATCTCACCAAAGGAGAGTATACGGCTCAGCAATATGCGCAGCGTAGCCGGCAGCAGGATAACAGCGGAGCCTGGTTCTTTTTCGCGATTATTTTGTTTGTAATCATTGTTTCATTTCTGGGCCGGGCCCGACGTGCCCGTCATTATTCTATGGGTCACAATGTACCCTTCTGGCTGGCATTATTTATGCTCTCCGGTTCTTCTCACTCACATGGCGGCAGTTTTGGAAATTTCTCTTCCGGAAGCGGAAGTTTCGGCGGCGGCTTTGGTGGCGGCGGTGGAGGTTTCGGTGGTTTTGGCGGTGGCAGCTTCGGCGGCGGCGGCGCCGGTGGAAGCTGGTAAAAAAATATTATTCTGATACAAAAAAGTCCTGCAGAAAAATCTTCTGCAGGACTTTTTTTAGTGATGAATTTTTAAATACTATTATCCGGTTGATTACCTAACAAGTGATTAAGAGTTTTGAAAATCAAATTGTTTGCTTCTGACTCTAAAGGTTTGCCTGCTGAAAGAATTACAGGCTGATAGCGAATTGATTTTCTTCACACCCTTTAGGGACGGGGCAAAAGAAGAAAATCAATGGCAATTTATCAGGCAATCATTTTTTTAAATATCAATTAGCGGGCTGGTCATCAAAATAATGGACATACCAGTTATTCTCATCAAGTAACAGTGAATAGATCTGATCACGTTGGCCTGCAGGATATTTGGCAGCTACCTTTTCAGCCAGGTAAGAAGGATCATGGCGTCTTTTGGCAACACGCATCAGATCGTAAAAGCGTTCACCTTCAAAAGCAAGTTCCCTTGCTCTTTCGTCCATAATCTGGTTCTCAAGGGATTTTTGTTTTGCTTCAAGATTATTCGTAAGATTCTTGTATCCTGTAATTTTGTTGGTATATGGGTCATGTATATATTGAATGTTATTAATTCTAATTCCATCATCACCACTACCCAATCCCACACGACCGCGTACTCCCATTTGTACCCTGTCCACATTCGGATCAAAATAACTGCCATCATTTATTAAATTAAGCGATTTAGCAGTATAAGTATGGACCACATCATATTGATCCGGATAAGCCCAATAGGCATATATCTCAGCCATATAAAGGTTTATACCTGCAGCCCGGTAAATGATATAATTGGCATCATTAGAAAATGAGTTTTTACCAAGCGAATATTTTGTTGCTACTGTATCCATTCCTTCCATTATGGCTTTTGAATTACGAACATCTCCCTGAGCACGGAGCATTATCATTCTTTCAAAGTCAGGTCCCATTAATGGTCCTGAATTGTTATAATATAAATAAGAAATTCCATAACCTCTATAAAAATCAGTGGGGATACCGACAAAAGCCATTCTTGTTAAACTAGGATTTGTATTATTTTCGATTATTATCTGGTTTCTCCATACGGTCTCCCATAAATCAATTGCTCTTTTGGTTGGTTTTAGCATATAGGCATGTGATGTTTCCAGGGGTTCAAATAAATTTTGAAAATTATTTTGCTGGAAATAAGTTTTATTAAACCAGATGGTATAAATATGCTCCCGGTTGTCAATTGTAGTAAAAATATTAGACCAAAAACCTCCCTGAAAGCTATTGTCAATCTGATACCTGTGTGTTTCAGTGTTATTTTTAATAACCTTATCAAAATTTTCTGCGGCTTTAGCGTAGTTACCCTGGTTGAGATACATTTGTCCAAGCAGAGAATGCATTGACCACGGGCTCCAGATAGTAATTTCCCAGGTATCATCGTTGTTATCAATATAGTGATTGACACCAACGGCTTTTACCTTCGTTTCCAGTTCGTTTGTGAAATGATCGGTGATCATTCTGGTGTCATAATATTGTTTCTCCAGAGTGGTGTCAATAGCAGAAATTGTATCATTATGATATCCGTCCAGACCGAATATAATATGAACGCTGTCAACATACGGTCCCTTCGAATTCACATATTTTTCAATTTCCTGCATGGTAACCAGTGATTCAGGTATAAAGGGTACTTTCCCATATATTCTGGCAGCATTAAAGTAGGCCCAGGCACGCATACACAAAGCTTCTCCGTATAATCTGTCATAATTACTTATTTCAGTAACTGATTTGTCAGTTACTTCCGGATGATTGGTTTCCAGTACGTTAATGAGATTATTGCAGGCAGAAATAAGCTTAAAGAAATTTTCAGGAGAAGCATATTTATTGGTTTTTGAAATATTGAAATTGTATACTTCTACCAAATCTGCATCTGCATTGGGTGTTATTTTCAAAAGATCACCTCTGAGTTCACCCAGTACCAGAAGCTGCTCAACAAGCTTTTGCTGAAGACCATACATCCCCATTTCAACCGAGCGGTACTCATACCAGTCATCATATAGTTGGCCTTTGGTTATTTTTAATTCCTGGTCCGGGTTCATGAATTTCTCACACGAGGGGAATAAGACCAGTGCAATCATTACCGACCAGAGAATACCCGAATATTTAACTAATTTCTTCATAATTATCAATGTGCTAATTGTTATAATCCAAATTTAATTCCTGCAATAAATTGTCTTGCCTGAGGCATTTGTCCATAATCGACACCCTGATGAATATTTGAATAAGAGTAAGCGAATTCCGGATCATAGCCAAGGTAGTTGGAGAATGTAAACAAGTTATTGGCAGAAACATAGAATTCAGCATTTGTGAACGCAAGGAATTGTTGTGGTATGGTATAGCTCAAGGTTATATTTTTAATTCTTACAAATGAACCGTCTTCAATCCAACGGGTTGAAAAGTCTGAGTTTCCAAGCGGATCTTGCCATACTGCCCTGGGAACATCAGTTTGTTGTCCCTGGTATTGCCATCTGCTGAGTACCTTTGTACTCTGATTTTCGAGCCCATACATTTGCTCATTTTTATAACGTATATAATTAAAAATTTTATTTCCTGATACAAAATATACATTTCCGCTCAGGCTCCATCTTTTATAGGTAATAGTGGTCTGTAAACCGCCATACATATCAGGCATCGAAGAACCGATTACAGTTTTATCATAATCATTGATTACCCCATCAGGAGTACCGTCCGGACCGGAAATATCTTCAAAAATGGCATCGCCGGCCCGGAATGGCATGGCACGATCATTTACCAGACCTGCCTCATTGGCCAGATCGGTGTTTGCATAAACACCCTTGTAGACCAAGCCATAATAACTGTTGGCTGCATAACCTGGTATGTTTGCAATCTGGCCACCTTCAATGTCAGTGACCAGTTTATTGCCATTAATACTGGTTATTTCATTATTAACTGTCGAGAAAGTACCCGAAAGATCCCATTTGAATGAATTGCCATCGATTACCCTGATAAACGTGCTAAAATTCATGCCTTTATTTGTCATTTGTCCGCCATTTACAGTTTTTACGCTATAGCCCAAAAATTTATCAATTGGCATATAAATAAGCATATTATCAGTCTGTGAGTTATAATAGTCGACATTGAATGTAAGACGGTTTCCAAGCAGGGCGATATCAGCTCCCAGGTCTAACTGTGATACCTTTTCATAAGTAAGCGAATCGTTGGGAACAACAGCAGGGTATAATCCCATAGTTTCACGAAATCTTATTGCCTGATACCAGTTATTGGCACTTGATTCACCGATATTATCATTCCCGGTAATTCCGTAGGTAGCCCTGATTTTAAAATCCTGCAACCAGGATACATTTTTAAGGAATGACTCACTTGAAATTCTCCAGGCTACACCTCCGGCATAAAACAGTCCAAATGGCTGATTATTAATAGCAAAAGTACCATCAGCATACTTGCCCACCCTGGAGGAACCGTCCAGTGATACACTGGCACTTACCATATACCTGTCTTTATAAGCATAGTTAAGATGCTCATAAAATGAAAGCCAGTTCCAGTTACGGTTTTGCCCACCTATTTCGCGTTGGTCATTTTGGCCATCCTGCAAAGACCGGTACTGGTCATTTGCCTGTGCATTCTTTGTCAATCCCCAATCCATTTGATATTTGTTGGTATTAACGTTGGCTCCTGTATTTGATGTAAGCATGTGATTGTTACCAAAAGACTTTTTGTACAACAAGTAGGTATTATTGTAAAATGAATTTAGCGAATTGTTCAACGCTTTAGCCACATTAATAGCTTCCTGGTTATAATAAAGCTCCATCCCGTGATTAGGCATAAATACCTCTTCTTTCAATACATTATAGTTAAAGCTGATGGCGCTGTTTACTGAGAGGTTATCATTTATAGCAGCGGCAAAATTCAGGGTTGAAATGAAGTTGTAATTATCATTATCTGCAGAATAATTATCTATAATTGCCAATGGATTACTTACACCCAATTCATCAACCTCAGAGAGTACATTAATTTGTTTTCCTGCTAAATCATACTGATAGGGATTTAGCATGGGTGATTTTGCCAGGCTGGATAATATCGGACTGGTTTGCTGATTGGTTGCCGCCTCTTTTAAACTGGCCGAACTGTAATTTAAAGCTACTCCGGCATTCATTTTAAGCCATGTGAAAATATTCAGACGGCTGACAAAACGAAGGTTATAACCATCATAATTAGTATTTTTGATTATTCCTTCATCATTTAAATATCCGAATGATAAACCGTAACGTGCGATTTCATCACCACCCTTTACTTTGAGATTAATATTTTTGAAATATGAATCAGAGAAAATTAAATCCTGCCAGTTTGTATTATGCTGATAATCGATATAACGATCATCTGATTTTTCAAGGAACAGATTGGGATAATTTAATTTTAATTGTTCCTGATTAAGAGGAGATGAGAAGAGTAATTCACTAATGAGTGATTTGTGATGTTCTGCATCCATCTGCGGAATATATCTTGGCTGTGCAAGTGAATATCCCCCACGGATATCAAAGTCGATGGTTGTTTGGGTAACGCTGGGATCGAGGGTTTCAATAAATACAATTCCGTTTGATCCTTTTGAACCATAAGCTGAAGTAATAACCGGGTCAGATATAACCGTAGTTTTCGAGATGTCGAGGGGATTAATCATCAACAGTGGATTATATTCATATCCGTCTATTTTTGAACCAAATACATCAAAAGGGATCAAAGGGATTCCATCCACCACGTACAGAGGCTGGTTTGATGAATTAATACTGTGAATTCCCCGGATATTAGTGACGGTTCCGCTTCCTGGTGCACCTGAACGATTTATAACATTCATTCCTGCGATCCTGCCCTGCATATACTGATCGACTGTCAGATTGGATGTGTGACGAAAATTCCCGGTGTTAAGGGAAGAAACTGATGCAACTAAGTTTCTTTTCTGCATAGGTTGTTGCAGTAGTATTACTTCATCCTGTCCGGATGCCATGGAAACCGGTGTCAGATAAACAGTTAGTTTCTCTCGCGAATTTAAGAATATTCGTTGCTTTTTATAGGGACCTGTCGGGGAAACCATGATCCAGACATTGCCGGAAGGAACTTTCATGTTGAATCTTCCTGTTGAGTCAGTAACTACAGGGATCTCAGATGATCCTTCAACGCTGACTGTTACATCCTGTAATGGATGCCCGGGTTTTGAAAAAACGGTACCCTGAATAGCCAGACTATCCTGTGCAAGTACCGGAGATAATCCGGCAAATAAAAGCAGGGAACAAATAATTACTGCTTTTTTTACAAGAGCTGCATCTAAATATTTTTGCATTATTGTACTGATTTGCTTCGTGATACAGAATGAATTATTACTTCTGTAAAAGAATTGTTTAACCATCCTTTGCACCATTATTTTTTTGTGTTTTCCGGTCAGGTATGGTGTATATAACTTTAATATGTTTTTGTTCTTGTACATTACTGGTATAGTGGTTAAGTCTTGAGTAATTTTAGTTTTTTAAACATCAAAAATCATATGGTTCAAATTCTATCACATCAATTGAAAGGCCGTTCGAGGAGACATCACTAGGGCCCTTATAAACAAATTTGATTTTAGTTTTCCCATATTCAGCTTTGTCATCAACAAAACAATCGAACCAGTTAGCCCTGCCTTCCGGTTTATAATATGAACCTGTTACACTTTCTATCGCGCCACCATACGCCGTTTTATAATCATTATAATCAAATGTTCTGACTAGTTCATCATTGACGTAAATCTCATAAATTCCACCGATATACATATCCGTTCTGATCTTCATCAGATATTTCCGGGGGAACAAATCTTTGACTGTAAATTCCAGTGAAAATGTACCTGTATATTTAAGAGGGAATAGTACACTGAGAACCGAATCATTAGAAGCATTAATAACTTTTTGAGCAGTGGGTTTAACAGATGTGGAACTGGAAACCTTAACACCGTCTCTCCATCCAAATTTATTAATACCTGTTTGATATACCAGTGATTCTCCTTCAAACGGGACCGAGCTGGACCATAGTGTATCAGGCACTTCAAAATCTGAATAGTCATAAACATATCCATTACTACACAATACTTTTTGCCCCGGCACATAATCAATAACCACACTGTCACCGAGGATGTTTTTCATCTTTACGGTATCTCCACGGGTAGGAGTAAGAAATACCGAACGTTCAACCATGTTCTCGAAAACGCCATGCTCAAGCAGATAGGGAATTAATTTTTCATTTTGCCAGTCCAGGGGAATATCTTTATAATCTTTATAAACACTTCCCAATGCCTGGGCCATTTGTGTAAGTGCATTGTTGTAATTATCTGCATTTGGGAATACAACAGTTGCTGATTTGTGTCTGAACTCTTCTCTGATAGGGAAATATTCGGACTCAAACTTATTATAAATGATGGGTACAGTATCATAAATGGTATTCCCGTTTTCATCAAATCCTATCGGGCGGCTTCGTTCTTTGTCAACGATGATGGAATCCTGACTGTCTACATATTTTTTAAAAACAGGATTATGCACTGCATAATATTCATAAATATTAGGCAACGGGAATCCAACGCTGGTCATTTTATAAAATTTCCCGTTTTTGTATAGTTGACTTTCATCTTTTAGATCTATACCGTCAAACTGTAATTTATTGGCATCGTTTTGAAGTAAGGCAAACTTATCGGAAAGGGTTTGTATTTTTGTGTTCCCTTTGATACTGTTCGACTGAATCAGACTTTGCGAAATATGATAATCGAGTACCGATGCAGTAATTGAATCTGCATCAGTAAGACCTGTAAAGCTTTCATTAACAGGTATAAATAAGGTGTAAGTGTTGTTGTAAGCGAACAAAGTATCGAATTGCTTTTGTTCCATATATTTCACGAAATTAGACAATTCGGGATCCTGTTTAATCGCGTTCCAAACATTTTCGTCTACTGTAGGAGGATTTGAATCATAATACTGATCCCATTCTTTTTTACAACCTGTTGTTATTAACAGGGCAATCAGTATTCCAAGTATGCCAGCTCTATATTTCATTTTTAAATAATTTTATTTTGGTTCGAATCTAATAAAATCCCATAAAAATCGACCGGGAATCAGAGATCTCACTTCAACTGTGTGTTTTGAATATTTTATAAAGTCAACATCTCCAAGTTCAATTTCCAAAAACGGGTTATCTGCACTTCCCCCTGAGGTCAAATCTACCAGGCCACCTACCTTATTCCCGTCAACATATACTTCTATCACCGCATTACTTGTATTAAAAGCATCAGCATTAATACTAACAGTGTAGTTGCCCTGGACAATTTCAGGAATAGTATAGGATATGCTGAAATCACCATCCATTAGAAGATAATCTGTACTCCACGCATTGGTAGCTCCATCTGCTTCTTTAACATAAAAAAGATCTGTACCTGAATAGTGGATATAATTCAGTCCCGTTGAATCTTCAACCAGATATGAGGCTGGTGTCTGACTGAATTCCTGGAACATGGGTTCCCTTCCAAATTCATAAGTTTGTTGGGCTCTTGATGGTTGTTGTTGTTGCATTACCCTGTTAATGAAATGTATAACACCACTCTGTGTGTTCACATTACTTTCATCGTAAGCAAAAAGTATATAGTCTATTTTAGTTGTGTCACCGTTTTGAATTATTGTATCAAAGGTTTGTTTCCCTTTATTTATATAGATATCTAATCCTGTACCGTTTATATTCAGGGGAATATCCGAATAGGTCGAGTAGTTTGTAGCATTATCAACAAAATTATCCAGATAATATACTCCTTTCAGCATGTGATATCCAACAAAGTTATAGAGCGGATTGGTGGGATCATTAAAATTATGATCATCCGGACTCACTCTGGCTATCAGGTCATCAAGACTGTTGATACCAACCTTTTTAAATACTGAATCAGCTTCCATCACCAAAGTAAAAGGATTTGCAGTATTCTCTTCATTTTTTATATTGAGATCAATGACATTTTCAAAACCGGTAGCATCAACTGCTGCTTTAAAAATTGAATATTCTGAATGATTGGATAACCATTCATAAGATGTATAAGTAATAGGTGTCAGTACCTTACTGATCAGGTGAATAATACCGTTGGATACTTCAATATTAGGCTTAATAACCGGAGCCTGGTTATTAATATTATAGTATGATGTATCCGGCTCTGAAACAAACCCAACGGTAAGCTGATCTCCGGATAATGTTAGAGCTGGTAACGCTCCAAAAGGAAAGTTGTCTGTAATGAGGGCTTGATTGACAACATGATATTTTGCTAAGGCAGTAGTATATGCAGTATCCTTAAACATATCTTGCAGTGAACTGAACCGGGTATTTTGACTGATAAACTCATCAATTGCTTTATTATCGGGAAGAAAAAGGGTATATCCATTTGCATCCGGATTGTAAGCACTCAGCGTTTTATCAATTCCTGCATGCTCAAGGATCTGTAAAAAGCTGGAATATTTATCTGAACTGTCAACAATATAATTGTAAATTGTTAACTGATCCATGTCCTCAAAATTTGCCACAACTTCCTTTTTCTTACAGGATTGAGTAAAAGCAGTGAGGATCAGGAGAATTGTTATGATTGCATAATTTCTCATTTTCTAAAAATTATTATAGTATGGATTTTGAACCAGGTTTTTATTACGTTCCATCTCTGATTTTGCAATGGGTAGATACCAGCCAAGCGGGTTGGTAAGTTTGGTTGCCAGGATCCTTTTTTGTGTAGACGGTACATTGGAAACCAGAATTTGGATCAGCTGTGCTTTCCGGCTATAGTTGTTTCTTCGTCCCATGCGCAGCAGATCAAACCACCTTTTTCCTTCGAAAGAAAGTTCAAGGGCGCGTTCATGCAATATTGCATCTTCATAAGCTGTTGCCGAATTAGGAATGTTTAACGCGGGAACATCAGCGCGATCACGAATCTCGTTTATTATAGATAGTGCTTCACTGTAACGTCCCAACTGAGATAAAGCTTCTGCTTTCATCAGGAGTACACCAGCATATCGATAGACTATCCAGTTGGCGCTGTTCTGTATTGTGGAAGGCCTGACAGATTCGCCATCCGGTCTCATACCTATATATTTCCAAATGATATATTCTCCTTTTGTAATCATGGCGATAGAGGCATCTTCCCCCCTGTATATTTCACCGCCTTTAGCCGTTAGTCTGCTGAACATATTTACTGCAGTTTCACTGGGAACATAATTATGCGCATTTTGCTGGGTAAGACCAAATAAACCATTACCCTGGTTTAAGGCATCATTAAACTGAAATTCGAAAATACTTTCTTTCGAATTACCAGGATAGAATAGATCAAACCATCGCCCGCTTTTCAATAAAACATACTTCACTGAACGTTCAATATTTTCTACTCGTTTAATTACTTTTTCATAATCAAATTGCCAGAGTGCTATATCAGCTATTAAAGCATCTATTGAGGCTTTGGTAGCACGACCCTTGTTTTCTGCTATCGTGAGATAGCCATTTACTGTGGCATATTGATAATGTTCTTCCAGGTCTTTTTCAACACGATTAAGAATGGTATCGCCGTTTGTTTTTTCAGGATAAAAATTGGCATCATCTGTTTCTGTTGGCTGGGTAATATAAGGTACATCTTTAAAAATGCGTACCAGATAAAAATAGGCCATGCTTCTGAGAAAATAAGCTTCAGAAAGGTAGCCCTGTAATTGATATTCTGTAAATGTATCATCTTCTTTCTGAACCTTTGGGGCGTTTGTAATTACCTCGTTGCAATAATTAATCACCTGGTAGAAACCGGACCAGCCACACATACTATTATCGGAATAAATATTCCCTTCCATAATTTTACGCTCATCCTGTGACAGGTTCACGTCCCAGGTTACCATGTCAGCCCTCATCTCTCCGTATTTAAACAAATTACCGTTCAACCCCCGGAATGTATCATATGCTCCCATTAGTACGGTTTCAACATCTTCTTTGCTATGCCAGAACTCTTCCCTGATAAGACCCTGGGGTGGCTGCAGATCCATCCATTTTGTGCAGGAAACCTGCGATAGAAGGACTGCTATTATTAATATGATTCTCAGTTTTAGTTTCATTGTTAAAATTTTTTTAAACATAATTAAAATCCAACTGATAGACTAAAGGTTAAAACTTGCGGTGGAGGTGTATTTGCCTTGTCAACACCTATCCAGAAAGGATCAGCCGCATTCTGTCCTACCTCCGGATCCTGTCCGGAATAGTTGGTAAAGGTAAACAGCTTTCTGGCGCTGGCAGACAAAGCCAGGTTTCTTACATGAAGTTTTTCACAGACCCTGTCATTAAACCTGTAGCCCAGCTTAATATTGTTCAGACGGACAAAATCCCCTCTTTCAACATATCGGTCAGAACCGAGGTTATTAGCCGGGTGGTTCATAAAAGCACGGGGCAACATACCCGGTTCGTTCTGTCCTTCAACACGCCAGCGACTGAGCACAGCCTTACTCTGATTGTTCTTATTAGTCATACCTTCAGTATCCAGGGCTACCTGGTTGATAATATCAAATCCAAGACGGTAATAGAAAGAAAAGGAGAATGTAAAGTTTTTATACCTGAGAGAACTACCAAAACCGCCAATAAAATTAGGGTTGGAGTCCCCTATATAAACCACATCATTCAGATCTATCTTACCATCATGATTAATATCCGCGTATTTGGCATCACCCCCTTTGAATGGATAAGTTCCCTGGTAAGTTATAGGCATTGGATTACCTTGTGCGTCCATGATCAATGCGCCCTCAGCATCACGAGCCAGGGCGTCTTCATCAGTTGAATAAACACCCAGATACCGGAAGCCAAAGAAGGATCCGATGGGTTCCCCGACTACCACCTTCTTGGGATATTCCCCATTTCCAATGGATGTGGATTTTTCTGTGTTGAAATTATCAGGAAGCTTTGTAAATGAATTCACATTTTGTGAAGCATTGAAATTAACGGACCAGAGCCAATCGTTGTTACGTACGATTTTGTAATCAAACATTACCTCCCAGCCATAGTTGTTCAATTCCCCTCCGTTCAGGTATTTTAACTGGTTATAACCCGAAGAGGTGGGGACATTATAATCCTTGAAAAGCAAATTACTGGTAATTTTATCATAAAGATCTGTTTCTAAATATAACCTGTCATCGAATAAATTTAATTCCATTCCCAGGTCATACTGGGTAGTAGATTCCCATTGCAGGTTGTTTAGCTGTACCTGTGTAGGAACAACTGCCGGGTTAATCAGGTAACCTCCGGCTCCTGTAGTGTTGTATGTGGCAAAACGGGCATATGGGTCGCCTGGTTGACGGCCGGACACACCCCAGCTGGCGCGAATCTTGCTATCTCCTAACCACGTGAAGCGTTGCATCCAGGGTTCTTCTGAAAAACGCCATCCCAGGGAAATGCCTTTAAATAATCCCCAACGATAATTGGAGCCAAAACCTGAAAAAGCATCTGCACGCAAATTTGTTTGTAACATATACCTGTCTTTGTATTTGTAATTCAGGTTGATCAGCCCTCCAAGATTACGTGTAACACTGGATGCGTTACCTATCCAGTTTATCTGACCACCAATTGCGGGATCCTGGATATCGGTACTCGGAATTTTGTTACTTTGCAGGTTCATCCACTCACCAGTCGATTGCTCAGTAATCCAGGATGTGGCTCCCGACAAAACGTGGTCCTTGTTGGTAAATGGAGCATCAAAAGAAAACTGGGTTTCAGTTCTGATCCGGGTATTGTTGCTATTACCCTCTTCTGCTTTATTAACTGTCCATGCCAGCCAGTCGGTTCCCAGTGCATTGTAAGGAAGAAAATTATTGGATTTATTTCCGTTGTACTGGAAAGTAACAGTTTCCCTGAAAATCAACCAATCCAAAATATTATAGCGCACCCTGAAGGTATTTTCGAGATCATTGATTACCTGGTCCTTTTTACCCAGCCGGGCTATCGCCACCGGGTTAAAATAGATATTTCCACTGCCCTGGTAATTGTTGATGGGATTGAAATATTCTCCGGTTGGATTGCCATTGGCATCATATTGCCAAATGCTCATATTGGGTGCCTTTAAATAGGCCATTTCCCTTACATTCCGTGTGCTTCCGTCTCCCCATCCTTTGTCAATTTCCATGTTTCCGTCAATCTGGTTGTTGGTATAGTTAAACTGCACAGAAAACAAAAATTTTCGGGAAAGATAATAATCCAGGTTTACACGGGTGCCAAACCTTTTTGATCCGGTGTTAATAGTTGTTCCTTCTTCATTCACATAGCTGAATGAAGTATAGTAGCGGGTTTTTTCACCACCTCCTGAGACTTTGAAGTAGTGATCATTTGTAATACCGTTCTGGGTAACTGCCCCCAGCCAGTCAGTATTGGCAGAGTAATTATAAAAATCTACATAATCACGATTATATGCAATTTCAGGGGGTAGATCAAATACGCCCAAACTGTTATGCCATTCCTCAAGCTGCAGCATAATATATTCATCACCATTCAACATTGGAATGGCTGGCGGCTGTATGTTCAAACTGTTTTTATACTGATAATCAAATTCGACTTTTCCAAGTCTTCCTTTATTGGTTTCAATAAGCAGTACTCCGTCCGCTCCCCTGGAGCCATAAATGGCTGTTGAGGCTGCATCTTTCAGTACACTAATGGATTTAATGTCCTGAATGGCTATGTTGATCATATTACTAATATCCTGGGTATTGGCTCCTGCCAGGTTCACATCATTAGATACCCTGAACTGCGGAACCCCATCGATTACAATAAGTGGTTTTTCGTCTGCAAAAATGGTAGAATATCCCCTCAAATTGATTACCATACCTTCCCCGGGCGCTCCCGATGCCGAAGTTACCTGTGCGGTCGAATTTTGAAGGAGTTCCTCGAAAGAGGAAGACATGACCTGTGTGCTGTAATTGATGCTGACAGGCTCGACAGCTCCCGTGAGATTTGTATATTTCC
>Ga0102962_1000782_pt1 | contig 13654 bp, 14 predicted proteins | sample SalPonF2_C_D2_MG_FD_84519 | JGI IMG/M metagenome (GOLD analysis project Ga0102962, IMG submission 84519) | Salt pond soil microbial communities from South San Francisco under conditions of wetland restoration - Salt Pond MetaG SF2_C_D2_MG ...
GCCTGCGGCTTCGTCCCCGAGGCCGCCCCCGGCGTCGCCGCCGCGGTCCTCGCCGCCGTGGTCCTGGCCGCCGTGGTCCTCGCCGCCGTGGTCCTGGCCGCCGTGGTCCTGGCCGCCGGCGGAGCCTTCGCCGCCCGCGCCCTCGCGCCGTCCCGGCCCCGCCCTCCGTCGCGGCCGCCGCGGCCGCTCGGGCAGGATGCCGCGGGGGAAGAAGCGCACCACGCCGATGAGCAGCAGCCCGATGAGCACGAAGCGCAGCGACGGCACGAAGCTGGGGTTGCGGCGCGTGAGCCCGGACAGCAGGGGGAGGTCGCCCAGGAAGCGGGTGCTCTGGGTGATGGCCATCAGGGCCAGCGAGCCCAGCAGGGCGCCGTAGGCGTTGCCGGAGCCGCCCATCAGCACCGCCAGCCACACCTGGAAGGTCACGATCGGGACGAACTGGCCCACGTGCACCACGCCCAGCGAGTGCGTCCACAGGCTCCCGGCGAAGCCGGCAAGGGCGCCCCCCACGGCGAACGCGCCCAGCTTCAGCGCCGGCGTGCGCTTGCCCAAGGAACGGGCGGCGACCTCGTCGTCGCGCACCGAGCGCAGCGCCCGTCCGTACGGCGACTCCGTCAGGCGCACCGTCAGCGCCAGCAGCACCGCCACCACCACCGCGGTCGCGGCCAGGTAGGCGTACGGGTAGACAGAGGCCGGGATCACGGTGTCCTTGAGCGGCTGCGGCACGTTCGAGATGCCGAACTCACCGCGCGTCAGCCAGTCCTCGTTGGTGAGCACGCTGCGCACGATCTCGGCCATGGCGAAGGTGGCGATCGCCAGGTAGTGCGACGACAGCCGCACGCTGGTCGCCCCGATCAGCAGCGCCAGCAGCCCCCCCGCCACGCCGGCGAGCAGGAAGCCTACCGGCACCGGCCAGCCCAGACCGATCTGATAGTGGGCGCCGGCCTGCAAGTAGGCGGCGCTGCCCTTGGGAGGCAACGTCAGCAGCGCGCTGGTGAAAGCGCCGATCGCGAAGAAGGCCACGTGGCCGAAGTTCAGCAGGCCGGTGACGCCGTATTGCAAGTTGAGGCCGAGCGCCAGCAGGCCGTAGATGAGCGCCAGCGTGAGCAGCCCCACCAGGAAGGGCAGCAGCGCCATCAGAAGGCCCCGCGCAGGATGCCGCGCGGCCTCAGCAGCAGCACCAGCACCAGGATCAGGAAGGCGAAGGCGTGGCCGTAGTCGGGCGAGAGGTAGGTGGTGCCGAGCTCGATGCCCAGGCCCACCACCAGCGACCCCAGCATCGCGCCGTAGGGGTTGCCGATGCCGCCCAGCAGCACGGCCGCGAACACCACCAGCAGGAAGCTCCAGCCCATGACCGGCTGCACGGCGATCTGGGTCATGGCGAGCAGCACGCCGCCGAGGCCGCCGATGGCGGAGCTCAGGAACCACGTCGCGGCCAGCACGCGCGCCGTGGAGATGCCCGAGGCGCGGGCCAGGGCGGGGTTGTCGCTGGTGGCCCGCATCATCTTGCCGATGCGGGTGAGGGTGAGCAGCAGGTGCACGCCGATCATCGCCAGCAGCGCCACGACCACGACCAGCACCGGCACCTTCGGCACGAACAGGGCGCCGACGTGCCACGGCCGCATCAGCGGCAGCGGGAAGCGGATGGGATTGGAGCCGGCGAACATCCTGACCACGTTCTGGAGCACGAACGCCAGGCCCACGCTGGTGACGAGAAGCGGAAGGAAGCCGCGGTCCATCAGCGGGTCGAAGAAGACCCGGGCGAGCGCGACGCCGGCGATGCCGACCGCCGCCATGGCGAGCACGATCGCTACCGGCAGCGACAGCCCCAGCGCCACCCCCAGGACCGTGAAGTAGGCGCCGAGCGTGAGGAACTCGCCGTAGGAGAAGTTGATGAAGCGGGTCACGCCGTACGACAGCGACAGGCCCACGGCGCTGAGGCTGATGACCGCGCCGGTGGCGAGCCCGAAGATGAGGGTCTGGAGGAAGGCGGTCATGCGCGGGCGCTCACGCGGCAAACGGGAGCCCCGGCGATCGCCGGGGCCCCCGTCCGGGTTTGGGACGCCTTACTGAAGCGCGCTGGCCGGGAGGATGGTGACATCCGTCCAGGCGCCGTCCTTGACCTGCCGGATGGCGAAGGGCGCGGTGATGTTGCCATAGGCGTCGAAGTCGATCGGCCCCACCAGGCCCTGGTAGTTGATCTCCTGGCCGGCCTCCAGCGCCTTCTTGCCGGACGTGTAGTCGGTCACCTGCACCTTGCCGTTGCCGGGGTCGGCGACCGCGCGGATGTTCTGCGTCACGGTTTCGCGGTTGACGGCGCCATCCTTGAGCTGGGCGCGCAGCATGGCCAGCGCCAGCACGTTCATGGCATCGAAGGTGTTGGTGCCGAAGATCTGCACGTCCTTGCCGCTGTACGCCTTGAAGCGCGTCTTGAAGGCGTCGTTGCGGGAGCTGGACTCGGGGGAGGCGACCTCCTCCAGGCCGTAGATGCCGTTGGCGAGCTGCGGCGTGGCGAGCTTGATGAAGTCGGCGTTGGTCTGGTCCTGCGTCACGAACCAGGTGCCCTGGTAGCCGGCCTGGAAGGCCGCCTGCATGATGCGCACGGAGTCCTCGGGGGTCCCCACCAGCACGATCACGTCGGGGTCGTGGGAGAGGGCTTGCTGCACCTCGGAGCGGTAGCTCGGCTTGCCCGGCGCGTACTCGAGCGTCGCCGTCACGGGCGTTCCGTACTTCTCGAACGAGGTTTGCAGCGGGCTCTCGAACGACACCATGGCCGGTGACTTGGCGACCATCAGCACCGGCGACGTGAACGCCTGCGCCCGTCCCAGGTACTGCGCGTTGGTGGCCGCGCGCGCGATGGCGCGCCCGCCCAGCGAGTCCGACGGCACGGTGCGGAAGAAGTACTTCGTGCCCGCCTTGTCGAGCTCGGTCGTGCCGGCCGTGGGGGTGACCATCGGCACGCCGGTGTCCTGGATGAGCTGCTTGGAGCCCGAGAACGACAGCGAGGTCGGGCCCACCAGGGCGACGACGTTGTCGACGTTGACGAGCTTCTGCGCGGCCGTGAAGCCGGCGTCCACGGTGCCCTCGGTGTCGCCCTGGCTCAGGACGATGTCGCGCCCGCCGATGCCGCCGGACTGGTTCACCTCGTCGGCGATCATCTGGGCCACGGGTTGGACGTTCGCCCCCACCCAGTCGTACTGACCGGTGAACGGCAGGAGGAGGCCGACCTTGATCGAACCCCCCTGGGCGAGGGCGACGGTGGTCAGAATCGCGGCAAGGAGCGTGATGGCGCGTCTCATGGGACCTCCAGAGTTGCGGTCGAGAACCTAGGACCTCGGCTTCGGTGGCGGAGCGACGTCCTCCGCGACGGAAGGGTTTGCGTGGGAGTCTAGCATGGCCGACGCACCGGCGGACGGCGGGAGGCGCGCCCTTCTCAGCGCACCTCGCTGCCGTCGGGCAGGTCGGCCTCCAGGGTGGCCACGCTGAGGTTCCCCGCCTCGTCCTCCGCGGCCAGGATCATCCCCTCGGAGCGCACGCCGCGCAGCGTGACCGGCTTCAGGTTGGTCACCAGGATGAGCTTCTTACCGACGAGGTCGCCCGGCGCATAGTGCTCCCGGATGCCCGAGACCACGGTGCGCTTCTCCGGACCCATGACGACGGTGAGCACCAGCAGCTTGTCGGCGTTGGGGTGGGGCTCGGCCTTCTCGACGGTGACGACCCGGAGCTCGAGGCGCCCGAAATCGTGGATGGAGATCTCCGCCTTGTGCTCCAGGGGCTCCGCCTCGGGCTCGGCCATGGCCTTCTCGAGCGCCTCCAGATCGATGCGCGGGAACAGCGGCTCGCCGGGAGAGGTCTGCGTGCCGGCAGGCACCAGCCCCCACTGCGCGGCGCTGTCGAGATCGAAGGGGGCGCGTTTGATGCCGAGCTGCTTGCGCAGCTCGCGCGCCTTGCCCGGGATCACCGGCTCGAGCAGGATGCTGGCGCAGCGCAGCGCCTCCACGCAGGTGTTGAGCACGGTGTCGAGGCGCCCCGCCCGGGCGGGGTCCTTGGCGAGCTCCCAGGGGGCGGTCTCGCTGATGTACTTGTTGGCCTTGCGCACCGCCTCCATCACGGCCTCCAGTGCGCGGTCGAACTGGAGGTCGTCGAAGCGCCGGCTCACCAGCGCCGGAAGTCCGGTGAAGCTGGCCACGAGGCCCTCGTCCAGCGGCTCGAGCGCGCCCGCGGCCGGAACCACGCCGTCGCGGTAGCGCGCCAGCATGCCGAGGGTGCGGTTGAGCAGGTTGCCCAGGTCGTTGGCCAGGTCGGCGTTGATGCGCTCCGCGATGCCGGCCTCGCTGAAGCTGGCGTCGAGGCCGAAGTTCATGTCGCGCAGCAGGTAGTAGCGGAAGGCGTCGTTGCCGTACTTCCGTTGCAGGTCGAGCGGCCGGATGACGTTGCCGAGCGACTTGCTCATCTTGCGCTCGTTGACGAGCCAGTAGCCGTGCACGTTGAGGTGGTGGTACAGGGGGATGCCCGCCGCCTTGAGCATGATCGGCCAGAACAGGCCGTGGGGCTTGACGATGTCCTTGGCGATGAAGTGCTCCACGTGCGGCCAGTAGCGTTCCTCCAGCCCCTTGGAGGCGAGCGCCGAGTAGTAGTTGATGAGCGCGTCGAACCACACGTAGGTGACGTGCTCGTCGTCCCACGGCAGCGGGATGCCCCAGGGCACGCGCTTGCGCGGCCGGCTGATGGAGAGGTCGCCGATCGGCTCGCGCAGCATGGCGAGCACCTCGTTGCGGTAGCGCTCCGGACGGATGAGCTCGGGGTTCTCCTCGAGCGTCTCGCGCAGCCACGGCCGGTACTTCTCCATGCGGAAGAAGTAGTTCGCCTCGGTGCGGTACTCGGGGGGCTCGTCGGACTCCGGACACTTGCCGTCGACGATCTCCTTCTCGGTCACGAAGCGCTCGGCGCCGACGCAGTACAGCCCGGAGTACTCGCCGTAGAAGATATCCCCGTTGTCGTAGACGCGTTGCAGGACCTCACGCACGACCTTCTGGTGGCGTTCCTCGGTGGTCCGGATGAACTCGTCGTACTGGATGCCGAGCCGGTCCCAGGTCGCGCGGAACTGCGCCGCCACGTCGTCGACGTACTGCTGCGGCGTCTTGCCCGCCTTCTGGGCGGCCTTGCCCACCTTTTCGCCGTGCTCGTCGGTGCCGGTGAGGAAGAAGGTGTCGTCGCCCTGCAGCCGGTGGAAGCGGGTGACGACATCGACCAGCGTGGTGGTGTAGGCGTGGCCGATGTGGGGTGCGGCGTTGACGTAGAAGATCGGGGTGGTCGCGTAGAAGCTGCCGCGGCGGCGCTCCTCGTCGGCTTCGCTCTGCCGTTCGGGGCGTGCGTCCGCAGGGGTCTCGACTGTCTCCATGGTCGTCCTCCGAGGTTCGGCCGGGAAACGCCCGTGCGCCAAGAAAGAAGGGCGCCGTCCAGACGGCGCCCACGACCCTACCGAGCGTGCCTGCTCAGTCGGATCCAGGGCGGCATCCCGTCATTCGCCGGTTCATGGCACCGAGTCTAGCAGACGGCGCGGCGTTTTCGACGCCCGACGCGCCATTGGGCGGCACGGGCAGGGCCGGTCGCGCGCAGGGCCGGTCGCGCGCAGTGAGGGCGTCCCGCGGAATGGGTGGCACAATGGAGGGCATGGCCGACAGCCTGGCCGGAGCTGCCTCCGCGGTCACCGACTTCCGACGCGCGCGGCGTCGCGCCGATATGCAGGCGGTTCTCTCGCTGTTCTCCGGTCACACCCGGGAGCTGCTCCCTTACGACGAGGTCCGTCGGCGCCTGCACGCCGTGGAGAGCGCCGCGAGGCACCTGGAGGACGTGCCGCTCGACGCCATCGTGGGCAGCGTAGACCGTTACCAGGACTTCAGCCGCGGCTTCCTGCCGCGGATGGACAGCGACCGCGACCGCTGGGTCGGCGTGAAGCTGGCCATGACCGGGATGGCGGGGGTCCCCCCGATCGAGGTGTACCGGCTGGGCGACGCCTACTTCGTCAAGGACGGCAACCACCGGGTGTCGGTGGCGCGCCAGCTCGGGGCCCCCACCATCCAGGCGGTGGTGACGCCGGTCCATGCCCGCGTGCCGCTATCGCCCGAGGACGACCCCGAGGACCTGATCATCAAGAGCGAGTACGCCTCCTTCCTGGAGGAGACCCGCCTCGACGAGCTGCGACCGGACGCCGACCTCGCGGTCACCGCACCCGGTCAGTACCAGGCGCTGGCCGAGCACATCCGGGTGCACCGCTACTTCATGGGCATCGATCTCGACCGACCGGTCTCCTTCGAGGAGGCGGTGACGCACTGGTACGACGCGGTGTACCTGCCGGTGGTGGAGGCGATCCGCGTGCACGGCCTGCTCGAGGGGTTCGAGGGCCGCACCGAGACCGACCTCTACCTGTTCCTGGCGGAGCATCGGGCCCGCCTCGAGCAGGCGTTCGGCTGGCGGCTCCCCTCCACGGCGGTGGCTGCCGGCCTGGCGCAAGGGCGCAGCATGCAACCCGACGAGCGCGCCGACGAGCTCCTCGAGGCCGTGCGCGAGACGCCGGACCGGCGCCGGGAGGCCATCTGCCTGGTGCGGGAGATGCTGGTCCTGCAGCAGGGGCGGCCGCTCGACGAAGCCGCCCTGCAGACCGCCCTCGCCGTGGCAAGCTTCGAGGGCGCCACCCTCTACGCCCTGCGCATGGGGTCGGGCGCCGTCCCGCCGGATGCGCTGGAGGCCGAGCGCCGTCGCTTCGAGGCGGCGTGCGAACGCGCCGGCGTCGAGGGGCAGTTCGCCGTGACCGCCCGCGACGCCGTGCGCGAGGTGCGCGAGCGCGCCGCCTACCTCGACCTGGTGGTGGGCGCGATGGTCGACGAGGCCGACGGCGAGCGGCGGCTGGTCCCGGAGCTCCGCGGCCTGCTGCGGCGTTGCCCGCGTCCGCTGCTGGCGGTCCAACGGGGCCCGCTGGGGCTGCGCCGCCCGTTGCTCGCCTACGACGCCGGGATCAAGGCGGACGAGGCGCTGTTCGCGCTCGCCTACTCGGCCGTCAAGCGCGGGCTGCGTCCGGTGGTGCTCACCGTCGCCGAGCACGGGCGCGGCGGCAGCCCGCTGGAGCGTGCGCGCGCCTACCTGGAGCGCTTCGACGTCGACGCGACCTACATCTCGGCGCACGGGCCGGTGGGCGAGGCCATCCGTGACACGGTTCAGGGGCAGGGGTGCGACGCCGTGTTCATGGGGAGCTACACCTTCAGCCGCTGGCTGGAGAACGTCGTGGGAGGCATCCTCGAGCAGGTTCTGGTCGAGTGCGACGTCCCCGTGCTGGTGACCTGAGCGGGCGGCTCCCGTCGCGGCGCCCCTTGCGGCGCACCGCCGGGAAGGCCGGCCCTGGTAAGCTGGGGCGCTATGGCCAAGACGCAGGCCCTCACGCCCCAGTCGGAAGACTTCAGCGCCTGGTACAACGACATCGTCTACCGGGCGGATCTCGTCGATCAGAGCCCCGTGCGGGGCAGCTTCGTCATCAGGCCGTACGGCTACGCTCTGTGGGAGCACATTCAGAGTGACCTGGACGCCATGTTCAAGGCCTCAGGGCACGAGAACCTGTACTTCCCGCTGCTCATCCCGGTGAGCTTCTTCGAGCGCGAGGCCCAGCACGTCGAGGGCTTCTCGCCGGAGCTGGCCGTCGTGACGCATGCAGGGGGCAAGGAGCTCGAGGAGCCGCTGGCCATCCGGCCCACGTCGGAGACCATCATCGGCGAGCTCTACAGCAAGTGGGTGCAGTCCTACCGGGACCTCCCGCTGCTCTACAACCAGTGGTGCAACGTCGTGCGCTGGGAGATGCGTACCCGCCCCTTCCTGCGGACCTCCGAGTTCCTGTGGCAGGAGGGGCACACCGCGCACGCCAGCGCGGAGGAGGCGTTGGAGGAGACGCGCCGCATGCTCGCGATCTACGCCACCTTCGCCGAGGAGTACGGCGCGGTGCCGGTGGTGCGCGGCGAGAAGACCGAGGGGGAGCGCTTCGCAGGCGCCCGGATGACGCTCACCATCGAGGCCATGATGCGCGACATGCGCGCCCTGCAGACGGGCACCAGCCACTACATGGGCGAGAACTTCTCGCGCGCCTTCGATATCACCTTCAACGACGTGAACAACGAGCAGGCCTACGCCCACACGACGTCGTGGGGCTTCAGCACGCGATTCATCGGGGCGCTCATCATGACGCACGGCGACGATCGCGGACTGGTGTTGCCCCCCAGGCTGGCGCCGCACCAGGCGGTGATCGTTCCCATCTTCCGCGCCAACGATGCCGACGCGCGCGAGCTCGTCATGGCCGAGGTGCGCCACCTCGCCGACGCACTTCGGGCGTTGGGGGTGCGCGCGAAGGTCGACGACCGGGAAGGCATGAGCCCGGGCTGGAAGTTCAACGAGTGGGAGCGCAAGGGGGTCCCTCTGCGCATCGAGCTGGGACCGCGCGACGTGGGGCAGGGCACTGCCATCGTGGTCGACCGGCTCTCGGGCGAGAAGCGCAGCGTGCGGCTGGAGGCGCTGCCCGATACCGTGGCCGAGGAGCTGCCGAAGTTCCAGGCGGCCCTGTACGAGCGTGCGCGCGCCTTCCGCGAGGAGCACACCTTCGAGGCGCACAGCTACGAGGAGCTCAAGGAGATGGTGGAGCACGGCTTCGTGTACGCGACCCACTGCGGCGATCCCGAGAGCGAGCGGATCATCCAGGAGGAGACCAAGGCGACCGTGCGCTGCATCCCGCTGGAGGGGCCCAGCGCCGAGGGGACGACCTGCGTGCACACCGGCCGCGAGAGCGGCTACGCCCGCAAGGTGATCTTCGCGCGCGCCTACTAGGCATGCCCCCGTTGCGGCGGCGCGCCGGTGGCAGGTGCCGGGTGCAGGTGCCGGGTGCAGGTGCCGGGTGCGCACACGCGGTCGAGGGCCGCGCCCCGTACAATGACGTCATGACGACGGATCCCGACGAGCGCGCCCTCGAGGCGCGGGCCGCGGTCCTGCGCGCCGCCGTGCCGGCCGGCGTGCGGGTGAGCTTCGGTGACGGGCGCCGTCGCAGCGACCTGACGCTGGCGTTGCTGCGGGGCGAGCGGCTGTCGGTCCTGACGCTGGCGCCGCGCCTGCTCGAGCAGGTCCCGGCCGACATCGAGATCGTGCGCAGCGCTTACGTCGGCCAGAGCTACGAGCTGATGATGGCGCTCACCGAGAAGCTCGAGCAGCAGCCGCTGCGCTCCCCCGAGCGGCGCGCCAAGCTGCGGCAACTCGCCGAGGAGCCGGTCCCCGACGACGAGACGGCGACCCTTCTCGACGCCGGCGACCCCGCCTGAAGATCGCACCCGCAGGTCCCGTGATCGGTCGGTACGCCGTCCAGCACGCGGCGTCTCGCGTTCGCGGGCGTGCTGCAAGAGGTGGCGCATACCCTATTGCATACGCGGGTGCTCCGTGCTACACTCCGTGGCCGGGGACGAGAGGTCCCCACGCGGCGGCCCCAGCAGGGCCCCAGCCCATCGAAGCAGGGAGGTGAGGTCGATGATCCAGAACATGTGCGTGCACGCTTCGGAGCTCGTTCGTTGCGCCGTCGACCCGCGTCCCATCGCCGACGTCGCCCGCCCGGGCACCGAGGCGGCCGGCCGGGGCGCCGGCGCACGCCGCTCGTTCGAGGAGGGTCCCCCACGGGGCCCAGGGTCTGCCTAGCAGACCCCGACCCGACACCCGATGTCGGCCCTCGGCGAGCCCTTCGCCGAGGCTTTTTTTGGCCCCCACCGGCCACCACCCCAGGATGGAATCGAGGAGGTTTCGATGAACAGCTTCATGCTCTTGCTACGCACCCAGCCCCGTGCCGGTCAGCCCCGCCGCGAACCCAGCGCCGAGCGCCTGCGCCGCGCCGGGTACGCCGACGGCGAACGCCGGCCCCGCATCGCGCGCCACTGGGCCAACCGCTAGCGCGCCGCACGATTGCACAGCGCGTGCGGCACGGTTCCAGTAGAGAGCGAACCGACGCCCCGAGGAGGGCACCATGAACGGATGGAATGACGGCGCAACCGTCGCCGCACGCGAACGCATGAAGAACTTCCGGCGCCAGGCCGACGATGCCCGGGCGGTACGCAACGCACGTCGGGCAGGGCCCGCCCACGGCGGCGTCAGCGTGGCACGCCGCCGGGCCGCGGCCGCGCTGCACCGGCTGGCCGACGCTCTGGCTCCCCGCTCGGCCTCCGGCTCCGAGCCGCTACGCGGGGCCCGCGACGTGGGGGGACGGCCCGTCGCCTGACCGGCGGGCGACGGGCGGCCAGCGGCGTTCGCTCGCCGCTCCCGTGCGGCACGGCTAGGCGCCGTGACGGCGCAGCAAGGAACGGGCCCGCAGCCTTCGAGGCTGCGGGCCCGTTCGCCGGGAGAGGCGCCCCCGGGGAGGGCTCAGCGGTCGTCGCTCATCAGGCGCCGCAGCCAGAACGAGCGCGTGGGGAAGGCCGCGAAGGGGTTCTCGATGCGCGCGGCTTCGCCGTGGTAGCGGCGCAGCATGGCCTCGACCCGCGCCACGTCGAGCTCCGCGGTGGCGCGCGCGCCCGTGGCCTTCGCCGGGGTACGCCCCGCGATCCGGCCGGGCCGCTCGGGGGGGCGCGGGCGCTCCGGGGCGCGTTCGCTCCCTGGCAACGGCATCCCGGTCAGCGAACGGAGGACGGAGGGCAAGGACCTCATGGGCGCAGGGTAGGGCCCCGGCCCTTTCGGTTCTCTTACGGGGGCCGGCGGCGCCTGCGCCGGCGCGTGTCGGTCGGTGCGGTCGCGGTGGGTGCGGTCGCGGTGGGTGCGGTCGCGGTCGGCGTAGCTTCCATCGCGGTTATCTCCGTCGCGGTCATCTCCGTCGCTGTTACGTCTGTCGGTGCAGCCTCAGTCGGTGCAGCCTCAGTCGGTGCGGATGCGGTCGAGCATGCGCTGCACCTCGCGCCAGCGTAGATCGCGACGGATCGAGCCGGTGGTGACGAACGCGAAGGGGTCGCGCCCCCGGAAGCGCGCGATCATCAGATCCCAGCGCATGCGCCTGCGGCTCATGGGACGGTAGAGCACGGCCGACGCCCCGAGATCGTTGTCGAAGTGGTAGATGCGTTGCCGCCATTCCTCGAAGAGCCGCGCGAGGTCGGCGTAGGCCCGGTCCAGCGCGTCGTCGGGCAGCAGGCGGTAGGGCCCCTCGTACACCAGGTGGTCGGCGTGACGGTCCTCGAACTCCAACAGCAGTTCCGACGCGTCCATGGTCGATTCTAGGCAGCGCTGCGCGCGCCACACCGTGACATCGTTGACGCTTCCGCGACCCGCGGCCGTCCGTGCGACCGCGCCCCCGGCAGCCCCACGCCCACGCCCGCGCCTACGCCCCCGCCCGAGGCCGGGGGCGGCGCCCGAACCGCACCCGGGGCCGGGGACCGCCCCCGCCCCCGTCGCCCTGCCGGAGCACGCCCGGACGCTCACGACAGCGCCAGGAGCGTCACGCCCAGGACCATGCCGAGCGCTCCCGCCAGGCGCCGGGACCCCTGCCCTTCGGCGAGCAGGCGCGTCCCCAGCAGGGTGCCCACCAGGATGCTGATCTCGCGCGCCGGCGCCACCAGGCTGATGGGCGTGAAGGTCATGGCGGTGAGGACGAGGATGTATGCCAGCGGGCTCAGCACGGCGATGCCCCAGGCCGCTCCGCGGCTGTCGCGCCAGGCCCGCGCCACGGCCGCCCGGCCGCGCCACGCCACGGGGGCCAGAAGCAGCGCGCGGCCGGCCTCCGAAAGGTAGCTGTAGAGCAGCGGCGGCGCGCCCAGGTGGGCGACGGCATATCCGTCCCAGACGGTGTATCCGCCGATGAACAGGCCGGTCGTCAGGCCGTAGAGCAGCGCCGGGCGTCCGCCCCCCGTCGCCGCGCCGCCGCGTGCGCCGCTCCCCGTGAGCACGAACACGCTCAGGACCACCAGGGCTCCCCCGGCCAGCCCGAGGGGGCCCGGCCGCTCCCCCAGCACGGAGATCGCCAGCAGCGCCGCCAGCGCAGGGCCGCTGCCGCGGGCCAGGGGATAGACCAGCGACAGGTCCCCGACCCGGTAGCCGCGCTGGAGCGTCACGAAGTACGCGACGTGGAGGACGCTGCTCACCAGCGCGAAGAGCACCGCCAGAGGCCGCAGCGTCGGGTGCGCCAGCACGACGTAGGCGGCGACTGCCGGCGCGTAGGCCACCAGCGTGAGGGTGGCGAAGAGCCAGACGAACTCGGCGCCCCCCTGCGCGCGCTTGGCGAGCAGGTTCCAGCTCGCGTGCAGCAGCGCCGCGGCGAGGACGAGACCCAGGGCGAGGAGCGTCACGTGCCGCCGCCGCGGCCGGGGCCTAGGCTTCCTCCTCCAGGCTGCGGCTCAGGTACGCCTCCAGGTCGGCGGTGACGGGACGCAGCACGGTCTCGACCCAGGCGTCCCGTTCGAAGGCCAGCAGGCGCAGATCCCAGACGTCGGCGGAGAGCTCGGAGCCGGACACCGGCTCGAGCAGGAAGCTGCCGCTCGACGGCCGCATGTAGGTCTGCGAGCGCAGCTCGGTCTCGTACGCCCAGTGGGCGACGGTCACGAAGTCGTAGCTCGAGCCCTGGTGCACGGCCACGAAACCGACGCCGTAGCGGTCGGGGGTGGTCGCCGGTTGGGGCAGCGAAGCGAGCGCCGTGTCGCGGGCGGCCTGCAGCAGGGCCTCGAGCGGCTCCTTGCTGTGGTGCAGGATGTTGTAGACCTTCAGCCGCCAGCCCTTCGCCTCCTCGAGCCCGGCGAAGCGGATGCGGCGGGGACGGTAGGGGACCTCCATGCCGTCATCTTACGGGGTCTCGCGCCCCCGCCGACTGGCATACTGCAGGGCATGGCTACCATCGTCGCGCTCTATGCCGGCCGGATCGAGACCAGGGTGATGGCGGGCCGCGAGACCGCCACCGCCATCCGAAAGACCGCCGTGCAGGGGGCGGTACGGCTCGGCGCGCTGGGGCTGGAGGGCGACCAGCAGGGCGACACCAGGGTGCACGGCGGGCCCGACCGGGCCGTGTGCGTCTACGCCGACGAGCGTTACGCGTACTGGCAGGAGCGCCTGGGGCATGCGCTGCCGGCGCCCGCCTTCGGGGAGAACGCCAGGGTCGCGGGCCGGCTGGAGGAGGACGTCGTGCTGGGCGAGGTGTGGCAGGTCGGCGACGCCCGGATGCAGGTCACCGAGCCGCGCGTGCCCTGCTGGGAGCCGGCTGCGCACAACGGCGAGCCGCAGCTCACGGCGTGGATGTCCCAGACGGGCTACACCGGTTACCTGATGCGCGTTCTGGTTCAGGGCACGCTCGAGCCGGGTGCGGCGATCGAGGTGGTGGAGCGTCCCGCGCGGCCGCTCACGGTCATGGAGCTCAACCGCGTGTACTTCCGCGACCGCGACGACGTCGAGGGCCTGCGCCGCGCGCTGGCCTGCGACGCGCTGCTCCCCGAGTGGCGCGCCTCGCTCGAGGACCAGCTCCGGCGCGCGGGAGGCTGAAGGCGGCGGCCGGTATCGGCCGACCGCGGCCGCGGCGGGCGCCGCCCGCCCCGCAGGACCTCGCTCGCAGGACCTCGCTCGCAGGACCTCGCCCGCAGGACCTCCCCCCCAGGATCCCGGCCTCACGACCCCGGCC